>ERZ772945.2051-NODE-2051-length-13013-cov-4.312085_pt1 | contig 13013 bp, 10 predicted proteins | sample MGYA00511681_ERZ772945 | MGnify/ENA primary metagenome ERZ772945 (study PRJEB29015, sample SAMEA2737943) | human oral metagenome | biome: human oral; feature: human-associated habitat; material: dental | place: China | collected 2143 ... | reverse complement strand
TTTTTTCTCTAACTCTTGAAGCTCTTTTCTTTCAGCATTTGTAATTTTCGGCCTTAGACCTATCACTTCTCTAAAGCCATTACCTATTTCTGTGAAACCATCCTGTATATCTCTTGCTCCAATATCCTCTAAAATTTCATCTATAAATCCACTGTTTCTTTTAGTAGTAGCTTTACTTATTCCTTTTGCTATTCCACCAACACTAAAATTACCCGATTTAATTATATTTTTTACTGCATTTCCTGCAAATCCTAAGTTTGTTTTAGAATTTTCATCATCTACCAACTCCCTTAATTTCAATAATCTTTCCTCATCTTTTATACCGTTCAACAAATCTTGATAATATTGAAAATCATATAATTCTGCATCAGGCCCCATTTGATCACTAATAGACTTTACTAATATTCTCAAAACATTTTCATCATCTGAATAGAATTTAAACTCCTCTATTTTATTTTCCATATATATTTCCAATGTATTTGATCCATTATATGATTTTGTTTGAATAGCTTGATTTATATCATTATAACTATATCTTTGAATTCCTTTAAAATTCTCAAATGTACCATACTTTTCTAGTATAATTCCTTGATTTGTTATAATTAATATATTCGAGTACGAATCTCCTATAAAAGTTTCTAAAAATCCATGTTTTACATGTTTCACATTTATTGCCTTAAAAACTATCTTTTCTCCTTCGTTCAATTTATATTTTTGTTTTATCATTTTTTGTCTTCCTTTCAAATTAATTTTCCATTAAAGGATAACTTTTTTTCGCGAAATTTAAAATTAAAAATCATTAATTCTAAATTCACATTATTCTAATAACTTCAAACTTACTTTTACATTTACCACAAATATATTTTTTCACAAAATCCTTATTAATTCTCTGCCTATAGAATTCTTGTTTGCATCCTTTACATACAACCCTATAATTATACTTTAAACCTTCATTATACTCTATATTACTTTTTTCATAATCTCTTTTCTTGTCTCCAACTCTAGAAATATCATAACCATAAGCATTATTTATTAGTTTTGCATATTTTTTAAATTCTATACCATGATTATTACAATATGGTATACAATGTATAAGTTCATGTATTATTGTATTTTTTATAATATTATCTTCAAGTTCTAAAACCCATTTACTTATCTCAATATGATGTTTATTAAACCTTTCATATCTTATAATCTTTCTTCTTCCTATTTTAATTATAGCCTTATACCTCTTATCAGGCTCTTCTTGTCTACAACATCCATATCTCTTATTATTTCTCTTAGAAATAGATATGTCTATTTTCCCATAGTATTTCTCATCTAATATATCTATACCTACCATATTTAATTCTTTTATACATTCTCTATATAATTTATTTAATTTTTCTTCCATCTTCTACCTTACATTAAAATTATACAACTCTATAATTATTTTTTCTAGAATCTTCTTTAAATATACAAAAAGACTTAAACATTGTTTAAGTCTCTTTTCTTCTAATCTTCTAACTCTTCTTTAAAGTTCTACTTTTTCAATTCAAATCGGTATTTTTGAGATATATCTGGATATTTATTTCGATCCACTTCTGACATAAACATCTCCAATGGTCGTACTACAAAATCAACTCCATTCATACATTCTGTTGGATATAATGGTTTATATACCATTACTTCTTCTTTATTTTCAGTATGTCTTGCAATTCCAATAATTTCATACAGATATAAGTTAGGTTCTTTTTTTAATTGTTCTTCAGTCATTGTTTCTCTCTTAAAATGTTGAACAATATCACCTTTATTAAAATTTCTTTCCATAAATAATTCCTCCCTTAAATATTATTAATATAATATTATATTTCAAATAAATCAATATCAAGAATAAGGATATAAAAATTCCCTAAATTTATAGTCAACTAAATTTACCTCTCCCTATCTTCCTCATATTTGTCTTTCTCTTTGTCTTCTTTATCTTGTAGTTGTCTGTCTTTTTCCATAGATTCTCTAATTTTGTATTTATCATAAATTACAACTTTTAAGCCTTCTTTTTTTCTAATTTGTTCTATTTCATTCATTATTCCAGCTGTTTGTTCTTTATTAGAACTATTTATTGTTGCAAAAATATAACTTGCTTTTGTATCAAAATCTATACCTCTTCTATGCATAACAATTTCAGATCGTCCTTTTGATTTTATTAATTCTGAAAATGTAGAACTCATTTCTTCAAATTCATTTTCTTCATTATATTCAAGATTGTTAAGCCCTTTATTTGTTGTCTTATAACTATTAGAAGAAATTGCAATTGCATCTGTTGTTAATGTTTCTTCATTAAAACCTACTCCAACAATTCCAACATCTGGAGATTCAAGAAATTCTTTTCCTTCAAATACTGATGCTGATATTTGATTACTTGTGTCTGACCTATATCTATCAAACCCTGATGAATCAGTATATGATGTTCCTTTACCATCTGTCGAATAATTAACCTTATACTGATTTAGATTTTCATCTACTCGATTCATTAATTCATTTAATTTCTCTTGTTCATCCTCTGTTAGTTCTTTAGTATTGTTTTTATTAAATCTTTCACTTATAATTTTTTCTTTTATTTTCTCTATTTCCTTATTTCTAAACTTTTCTGGATTTCTTATAAACTGGTGAATCAACTGTGGTTTTAAATCTGAAACATTTTCTACAATTGTGACATCATTTTGAGGTACAAATAAGTGTTCAATTAAATCTTCTCTGGATAAAACTTCGTAATCACTATATATATCTTCAAGTTCAGTAATATTTTCATCTAAATTGTTTTCTATATTATTTAACCTAGATATTAATTTTTCTGATACTTCTCCATTAATTTTTTGTAACCTTAGTTTTAAAACTTTTGCTTCTTCTATTTTTCTCAATTGATTATTTGATAAATTACTGTGCAAAAAATATTTTCTTCTTCTTTCATCAATACCATTCTTATCACCTTTATCTATATCATATAATACAAAGTCGAAATTTTCCTTTATATCTTCTTTTGTATATACACCTATTGTTTTCATTAAATAATTAGATATAACTTCAGGTTTTGTATGTTCATCATTAGTATCTTCACCATTTAATACCCTATCAAAATCTTTAATCACTTCTTCTTTATTTAAATCCTGAGACAAGTCTCTCATAAGTGATTTTCCAACTTGTATTCTTTCTGCAAATGTATTTTTACGTTCATTATTCTTTACAATATATTCTACAAAATGTGATTTTAAATCTTGAAGCAAGTCTTTATTATCTTTACTAAATGCATCTAAATTTAATTCTTTAACTGAATCATAACAAAAACTATTAAAATTATATTTTTCAGTAACATTACCTATTAACAAAGAATTGGCATAAGCATTTCTTCCCTTTAATTTCAAATAATCTATAATATTACTTGAAAATTCATCTCTGTTCTTGCTTTTATTTATAAGATTAAGAATATCTTTTGCATAAGAATCTTTTCTTCTATCTATTAAGCTATCTGATAAACTCTTATCAATATTTAATTGTTTAAATTTTCTTCCATAAATTATATTATATGCCATTTTTTTCAGAAAATCTTTTGATTCATCTATAACAGCAAGGTGTTTCATTTTTTCTCCTTTGTAATTTAATTCTATTCATACATGTATTATATCATATATTAAAAATTAAAATCATTCTCTGTAATTTAATTATAATCTCTATAAAGTATTACTATAAAGAAAAGCCCATAAATACAGACTAATCTTTTCACTTCTTATTTTAATTATTTCTTATTTTTACCACTTCAATTATATCTTTCTAGCTATTTCCTAATCTTAATATTTCCATATAGTCTATTTTTTTCATAAATTCCTGTAGTTCTTTAATTACTTCTAAACATTTAATTACATTTTCTTCTTGTTCTTTAAAATCTTTTTCAAAATCAATTTTAGGTACAATAATACGAATTGCTAGTGATTTTGCTGTTTGTTCTAATTTCATATTTTCTTTGAGAACATTTTTTACTATATCATAAACCTCAGAATAGTATTGTGATACCCTTCTGAATGTTAAATCAACATAGCCTCTATCTGCTTTATGAAGAATTTTTACCTTTTTAATTTGTGTTGAAAATATTGGCCAATTTGCATCACTTCCTCTAGGCCCTTTAATTCTATTTAATTTTAAATCACTAAATTTATTTTCAACCAAGTCATAATATTTCTCCCAAAAAAGAGTAACTGCCTTGTTTTCTACAACTTCATATCTTTTTGTCTTTTCCTCAATAGCTTTTTTGATTAAATTTTCTGCATCTAATCTTAATATTTCCATATAATCTATTTTTTTCATCATAAATTCCTGCATTTTTTTAACTTCTTCTAAACATTTAATTACATTTTCTTCTTGTTCTTCAAAATCTTTTTTAAAATCAATTTTAGGTACATCAATACGAATTGCTAATGATTTTCCTGTTTGTTGAAATGTCATATTTTCTTTGAGAACATTTTTTACTATATCATAAACTTGAAATTTGTATTGTGATACCATTCGGAATGTTAAATCAAGAAAGCCTTTATTTGATTTATGAATAATGTGTATATTTGGGATTGGTGTAAAAAATACTGGCCAACATGCCTTACTTCCTCTAGCTCCTCCGTTTATATTTAATTTTAAATCACTAAATCTATTTTCAACCATCTCATAATATTTTTGCCAAAAAAGAGTAACTGCCTTATTTTCTATAACTCCATATCCTTTTTTCTTTACTTCAATAGCTTCTTTAATTAAACTTTCTCCATAAACATCTCCTGAAATATAATCTAAAATTTCTTCATAAGATATTTTATTGTCATATTTTTTAGCTTCAGTATTTGAATCAATATAACTCTTTGGAGCAATAATAAAAATATAATAATTATCAAATAATCCTTCATGTTTTTGTTTTTCTGCTCTTAATACATATCTTTTATATTGTTCTGTCATTGCTATTGCATTTATTTTATCCTCTATTAGTAATCCAATCTTCCTATTATCATTTTCTAAAATTATAGTAATATCGCTCTCTCCATTTTCATCCGCAAAAGAATGTAAACATTTACATACTTGATAATTTTTACAATTTATTTTTTTCAAAAATAATTCTTTAAACTTTGAATCATTTATAAACTTATTTATAATATATAAATCTATGTCTCTTTCATATACTTTTTCTATATTAAACTCCATTTTATTCCTCCAACACTTTAATATTTAATGAGATTATATCATAATAATTAGACTCAAAAAAAGAGCTAACAATATTTGTTAACTCTATACTATAATATCCTAACCGTTATTCTTTCATCTTATTTACAATAATATTTATTTTACTCTTTTCTACTTTTTTAATTCAAAACGATATTTTTGAGTTATACTTGAATATTTATCTCTATCTACTTCTGACATAAACATTTCCAATAGTCGTACTACAAAATCAACTCCATTCATACATTCTGTTTGATATAATGGCTTATATATCATAACTTCTTCTTTATTTTCAGTATGCCTTGCAATGCCAATAATTTCATACAGGTATAAGTTGGGCTCTTTTTCTGATTGTTCTTCAGTCACTGTTTCTCTTTTAAAATGTTGAACAATATCACAAGCATTCTGTGGTATTGCTAGAACATTAAATTGCTAATCAATTTAATTAATTCTTATAATACCACTTTTTTTCCTGCAAAGTATGTCAAAATATGGCGAAAAGTCAAATTTGTCAGATATTCGACTAAAAATCAACAATTTTCCTTACATCTCAACAAAAAAGATAGTAAATTACAATCTACTACCTTATTATTTTAATTTTTGTTTTAATATTGCAATGTCTCTGCTGTTTTTTCTTTTTTCAAAGTTTTCAAAAATTTTTGTTTGACTATCAGAACTCCAATAAATTTTTAGCTTTTTCTTTGCTCTCGTAATGGCAGTGTAAAATATGTTTTTTGTAATTCTATCTTCTATGTTGGATGTTATTACAATTTTTACAGAATTATATTCAAGTCCTTGTGCTTTATGTATTGATATTGCATAAGATAAATTAAATGGAACTATATTACTAAATTCATTTTCATCGTCATCTTTATCTTCATATTCATTGATTTTAAATCTAATATCTACTTTACCAGCATTTTCACTTTCTAAAACCTTTACGTCATATGGTTTGTACAATCTATTTATTGCATTTTCATCAACTTCTATCGTAAACCACATACTATTCGTATCTTCAACAATGTTTCTTATTATTCCTTTTAAATTGTTGTATAGAAATCCATTAAATCTAGGGCAATCATTAAATAATACTGGATCATTAACTTTATAAGTATCAACTCCAAAATTATACTCTTTATTTTGATTTGATTGTTGCATTACCCTATTTATATTATTTATACCATACATCCCATCATAATTTAAGCATAGAATTATTTCATCATCATCTGTTTTTGAAAAAATTTCTTTTGATAATGGTTGAGTATATTCTTGATTACTTAAAATATTAACTGCTTTTTTATTATCATATCTTATACAATTCCATAATTCAATTAAATCCTCATCAGTTGTTCTATGAGTATCTTTTAAATCATATTTAGTTTTATCATTAAAATAACTATAACATAATTGAAACCAGTTACCATATTTTATTGACTCAATTTGAAAAATATCTCCAACCATAATTATTGCTTTATAATTATTTCCATTTAAAATCTTTTTCATATCTGTATTGCTAATCATACTACATTCATCAATAAATAAAATATCAAATTGCATTTTATCATTTCTAACAAAATTTGATACAGTTGAAAAATATGATTTTTCTATATTTCCAACTCTTGTCTTTAAATTTGTTACAGATGTGTTCGTATTAGAAAGAAAACATTTATCATAATCTTCAAAAGCAGAGGCTATAAGTTCTATCATCTTCGTTTTACCTGTTCCAGCAGGTCCATATATAAATGCAATATTTCCATCTTCAAATATACTATTTAATATTTTCACTTTATCATCAGATATATCATAATCAAAAAAATGAGCATCAACTATATTTCTTAAACTTTCGTCTTTATTTTGTGATTTTTCTTGAAGCAATGAAATAATATCTATTGTTTCATTTTCGTAAGATTGAATAAAAACAAAATCATTTTCCATTTTTAATAAATTTTTAGTAATTGATTTTTTGCTTTTCATTTTTTTATTAAATTTTTCAATTAGTACAGGTATATTATCAAAATAATCTAATTCATTTATCGGAGTATATAATTTATTTTTATTTTCTGTGTTGTTTTTGATGTAATTATATAAAAGTTCATCTTCCTTATTAGCCATATCTACTGACTTTATCAAATGAAACCAGGAAACATTATGCTTATAAAGTGACATAGCATAAGGCATACTGTCAAACATACCACTTTGCATTTTTATATATAAATTTCCAAAGACAAAATTGGTTTCCTTTGCGACTTGATCTCTTATTACTAAATTCTCCATTTTGGTTAATAAGTACCTTAAAACATTACATCCTTTTTCCGTTTTCAAAATATTACTTCTAATCAACTTCAACATATCTGTAATATAATGATTATCTGCTCCTTCTTTTAAAAGTAAAATAGTTTTATCAAAATCTTCTAAATCAAAGCAAACTAATTCTATAATTGTGTTTTGGGTTTCTGTTAAATATCGCATTAAATTTCTATATTCTCTATATGATTCTTCAAAACTTCTCTTTTTACCAAAAAACTTAAATATATTTTTTAATTCACATTGTCTTATTGCAACTCTATAATCATTTATTATTTTAATTTTGGATTTACCTATATTTAGTTCAACATCTCTATCAATAACAGATAAATTGACTGAATAATAATCTGGTATGTATTTTTTGGAATAAAAAGTTAATCTTTCAAATTTATTCATATAATCAGTTGCTTTAGATAAAGTTATCTCATAATAAATATCTCCATTTGAATAAATTGTATTTAATTTTTGAACATAAAATTTTCCTTTTATATATCTTAAATTTGAATTTTGTTCCTTTTCAACTACACTACATATTATGTCATAGTTTTCTTTCATTGATTTATCATCATATATGGGGAATTTTTCTATGTTTCTTATAATATCAATATCGTATTCATCTTTTAAAAATTTTTTTGTATAACAAATATATTTAAAATAGTATGATACAAGTTTTTCTGCTCCATCTTCACTTGGAGTATAATGGGAAGCAGTTCCTTTAAGAAAGTCATGAAATTCAATAATAAACTTATATTTTTTCTTTCCTTTAATAAAATTAAAAGATGGATTAACATTATCATAGTGAGTATCAAGAGTAAGACCATTTTCTTTATTATTAACTAAAATTGCTACATCTTCTATCAGATTTCTTAATTGTGATAATATATTTTCCGATAAAAATCCTTTATCTTTAAGTTTTTCATAATATTCTATATTTTTTTCAATAACATTTGAAATATATGATATTTCCTTTTCTGCACTTATCCTTTTCATTTAATACCTCCTAAAAAAACGATATTCCATTTTAGAAATATCATTTTAATAAAAAATACTATCCTTTATTTTTAAGACTTTCATAGATATATTTAAACATTGATTTCATAAAGTCTTCCATATATCCTTCTTCTGACATCATCTTTTCAAACATTTCTGTATTTTGTTGATATCTCCTAAATGCTTTTTTCTTAAACTCATCATCATAAACTTTCTTAAATTCTTCCGAATTATTATTTTTTGCAAATTGTACCATTTTTGCATCATCAACAAAGTCTTGAATCATTTGCTCCATTACTTTATCCATATTTGTAAATTTTGTGTGATACTTTTCATTTATCTTATCTACTATTGTACTTAAATTTTCTTCTTCCTCTAAACTTTTTCCAATATTTCCTGTTGCTGAATAAAGTTCTCCTTCTTCTTTAACAAGCATAATTATCTCCCCTTAATTATAACTCTAATGAAATAGAAAAAATGTCAGCATTTCAAATGCTGACATTTTAAATAACTATGTCCGCAATAATTGTCCACGTAGATTTCTTATGGAGTTTTCATCACGATTTGTCCATTTTTAACATCTATTTATTTTATAAGGGCTTTCCTCATTATTTACCACAACAGTTCTTGTATTTCTTACCACTTCCACAAGGACATTTTTCATTTCTACCCACTTTTATTTCCTTATTTACTACTGGAGTTCCTTTTTCTGTCTTTGGTTTAGGTGGTTCTTTATCTATATGAACACCTTGTCCTACAAGTTCTCCTGTTATTTCAACACTTTGTGTTCTTTCAGCATGTTCATCTTTGTATACATGCATCATAAGTTTAGTTATTTCAAGCTTAATTTCTGTTATCATTTCTTCAAACATGTATGTACCTTCGATTCTATATTGTACAACTGGATCTTTTTGTGCATATCCTCTAAGTCCAATACCATTTCTTAGGTCTTCCATATTATCTAAATGTTCCATCCACTTATCATCAACAACTTTAAGCATTACAACTCTTTCAAGTTCTGCAAAATCTTTTCCTATTTGTTCTTTCTTTTCTTTTAAAATTTCTAATGCTTTTTCTTTTAATTCTTTTCTTAATATTTCATGGTTTATTATAGCTTTTTTAGATTTTGATTCTTTCTTTTCTTTTTTCTTTTTCTTATTCTTTTTATCTGATTTTTCTTCAGTTTTTTCAGATTTTTCTTCTTTAACTTCTTCTACCTTTTCTTTTTCTAATTCTGGAACAGAATCAATTGTTAAAAGGTTTATAATTTCTTGTTTAAATAACGCCTTATTCAACTTATTGTTTTCAATATCATCTTGATATGTATTTACTATTTCATCAACAGTATCTTCAACCATTTTTTGAATAATATCATCAACATCTTCACCATCTAATACAACTCTTCTTTGTGCATAAATTATTTCTCTTTGTGCATTCATAACATCATCATAGTTAAGAGTTCTCTTTCTACTGTCAAAGTTTATACCTTCAACTCTTTTTTGTGCATTTTCTAATGCTTTAGATATGAATCCCACTTGAATTGGCATAGTTTCATCTATTGCAAGTTTATCATAAAATCTCGCTACATGGTCACCACCAAATATATGCATCAATTTATCATCTAATGATAGATAAAATATTGATTCTCCTGGGTCTCCTTGACGTCCACTTCTACCTCTTAACTGATTATCAATTCTTCTTGAATCATGTCTTTCAGTACCTATTATCTTAAGACCACCAGCTTCAACAACTTTTTCTTTTTCTTCTTCTATTTCATCTTTAAACTTCTTATTTAAATCTCTATATTCTTTTCTAAGTTCTAAGATATACTCATCATCAGTATCATTATATGCTGTAGCTTCTGCTATTTCTGCTTCTGTTCTACCTTTTCTTCTCATTTCTTCAATAGCTAAAAATTCACTATTCCCTCCAAGCATAATGTCAGTACCACGTCCTGCCATGTTTGTTGCTATTGTTATTGCTCCATATTTACCTGCTTGTGCTACTATTTCTGCTTCTTTTTCATGGTTTTTAGCATTTAAAACTTCATGTTTTAATCCTTCTTTTTTAAGAAGTTTACTTATTTTTTCAGAATTTTCTATAGATGCTGTACCTACAAGTACTGGTTGTCCTTTTTCATGTGCATCTTTTATTTCTTCTATAACTGCTTTAAATTTAGAATCTTCTGTTTTGTATATTATATCATTATTGTCTTTTCTAATTACTGGTAAGTTTGTTGGTATTGTAACAACATCAAGATTATATATTTCTTTAAATTCTTTATCTTCTGTCATTGCAGTACCAGTCATACCTGCTAACTTATCATATATTCTAAAGAAGTTTTGGAATGTTATTGTTGCAAGTGTTTTTGATTCATCTGCAATTCTTACTTGTTCTTTAGCTTCTATAGCTTGGTGTAGTCCGGTTAGAATATCTTCTTCCTTCCATTATACGACCTGTAAATTCATCAACTATTAGTACTTCTCCATCTTTAACTATATAGTCAATATCATTTCTCATAATACCATGTGCTTGAAGTGCTTGATTAATATTATGAACTATATCTGCATTATCAAGTTCATTTAAGTTATCAAGTCCAAAATATTCTTCTGCTTTTTTTGCACCTTTTCCTGTAAGTGTTGCAGTTCTATTTTTTAAGTTTACTACATAATCATATTTATCTAATTCTTCTGCTTGTTCTTTATTCTTAGAATCTTCTTCTATAATTTCTTTCTTTTCTAATGTTCTTACAAAACTATCTGCTTCTTTGTATAAGTCTGTAGATTTTGTACTTCTACCAGAGATTATAAGTGGTGTTCTAGCTTCATCAATTAATATTGAGTCAATTTCGTCTACTATTGCATAATTAAGTGGTCTTTGTACCATATCTTCTTTGTATATAACCATATTATCTCTTAAATAATCAAATCCAAGTTCATTATTTGTTGTATACATTATATCTGCTTGATATTGTTTTCTCTTTTGGTTTGAATTCATTTGATTTAAATTAAGTCCAACTGTCATTCCTAAGAATTTAAAGATTTTACCCATCCATTCACTATCACGTTTTGCAAGATATTCATTAACTGTAACAATATGAACACCTTTTCCTGTTAATGCATTTAAATATGCAGGTAATGTTTCTACTAATGTTTTACCTTCACCTGTTTTCATTTCTGCAATTCTTCCTTGATGTAATATTATCCCACCAATTAACTGAACATCATAATGTCTAAGACCTATAGCTCTTTTTGATGCTTCACGAACTACTGCAAAAGCTTCTGGTAAAATATCATCTAAAGTTTTACCATTTGCTAATTGTTCTTTAAAATATTCTGTTTTCTTAGATAATTCTGAATCACTAAGTTTTTCCATTTCTTTTTCTAGATCATTAATCTTTTTTACTAATGGTTGTATTCTTTTAACTTCTCTATCACTATATGATTTAAATATCTTTTTTAATATTCCCATTTTTTAAGTTTACCTTTCTTTCTTAAACTTAGCTATGTCAATAGCTAAAACAATATTTTTATAATATCATACTATTTTTGTTTTTTCTACTATTTACGCTATTTTTATTATACCTACAAAAAAATAGATTATACAAGTATCTTTTCTTATATAATCTATTTCTTTTATTTATATATCTGTTCCAAGTTCTATCTTCTTTTCACAAAACTCACTTAACCTACATTCACTACATTTAGGGTTTTGTGGTCTACAATATTCTCTTCCTACAACCCAAAATGGAAGTGTTAAAGAACCTGGAAAGTTCTTACATATAAATCTTGCTTTTTCTGTCACTTCTTTTATATTATCTTTTTCTACAAGTCCCATTCTTAAAAATACTCTTCTTACATGTACATCATATGCAATATCTATACATGATAAATTTTCTAAAGAAACTCCAAAATCTCTTACCAAAAGAAGTGTTCCAAGTGCTGCTTTTTTATGACTTATTCCTTTAAATTCTTCTAACTTTTTAATAATAATTCCAGCATCCTTATTATCTTTCCACATATTTGAAATATCTGAAGAATATTCATTTACCACTTTTTCTACAGCTGTATATATGTATTCTGCCATTTTTCTTGGATATCTATGAAGTGCTGGCTTTTCTTTTATTATATTTTCTAAAGATTCCACACTTTCTTCTTTTAATATTCTATTAAAATCAAAATATCCTAATCTTTTTTGTAAATTATATGGAAGTCTCCATGCCATTTCTGCTTTTACAGATTGGTCTGCTATAAGGCCTAGAAGAAATGCATTCCAATTAGTTTTTAATAAATCACTTTCCTCTTTTTTAAGCATGTTTTCACTTAATATACTATAATCTTTTATAGCATCTTTTGCTATTTCTTTGCATTTTTCATCTAAAGTCATTTTTTCTTCCTTATCTATAATTTATCTATAATAATTATAATCCTTAATTTCTAATATGGTATATATAATATACACTATTCAATACATATTATATATTATAA
>ERZ772945.2049-NODE-2049-length-13019-cov-63.120333_pt1 | contig 13019 bp, 9 predicted proteins | sample MGYA00511681_ERZ772945 | MGnify/ENA primary metagenome ERZ772945 (study PRJEB29015, sample SAMEA2737943) | human oral metagenome | biome: human oral; feature: human-associated habitat; material: dental | place: China | collected 2143 ... | reverse complement strand
CCTCCGGAGGCGACCTACGCGCCCGGAAGACCGATCCCCCTGACTCAGGAGCGCATCACGCTGACCATCTACTCGACCCTCTCCTCGGCGGTCCTGCCGCTGGTCGGCGGAGGCTTCGGGCTCGTGAGCCTCTACGGCGTCGTGTGGAACCTCGTGAGCAACGACGACGGGGCGAGCATCGTCAACGCCATCATCCTGGCGATCGTCGCGATTTTCTGCATACCGGCCGCCGCCTTCATGCTCTCAATACGCACCGTGCTGGACGCCACGGGCATTCATGAGCGCGCCATCGGCAGAGAGCAGAGCTTCCCCTGGCCCGCCTCGCGCACCGGGTTGTACGTCCGGATCGCCCTGGGAACCGGTGGTGCGAAAGCGGTCACCAACCGCGCCTTCGCCTGCGTCGTCCTCCCCGACGGCCGCGACCTGGAACTGACGGGCCTGTCATGGACGGGGCCCTGGGTTCCCGCGCTCGAGGCCAAGGGCGTGGCCGAGTGCAACCGCATCTGGCAGTGGGCCGTCGCGCGTGGCTACACCCGTGAGACGCACGAGTACGTGGCGCTCGCGGAGACGCTGGGCGTCCATCAGGCGGTGCGCGAGAGCCAGGAGCGGCGTTTCGGCCTGCGATGACCGGTGGTGGTGCTCCCGGGAGCACCACCACCGCGTCGTGGGGCCTCAGAGGCCCGATCAGTGGTCCGAACCGTACTGCCTCGCCTGGCTCGCCGCTTCGGTGTCGGTCGTCTCGAAGGACGAGGCCACCTGGCGCACGCTCGAGGCGCCCGTTCCGATTCGCTCGGACACCGTGGACACGCCCGAGTCGAACCCGGTTTTGGCGATCTCGTAGGGCGGCAGGAACAGGGGGGAGCACAGAACGCCGAAGGGAAGCCCCGCCATCGCCGCCTGCGATGCCGACGTCACCTCCCCCAACCCGTCCTTGATCTGATCCACATGCGAGGCGTGCGTGCGCCACACCTCAGGGGAAACCTCAAGATCCGCCATCAGCGACCTCCTCGATTGAAACCGATCATGCCGTTCTGCCCGATGCCGGAGCCATGCGGACTCCGGTCGCGGGTGTTCGCTGTGTTCGCCGTGCCATTCGTCCGCGGGCTGTAGGCCTGTCGCATCCGTTGAGCCAGATCCGACTCCTCCCCCCAGGCCTCCGAGGCCAGGCGCGACGCCTTCGCGCCGGCCCGCGAGCGGGCCTTGTCGACGCACTCCAGAATCGTCGTCGCCAGGTCGGCGGGGTAGAGGTCCATCGCCTCCCGCGTGAGCTTGAGGTCCACCAGTCGGCCCCCGGCGTCGACGGCGACGGTGACGGTGCGGTCGCTCGCCGTCTCCGTCTCGCGGATCGCCTCGACCTCCTTGGACACGCGTTGCGCCTTCTCCGCCTGCTCCTGCGACTGGCGTAACCAGCCGTCCACCTGCTCCCGCGCGCGTTGAGCGGCGAGTTCGAACTCATCGGGCATGGGGTTCTCCCTTCTTCGTCGTATGCGCGTTCGCGCGGCGAGGGGCTTGCGATGCGACCAGCGCCAGAGTCAGGAGCGTCGCGCCGCCGAGGCCGACTGTACCCGCCAGGCGCTGGCGCCGCTGCGGGCCGAGGTCCGGCCGCGGCTGCGAGGCGAACGCGGGGGCGATGGTCTCGGCGGCGCGGGTCCCGCGCGGATTCTGCGGTCCCAGGGCGGTTCCGTCGTTGATGAACGTGAGTGCCGAATACGGAGCGATCGTGCCCCAGCCCACTGTCGGGCTCCACTCGGCCGGCGTCGTGCGCAGCGCCGTCACCATCAGCCGGTAGGCCCAGTCCGCCGGTGCCTCATCCGGATGGTCGGCCGCGACCAGAGCGGCTACGGCTCCCGCGTACCCGGTTGCCAGGGCCGAGGACGGCGACTCCTGGGCGACGACGCAGTCGCCGTCGTCGAGGAAGGCGGTCGGGGCCGACTGCGCCGGGACCGCGAGATCAATGTCGTCATTGCGGACGGCTGCGCCCGACGCCGACCCCTGGGAGTCCAGGGCCGTCACGCCCAGAACGCCGTCATAGGCGGCCGGGAAGCGCTCCGTGCTCTCGTCGTCCGCCTCCTGGGTCCGGGTCTGGGACTGCTGGCGGTCGCCCGCGCTGGCGACGATGAGCGCGCCGGAGTCGATCGCCTGCTCCGTCGCCGTCCGCAGGGCGGGGGAGTCCTCGGTCAGCGCCTGGGGGACGACGATGACCTGCGCCCCGTGGTCGGCCGCCCAGCCGATGCCCGCCGCGGTCCGCTCCGCCGTGGGCGCGGTCCCCGCTCTGGATCCCGCTCCCGCCGTCGGCCCCGCTCCCGCGCCGGTCGTCTCATTCGCCGTGCTGGCGAACACCCGCACGGGCATGAGCTCGACGCCGTCAGCCAGGCCGACCAGGCCCGACCCCGGCACGGTGCGCGCACCGATGGCCCCGGCGACCGCCGTGCCCTGGCCGCTGGCGTCAGCGGCGCCGTCGGCGCGAGCCTTGCCAGTCAGGTCCACGCCCGTGGTCAGGGCCCCCTCGAAGTGGGGGTTGTCCCCCGCGATCCCGGAATCGACGACGGCGACGGTCACGTCCTCTCCCCGGGTGATCGACCACGCCCGCTCCATCCCGATTTGGGAGATGACCGGCGGGGCCGAGGCGATAAGCGCCGTGCGGCCCTCCTCGCAGCTGGAGATCGCGGCGTCGTGCGACGGCTCGGGCTCGGGGGTCGGTGTCGGCTCCGCGGTCGGCGTCGACCCCGGGGTCGGTGTCGGCTCGGGCTCGGGGGTCGGTGTCGGCTCCGCGGTCGGTGTCGGCTCCGCGGTCGGCTCCGGCTCAGCCGGGGCCGCGTCCGTCGGCTCGGGCTGCCCGGTCGGCTCCGGGGCCGCGGTCGGGATCACGTCGGCGCCGCCCTGCGCGGGGGGCGGGGTCTCATCGGCCCGAGCGGCGAGGGGGCCCGTCAGGGTGGAGCAGACCGCCAGCACCATCAGCACCGTCAGCGCTGTCAGCACCGTCAGCGCTGACGATGCGGCCAGCGCCCGCGGTGCCCGGAGGGTCCGGCGCAGGCGCCGTCGTACTCGGTGCGCTCTCACTGCTCGCTGACCCCCTCCCAGACGGCCTGCGTGGACAGTTCGGGCCCCGTGGGGAACAGGGCGAGCCAGGCGGCCGGTACGGCGGCGACATGACTCTCCTCGTAGCCCAGCCGTGCGAGAGTATCGCTCAGCTCGCCGCCCAGACCCCACGCTCGGCCCGCATCCGTGATGAGGAACACCGGTCCGAGGCTGCCGCCGGCGGACGAGCGCACGAGCGCGCCGGCGCCGCCGGTCACCTTCACACCTCCCGACTCGATCTGATCGGCCGAGGCCAGGGTGGTCTTGGCCGTGCCCGAGGAGGTGGACTCGCCGAGGACGGCGCACACGCTCGTGCCCGACGCGGCGCCCTGGTCCAGGGTGGAGGGCCAGTCCTCCGGCGCGGCGGTCGTCGTCGTGACCTGGGTGAGGTCGGAAACGCTGACGTCCTGGACGGGCGCCGCCGCGCCCCCGCCCAGCCTGTACAGCGCCAGTGAGACGTCGCTGAGGGCGCCCAGGCTCGAGTCGGCCTGGACGATGTAGTGCCGCTGACCGCCCGCCGAGTCGGTCACCGACAGCAGCATTCCCGCGACCGGGTTCTTGATCGTCGAGGACAGGCCGGTCACCGGTGTTCCGGCGTCGGGGACGGTGAGGCTCTGGAGCGTGCTGCCCGGTGTGAACAGCGAGAGCCACGTGGCGTCGGCCTCGGTGATGGGCTCGGAGTCGAGCCCGAGGGCGAGGAGGACCGAGCCGAGGTTGTCCGCGGGCAGTTCGTGGCTGACGCCGTCGGCCACCAGGTAGGTCCGGCCGTCGACCGACACCAGGGCGTGCTGAATGGTGCTCAGGCCCTTCGGGGATGCGCCGACGCCGACGGCCGTCTGCCCCGCGGAGGTCGAGCAGGCTGTCCACCCGTGCGCCGTCAGGGAACCGGTCGCGGGCAGCTGCTCGGGCGCGTCCTCGATCCCCACCCGGGAGCCGCGCTCGATCCCGTCCAGGACCGAGGACTTCAGGGTCGTCTGCCGGAACTTGCCCGACTCGGCGAGCAGCCGCGCGCTGGCCAGGTTCGTCACGGGGCGCAGACGGCCGTCGACGGTGATGTAGCGGGTTCCCTCGCCCTTGACGACGATGAGGGTGTTGTTCTGCCAGTCCGAGGGCAGGGAGCCGACGAACATGCCGGAGATCCAGGAGGCCAGGGCGATCACCAGGGTCAGGACGATGCCCCCGATGAGGGGAGGGGTGATGCGCCGCGGCTCGAGCTCACGACCCCCCGGGGCGCCCGCCACGAAGGCCGTGACCAGTCGGCGCCGATTGAAGCGCTGCGCGTCGAGAATGTCCTTGTTGGAGGCCATTGCCGTGCTCCTACAGCGTTCCGCAGACGACGGCGGCCAGGGGCAGGATCGTCAGCAGGACGATGATCTCCAGGGCGTCGGCCGCGCGCGCCAGGCGGGGCCGGTAGCTCGGGCCGAGCACGTTGAGCAGGAGGACGACCACGCCGGTGACGCCGACGACCCCGGTGGCTGGCATCAGCAGGTCGGTGCGGGAGACGATGACCGTGATGACCAGGGCCGCCAGCATTGCCATGCCCCCGGCGATACCGGCGGCCACGTCCGCTTGGGAGCGCGCCGCCCGTGTGCCGAGCAGGCAGGCCGCCGCGATGGCGGCGATCAGGCCCGCTCCGCTGTAGCCGACGGAGGTCAGCGTCGGGACGCAGGCGAGGATGATCAACGCGCAGGCGATGCGCGCCGACAGGACCAGGCCGTGCGCATCGAGCACCCGGGCCGTCAGCGTGGGCGTCACCTCGGTGCCCGGTTCCAGGACCGGCTTGTCGGTCCGATCGGGCAGTGAGATGTCTATCGGGACCGAGGCCAGGGCCAGCCACGGCGCGAGCAGGGAGATGATGGCGGCGCCCGCGGCGGCGACGGCGAGCACGCTGGTCAGCGGACGGCCGAGGAACTCGACGCCCGCCCCCGTCAGAGCCAGGGCCGAGGCGATGAGCAGGGGGCCCGAGATCAGCCACCGGTCCTCGCCCAGCAGGGGCAGGCACGCCAGGACGACGGCGGCGAGGGCGCCGCCGGCCGCGATCATCCGCATGCCGGTCGGCGGCCCGTCGAAGGCGGTGTGGGCGGCGACCGCGCAGAGCGCCCCGGCGGTCATGACCAGCGGCCAGGCGCCTTCGCCGCGCAGGCGCGAGATCACGAAGGCGGCCAGGACGAGCAGGCAGCCGCACACCAGCGCGCACACGGGGGTGACGATCTGGCCGGGGCCCTGTCGCAGCAGGAGCAGTCCGGCCACGAGGAACAGCAGGCAGGTGGAGGCCACGGACATCGACAGCGAGTCCTCCCGGCTCCAGGCGACCTGCTTCGTCTCGACCGCCGTGGCGACGGCCTCGACGAGGTCGTCGTAGCGCGCCTCGGCCTGGGTGCTGCGCACCTCGAGTGTGAGCAGGGCGCCCGCCCTCACGCCCTGCTCGTCGACCGGCCGCGAGTCGCTCAGGGGCTTGCCGTCCTCGGTGACGAGCATGAGGCCGTACACGGCGGACTCCTCGTCCAGAGCGCCCAGGCGCGCCGCCACGGCGGGGAGGATCTCCGCGAGCGGGAGCGAGGACGGCAGTGCGACGTCCGTCGGGATGTTGCGGTGCCTGATGGTGACCGGGATGAGATCGGCCACTCCTCGGCGGGTGCTCGTCGTAAGGGGCACAGCGCTCTCCTGGTTCTCTCCTGGTTCCAGGGACGTTCCAGGGACGGGAACGTGAACGTGGCAGTGATCGCCGACGCGTCGGGCGGGCGCGCCGCGTGGAGCCGGGTGGCTCCGCGGACCATCCTGGCACGTCGGACCCGCCCGCGTCCCGCTCTGCTCCTCTCCCGTGAGTCTCGACACCCGACGGCGCCCGGCAGCGCTCGGCGGATGCGGGGATCGCGGCGAGCGATGGGAGGTACTACCCATAAGGTGCTTCACCGGAAGACTCGCACCGGGGCGGAGACATTGGGTAGGTTTGAGCCCGCTCAGGAGCAGCCGGGAGAGCCGGGAGGTGGGCGGCGCTTCCCCACGAGCATCCAGTTGTCCCCCCACCCTCAGGAAGAGAGACCATGGCACAGAATCTCGCCGCAGGCAGCGGCGTACTCACCAATGCGGCTAACGTCGTCGCCAACCACCGTCAGCAGCAGCAGTCGATCATCACCGGCGTCGAGAGCACCGTCCAGACGCTCGCGCCGGGGTGGAAGGGCTCGGGCGGCACGGCGTTCGCCACCGCCGCCAACCAGTGGATCCAGGACGCCAAGAACATCGTCGCCGTTCTGGACAGGTTCGAGTCCTCTTTGCGCGGGACCGAGAGCACCTACCAGAGCACCGAGGCGGACGTGGCCGCCGGGGCGCAGAAGATCGGCGGCGCCTCGCAGGGCTATCACGGCATGATGTCCTGACCGGACCGTCCACTCCCGATTAAAATACGCCGAAGCCGAGAACCGAGAATAAGGAGAATCGATCATGTCCGAAGACATGCTGGTGGACTACGGATCAATGTCGAACGCCTCGAGTGAGCTCGCTCGTGCCTCGCAGGCCATTTCCTCGGACCTGGAATCCATGGACGGGGAGCTCAAGCCCACCCAGTCCGAGTGGACCGGTGAGGCTCAGACCCAGTACCTGACCGCCAAGGCCGAGTGGTCGCAGTCGCTCACGGATATGAACCAGCTGCTCGCGCAGATGGGCACCCACGTGGACACCTCGTCCGGCAACTACAACACCGCCGACAGGCAGGGCGCCGCGAGCTTCGGCGCCTGAGTCGCGGCCGCCACCGCAGACGCGGGCGGGTCTTCCACACATCGGTGTGGAAGACCCGCCCGCGTCTGCGGTGGCGTCGGAGCCGTCGTCCCCGCCCGCGAGTGGGGGAGCGCGGATGCGGTGGCCCGGCTGGGACTGCCGAAAGGTCGTCCCCGCCTGCGGACGGGGGAGCGCGGCTCGTCGGCGCTGCGGATTCCTCCGGCCCCGCCGTCAGGCGCTCCTCTCCACGGTGATGCTCTCATCCGCGAGCAGAAGGACCGCGCCCGGAACGATGGCGGTGCGCCACTGAGGCCCGAGTCGGATCCGCTGCCCCGTGGGGTGCACCATGACGGTGCCGTTGGCCGAGTTCAGATCCTCGGCCCACACCTGCCGGTCGTCGAAGCCGATGCGCAGGTGGGAGCGCGAGAGCGCACTCGACGAGGAGTCCAGCGCGACGAGCTGGATGTCCCCGGGATCGGCCGGCCGCGGCGCCCGGCCGATGACGCACTGACCCTCCAGGGGGACGCGCCGGCCCGAACCTGTGATGAGGACGATGTCGGAACGGTCGGATCGTCGGGCGATGCGCGTGTCCTCCCGCGGGGGCGCCCCCGGACCCGCCTGCTCCGTCGGCGCGGTCGCATGGGGACCGCCGGGCTCGGCGGCCCCGCTCCCCGGCCCCGCCGAAGCCCCTGCCGCGGGTTCGCCGGCGAGAGCCGGCGGTGGAGTCTCGGAGGGGTTCCACGGTGATGAGGGTGATGAGGCTGCCGGGGAGGCCGGCGCGCGGTGGGACGTGGCCCTGCGCCTTCTGCGCGTCGGTGCCTTCGGCGTCGTCTCGTCCGGCGTTCCGGCGCGCACCCGCCGTCCGGAGGAGGGGGCGCTCGGCGATGCGGGTGAGACGGGCGGCACAGGGCCGGCGGGCGGCGGAGGGATCTCCTGCGCGGCGGGGGCCGCGCGCCCGGTCGGCACGGGGTCGGCGGGCGCTATCGGTCCGGAGGCGGGCGAGGCGGCGGCGCGCCCGGAGGCGGGTGGGATCGGCTGCCCCGAGTCGAGAGAGTCGCTCGCGCCCGTCTCGGAGCGCGTGCGCGGGTCGGGCGCCGCAGGTCCGAGGATCCCCTCGCGTGCAATGGGGGCGGATCGGACGGCGGGCTCCGGAGCTGAAGAGGCCGGCGGCGCGGATGCAAGTGCGCCCGGAGCCGGCCCGGGAGGGGAGTCCTCGCCCCCGATGCCCGGCGTCGGGGGCGAGGAGGGAGCGCCCGTCGGCATCGAGGAGGGGACGGCTGACGAGGCCTGCGGGGACACGGATGTGGGGCGCTCCGCCCTCCCGCTCGCGGGGGTGCGCGGGTGCGCGGACCATGCGGCATTCCCGGCATCGCTGGGACCGGGGCCCCGACGGGGTCGATCCGCCCGGGACGACCGACGGCCCGTTCGGGTCCGGCAGCGCGTCAGCGTGTCGACGAACCCGGCCTCCCCGCTGCCCGCCGGGATCAGCGGTGTCAGGGCGACGCGGGCCGCCGCGCGGCCGAGTCCGGGGGTGGTCGAGCCCTCGGCGGTGACGACGCGCGCTCCGATCGCGGCCAGTCCCGGGGTCCTGCCGGTGCACGCCAGGACGATGATGACCAGCGCGAGGAGCTCGACGGCGGAGATGACGGCGAGCGGGGTCCATCCTCTGAGCAGGCCGAGCGCGGCGGGCGGGACGAGAAGGATCGCCAGGTCGATGGCGGCGGCGCCGATCAGCTCGGGCCTCGTCGGACGCCGTTGGCGCACGCCGGCGCCACCTCCGGCGCTTCCGGTGACGCTGGGGGCCTCGGTTGTGCTGATTGTGTCGTGGAGTCGAGTGCTCACAGCTGCCTCATGAAGTCGATGATTCCGGCGGCGACCACTGCCGAGGGGAGCGCCAGGAAACCTGCGAGAGACCCCAGAATGTCTCCGAAACGGCCCCACCACGCCGATGGGCGACCGCCCAGTCGTGTGAACATGATGACGACGGATACGAGCCCGGCCCCCGCCGCGATTCCGATGAGCAGGGTGAACGTCGCCGTCCCGGGCTGGGAGCCCGAGCTCAGAATCGAGACGATGGCGGCGGCGCCCACCGCCAGCCGCGGCAGAACGCGTTCGGTGTGCGAACGCGCCGTGCGCGGGTGGAGCAGCAGGAGCGCCGTCACGAGAATCAGCTCGACGCGGGCGCCCCATGCGGACGGTCCGCTGCCCAGGGCCACCGCCACCGCAGCCGGTGAGCACGCCACCACGACGACGGCGATCACCGCTCCGGTGGCCACCGACATCGACTCCGCCTGATCCAGCGTGCGCGAGATCCGGGCGCCGGTCACCCTCGCCGGCGGTTCAACGGTCGGCACCCGCACGCCCCTGCTGCCCGCGCGCTGCTCCGATAAGTCGAGCAGCTGCTGGTCGGGAACCGAGGAGAGCGACACGGCGGGCACGAGCGTGATGAAGAGGGCGCCGAGCGCCAGGCTGATGACGACCACCGAAGTCCGGGGGACATCGAGGACGAGGATCGCCGTGGCCAGGGCGGCCACGGTCGTCCACGCGAGGGCGCCCGTCGCGGCGCACGCGGATCGCAGTCGCAGCCACAGGGCCAGAGAGGCGGCGCCCGCCCCCCATGCGCTCAGCAGCGTCGTCGTCGCGACCGGCTCGAGGGCGTCCGCCGGCACCAGCAGGGCCCCCGTCGCGGCGCCCAGCAGCGGCAGCGGCAGGATCGTGGACGCCTCCTGCACGGGAGTGAGTCGGTTGTTCGCCAGGATCGCCCGGGCCGCCAGGAGCGCGGCGGCCAGACCAGCGGCCCCCGCGCGCGCCGGCAACGGCAGGCGCGCCTCCCCGACGGTCAGTGCCGAGTACCACCCCAGCGCCAGGAGCAGGCAGGCCACCAGCACGACGGCGGCCGCATCGAGAGCGGGCCGCACGGGGCGGGAGGCGGAGCGGATGGCCAGGCGATCGGCCGCGTGCCTGCCGGTGACCCTGCCGCCCACGAGCAGCACGGTGCCGCTCCCGAGGTCCTGGCCGATGAGGGAATTCAATGGGGCGGGCGCCCCCGTGGTGGTCGATACCCGAACGTCGTCCGGGACCGCTGCGCCCGTCCGCGCCTCCAGGAGCGCGCGCACCGGGGTTCCCGCTGCGACGGCGACATCGGTCCGCCCGCCGTCGTCGACGAGGGTGACGCGTACGTTCGCCACATTCATGCGGATTCTCGCTTCTCATGTGTTAAGGGTCGTTCGCGGGGGTCCTTGCACGGGTGCTCGACGTGGAGGCGTACCGGACTGCACGAGTACTCTAGAGGCACCGACTATTCTGCGACCCCGCGCGAGTGTCGTCCATGAGAATCGGGCCGCCCTTCAGCCGGCGAGTCCGCCGCTGACGAATCGGAAGGTTTCGGGCCGCCCTATGAGCGACAACCAGGTGAGCACCTCAGACGCCCCCGAGCGCCCGTCGGGGACTATCGATGTCAAGGCGCCGCCGGACGCCGTCGTCGCTCAGGACGCGTCGAACGTCCTGGCCACGGTGCTGCCGCTGACCGGCTCCATGGGCGTCATGGTGTTCATGGCCATCTCGAACTCCAACGGCACCCGTACCCTCCTGATGGGCGGCGGCATGGTGATCGCCATGCTGTCCATGGTCGGAGTCAACATCTATCGTCAGGTGCATCAGCATCGTGAGAGTGTCAAGGATCAGCGGCGCGAGTACCTCGCCTACCTGTCCGAGCTGCGGGACTCGGTGCGCACGGTGGCCGGTCAGCAGCGGCGTCACGCGGTGCACGTCCTGCCCGAGCCGGAGGCGCTGCCCTATTTCGTCCAGGACGGCAGACGGGTGTGGGAGCGCACTCCCGGCGACGACCAGGTGCTCGTGCGGCTGGGGCGTTCGACCCAGCCTCTGTGCGTGGAGCTGGTCCCGGAGAAGCTCGACGCGCTGGCCAAGCCCGACCCCGTGTGCCTGTCCGCCATGTCGCGATTCGTGGTCACCCACCGCGACGTCGACGGTCTGCCGCTGGGGACCTCGCTGAATTACTTCTCCCGCGTGGAAGTCGTTGGTCAGGCCGATGCCGCTCGCGCGCTGACACGCGCTCTGCTCGCGCATCTGCTGTCCATGACGCCGCCCAGCCGGTTGCGCGTGGCGGTGGTGGCCTCCGAGGAGAATCTGGGGCAGTGGGAATGGCTCAAATGGGCGCCCCACGTCTGGTCGGACACGGTTCAGGATGATGCCGGCCCCGCCCGTGTGATCACGACGTCGTGGCAGGAGGCGCTCGAGCTGCTGCCCGAGGATCTCGAGGATCGCGGGGCCTTCTCCTACGACGTCGCCGACACTCCCATGCCGTACATCATCGTCGTGGTTGACGGCGGCCTGGTGCCCCCCGGGGCTCCCATCGCCTCGAGCAGCGGGGTGAACGGGGCGACCGTCATCGACCTGCCCGAGAGGTGGGGCGCGCTGACCTCGCTGTCGACTCTCCGCCTCCTGCTGCACCCGGCCTCCACGCTGACCCACGCCACTCCCATGGAGGTCGTGCGCGCCGGGGAGGACCCCGCCCCCGCCGTAGCCGACCTGATGGACATTGCAACCGCCGAGGCCGTCGTCAGACGCCTGTCCTCGCGCTTCAGCACCTCCGGGGAGGCCGCCGTCAGCGCTCCGGTGGGCACCACCGACCTCAAGCGCTCGGCCGATCTCCTCGATCTTCTCGAACTCGGGGACGTGCGCGACGTCGACCCGGACGTCGTCTGGAGCCGCAGGCGGTCGGGGCGGGACCGCCTGCGGGTCCCCTTCGCCGTCACGCCGGAGGGCGCCCCGGTGGTTCTGGACATCAAGGAGTCCGCCGAGAGCGGTATGGGCCCCCACGGGCTGCTCGTGGGCGCGACCGGCTCGGGCAAGTCCGAGGTCCTGCGCACCCTCGTGCTGGCGCTGGCGCTGACCCACTCGCCCGATCAGCTCAACTTCGTGCTGGTGGACTTCAAGGGCGGCGCCACCTTCGCGGGTATGTCGGAGCTCCCGCACGTGTCCGCCATGATCTCCAACCTGGAGAGCGAGCTGGGGCTGGTCGATCGCATGGAGGAGGCCCTGCGCGGGGAGATGACGCGCCGCCAGGAGATGCTCCGCGACGCGGGCAACTACGCCAACGTCTCCGACTACGAGGAGGCGCGCCGCGCGGGCAGGCATAACGGGGAGCCGCTGCCGGCCCTGTTCGTCATCCTCGATGAGTTCTCCGAGCTGCTGTCGGCCAAGCCGGATTTCATCGAGCTGTTCGTCGCCATCGGACGCCTGGGGCGCTCGATGCAGATCCACCTCCTGCTGTCCTCCCAGCGCCTGGAGGAGGGCCGCCTCCACGGTTTGGAATCCCATCTGTCCTACCGGGTCGGCCTGCGCACCTTCTCCGCGGCCGAGTCGCGCATCGTTCTGGGGGTCGCCGACGCCTACGACCTGCCGCCCTACCCGGGCAGCGGCTACCTCAAGAGCGGCACACGCGAGATGACTCGTTTTCGGGCCTGCTATGTGGCCGGCCCGCCGCCCGAGCGCGCGGGCGCCGCCGACAAGGCGGCCCACGACGCCCACCAGGTCGGCGGCCGTCCCCTGGAGCCCGTGTGCGAGTTCCTGCCCGTGCACGTCCCCTTCCACTCCCCCCTGCTCTCCTCCGCCCTCGACCAGGTCCGCCAGTGGGCCTCCCAGTGCGGCATCGACGCCGCGCTCACCGAGTCCCTGGCCTCCGCCGTGCTCGTGGGCACCGTGGACTGGCCCGCCCAGGTCGGCGCGGGCGTCGAGGCCGGGGCCAAGTGGCTCCTCGACCTGGGCCCCGGCGCCACGACCGTGCGCATGACCCGCAACCTGGTGGACGGCACCGGCGTGGGCGTGCTGCCCCTGGGCACCCAGGCCGACCGCGACCGGGCCGCCACCCCCGGGTGGGAGCCCGCCGCCCCCGCCGACTGGTCGGCGCTGCGCCCCGGCCTGATCACCCTGCCCGACGGGCGCACCGTCGTCGACACGCGCTTCTCGCGCCTGACCGGCCGCTCCCCCGTCCTCCTCGCGGGAATGACCCCCACCACCGTCGACCCCGGGATCGTCGCGGCCGCGGCGAACGCCGGCTTCTGGGCGGAGATGGCCGGCGGCGGCCAGGTCACCGAAGAGGTCTACAACGAGAACCTGGCGGGCCTGCGCGCCCAGCTGCGCCCCGGGCACACCGCCGAGTTCAACTCGATGTTCCTGGACCGCTACCTGTGGAACCTCCAGTTCGG
>ERZ772945.2046-NODE-2046-length-13038-cov-36.761072_pt1 | contig 13038 bp, 9 predicted proteins | sample MGYA00511681_ERZ772945 | MGnify/ENA primary metagenome ERZ772945 (study PRJEB29015, sample SAMEA2737943) | human oral metagenome | biome: human oral; feature: human-associated habitat; material: dental | place: China | collected 2143 ... | reverse complement strand
TACTTCTCCCCAAACGGAGGAAAGACTTCGACAAAGATTGGAGGAACAAGGCTTGTGTGTTGTAATCCGCAAGAATGAGGGTGGACGCATCTATGGTATTACATTCATTGATGATGAAAAAGGCATTGCGTTCAATGGTTCTCGATTGGGTAAAGGATATACCGCCAATAAGTTTAACGAGTACTTCTCTAACCCAGAGAAAAATCCATTCTTGGATGAATCGCTTTATGGTAAGATTGATACCACCTTTCAACAACAGATGCAGACAATACAGTCGGATGAGCAGGAAAGCGACAATCTTGTCGATGAACTTATTGACGATATGGTGGGAGAATCTTTCTCTTCTTCGGGCAACGATGATTGGAAGGAAGCAGCATGGCAGCGTAAGCTCCGAAGACAAAGTAAGGTAAAACTTAGACGAAGAAAACATTAAATAAACTCATTCAACAAACAAGATCTTTACAACTCCCTTCCCTTCTGAGGGGCTGGGGGAGGCTAAAAACACAGTATTATGGCACAAGAAGACGATTTAAGGGCATTAGGCAAAGTCATGGACTTTATGAGGGGCATATCAGTGATATTCCTTCTCGTTAACTGTTATTGGTTCTGTTACGAGGCATTTCATGTCTGGGGTTTTACGCTTGACATCATTGATAAAATTCTGATGAACTTCCAGCGTACCACGGGATTATTTTCGTCTATTCTCTGGACAAAACTATTTTGTGTGGTATTTCTTGCCTTGTCCTGCCTTGGGACAAAAGGAGTCAAGGAAGAGAAGATCACATGGCCAAAGATTTGGACAGTGCTTTTCTCCGGCTTCGTGTTCTTCTTCCTCAACTGGTGGCTGTTGGCATTACCCATAGGCAAGGTCGGTGCCGCTTCGCTCTATATCTTCACGCTGTCCGTGGGCTATATCTGTCTGCTGATGGGTGGCGTATGGATGAGCCGACTGCTCAAAAACAACTTGATGGATGATGTATTCAACACGGAGAATGAGAGTTTTATGCAGGAAACTCGGTTGATGGAGAACGAATACTCCGTCAATCTGCCTACACGCTTCTACTATAAAAAGAAGTGGAACAATGGCTGGATTAACGTAGTCAATCCCTTCCGTGCCTCAATGGTGCTCGGCACACCGGGTTCTGGTAAGTCCTACGCCATTGTGAACAATTATATCAAGCAACAGATAGAGAAAGGCTTTGCCATGTATATCTATGATTACAAATTCCCCGACCTTTCTGAGATTGCCTATAACCATTTGCTCAACCACCTTGATGCCTACCAAGTAAAGCCGCAGTTCTTTGTGATTAACTTCGATGACCCACGCAAATCACACCGCTGCAATCCCATCAATCCATCCTTTATGACGGATATATCGGATGCCTATGAGAGTGCCTACACGATTATGCTTAACCTCAACCGCTCGTGGATACAGAAACAGGGAGACTTCTTTGTGGAATCGCCTATCATCTTGCTTGCTGCCATCATTTGGTTTCTGAAGATATATGAGAATGGCAAGTATTGCACCTTCCCTCATGCCATCGAATTTCTCAACCGTCCCTACGCACAGATATTTTCGATACTCACTTCCTACGATGAACTTGCCAACTACCTTTCGCCCTTTATGGATGCTTGGGAGGGAGGAGCGCAAGACCAGTTGCAGGGACAGATAGCCAGTGCCAAGATACCGCTTTCACGAATGATCTCACCTGCCCTTTATTGGGTGATGACGGGTGACGATTTCTCACTTGATATCAATAATCCCAATGAGCCGAAAGTGCTTGTCGTAGGAAATAATCCCGACCGTCAGAATATCTATTCGGCTGCACTCGGACTTTACAATAGCCGTATTGTGAAGCTAATCAACAAGAAGAAACAACTCAAAAGTTCTGTGATTATCGACGAGTTACCGACGATTTACTTTCGTGGGTTGGATAATCTTATTGCCACAGCCCGAAGCAACAAGGTAGCAGTTTGTTTGGGTTTTCAGGACTTCTCACAACTCACTCGCGATTATGGGGACAAAGAAAGTAAAGTGATACAAAATACGGTGGGCAATATTTTCTCTGGTCAAGTAGTAGGCGAAACTGCCAAGACATTGAGTGAGCGCTTTGGTAAGGTCTTGCAGCAACGGCAGTCTATGACCATCAACCGTAATGACAAATCCACGTCTATCTCCACGCAGATGGACAGTCTTATCCCTGCATCGAAAATCAGTAATCTCACCCAAGGTATGTTTGTAGGTGCAGTCTCCGACAACTTTGACGAGCGCATTGACCAAAAGATTTTTCACGCAGAGATTATCGTAGATAGTGCTAAAGTGTCAGTAGAAATGAAAGCCTATCGGCCCATACCAGTGATAGCGGATTTTACAAATGAAGATGGCTTCGAAAATCTCAAGGAAACTATAGAAGCTAACTATCGCAGGGTGAAGCAAGAGATTCTCTCGCTGGTTGATTCTGAAATTGAGCAGATTAAGAATAATTCCTTACTTAGTCATCTGATTAAACAATGACAATATTGTGTTAGATGTATAGTGGAACTGACTTTCGTATATATAATAAATAAGTGAACAAATTTAGTTTATACAAACCAAATATCTGTAAATCCCGTTCTACCATCAGTTATGGGAAAGGCAAAAGTATTGGAGTTGACCGAGGCACAGCGTCTCGAACTCGAACGTGGCTTCCGTATGGGGGAGAAACATTGTTTCCGCATGCGTTGCCGTGCAGTTCTTCTGAAAGCCGATGGACTTTCTGCCGCGAAGGCAGGAGCACAGACGGAGATGAGTTTTGTATCCGTAAACGCATGGGTAAGGCGGTACAAGGAAGAAGGCATAAAAGGTCTGCATACCCGTTCCGGCCGTGGGCGGAAGCTCATCATGGACTCCTCGGACAGGATGCCGTGCGTCGTGCCATCGAACAGGACCGGCAATGCGTGGGCAAAGCCAAGGCCGCCTGGGAGCTGGCTACAGGCAAGGAGGCGAGCAATGCGACCTTCAAGCGCTTTTTATCAGCATTGGCGCAAGATATAAGTGTATAAGGAAACGCCCAAGGGGAACACCCTCGCCGCAACTCTACAGATATACGGTTGAGAAGTTGCAAGAACTTGAACGTCAGGCCGAAGAAGGGCGCATCACGCTCTACTATGCCGATGAGAGCCATACGTGTACGGAAGGGTATGTCCCATACGGATGGCAGCTGGAGGGGGAGGATGTGTTTGTTCCCTCCCAGAGGGTTGCGAGGCTCAACATCTTTGGAATGATAACCCGTGACAATCAGTACGAAGGATTCACTACCACCGAACGAATGACGGCCGGTAAGATAGTCAGCTTCCTTGATGATTTCTCCTTCCGCATCGGCAAGGACACCTTTGTCGTGCTTGACAATGCAACGGTGCATCGCAACAAGTGGATAAAGGAATTCAGACCAATATGGGAAAAGAGGGGCCTTTTCATCTTCTTCCTTCCCCATACTCCCCGCACCTGAACATCGCAGAGACGCTTTGGAGAATCTTGAAGGGGAAGTGGATAAGACCGCAGGATTATGTCAGTGAAGACATGCTTTTCTATGCCACCAACAGGGCCTTGGCGAACATCGGGAAAGGATTGAATATTCACTATCGCAGACATGTCGCTTAATTTTGATTACCTACTTACAAAAATAGCCTTATAAAGTGTCATGAAATTCAATCAAATAGCAAATAGTAAAATATACATTGAGATAAATATCATACTCAAAGAATATAAGCAAATAATAATCCCGATTATTATAGTCTTTTTTGATATATTGTCATTGTATTTCTTCATCATACTCCTAAATCTAATTGATTTTTTACTAATTGAAAATATCTACCTTTTTGAGTGAGAAGTTGATTATGAGTACCTTTTTCCAATATTTCTCCATGCTCAAGAACGACTATTTGATCAGCATCTCTTACCGTAGAAAGGCGATGAGCTACAATTATAATAGTTTTTCCTTTAAAATGATTTTTAATATTCTTCATAATTATTTTTTCATTCTCTGCATCCAATGAATTTGTTGCTTCGTCAAAGAAAATATAGTCTGGACTTTTATACATATCACGCGCAATTAAGATTCTCTGCTTTTGTCCTTGACTTAAATCAACACCCAATTCTCCAATAATTGTGTTTTCTCGCAATGGTAAATCCATGACAAAATCATAGATATTAGCTAATTTTAATGATTCGTAAAAAAAATCTAAATTCGGATTCCTTGTCAAGGTAACGTTATACAAAATACTTTCTGAAAAAATTGCACTATCTTGTAAAATTGCTCCACATTTTGATCTCCATAATTTGTTGTTGATATCATTTATATTGTTGGTGCCTATCATAATGCTACCTGAATATTTTTGATAAAACTTCAATATAAGTTTTATAAGTGTTGTTTTGCCACTCCCACTTAGACCAACAATAGCAGTAGTTTTTCCTTTTGGTATTTTTAAATCTATATTTTTTAATACATTGTTACATCCATCATAACTAAAAGAAAGATTTCTACATTCTATAGTTTCATCCTGTTCTAAAACGGTTACTGCCGATGTGTTTATTTCGTCATTTTTTATATAGATATCATTAATTCTTTCACTACTTACTTTTACGAGTTTTAATTTTAAAATAAAATTAATAATATCAGATATAGGTTGATTAAGTCCGCCTATAATCATCATTATTGATATATAGGTACCAATAGACAATTCGTTTTTTACCATTGATATGCAGCAAACTAAAGTTACTAAGATGTTTTGTAAATAATCAATAAACCTATAACAATTGTATCTTTGTTCTGTTTTTAATTTCTCGATATTATTTCGAAAAATATTTAACTGTATATTCTGCCATTGCTCTGTAATATCATCTTCTAAATTGTTAAGTTTTATGTCTTGGATGGTTGTAATAGATTCGAAAAGTTTATTTTCATCTGCTGCTTGTAATGAAAAATTTTTATAATCAATATATCTGATTTTTTCAAGGAAAAGTAATATCCAAACTATTTGAATTATAGAACCACTGATAATAATTGCAAATGATATCACATCAAAATAAATCAATATGCTAGAATATACTAAAAAACTAAAAGCGGCAAAACTAATTTGAACTATCTCATGGGTAAGAAAGTTTTCTAATCTTCCATGATCTCTAATCCTCTCAATAATGTCTCCCGTATTTCTGGATGAGAAAAACTTTAATGGCAGCCTTAATAATTTATTAAGAAAATTAGTTACCATATTGAAACTTATTTTATTGCCAATATATATAAATATCCACGATCTATAAAAGCTAAGGAGCATGTTACTGACCAGCAATGTCAATTGACCAAATAAAAGTATATAAACAATATTTAGTTGCTTTGATAATACTCCTCTATCAATGACCTTTTGGGTAAAGAAAGGAATGATTAACTCTATAATGGTAGATAGGAATATTGTTAATGAAATAAAAGTGATAATTGAAAGATTATCATTCAAGAAATGTTTAATGATTTCAATAAGATTATTCTTTTTTCTCTGATAAAATTCATCTTTTACATAATCTTTATTCTTTTCAAACATAAGAACATATCCTTTTCCTTCATTTCGAAAACAATGTTTATAAAATTCATCTTTCGTCAACCTTTTTTTTCCAAAAGCAGGATCAGCAATATATACATAATTGTTAGATATTTTATAGACTACAACAAAATGATTATCATTCCAATAAAAAATAGCAGGTAAGATAACTGCAATATTAATTTCTTTTTTTGATATTTTACAAAAGAGAGTTTTGAACCCTAATAGTTCTGCACATTTTGCAAGGTCGGAAAAAGATATCCCCGATCTAGAAAGATATAAATCAGGAATATTATCTAAAATAATTTCTTCGGAAGAATTGTAGAATCTTGCAATCATTCGTAAGCAAGCTATACCACAATCCTGACTATCATATTGTTGTATAAATGGAAATTTTCTCAATATCATATCAAAAACATTCTATTTGGCTAAAATATGATTTTCCTTTAATTTTAAATTCGTCTCGTTCAATAATATCTAATGCCTCTTCATAGGTAATTTTATCTAAAGAAAAATTCACAAAATTAGAATTAGCAAGAGAATCTACAATTGAATTTTGCACGTGTGTGATCAATTTTAGAAGATCTTTACAATAAATAGATGGATTATTAAATCCATTTAAAGAACTATAACGATGTGGCATATATCCACCACCACAGGTTTGTTTGATAGGGCAGGCTAAACATTTCTTAGGTAAATATTTATGACTGTGGTAATAAGCTTTAGAAAGTTTTGTCGTCAATGCATTATCTACGGTGCTATCAAAAACATTAATATTTGTTTTGGTAAAATCGTTGCCACAAATCCTAAGCGCATCTTCTGATTCGTATTCTCCGTTGCTCTCAATAGTCAAGATCTCATTATTGCTTTCTCCAAGATCATCACCATTAGTAATGGCCCCTAAAATAGATTTTACATATTGCGAAAAGTGCCTCTCAAAGAAATTATTTTCATCATTGTACCATAAATCAAAGAACTTTATAAGCCAATCGCCTGCGGGAGTGTCAGACCCCACAAATTTACCTTCAATAGGTTTAGGTGGTAACTTGTCATAATTAGCTTCAAGAAATAAAACATCTGCGCCTTTTACATTAAGCGATTTATATAGTTCGTAAGATTCTGTTGGATCGGTATTGACATTGAGTACAGATAGCACCCCTAGCTCTATATTATTTTTTTTGCAAAGATTGATAGCATTTATCACTCTGTCAAACGTTCCTCTCCCTGACAGGTCAACTCGATTTTTGTCATGATCTTCTTTTTTACCATCAATACTTATGCCCACATTAATATGACATTTTTTGAAAATATTACACCATTCTTCGTCTATTAATGTACCATTAGTCTGTAACCCTACAATTACATTAATATCCGTATCTTTAAAAACCTTTTTAGCATACGTTGTAAAATCAAGAATAAACTTTTTACCAGCTATTAATGGCTCACCCCCATGTAAAACAAAATTAAAATTTTTCAGTTTGTGTTTTAGACAATGCTCTTTGGCTCTCAATATAGCCTTATGAGCAATCTCTATTGACATTAATTTTGGCTTATGCTTAAAAGAAAAATCACCACCTCTAAACATATAGCAATACTTGCAAGCTAAATTGCAACATTCAGTTATTTTTAATACAAAACAAGAACACTTCATACTGTTAGAAAATATTAAAATTTATAGGAGGATAGTATCTTATTATAATAGTTTTTCTGTGAAAAAATTTTCTCAATTTCTTCGGTATAATTTAGAATTTCAAAATTAATCCTCTGAAGAATATTTTTATCAAGTGTACCTATTATAGCTTTCTGAATATGGGCTAATAACTTTAAAATATCCTTACAATAAATAGAGCAATTATTAAATCCTTTTTCTTTGCTATAACGTGCTGCAATATTAGTCCCTCCACATATATCTCTTACAGCACAACTAGAGCAAATAGTAGGTAATAGAGTATGACTATTATAATAAAGTTTCATGATTTTATTTTTTTGAACATCTGATATGCTATTATTATGTACATTGTACCCAATCTTCGTAATACCCTCACCGCATGCAGATAGATAGTCAATTGGTTCCAAATCGCCATTCGGCTGTACTACAAGCAGCCCATTAGGAAACGAACCAAACAAATCATTAGGGAATTCTATTCCAAAAAAACATCTAATAAAACCAGAAAAAAGTCTTATGTTAGGATGATTCTCATCATAAAACCATAAATCAAACAAATTTATAAGCCAATCTCCATATGGTGTAAAATTGGCATCATAAAGTTTATCAATATAAGGATATGTTTCATGTGTATAGTATGGTAAATTAAAATCTATATTACGAATATCTAAGGTTTTATAGAAATCATAAATTATTTTTGGGGCAGTATTTAAATTTATCACGGTAAGGATACCCAACGTCTGTTTGTGATAGGTGTAGGAGAAACAATTTTGAATGCCATTTATCACATCATAGAAAGAACTTTTACCATTTTTATATAATCTATTCTCATCATTCGTTTTTTTATCACCATCAATACTAACACCTATTTGTATTTTCAAATCAGCAAATAATTTTGCTATATCAGCATTTAATAAAGTTCCATTTGATTGAATTGCAAAATAAACAATGACATTAGAATCAAAGACTTCATGGGCATAATTTACAAACTTTATAAAGAATTCTTTTTTCTGCATAAGTGGTTCTCCTCCATGAAACACAAATAAGAACTCTTTTATATTATTTTCTATACAATGTTCATAGAATTTATTTATAGACAAGATTGCCACTTCCTCAGGCATAATACCAAGCAAAGTTTTGAAAGATTTATCTTCCAAGTTATACATGTAGCAATACTTGCAATTAAGATTACACCTGTTAGTTATTTTTAATAATACAGAATTTATTATCATAACGTTTAGCTTGAAGAATTTTTCCAACATAGTATTGAATTACAATACTATGTTGAAAGAAGAAATTACAACAACATATTTGTTACACTGCTGTATTTGTCCCATGAAACATCTCCATGAGCCTTAAGATGTGAATGAGTTGGTTTACCATGACCTCCACCTCTCATACTGCTTAAGCATTTGTCAAGCGTGCTGTTACCTAAACTGCAATTTGAACTTCCAAGGAGCTTTGCAGTTTCGTCAAGCGATAATCTAAATTGCTTACTCATAATAATTTATTTATAAATACCAAACCATAAGTTTTAAGTCTTTGGTTATTTGTGGACTTTATCTTTTATTTCTTAAATCGTGAAGTATCAACCTCGTCATAATCCTTATGGGTAAAGCTACCAAATTTATAGGAAAATGTGATACCCCAATTTCTAAATGCAGTAAAATCCATTTTCAATTTTTGGTTTCTATAATGTATCTCCGGATTAATGGACGAAGTTTCGAAAATATCATTGCAATATATCTTTAACATACATTTCTTTTGCCAGAACTGATAAACAACATTTGCATCTACACTGCCAGAAGCCGGCAAATCATATATGGCTTGTATTGCTTTCGTCCGTATTACTCCATTTAAATTGACAAATAACTTATTCGGAATAACAATAAATGTATTTCTTAGATTGAATCGCGCCCATAGTTTATTACGATTAAATGGTATATCATAAAATTGGGTGCATTTTTCTTTTTGCCAAGCTATCATAATGTCAAAATTTGAGGAATATTTAGTCCCTATATTTAAAGGTGCTGATAATTGGAAGCCCAACTGTTGTTGATAATTAAAATTTAGGCTTTTATATATTACTTTTAACTCATCAGGCATTTGATAAGGAATCTGCTTAAAATAGTCGTCAACATAATTATACCAAACATTAAGATTGTATTTTTTACGAAAGAGGTACAATAAGTTAATGTTATATTCTCTTGAAGGTTTTAGAGCAGGATTGCCTACTATGAGATCATACCCACCATTAGTATAGTCGGTAAAATTCTTAACCTCCCAATAATTAGGGAATACACTTTGACTGCTAAAACCCAATTGAACAAAATGAGGACTTTTGGGAGCATACGTCATTATAACAGAAGGATACATACACCATTTATTCCAACTTGGATTATGATAATACTCTGCCGCTAAGGATAAATTTATTGTAAACATTTTAGATATATTGTAATCTGTGCCCACAAAAATATTCACTATATCCTCGTTAGCAAGGAAAGAATCATTCACAGGGAAGTTTTCTGTATTATTTCCAGTGGAGGAGTAATATTGATTACTGTGATCTCTACTCAATGTGTAATATGCACCAAAGTTTAGTGAAAGAGCCTCTGATAATTGGTTATTTTTCACAACATCAAACTCCACACGATTTATTTTTTGTCTTTCTTCACTTGAAAAGTTGAGGATACGATTAGGCAAGGTACTATTTAACAACTGACTTGATGGTAAATTGTAATATGTATATTCAGTGGCAAGGCTTAGACCGCAAGGCAGGGCATAGCTTAAACTGAAATTATGCAGTGTGCTTTCTGTCTTGTTGAATATTTTTGACTCTATATTTCCTGAAATGTTATTTTCTCCATTTAATCTCTTGAAACTTCCATTATAGGCAAAAGATAAGTAATGATAGTCGCTCCAATTATAGTCAATGCCAAATCGTATTGAGTTTTCTGTATATTTGCTTAACAATGACGATTTTGTGTTGATGTTATAAATATTTCCGTCACTTAATTGATGGATTGCCTCTTCTCTTTCCTTGGAGAATCTCTTGCCTTTATCAAATTTATAGATTAAATTAGCCGAAAACTTACCTTTGTTGTAATTTAATACTATTTGATCATTAAATTTTGCATAATGGCTTTGATTATATGAAGTTATTATATTACCTTGTATATTGTTATGAGCATGATTAAGTAAAATATTTATGACAGCCCCTCTCACCAAGTATTTTGCCGGAGCCGTATATATTACTTCTGTAGACTTAATCTGATCGGCAGGGATAGACTTGAGCAGTGTGTTTAACTGATCGGCATCTATCGTTAATTTTTTCCCATTCAACATGACTGTCACGCTCTTGCCTGAGAGGGATAACACACCATTATGATCATTTACGGCTGGTAGCAACCTAATTGCGTCGTATGCATTGTCAATGCCTTTATTTTCGATTAACTTAGAGATATTATAGATTAGTTTTGTCCCATCTGTCTTCACAATTGGGCGTTGACCTTTAACCATCACTTCGGGCAATGTGCGGATAATGCTGTCCACCATTAATGAGCCATTGTCAATTTGTGCATGTGCAGACAGTGCTAATAGTAACATAATAAAAAATGTAGAACTCTTTTTCATATTCATAGGTTCATGGAGTTGAGTTGTTTAATTACAAATACTATTATTGGTCGTAAATATAAATAATTAAAATCAAACTTCCAAATTTTTATATAACTTTTTTTCTTTCTTTTTATTTCCTTGTTTTTCTCGTGATGTCCCGATATCAAAATTTACTTCTATTATACGTGTAACTTTGCTGCTTGATAACAATTTATTCACTCAATAACAAATGATTATGGAATCGAACAACAATGACAACTATGTTCTGGTATTGGAAGACCGCACGGAAGTGAAGAGCGAGAATGAAGCAGGAAAGCTCTCAGTAGTTTCAGGTATTGATGACAAAGGCAAACTCCAAACCACGGAAGCCCAAGATGTGCATCAAGCGGCCTTCTTGAAGTTCAACAACAAGGACGGCTTGCTGAAAAACTTCATGACCAATTTCCTCAAACAGTTCAACGAGCCAACTCGGTTTGGGCTCTACAAGGTAGTGGCTAACAATGTGGAGCAAGGCGTGGCATCACTACACTCGATGCTGCAAAATCGAGAGAAGCCAGAGAACAAGCAGCAGTTGGCAGACAGTCAGGTGCGCTTTGAGGACTTTCTGCCCAAGCAGAAGAATGCCACTGCCATTGACGAATCGAAGATTGATTGGAAGCAACTTGACAGCCTTGGACTTACCCGTGAGCGGTTGGAACAAAGCGGAGAGTTGGCAAAAATGCTCAACTGGCAGAAGAGCAATCTTATAACGATTGCCATACCTTTTGGTGACACCACCATCTACACCGATGCCCGTTTGGCATTTCGTACCGATAGCGATGGCAACATCGGTTTGGCAGTTCATCCACTCCGCAAAGAGCCACAGCTCGATTTCCCTTATATGGGACACAAGTTCTCGCCCGAAGAGAAAGAACAACTCCTTGTAACGGGCAATCTTGGCAAGACCATTGAGATTACGCCCAAGAATAGAGAGCCATTTGCTGCCTATGTCTCTATTGACCCACAGACCAACGAACTCATCGCCCTTCGTGCCGACCGTGTGGCTATCCCAAAGGAAATCAAAGGCGTTACGCTTTCCGATGCACAGTATAAAGACCTTGTAGAAGGCAAAGCTGTGAAAGTGGAAGGAATGACCGCCAAGAGCGGTAAGTCCTTTGATGCCACCCTGCAAGTCAATGCCGAGAAGAAAGGCATCGAGTTTATCTTCGATGGCAAGCAAGGATTGAAAGAGCGACAGCAGCACACGCAGCAACAAGGCGCACCACATAAACTCTGCGGTTTGGAACTGAGCGAAAAACAGCGTGAAGCCTTGGACAGCGGTCGCACGCTCTATCTGAAGAATATGGTGGACAAGGAAGGGCAATCCTTCAATGCCTACGTCAAGATGGACAAGGAACAGAACCGCCCCCGCTTTTACAAGTGGAATCCTGACAAGAAGCAGGAGACCGGCAAGGAAAAGGTGGTAGCCGTAGCCGAAGAACACAAAACACAGATTGCCGTGAACAATCAAGGCAAGACCAACGAAGCCACCAAGAACGTGAACGAGCCGTTAAAGTCCGGGCAGACACAGCCCACTGATGCCCAAAAGCAGAAGCAGGACGAAAAGAAACAGCAACGCCGCGGACGTAAGATGTAACCCTTAAAACCAAACCCGACTATGATTACTTGTATTATTGCCGAAAAGCCATCGGTGGCAAGAGACATTGCCCACATCGTTGGAGCAAACAACAGACAGGACGGATATTTAGAAGGTAACGGTTATGTGGTTACATGGGCGATGGGACATCTCATCACCCTTGCCATGCCCGAAGCCTACGGTTTTGCAGCCTATAAAGCCGAAGACCTGCCCATCCGTCCCAATCCCTTCCAACTTATCGTTCGTCAAGTACGCAAGGATAAGGAGTACACATCAGACCCCGCAGCACTCAAACAGCTCAAAGCTATTCGAGGTTGTTTCGACAGAGCCGGCCGCATCATCGTAGCCACCGATGCCGGGCGTGAAGGTGAACTTATCTTCCGCTATATCTATCAGCACTTGAACTGCCATAAGCCTTTTGACAGACTTTGGATTTCCTCGCTCACGGACAAAGCCATCCGTGAAGGACTTGCCCATCTCAAAGCGGGAAGTGCATATGACAATCTCTATCACTCCGCCAAGGCAAGAAGCGAAGCCGACTGGCTTGTGG
>ERZ772945.2042-NODE-2042-length-13064-cov-11.580444_pt1 | contig 13064 bp, 10 predicted proteins | sample MGYA00511681_ERZ772945 | MGnify/ENA primary metagenome ERZ772945 (study PRJEB29015, sample SAMEA2737943) | human oral metagenome | biome: human oral; feature: human-associated habitat; material: dental | place: China | collected 2143 ... | reverse complement strand
CGGATTAATCAAAAAAAGCGCAACACCTACGGCGTTGTTCCACGCACAACCTACGCTAACCCGGGGTAGCCTGCACTATCGTTTGGCAACCCCGGGCTATCAAAAACACAACACCTACGGCGTTGAAACATTCAATCCGTAACATGAATTACGTTGTCTTGCGCCTAAAATTATGACGGATTGTGCCGAAAAGCCATCGGTTTTATGTCAATATTCCAATAAATGTATGCGCCATGGTGAATGTTACAACGATGCAACACCTTTGGTTTTATGTCAATATTCCAATGAATATACCCGTTATGGTGAATGTTACAATGATGCAACTCGGTACGAGTTGTGCTTTTGATAGCCCAGGGTTGGCGAAGAATGAGCCTACCCTGGATACACGTTCGCAAGGAGATTCAACGCCATCGGTGTTGAGCTTTTTCTGTGAAGGTACGCTTACAATGAAACCTTTTATGGCGGATTAATCAAAAAAAGCGCAACACCTACGGCGTTGTTCCACGCACAACCTACGCTAACCCGGGGTAGCCTGCACTATCGTTTGGCAACCCCGGGCTATCAAAAACACAACACCTACGGCGTTGAAACATTTTTTCCATTACGCGATTAATATCATTTCGCCCCACAATCTGCGTCATTTTATCCGGTATTTCGCATCATTTCATCACATGATTTGCGGCAAATTACAACGGCCATTCATGCCAACAACGAAATGATGCACTTTATCCCACAAAACAAGGGGGAATGAATTACAACCCTACCCTCAATGATTCGATTAAACAATACGCGCATAATACACCCTATTCTGAACTTAATTATAACCTCACCCTCAATGATTCAAATAAACAATAGGGGCGAAGGGAAAGAGCAATATAAACGGCTTGGCTCTCGAAATGGCATAAAACAAAACACGAAATGGAATGAAACAAAACAGGAAATGACATGCAACAAAACAAGAAATGGAATGAAACAAAACAAGAAATGACACAACAAAAAAAGCGCATCAGCTTTACTGACGCGCTTTCTTTTATCGTTATGCGATGTGATTAGTTGAATTTCAACACATCGGCCTTATTTCCAAATGCACCACGACCTGGCACTGCATGATATACTTTCAATGAAGCTACGTGCGTAGTAGCATCCATTGTGCCGGCAACACCACTACCTGAGATGCCATCTGCAGTGAGAGCAGCATCACCTTTGGCATTACCGCAGATGTAAACATCACCATATTTCGGATGAATCATTGCGCGTTGGCCAGGAATAATGACTGAACCATTGGTCACTTTGAACTCTACATCATAGTCAAAACCATTCTTGTTTGCAGGCAAGAAATAGGTTCCACCAGCGAGTTTATAGGCATCTGTTGTCAATACAAAGCCGCCAAGTGCAGACTTATAGGTGATATTTTGTGTACCAACTACATTCAAACGACTTACTTCATAGACAAGGGATGTCACGCGATATTCATAAGCTTGGTCAGCAGCTACAGAGATTGTTGCCGATTCAGTGCTACCACCTGCAACGTTATAGGTTACAGTTACCTTCTTCGTTCCCTCGTTTGCAGCAAACGAAACCGTAGCAGGAACAGAGAACTTACTATTAGAAGACTCCAACTTTACTTCTCCGGCTTGTGTTGAATCAATGCGCTGTATAACGATGTCAAAGCTATTTTCTGATGGGTTTACCACCGTTAAGGAAGTTTTTCCATCAGCCTTTATCGCAGCATTCTTTGTTGACAAGCTTGCGCCTTCATATTCATAAGAGTCACTACAAGCACTGAGTGTGGCTGCAGCAAAGGCAACCAACAAACTCATTTGAAATATTTTATTCTTCATTTTCTGTTTATCTTACAGGTTCATAAAGTCCAGATGGGTCTGGATTATTGGTTGTTAACAACACATCATTATTGTTTCCTTCGTTTCTAACGATACAGAAGTTCATCCAAGCAGGGCGACCATTGGTGTTGTAACGCGCCGTTTCCTTGAAGTTAGTGCCTGTATAAGCACGCTTAACTGAGTAGTTCAGACGCTTGATGTCATAGAAAGTCTGGCCTTCACCCCATAGTTCTACACGCTTTTGGAATACAATTTCTTCGACCACAGCATCCTTTGTAGAAGCTGTTGTGCTGTAGTTTGCATCACGATAAGCCCTCATGAAATTCACCAAGAGCGTCTTTCCTTGAGCAGGATTCTGATGTGCGGCAGCCTCAGCCTCAATGAAATACATCTCTTCTACACGCATAATAGGGAATGCGGTGGCTGCACCAACAGTGCTGTTCTTTACATCTCCATTGCCCGGACGGAACTTAAGAGAAGCATATTTGGGTAATTCCTGATCGCCACCCGGCTTATACTGGTCATCGCAATAAGTGTTTTGAGCAGCCAAAGCTGACCCATCGGGAGCCCTAAACTCTAACTTACGCCAGTCTGTATCAGACAAACGGTCATACATGTCGCGGCTAATCATAATCACAGGACCACCATAAGAGGTGTAACCCCATTCGCTTTCATTAGACAAGTACGATGTCCAGTTGATGAGTTTAGACTTTACAGTTGCATCGTCAGCAGTCTGTGAAGACGCCCACATCCAAGGAGTGCTCTGGTTAAAGCCAGTCTTTGTATCCAAAGATTGCTCCTTTGTCATCGGTGTTGCATGGCTTTCGTCAATGGCTTTACGTGCATAAATCTGTGCACTATCATACTTTTCAACCCACATATAAAGGCGAGCTTTCAAACCATATACGCAAGCTAAGTTAGGCATAGCCTTGTTAGTACTCTTATAATTAGGGATAAGCGTCTCAGCTTTATTCAAGTCTGACTTAATAAACTCAAACATCTTTTCACGCGTAACCCTTGGATTCTTACGAGACTCTTCAATGGTAGTCTTCTCTGTTACAATAGGAACGGTGAGGTTAGTAACGTCTACTCCCTCGGCATTCTTACCTGAAGCGAACTTCTCATTGGGCAAGAACTCATACATACGAGCCATATCCAAGTAGCAAAGTGCACGGAAAGCATAACCTAAACCGAGTTGACCTTTCTGAGGATTATTGGCAGATGTCTCATCAATGTTCTTGATAATATTGTTTGCAGAAAGGATAAAACCAGTGTAATAGTTCCATACATACTGCATGAATACATACTTCGGACCCATATTTCTCACACGAGCAAAGGCATCGAAAGTGTCATAGTTGCTCGTCACTGTAGCCATATCACCCGTCATAACGTCGCGAATATGCATGATACCTCCATAGCCAAAGGTATAATGTTCGCTTCTTGAAAAGATGTCATTAAACGTTGCTGGCAAAGCATTTACCAAGGCTTCACTTGCTTGAGCATTTCCTTGTATCTGCCGAGCAGTGGCAGTTCCGTTCATTGGTTCAGTCTCTTCAATACATCCAGTGAGCAGGAAGGGAGTAGAAACCAATAGTGTCTTTACTATATTTTTATATAAATTTCTCATAATACAAACATTAGAATGTTACTGTTAAACCACCGGAAACCGTACGAATTGGTGAATAATACTCAGTTGAAACAGCTCCTGTGACACTCTGTCGAGGGTCTAAGCCACGACGTTTTGCAAATAATGCGAGGTTATCGCCTACGACATAGAAACGTACATTGGCTACACCAATCTTGCTAACGACTTGTCTTGGCAATGTATAACCAAAGCTTACGTTCTGCAAACTCAAATAAGAAGCACTGGTAAGCCAGCGATCACTCGAAGAAGCGGTATACTGATCATTATACTGAAGACGTGGAATGGAAGAGTTCTTATTGGTTGCACTCCATGCGCCAAGAATGTCTTTGTGGAGGTTTCCACCACGACTTAGCACCATCATACTTTGATAATTGCCATCAAATACTTGGCCTCCTAACTGATAAGCGAAATCAACCGAGAAGTCAAAGCCCTTCCAAGTGAACGATGTTCCAAAGCCACCATAAGCATCAGGAAGTGCAGTTCCACAAAGATATTCGGTTGCTTCCGAAGGATTCTTCACCGTTGTACGACCTGAAACAATAGGCTGTCCATTGTCATCCAACTTTGGTGTGCCCGCAGCAGTCATCTCATAAGTGTCTTTATAATAAAGGGCCTCACCCGTGTTAGCATCTACTCCTGCATACTTAGGTAACAGATAGGTGTACATAGAGAGGTTTTCTGCATAGAACTTATCACCACTTGTATAACCCTTATAGCCCTCTACGACACGGCTTTTGTTTTTATCTGCAAGACGAGTGATGCGGTTGCTGTAAGAAGAGAGATTGAATTTAGCAGACCAAACGAAGTCCTTTGTGCGAATGATATCGCCATTAAGTTCGACTTCGATACCCGCATTGCGCATATCTCCGATATTAGAGTAGAAACCAGTCCAGCCATAAGATGGAGGAAGAGCTACCCAAGCGAGCATATCTTTCGTTGTTCTGTAGAAGAAAACAAAGCTTCCTGATAAGCGCTGACGGAACAAAGAGAAATCAAATCCGGTATTGAACATCCCCTGTTTTTCCCAAGAAACATTCTGGTTTCCAAGCTTTCCTGGCAACAAAGCAACGCTTGAGCCTGAAGGAGTAATTGTATAAGTATCAATATAACGATAGCTACCGATGCCATCATTGCCTTGAGAACCATAAGAAACTTTGAACTTTAACTCATCAACAAACTTCGCATTGAACCATTTCTCCTTTGAGATTATCCAAGCACCACCAAGAGACCAGAAGTTACCCCAACGGTATTTAGGATCAAAAGTAGAGGAAGCATCGCGACGATAAGAAAGTTCTCCGAAGTACTTATCAGCGTAACTATAGTTTACTCTGCCGAAAAAGCCTTCGGTATTATAGTCAGAACGTGACGAGTTTACATTTTGCATTGTCACAGCACCAGATAGTTCTGTGTAGCTGTTTGAGAACATATTTTTCTTTGATCCCACAAGAGCATAGCTACGAGTACGGTAATATTCATGACCAAGCATAGCGTCTATTTCGTGCAATCCGAATGTACGATGCCAGTTAAGTAACTGCTGATAGTTGTAAGACCAACGGCGATTGTGTTGTATATTGGATATACCTTTCGAGCTGGCGAACTGCCCATACCATGGGTTTCGAACGAAAATGTCTCGGTCTTCGTCTAAATATACACTGTTGGTTGATGTGAACTTGAAGTCTTTTAAGAATCTAATCTCGACCGTACCAACGCCATTAAAGGTGTTACCATTAACGTTATTGGTGTTTGCATAGATATCAGAAAGTGGGTTGGCTTGAGCCAAAATAGGACGTGTCAAGCCTGCAAAGCTTCCATCACCATAGTCTAAACGCTGCAAGCCATTACGGCTATCAATCAATATTTTGCCGTCTCCATCGCGCATATATAAAGGATAGATTGGAGCAAGTTGAAGCAAAGTAAAGAGGTTTCCAGAGTTATTTACCTCACCATCATCACTAACTTGGTTGTTATCATAATGCGCATAGTTCATGTTTACGGCTATCTTCATCCAAGGTTTAACCTGATAGTCGGCCTTCAAACGGCTTGTAAAGCGCTTCATACTTGAGCCCGCCGTGATACCTTTCATATTTAGATAGTTGGCAGAAGCATAGAAAGTAGACTTGTCTGTGCTACCCGTTGCAGAGACAGTATACTCTTGGCGGAGTGCATTGCGATAGGTTGCATTAATCCAATTGTCTGGACGGAGCAGATATTTCTGTCCCTTATAGGTTACTACATTACCCAAAGTGGCACGTGGATTCAATTTACCATTGCTACCAATAAGCATATCTCCTGTTGGAACGGTATAGACATTGTAGCCCAAACCATAGTCAGAGGAGTCTGTAAGATGTCCGTTTGCAAACTGGAATGCCTGCAAATCCGTCATATTCTGCTTGTCGCGAGCATAATTATAAAGTCCTTTGTACCATGTTTCATAGTAACCTGCTGGGCTATTTATATAGTCATAATTGCGAAGCGCACGAGAGTTTACGCCCCACTTAGCATCAACTGTCACAGTTGCATGATTGGTTCTACCAACCTTTGTGGTAATCAAGATGACACCATTTGCACCTCTTGATCCGTAAAGTGCAGCTGAAGCAGCGTCCTTAAGCACTGTAATGTCAGCAATATCCTGGGGATTTATCGTATTCAAATCACCGTCGAAAGGAGATCCATCGACTACATACAGCGGGGCTTGTCCGCTACTTATGGAGCTAATACCACGGATTCGAATAGATGAAGTCTGTCCCGGCTGGCCTGAACTCTGTTGCATCTGAACACCAGATACCTTACCTTTCAAAGCCTCTACAGGGCTTGCAACCTGTACTTTGCTGATATCTTCAGATTTAACTGTTGCTGCAGAACCCGTAAAAGCTGACTTCTTCTGAGTTCCATAAGCAACAACCATCACCTCATCCAAGGTCTTATTCTCGGCTTCCAAGGTGACTTTCATATTTGGTCCGGCTTTCACTGTCTTGCTTTGCATGCCGATATACGAAATCTCTAAACGCGAACCGGCTGGTGTAGAAAGCGAGAACTTACCATCGGTATCAGTCGCTGTACCCGTATTTGTGCCCACAACCTTAATTGAAGCACCAATAATAGGCTCACCATCTTCACCAGAGACAACTGTACCTGAAACTTGTGTTTGTGCCAAAACCATTCCAACACTGAGGAAAAGGCCTACCAAAAACATCATTAGTCTTTTTTCCATAAAATCTCTCTCTTTAAGTTATAATTCATTATTTGTTTGTTTTCTTATCCTTATACCTTATTATATATAGTACGTATATAATCTAAAAATACCCCACACAGATAGCGACAGCGTCACAAAGGGTACGTATTCCGAACCTTGTAACTATTTTTTCTTCACTAAAAGAATTATTAGACACAACCCTTTTTCTCGTAGTCTCTTCTATTATTTAACTTTTATAAAAGTATATTTATGGTTACAAAATTAAGAAATGTTTAGATTACTTCCAAACGTTTTCTGCAAAAAGTTACTTTTAAGTACTACTTTTAACATAATTAGTTCCGTTTTCTTATGTTTTCGTTACAAATTAAAAGTAACAAAGTTCCAAATCGTTAAATCACAAGAGACAAACAGATGAGAAAGTGGATAGACGCACAGGTAGACACGAAACGAATCATAAAACTCGCCTGTAAAACCTAAAAATAAGAGCCAATAGACACCAAACAAGAACGGAAGAAAAGGGAAAAGAATCGTTAAAAGATAGGGGTTAATGATAGAAGAGAAAGAGAAAGTAAAACGTTTTAACCAATTTTACCACACAATCTGAAACAACTAATCATGTAATTCCTTATATTTGCACCCGATATTTAATTATTAACAAACACAAGAGTTATGAAGAATTTAAGAAATGTAATGTTGCTTTTTGCTGCAAGTGCAGCGATGATAGCATGCCAAAACAATGGTAAGACTGCTGCAAATGCAGCTGGTAATGACTCAGCTGCAACCGATACAGTTGCTGTTGATACTTTTGTTTATGAGGGAGAAATCCCTGGTGCTGACGCAAGTTCAGTCTACACATTGAAACTCGCCAATGATTCTACTGATGGTTTCGCACTACACATCCAATCTTCAAAAGCCCAAGCAAAGCCTGAAGACTATACAGGTAAGAAGGTTGTTGAAACAAAGAAGGTTGATGGTAAAGACGTAACAGTTTATAAGTTCGCTTTAGGCAAGGACACAACTTACTTCAAAGTTGTTAACGACTCTACGCTTCGCATGGTTAACGACCAAGCAGTAGAGGCAGCTTCTAAGCTCAGCTACGACTTGAAGTTGAAGAAATAAGCACGCTGAATAAAGCAAATTAAAAAGAAGCGGAGGTGCTCTGGCAGCATCTCCGCTTTTATTTTATTCTACCCTTAAAGGCTATTTATGATTTCCTTAATCCTCTTTCGGCAATGATATGACTGCCGTCGGCAAACAATTAAAACTTTTCTACTTACGATTTCGGCTCACTACACTTTTTGAAACCACACGAGGCGCAAGCAGTTCTTTATATTCTTTGGAGTCATCCAACAGCTTTTCAGCCGCCTTTACCTGCTTATCATGTTTCAGAGTATATTCAATTGTGCCGCGCTGATAATAGTAAATACCGATTATATCGCTTGCCAATGCCTGCATAATTCGCTCACGATTATAATCCAAATCCTTAGCAACATTATGCTTTAACTTGCTTTCTATTGCATCAAATTCAGGCTTTGCATCATCATAATAACCTTCAAACTTAGCCGTTTTCACAAGCTCTTTCAAGATCTTTTCACTCACACCATCATATTTAAAGCCACTTTTCAGCACGTGTTGCTTAAAGGCTTCGTAGTCAGCATTGGTGAGTTCAAACTTCGATGGATTGTCAATTGTGGGATGTTTTGCCACATAGTCAATCACGAAATCAAGCACGGTTTCCGTCGAATCAATCACCGACATCAGGTAAGACTGAATATTTGACGCCGTATCAGGCTTGATTTCAATATCTGGTTTGATGCCACCGCCATCACGAACTTCACGTCCATGCAACGTATGGAATACCTTACTGAGCGAATCGGGCACGTGTTCTGTCGAACCAACTCGGTCGTGTCGGTAGTTAATTGCTTGTATACAACGACCACTTGGAATGTAATATTTATGTGTCGTTAGCTTCATCTTTCCATTATATGGCAAGTCAATCGTGGTCTGAACAAGGCCTTTCCCATAGGTACGCGTACCCATTACAACCGCCCGATCAAGGTCTTGCAGCGAGCCAGCAGTAATCTCACTTGAGCTTGCGGTATTGCCATTGACGAGCACAACGATAGGCATCACGGTGTCGATTGGTTCTGATGTCGTCTTAAAATCATGGTCAAGTCGTTTCACTTTGCCTCTATTGGAAACAACAGTCACATCTTTTGATACAAAAAGATTCACGATATTAACGGCTTCACTCTCTAATCCTCCACCATTATTCCTTAGGTCTATGATGAGCTTTTGCATGCCGTCTTTCTTCATTTCGACAAAAGCGCGGCGGAAATCTTTGGCACATCCCTCAGTGAATTGATTCAAATTGATATACCCAACGCCATGATTTAATAACCCAAAATAAGGCACTGCAGGCATCTTAATTGCACCGCGTGTGATCTTCATCTTCATGATTTTACCCGTCGAAGGGCGTCGAATCTTAATGACAAATGTCGTGCCGGCATCTCCTCGAAGATGGTCACTTACAAACTGAGTTGACTTGCCTTCCATCGACAAATCATCGATTGCAAGTATGAAATCTCCCTTTCTTAATCCCGCGTTTGCAGCCGGCATGTTCTCATAAGGCTCATCAATGAACACATTCTTATATTTCGGACTATAACGTATTAAGGCTCCAACACCGGCATATTTACCAGTCATCATCATCTTAAGGTCATTGCCTTTCGCCTGTGGATAATATTCTGTGTAAGGGTCAAGGGCGTCAAGCATCGACTCAATAGCAGTCCCAATAACGGTATCAGCAGGTAATTTGTCGACATAAAGTAAGTCGAGATTCTTGTAAATGGTATTGAACACCTCAAGATTTTTGGCCACATTGAAGTTATGGTCTTTATCGTTTTGTGCTGCAACAGGCAAGGAAAGCAACACTAAAATGTATAGCAACAGTTTTTTCATAATTGTACAAAAGTAATATATATCAATGTAAAACCACTACTCTCTCCATTAAATTTCATGAAAACAAGCATAAAATGATTTTTTTTCTAAAATTATTTGGCGGTTCAAAAAGAATGTCTTATCTTTGCAACCGCAATTCAGAAATGAACTTTGCAACAATGCTTCAATAGCTCAGTTGGTTAGAGCACCTGACTGTTAATCAGGGGGTCGTTGGTTCAAGCCCATCTTGAAGCGCCAAGAAAAGGAATCCTTCACAAGAGGATTCCTTTTTTATTTTACTCTCGTTTGAAAATAACGAGGGAACAATCTGACCCGTTTTACACGACAAAATGATGCAAAACACACGATGAAATGGGGCATTTTGCACGATGAAATGGCACAGTTTATGAGCAGCTTACGATGATATGGAACGCAAGATGGCCGCTTTTTGTGCTTGCATCTCTTTGCAACTGAAAAATAAAGTCTTATCTTTGTGACGTGATTCATGATGCACTGGCCACTTCATGGCTATGTATTTTTATCATCACATCGGCCGAACGGTGAAAACATTTCATTCAACCCAGCACACCAAATAAAACATCTGATCGCCCATCTACAGAAGAATAATACATAATAATGAAGGCCACACTTAAATTTATTCAAAGTTATTGGGGGCTATGGCCACTGCTTACAGCGGTCTTTAGCCTAGTCGTCAGCGTTGGTTTAACAAACCATTGGGGCAATGCAGCATTGTGGTTATGGCTCAGTTTAATTATTGTGACGCTAATAACCCAACTTTATGTCATGCTGCAATACGTTAAAGCACGCAAATGGATGAGTGCTTTCATGCTGCTTCTACTCATGGTTGTGTCAATGATGTCGTTCTTTCTGTTCTTTGCCATCGCAGTAATGAGCGACGGAAAAGGCTTGCCCATGCAAGCCGTTTGACGATGAAAAAGCAAAAAGAACAATGCTTTTACAAACATTGTTCTTTCATTTCTTATGGAGAATCAACAGCATCATATAGTCGTTTTCTATCGGATTTGACTACGATTCATTAAATTTCAACCGACCTTTTTATATAAAGTAGTTCCTCTCCCCTATTGATGTGCTACACAGGAAGCTCCTTATCATCATAGAAAAGGAGTCTCGCCATGGCATCATTTTTTAGAAATAATAGGTCAATCCCACTTGCCAAGCGTTGGCACGAGCATTGGTTGACTTGCCGGCTAAGGCGTCCAGCCCCGATTCAACCGCTTGACTGGCGGTCATCTCTGCCGTCTTTCCGCACGCAACATTATAGTTGGCACTAAGTTGGAAGTGCTGAAGCAGCATGACTCCAAAGCCTAAGTTCACGCTGAAATTAGACTTTTTTACCTGCCATTGCGCTCTATCGTCGACAATAGAATAGTCTTTTTTGCCCACAGGGAAACCAATTTGAGGACCTGCAAAGAAGAAAACGCTGGCATTATCTCCTAAGCCTACGCTATAACGGGCATTGATTGGAACAATGATTTGCTGCTGAACAAGCGCCTCATCTGCCACAGTTAGCTTCGCCTGTCGCTTGTCATAGAGGGCTGAAATATCTACAGCGAGCCCCGTAGGTGGCAAGCCAAACTTCACCGTTGGACCGAAAAAGAATCCACATTGATTACTTCTGTCAAAGACATGCTTATCAAAAGTCATGTTTGTGACATTCAATCCGCCCTTTAAACCGAAACGAATCTTAGCCTCAGCTGTGATGCAACAAAGCATCAGTAAGGCCATAACAAAAGCTACTCTAATTCTTTTCATACTCTAATTCTTTTTATCTATTAATGTTATGTGGTTTTAATGACGCTGCCGACGCACAGTAACGCGTGCCTGACCTGACACAGAAGAGCCGCTATCTGACGAGGCCCTACGATTGCGGCGCACGCTGGTTGGCGCACTATTTGTTGCTCGGCGGTTTGTCAATCGCTTGTTTTTAGATGTTTTTGTATCAGCCTTTGCAACGCTATCCAACGAGTCTTTGCGCGACGAATCGCCCCATATATTCTTTTCAAAAGTAGCAATCTCGCGCTCAATTCGACGCTGTTCTTGATTCAATGCACTATCATTCTTGCAATATTGTGATAGCGTCTGGCCCAACATATTTGTCGTTTTATAGATCTTTCCCTTGTAAAGATTCATGGTAAAATAGTCTGCAAGACTCATCACTGCGGCATTATTTAGGTTACTTGTCATAACAGTTTGTTTGGCAAGTGCAGACGCAATATCGTCATATTTCACCCAAAACAGGGGATATTTTGTCGTGCCATCACCGAAATCATCCAGTCGTTCCATGATGGGACATAAGGCAAGTACCTTCGTGTGGAACGTCCCAGTAGCCTGATCAAAGTATGAACTCTCTTTGAGATAATAGCCTTTTACTTCGGCCGATGGTATGTCACTGTTGTCTATATGCACGCCTTTGTCCGTGCGTTCAAAATAGATATGGTGGTCATTTAAGAATGTAAGTGGCTGCACTTTTGAGTCATCTGAGAACCTCTCATTACCGTCAAGACGATATTGATAGACGTTAATTCCGCCGCGACTTGGGCCTGCCATCATCAATTTAAAAAGCAAAGTAAAGAGATTCATGCGTCCATCCGTAGGCTCAACAGGGTAGTATAAGGCCGCATTGGCATTATCGTTGAGATTCAGTTCGCGGTAAACGTCACGACGCCAGACCACATCTTCGCTCATCGGTTCTTGCGTTGGATACATCAGTTTGGCTCTCAATGTCAAGTTATTGGCATTGCTTTTCTTCACCTTTGCAGCCGCTTCAGCCTGTCGAAGCGGTGACTGTGCCCTGCCATTCATACAGCAGAGGGCTGCCAACAGCATTACATATAGTCTTTTTTTCTTTATCATCATCTTACAATTACTTCCAAAGCACCTGTCAAAGTGCGTGTGATTCCGTCAGGACCAACGGCTTTAACATGGCTGATATAAAATCTTTTGTTTCGTGATAGGCTGCGGAAGGTCTCACGTTGGCGGTCAGAGAAGTTTGCTCCTGCTGATGCAACAGGGACCGCATTGCCCATATTATCAAAGAAAACGGTTTCAAAACTCAACACGCGGAAAGGGATATCGAGGAGTCCATCATCAATAGCGGCATGGATACCCGACGCTCCCATCAACGCAGCTTTAGCCATTGCACCTCCTTTAAAGCGGTTTGTTCCAAGAGCGATATAGGCAGATGGGTCTGGCAACTTACGCACATGGAAGACAAAAGGAGGTAGCGTTCTGACCTGACCATTGTCTCGTGCCGTGACATGAATTGTGACATCACGACCTACTGCGGCTGGAGTGGCGATGAAATGTCCATTGCCTTTCGCTGTCAATCCGCCTCCTGTCATTGATATTGAGACAGCATTGGCAGGCACACCCGGCACACTGACGCTCATCGGATTAGGATAAC
>ERZ772945.2039-NODE-2039-length-13090-cov-5.284772_pt1 | contig 13090 bp, 6 predicted proteins | sample MGYA00511681_ERZ772945 | MGnify/ENA primary metagenome ERZ772945 (study PRJEB29015, sample SAMEA2737943) | human oral metagenome | biome: human oral; feature: human-associated habitat; material: dental | place: China | collected 2143 ... | reverse complement strand
GTCATGAGCTACCTGCCCACCTACCTGCAGATGGTCTACGGGTACTCGGCCACCGCCTCCGGGCTGCTCCTGGTGCCCATGACCATCGGCATGCTGCTGGCCTCGATCCTCTCCGGCGTCCTGGTGGCGCGCAACAACCGCTACCGGGTCTACCCCGTGGCCGGCGCGCTCATCGCGGCCGCGGCCTCCTTCTGGCTCTACCGGCTGACGACGTCGACCCCCGTGTGGCAGGTCTCGGCCGCCACCCTCGTCATGGGCGCGGGCATCGGCCTGTTCTTCCAGCTCCTGATCACCGTCGTCCAGAACGCCATCCCCGCCCGGCACCTGGGCACGGCCACAAGCGGCAACAACTTCTTCCGCGAGGTGGCGGTCTCGCTCGGCGCCTCCCTGATCGGGGCGGCCTTCTCCTCCGGCCTGACCTCCCACCTCACCGAACGGATCGGGGATCTGGCCCGCAGCTCGGACCCGGCCGTGCTCGCCGCCCTGGCCAAGTTCCAGGACGCCGACACCTCCTCACTCACACCCGCCCTGGTGAACCAGCTGCCCACCGCGCTGCACGACGCCGTGGCGAACTCCTATGCCGATGCGCTGCTGCCGATCTTCGGCTGGATGATCCCGCTGTTCGTGGTCACCGCGGTCATCGGCCTCTTCCTGCCGGAGGTGCCGTTGTCCCGCAAGACCGGCATGGAGCAGGTGGCCGAGGCTGAGTCAGCCGAGACAGCCGAGACAGCCGAGGCTGAGTCAGCCGGGTCAGCCGAGGCCGAAGCCGAGTCAGTGTCCAGTCAGTGAGCGGCCGGGGGTCGTCGGGGTAGTCGGGGGTCAACCGGTTGCCGGGCGGGTTTCCTGCGGGAGATGCGCCCGGGGCCGCTGGCAGGCCATCATGAGTCCGCCAACAAGGGGAATGACCGCTACTGCGGGGAACATGGGCATCGCCACTACCGCGATGGTCGGTCCCGCGATGATTCCCAGGGCGATGCGCGGCGCTAGGGGCAGATTCATTCTGCGGATGATCACCCAGGCGATCGCGGCCGCGCTGCAGAGGACCGAGGCGGCGATCCCCGGTGTGATCTGGCCGGAGAAGGGAACCTCCCGACATGCGGTTGCTGCTCCCGCGACGGATAGGACTATCAGGACGACCGGTCCCCAGGTGTGCACGGGCGAATATGGAGAATTCTCGGAGAAGTACAATCCACTCGCCGCGAGCAGGGGCAGAATTCCCAGGAATCCGATCTGCATGCCTATCGCGAGAAGCTGCGATCCTTCTCCTCCCGTTGCGATTATGTCCTTGACGACGCAGCTGGTCGCCGCCAGTCCGAGAACGGCGGCGCAGACGCCCAGCACACGCATACTTCGACTTCTTATCGCAGACCTGGGTGTGGGAGGCGCGGGAGACACGGGAGACACGGGAGACGTGGTGGCGCTCACCGGTGTGCGTGGCGCTGCGGGCGGAGGCGAGGGGAGGGCCGGAGCCGGCTCCATGGGCTGTCCCGAGAGCGGCCCCGAGAACGGCGCGGAGTGCATGATCGGCGGTGTGATTGATGACGGTGGGGACGCGGGCGCGCTGGCCGAGTGCCCCGGGGGCGGGAATGGGGGCCCGCCGGCGGCAGGCCCTGAACGGGGATGCGTGCTCGGTGGGAAGGGAGGCGTCGAGAAGAAGGCGCGCGTCGGGAAGGGGCGCGACTTGTAGATAATGGCGATGACGACAAGCGCTGTAGAAACGGCGGTGACCGTGAACGGGGTGATGGTGATCGTGAGTCCGGCCGGAGCCAGGATCAGGCCCGCCCCGGCCCCCAGCGCTGTGCGCGTCGCAGGATGCAGCCGCTTGCCGACGACGCCGTCGAAGGCGATCGCGATCGCGACCGCTCCCACGCCCCAGGACGCCAGGCAAAGTGGTAGGAAGAGGTTGCCGAAGGTCGGAGTGGGGTCTCCGGCGTCGGCCGCCTCGAAGCCGACCGTCCATGAGGCCTGTGCGGCGGCGCCGAGGAGGAACGAGGCGATCGCGGTCGCTGCCGTCGCAAGCGTGTGCACCCGCGGCAGCAGCTCATGCGCGCGCACGAATGCGAGAACGCCTATCACCAGAACGACGGGGGCCAGGTTCGTCAGCGCGCCCGGCACCCAACTGAGGGGATTGTCCTCGGATATCACGTCTCCGATGATGACAACCAAGACGATGCTGATGCTCAGCGGGATTGCGAGGATTCCGCACCACAGGGCCAGATTCATCAGAGGCTGTTTCCTCGGGTGCTCCGGATGACGGGTGCCGGGGCTGGTACTGGGACTGCTGTGAGGCGGAGGCGCTGCCGGGGACGGCTCTCCTGCGCTTGTCGTAGTCTTGTCGGTGTCGTCGGCGCTGCTGGTATTGCGGTGTTCGGCGGAAGGCGTTGAAGGCATGGAAGGCATGGAACTTCCCTTGTTGGGAACTCATAGCTGCAGATCCTGGGGATTCGAGCATAGTGAAGATATGTGCCGGTGCCTAGGGGTTCCCCGAGATTGTCCGACATTACATTTGCTTCCGGGGCGCTCGCGGTGCCCCGGGCCTTGGTATTCATGGTCTTCTTGGGCTTCTTCATGCATGTCCATGGGGAGCGCTGTCCTTGACCCCTCGTTTTTTCGGTAGGTAGCATCGCCATGTTTTATGGGGCTACCTCTATCGCAATGGCGTGCGAGGGGTGAGGCGGTAAAAATGGCTGGGACTCGCGATGGAGTGTGGCGTCCGGTAATTTTCTGGGTGGCTATTATATGTGTTGTCTGCTTTATTCCGGTGATCGGGGCTTACTTCTTCTTCACCTCCTTCACGCCCAGGCCGAGCCCTTTCGCCAATGAGCCGAGCCTCCTGTTCGACATCAATGCCTCGGATTATGGGGAGAGGATGCGGATCGTGCCCTTGTCGGGTGACGCCGAGCGGAGCACGCTTCATGAGCCCGGGTCGTCGGTGACCTACGTCGGGATGAGTGATGGGGCGTCATCCGTGATCGTCGCCCTGGATGCTGCGACGGCCGAGGTGCGGTGGGACGCGCGGTTGACCGACTCCCGACCGCGTTGTGTGCCGTACGGTCCGGAGCTCCGGTGCTCGACGGGTGGAGAGCTCGTGGGCATCTCGGAGAGCGATGGGACTACGACCGTGCTGGCGGCGCTTCCGTCCGATGACTACCGGGTGAGCAAGAATCAGGAGGAGCGCATCACGTATCTCCTGCCACCGGTGGACGGCCGGTCCCAGGACTACCAGGTGATGTGGATCGATGAGAGGGATCGCGTCGTGATCCTGCCGTGGTCGCCGCCCCCGACTCCGTGCGCCGAGGCCTCCGGGACGAGCTTCAAGGATGTGGACCCCCACACCGGTGTGGGCGACCACGATCTGCTGGCCGCGGTGGTTGTTGACGGGTGGATGGTCCTGTCGGCGGTGGACACCGGGGAGATCGTCGACCAGCGCTTCGGCGATCTTCAGGAGAGGACTGGCGAGAGCGGCCCGCTGCTGTCGGGCGACGAGGCGTGCGGGTCGGAGTGGAGTCAGGTGGACGTGTCCTACCCTCCTCCTCATCGAACAGTCTTCAGCGTGGTCCCGCTTCCGGCGGAGAAGGTGCCGACGTCTCCGCCCGCGGACGAAGCGAGGCCGGTCCTCTGGAGAAATGGGGGGCGCACTCGATGGTGCGTCACTCCGGACGGCGAGTTCGGGGAATGGCGTGAGGGGTCGATGTGGACCTATGACGTCGTCGATCTGCGCGGTTCTCGTGTGGAGAACGCCTTCACGGACGGAATCGAAGTGGGCGAGGGCGCCGTGACGGGGACGACGATGGGAGGGCTCTCGGAGAAGAGTGATGAATACTGGGTCATGGTCTCCGGGGGCGGCATGGTCTCCGTTCGGAAGAATGGTGAGGGCGAGGATCGTCATAAGATCGTGTGGAGTGCGGATATTGGGGACGACGAGTGGGAGGCGAGAGGCGGTGCCGTCATGACCCGCGACTCCGATGGGCGGGTGACCGCTAGGAGCATTGATAGCGGAAGAAGGCTGTGGGACCTGGATACTCCGGGAGAGATGCACTGGGAGGAGAACTCGGGGGAGCCCCGAGGATCAGTCGATAGCAATCCCGTCCTCATCCTGACCGCGGATTCCCGCATTCTCATGTACGGGCACCGGGGCTGACGGGTCCGACGGGGACTGGCGCGGAGGGGATCGGGAGCGGATCGGCGGAGCCTCGCGGGGCGCCATCGGCTCAGGACCGGGCCAACGGCCCCTCCGCCCAGGCGATCTCATCATCCGCCAGCCCGGGCAGGGCCTGACCGGAGACGATGAAGCGGGCGCGCTCCCACGGTCGATCGGCGGCGAAGAACGGGCGCTCGCTGCGCGCCCACCAGTGCCAGAACTCCACGGACTCCTGCTCGTCGCCGTTCGTGCCCTCGTCGATGTCCCGCGCGATGCCGCGCCGCTCGGCGACCTCGTCGTCGGTCTGCATCCAGATGTGGATATCGACGAGGTCGGCCACCGCGCGCATCCCCGAGCCCGTGCCCTCCACGATCACGAGCGGTGCGCCCGCGGTGATGGTGATGGAACCCTCGCGTCCGTGGCGCTGCCATGCCGGGGGCCTGAGATCGAGGGATCCGTTCCGGCGCAGCTCGGTGAGTGCGGCGACGAGCAGGTGATCCCACTGGAACAGGGGCTCGTTCCAGTCGAGGTCGTCGATGTGCAGCACCTGCGCGTCGGGGACGACGGAGGTCAGTCGTGAGGTGACGGTGGTCTTGCCGGAGCCGCTGCGCCCGTCCACCGCGATGATTCCCGGACGACCGGCGGGTTGGATCACTCGGTTGAGGACGGCCAGGACATGGTCGGCGAATGCGCGCTCATCGCTGGCGTACCAGTCGGGGACCGGCGGCTCCTCCGGCTGGAGCGCCGCCCGATCCTGAACCGGCAGAGCGCGCCGTGTGATGGCCGGGACGCCCGAGCGGGGCTGCGTCGCGTCGTTGGAGCACATGGGTCGATGCTACTAACTCAACCGCGGATGCGGGTCGGTCCGGCGGGCGCTCACGCCGCCGGTCGGGGCCTCTCGGGGGAGAGGAGACCGGGCGACATGGAGATGATGACGAGACCGAGGACCGGGGGGACGGAGATGGCGTCCCGGAACATCGTCGCGGCCAGGACCATGCAGATCAGCCCCAGGCCGATGCCTCCGACGATCCGTGACGCCAGGTTGAGGGAGAACCAGGCGAGTACCACCCAGATGAGAGCCGCCCCGCAGCACGACGCCACCGCCGCATGGGCCGGGAACGTCGAGACGGCACCCGTGCCCGATGCCTCCAGACGGTACAGAACCGCGAGTCCGATGGCGGAGGCGCTCCCCAGCGCGACCGGTCCCCAGACGTGCACCGCGGGGCGGGAGAAGCGCCCGGACACCCACAGGCCGAGCGCCATCAGCAGGGGGATGAAGGCGATGAGGCCGACCGGAACTCCGAGCGTCAGGAGCACCTCCCGTGGGGCGACGGCGGAAATCCCAATGATCCTCATGATGACGCACGCGGCCGCCACTGCTCCGAGCGCCGTGGCGCAGGCGCCGAGGAGCCGTATCGACCGGACTCTCCATCGGGGCAGGTCCATCTGCGGCAGATCCCTCATGATCCTCCTGGTCGTCACGGCCCGCGGCGCTGCCGCGACCCGCGGTGCTGCGGCCCACGGCGCTGCCGCGGCCGGTGGCCGTGCCGGCTTCTTATCAGCGGTCGAGACGACCAGGAGCACCACCGGAGCGGCCATGGCGTACATCCAGAGGAATGAGAAGGCGATCCAGACTGCCGGTGCCAGCAGCGCGCCCACTGCGATCCCGGCGACGGCGCGCAGTCCCGGGTCCAGCCGCCTGCTGACGGTCAGACCGCTGACGGCGATCGCCACGGCGGCGGCGAGCACGACCCAGGAGGCACGATTGAGTGTCATGTCGAGGTGACCGAGCAGCGGCTCGGGGGCGCCGAGGTTCTTGGCGTCGTAGCTGAACGTCATGGCGATATTCGCGACGGCCCCGATGACGCCGGATATGACGGAGGTGATTGCGGCGGCAAGAGCGTGCCGTGGGGCCAGCCAGCCGCGCTCGCGGGCGAGGCTGAGAAGCCCGATGGCCAGGAAGGCGGCGCTGAGGGAGGCGGATGCGCCTGTCACCCAGCGGAGGAGGTGATCATCGGCGTCGGCCTGCACGAGTGACGTGCCGGCCAGGAAGACGGCGAGGGACACGGGGGTCAGGGCGAGCAGGAGAAGCGAGGTGATGCTGCATCCCATTGCCGTCTTCCTGCCGAGCCTCATCCCCATGCGATAGGCGGGGGAGGCGCTCGTCGCGTCCCCGTTGCTGCTGCTATCGGTGGCGGGGCTGCCGGCGCTGTCGTCGCTGGGGCCGGGGCGAGGATACTGAGGAGACATGAAGTAGCTCATTCCGGGCTCACTGTGCTGGAAGTACGCGATGATGGTCCTGGAGTTCAAGCGTAACGAGGATTCCCGCCTGTGCCGAGGGCGGGACGCGGAGCCCGGTGCAGGTCATGCCCTCTGCGCGGATGTCGTGCGGGGGCGCTGGCACGCGAGGATGAGCCCGCCGACGAGGGGGATGGCGGGCGCGGCATGGGTTGTCAGGGAGGGAATTCCCAGTGCCAGCAGCTGCGTGTAGAGCAGTCCCGCGGCGACTGCCAGAATGGCGCGTCGCACTGCGGACATGCGCGCTCTGCGGATGATGGTCCAGCCGATCGCGGTGCCGCCGCAAGCGGCCGAGACGACCATGGCCAGGGCGATCCAGTCGAGATCGGGTGAGTCCAGGAGTTCCGCGATCGCCATCGCCACCACCGACAGACTCGCCAGCGCGATCGGACCCCAGGTGTGGATCGGGGCATACGGCGAATGGTCCGAGAACCGCAGACCGATCGCGGCGAGCAGGGGGAGGATGGCGAATAGTCCGACCTGGACGCCTGCGACCATGAGATCGTGCGCCATCGACGACGGAAGCATCGCGCGCACGGCCGCGCAGCCGATTCCCACCAGCCCCACCAGTCCGAGAAGGGCGGCGCAGGCGCCGAGCGGCCGCACCCATCGGGTTCTCGTGAGAGTCCTCGCGGGAGACGGGGCGGCGGTCGCCCGTGGCTGAACCGGCGTCTGCGGCGGATCGGTCGATTCGGATGGTTCGGTCACGGGCTGGACTCCCCGCCCGCGGGAAAATGCGAGGACCATGAGCACGATGGAGGCTCCGGCGATCGTGAACAAGGACATCGTCAGGGCCAGTCCGCCCACGGGCGCTAGGAACGCGCCCGTCCCGATTCCGATGATCATGCGCGGCCTCGGGCGCAGCCGTTCCGCGATGACGCCGTCGAGAACGATCGCGATCGCCGCGGCTCCCAGTCCCCAGGCCGCAAGGCTCAGCGGTACGTAGAGACGCCCGGAGACCGGGATGGGATCGCCGACGTCGGCGGCGGTGAACGCCGCCGTCCACGAGACCTGCGCAATGGCACCGAGAATCAGCGATAGCGTTGAGATGGCGGCGGCCCATGACGTATGGCTCGGTGGCAGCAGGTCGCGCTGGCATGCCAGTCCGAGGGCGCCGATCACCAGGGGCAGCGGTGCGAGGGCCATCGACGCGGTCGGTGCCCACATGAGGAGGCCGTTATCGAAGACCTCCAGGGGGATGACGATCAAGGCGATGCTCATCGCGCTCAGGAGAAGCGCGGTGACCCCGCACCACAGGACTTGCTTCGTGCTGAGCCGCATCGTCTCATCCTCCGTCGACGGGGGCGCTGATACCGGAAACCGTAGCAGTGGGGCGGGCAGTCGTGCAGGGGCGCCGGTGCTTTCGCGTCGGCCCGCCGGCCGAGGACGGGCGGGCCGGTCGAGCCGCTAGGCTTCAACGGTGAGAGAGAGCGGGCCAATGGGTACGACCGACTCGTCCTCGCCGATCGTCGGCAGCAGACCGCTGTTCATCACCACTGGGAGTCGCGGTGACGTTCAGCCGTTCCTGGCGCTGGCCCGCGCCCTCGCCGAGTCCGGGGCCGGCCCCGTCGTCGCCGCGCCGAGGCGCTTCGGCGACCTGGCCACGCGCTTCGGCGTCGAGTTCGTCGGCCTGGACGACAGCATCCTCGATCTCCAGGACGACCTCGTGGGGGCGGGGCCGGTCCGGGCCGCGCTCTCGCTGGGTCGCATACGGCCGCTGATGCGGCGGTGGCTGGACGATCTCGCTGAGCTCGCGAACAAGGAGGCCGGTCGGGCCGACGTCGTCGTCTTCACCCAGAAGGCCCTGGGCGGAGCGAGCATCGCGGAGAGACTCGGAACCCCCGGGCTGCCCGCTCAACTCATCCCCACCGGGCCGCCGACGAGCGACTTCCAGGTTCCGTTCGCCCCGGCCGGGACGCCGCGGTCCCTGCGCCGCGCCTCCTGGTCGCTGGTCGGGGCGTCCGAGGCGCCATGGCGAAGGATAGTGGCTCAGTGGCGGTCGACGCGTCTCGGTCTCACGACGCGCCCGATCCCCTTCTCCAGGATCATCGCCTCGCGGGGGATTCTCAGCGCCTGGAGCCCCCGTCTGCTGGCGGCGCCGCCCGAGTGGCGCCCCTCCCAGGGCCCCCTCGGGTTCTGGCGGTCGCGTGCGACCGGGACTCTTCCGGCGGACGTCGAGCGCTTCCTGGCCGCCGGGCCGCCACCCGTGGTCGTCGGCTTCGGAAGCATGATGCACGGCGACCCGGCGCGGCTCGCCCGAGAGGTGGTGGACGGCCTGCGCCGTGCGGGGCGCAGGGGGATCCTCCTGGCCGGATGGGCGGGGTTGAACGCGTCGGGGGGTGATGACGTCCTCGCCATCGAGGAGGCTCCTTTGGATGGGCTCCTGCCGAGGGCCGCGGCCGTCGTCCACCACGGCGGAGTGGGAACCGTGGGCGCCGCGCTCCATGCGGGGACTCCGCAGATCATCCGCCCCTTCTTCGGCGATCAGCCCTTCTGGGCCGGCCGTCTCCGCGAGCTGGGGGTGGCGCCGCGTCCGCTCAAGCGCGTGACCGGGGAGGCCCTTGCTGAGCGCCTGCGCGTCATCGAAGACCTGGCCGCCGTCGGCACCACCGCACTCGTCATGGCGCTCCACGTGTACGACGCCGCCTTCTCCGCCTCCCTGCGCCGTCGGCTCATGGACAAGCTCGCCCGACTGCCGCTGGGCTGGTTCGCCTCCCGCGGCTCCGGAGAGGTCAAGAAGATCGTGGGCGACGACGTGAACTCCCTCCACTACGTAGTCACCCATGCCGAGACCGATTGCGTGGGGGCCGTCGCCACCCCGCTCATCGTCCTGATCTACCTCTTCAGCGTCCAATGGCGGCTGGCGCTCGTTCTCCTTCTGCCGGTCCTCGCCTATGTCATCGTCATGGTCCGCATCATGAGGCGCGACGCCGACAACGTCGCCCGCTCCCAGCGCTACACCTCCCGGATCAGCGCACAGACCCAGACCTTCATCTCCTCGCGCCAGGAGGCGCGGGTACTTGGAACCTCCTCCGTCGTGGACCTCCCCGGCACCCTGTCCGAGGCGGGCGATTTCATCGCCGACTGGCAGATGCGCACCGGTCCCGTCAAGATCATCGCCGTCATGCTCAACCGTCCCACCACGGTTCTCGGGCTGCTGCTGGTAAGCGCTTATCTCATGATGATCCCCGGTTGGGTGAACGCGGCCGAGCTGCTGCCCTTCCTCATCCTGGGAACCTCCTTCGGGGGACAGCTGCTGGGCATCTCCACCAGCATCGGAGCGCTCATGGCGAGCCTCCAAGCGCGCGACGCCCTCGAGACCTTCCTCGGCACCCCGGAGCTCGCCGCGGCGCCCGCCCCCTCGCCCTCCCAGAGCGGCGTCGGCCCGCCCTCCGATTCCCGATCTTCCCGATCGAGTCCCGGCCGCCTCGCCCTGGAGAGCGTCACCTTCGCCTACGACGCCGGCCACCCCGTGCTGAGCGATGTCAGCCTGAGCCTGGAGCCCGGCGTCGTCACGGCGCTGGTCGGTCCCTCGGGGTCGGGCAAGTCCACGGTCGCCGCCCTCCTGGCCCGGCTGTGGGACCCCCAGGGCGGGCGCGTCACCCTCGACGGCGTCGATCTGCGCAGCCTGACTCAGGATGAGCTCTACGCCCGAGTCAGCATCCTTCTCCAGGACGTCCAACTCATTCGCGCCACGGTCCGCGACAACATCGCCCTCACCCGTCCCGACGCCACCGGCCCCGAGATCGAGGCCGCCGCCCGTGCCGCCCGCCTCCACGACACCATCACCGCCCTGCCCCAGGGCTACGACACGATCGTGGACTCCTCCCGCCTGTCCGGCGGGGAGCGTCAGCGTCTCGGGATCGCCCGGGCCCTCCTGGCCGACACCCCGGTCGTCATCCTCGACGAGGCCACCGCCTCCGCCGACCCCGACTCCGAACTCCAGATCCGTCAGGCCCTGAACACCCTTCTGAAGGGGCGCACCGTTCTCATGATCGCGCATCGACTCCACACCATCCGCGATGCCGGGAGGATCGTCGTCATGCAGCACGGGCGGGTCGTCGAGACGGGGACGCACGACTCGCTCATGGCCGACGACGGCCCCTATGCCGCCCTATGGGCCGCTGCTGTCGGTCCTGACGGCCCTGACGGCCCCAGCGCCGTCGGCACCGTCGGCGCCGTCGGCCCTACCGTTCCCGACCGCGACCCTGACCAGCGTCACGAGGGGCAGGAGGATCCCGCATGCTGAGGAATCTGCACGCGGTGGTCGGCGGAGGCGCCCGTTTCTGGGCCTTCGTCGTTCTGACCGCCGCATCGGCCGTGATTCAGGCCGCCGCCGTCCTGTCCCTCCTGCCCATTCTCTCTCGACTCCTCGGTCCCGATCCGGCCTCCGCCGGCGGCTGGCTGCTCGTCCTCGTGGCGCTCATCGCCGTGGCCTGGTGCCTCGACGTCGTCAATGCCCGAGTGGGACTGCGGTTGGGAATTCGCGTGATGCGGACCATTCATGGCAGCGCGCCCCGGGCCATCATGACCTGGCCCGCCTCCATCCTGACCTCGGCCAAGATCGCACGGCTGCGCACCCTCGTCTCCTCGGGCGCCATCGAGGCCACCTCGGCACTCCTCCTGCTCATCAGCCCCCTGGTGGGCGCGGTCGTCTTCATAGGCGCTCTCGGAATCGGCCTGCTGCCGATCAGTCCCGCCCTGAGCGCCGTCACCGTCGGCGGAGGAGCGATTGTCCTGGGCGCCCTGTGGCTGTCCACCACCTGGGAGGCGCGCGCTCAGGAGGTCTTCTCCGACGCCATGGAGGAGCTCGACTCGCGCCTCTTCGAATTCGCCTGGGCGCAGCCCTCCCTGCGCACCGCCCGCCGCATCAGCCTCGGACGGCGAGCGGTGGACCGGGCGATGGAGGAGAGCCGATCGGGCGCACTGCGGGTCCTGGGTCGCCAGGTGCCCGGGCAGCTCGTGCTGAGTATCGCCATGCAGATGGTGATGGGCGGCTTCGCGTTCGCCGCCTGGAGGGCCTATGCCGATGGCCGGGTCGATGGCGCGGGGGCGGCTGCTCTGGTCATCATCCTGCTGCGCGTGATCGAGCAGGTCACGGTCGTCTCCGGGGGTGTCGGCGGACTGCTGGCCCTGCGACGGTCCCTGGCGGAGGCGCGCGAGCTGGTCGAGGTCCCGCCCGTCCGCGGGGCCGAGCCCCTCGACCACGCGCCGTTCGTGAGCGCGCGGAACCTGAGCGTCACCTACCCCGACGGGACCGTGGGCCTGGGCTCTCGCGGCCGCGAGAGCCGCGACGGCTGCGACGACAGGGCCGCCGGGGGCGGCGTCGACGGCATCGACCTGGACCTGCGGCCCGGGACCGTCACGGCGGTCGTCGGCCGCTCCGGGTCGGGCAAGTCCACTCTCCTGCGGGCGCTCGCGGGCGCGCTGCCGGTCTCGGGCGGGGCGGTGTCGCTCGACGGCGCCGTCGCCTCCGCCGAGGAGCTGACCGCCAACGCCACCATGGTCTTCCAGGCCACGGTGCTCGGAGCCGGCACCGTGCGCGACAACATCATGGCGGTCAACCCGGCCCTCGGCGACGCGGACCTGGAGCGGATAGCCGAGGCCTCGCAGGTCAGCGAGCTCGTGGCCCGTCTGCCGCGCGGGTGGGACACGCCGGCGGGGGAGTGGGGCTCCCAGCTGTCGGGCGGGGAGCGCCAGCGCGTGGGGATCGCCCGCGCCCTGGCCAAGCCCGCCCGCCTGCTTCTCGTGGACGAGGCCACGTCCGCCCTCGACGCCCTGGCGGAGCGGGCCGTGGCCCGGGCCCTGGGGCGCGTGCGCGACGACTACACGACCGTGGTCGTCACCCACCGGCCGGCCACGGTCGCCGTGGCAGACACGGTGGTGGTCATGGAGGACGGGCGCGTTGCGGAGGCCGGGCCGCGCGAGGAGCTCGAGGCCTCGGGCGGCCTGCTCGCCCACTTCATGGAGGAGTGGCGGGATGCTGCGGCCTGGCGCGTGTGAGCCGCTCCGACGGACCGCCTCCGCGTGACCCACCTCTCCGAACTTGCACTTGGTGTAACCATGCACTGAGTGCATGATTGGGGCGTGACTCGGACCGACCTGCGCGCCGCCCACGCCCGGCGCACCCGCGCCGCCATACGGGCGGCCGCGCTCACCCTGACCCGCGAGCGCGGCTACGCCGCCATGACGGTCGACGACGTCGCCGCCCTCGCCGGGGTCTCGCGGCGCACCGTCTTCAACCACTTCTCCTCCAAGGCGGACCTGCTCCTCATCGGTCCGGACGCCCCCGAGCCCGAGGCGGTCGAGGCCTTCGTCGCGGGGGCCGGCAGCCTCCTGGAGGACCTCGGCGCCCTTCTGGCCTCCGGCGTGCAGTCCCTGGAGCCCGAGCACGCCTGGCTCCTGGCCTTCCCCGAGGTCGTGCGCGACAACCCGGAGGTCGAGCGCGCCGTTCACGAGCGCTTCGAGGCGGTCGAGCGCGTCCTGGAGGAGGCCGCCGGCCGACGCCTCGGCCTGCCCGCCACCGATGCCCGGGTGATCGCCGTCGTCGGCCTGTGCGTCGCGGTGCAGAAGGGCGCGGTCCGGCTGTGGGCCTCCGTCTGCGCCCACCCCGCCTGCGGCGGCTCCGGCGGCGCGGGTGACGCCGACGGC
>ERZ772945.2035-NODE-2035-length-13137-cov-7.863247_pt1 | contig 13137 bp, 6 predicted proteins | sample MGYA00511681_ERZ772945 | MGnify/ENA primary metagenome ERZ772945 (study PRJEB29015, sample SAMEA2737943) | human oral metagenome | biome: human oral; feature: human-associated habitat; material: dental | place: China | collected 2143 ... | reverse complement strand
CTTTCCGCTGCCAGCGTGAAAAGTTCCGCCTCATATCCTGCGGGCAGATGAAGCGTCTGCAGCGATTCCAAGCAGGCGCGGTAAAGTGCCTCATCCGACTTACGTACGAAAAATGCAACTTTCTTTTCCTTTTTCATACCATGCCCTTCCTGCAAACGTCCATCCCCGTGATTTACCAGAGCTTCCACGGCGCCTTGCCGCTCTGCCACAACTTTTCCAACAAGATCTTCTCGCGCAGCGTATCCATGCACTGCCAGAAACCTTTGTGCAGATAGCACTTCAGCTCGTTCCTCTTTGCCAGCTCCGCCATCGGCGTCTGTTCGAACACGGTCGAATCACCCTCGATAAAGTCAAAGACGGAAGGCTCAAGCACCATGTAGCCCGCGTTGATTGGCGCACTGTCCTCCATCGCCTTCTCTCGAAAGGCATGCACGGAATTATCAAAGCCAATGTCCAGGATGCCCTTCTGCTGTTTCTGCATGATCGCCGTCAGTGTCGCCGCCTTGCCGTGCGACTTATGAAAGCGCACAAGTTCGCCGATGTCAACATCTGCCACACCGTCGCCATACGTCATCATGAAGGTTTCATCCTCCACATACTTGCGGATGCGCCGGATGCGTCCACCCGTCAAAGTGTCAAGCCCCGTATCGACGATCGTAACCTTCCACGGCTCCGTATGCTGGTTGTGCACGATCATGCGGTTCTCCTGCGTGAAGTCGAACGTGATGTCCGACGTATGCAGGAAGTAGTCAGCGAACCACTCCTTGATCATATGCTGCTTGTAGCCCGCGCATATAATGAATTCATTGAAGCCGAAATGACTGTACCCCTTCATGATGTGCCAGAGGATCGGCATGCCGCCGATCTCTATCATGGGCTTGGGCCGCCTCTCCGACTCCTCCGTGATGCGCGTGCCGAACCCGCCCGCCAAAAGAACTGTCTTCAAACCTTCATCTCCTTTGCTGCCAGCACGGCGGAAGAGGTCATCACTCCTCATCCGCATATAGCAGAATGATCCATCGCAACGCATCATCTGCACGAAAGACAATCCGTCAGTCCTGCAAAATCTTCCCCAGCAACTCGACGAGCTGCGCATAGTACGGCTCGTTCCCGTAATACTCTTCGATGATATCGAAGATGCCATCAAGAGACAAGCCGATCTGCTCCTCTTTAATCCGTTTGCACCAAGGAAGAATCGAATGCTCCAAGACGTGCTTCTTTGCTGCAGAAAGCTGTGCCGCAGGAATTTCCACCGATGCCGTTAATATATCGAAATAATTCTTAACGAAGACCTCGATAAAATTATATCCCTTCGGCTTATGATCGCCGCCGCTTTCCATGAAGAAGGAGCCGATCAGCACGGCAAAATCCGGATTCTGTTTCAATATCTCCATCTGCAGATACACCTGCGGGATACGCGAATCATCATACTTATGCGGCTCACGGATATGATCGTAGAGTTCGCGCCGCATGACGATGCAGCTGATCCACCCCATGAAGTAGCTCACAACCTCGATATATCGCAAACAACCCGTCCCCGTACATACAGAGCGCGGGTCTTCCGATTGTTGACCCAAACAGAAGATTGCGATGCCTCGATATCGGACAATTCCACTGAGAAGCACATGGATAGCGCCATCGACAAAGTAATCATCATCGCCCATGACGAGCACATACTCACCACGGCTCGCCTTGATGGCCTCATGGATATTTCCTTCCGCACCGATGTTCTTCTCGTTGCAGTGATAGCGCAGATTCTTGTAAGTCTTCTGCATCTCTTCGACGAAAGCCCGCGTATCGTCCGTCGAAGCATTGTCTGAAACGATGATCTCCACGAGATCATCGTTGCCGACCTGCTGCAGTACGCATCGCAGCGACTTCTTCAAGTATCTGCTGCGATTGTATGTGATGAAGGCAATGGTCAGAAGCGGCGTCATCCGCCTCCTTTCAGCGAGCACCTTCCGCAGCGTCTCCGTTCTTTCTGTGGACAGCCACTCCCCCGCTTTCGGCGAAAAGGCGAAGGTGATGCGAGCCGGGCTTCCCTCGGCGATGCAATAGGCAGGGATATCCGTACAAACCGTACTTCCCGCTTTCACAATACTGCCGCGCCCGATACGCACAGCCCCCTTGATGGACACATTCTCTTCCAAGCGCACGCCTCGCTCGATCTTGACGCCACCTTCTTTCGTGACAATAGCGCAGTCTTTGGGCAAGAGGCCGATTCCACTGTCATCGTAGACATAGTCCTTGATGTGAACATTCTCTGCCACACTCACACTGTTTCCAAATTCGATGCGCTGCACTGCCGTGAGCGTGCTGCCTGCACCAATCTCACAATGATCGCCGATGACAATGCGCGGCTTTCCTTCGAAATTTGGAATAGAGAGACGCAGGAACGCCGTCTCATGGATCCGTGTCGCCTCACCGATAGAGATTCCTTCAGGACGGGAGAATCTCTGCCACGAGGGAACTTCGCTTCCCTCGCCGCACGCATAGAGGGTACTGCGCTCCTGCGCGTCTGTGCGATCAATGTATGCATGATATTTCCCAAAAAACTTTTTGCGATCGACATCGGAGTTGTCGAAAAAGATGCTTTCCAGCTGGCAGATGCACCAGATGTCTTCAGGCAAGGGAACGACGATGCGCATGCCGGCCTCCTCCATCGCGCAGCAATGATCGAGCACGGCGTAATACTGCTTTTCATAGGATTCATCCCATGGAATATCTCTTTGCGTCGCAAAGAAGAAGGGCAGAATTCCGCGAACATCTTCGGCCTTTCCCCTCGTGCCTTCAAAGCGATGCTCAGAGAAGCTCTCTTTTGAGGGCACATAGACAGCACCGCGCTTATACGGCGAATCCATGAGATCGCCGTTAACGGGAAGCGACTGACTCCCTAGGATGCCGGCCATACCGATGCTTTCGTCTTGAAAGATCGTCAGCAGATCCTCGATCGCCTGCGGATGAACCAGACACATTTCATCGTTGATGTAGATCTTGACCTTGGCATCCGTTCCCGTCAATATTTCATTGACCTGTGCCGCATAGGGCTTTGCCGCATCCAGCGTGAATACCTCCACTGCATACCCTTGCGGCCACTCCATCCTCTCAAGAGATTCCATGCAGCATCCATACCATTCCTCGCTGCTCTTGCGCACGATCACTGCAATCTTCTTCTCCCTCGGCAGGCGGCTTTCCTGCACCGTCCCGACCGCCTCCGCAGGATGCTGCAGCAGGCGGCGAAGCTCTTCCACCTCCATGATCTTGTATGTCGAAGGGACATGCCATTTCTGCTGGAACAAGGCACCGTTGCGCTGGAGCAACGCATTGGAACGCCGGACTTTTTCCGCCATCTCTTGGTCGCCATATCCTTTCGAGAAGCTTGCATGTCCGAAATGATGAATAAATGTGTCATGGCAGAGGAGGAGATCCCAGCCTTGCAGCAGAATGCGCAGGGAATAATCATCATCCTCGAAGTTGCCGGGGCTGAACTGCTCATCAAGGAAACCCACCTTGTCGAACACTTCCCGCTTGAAGAGAAAGCAAAATCCTACGAGCGTCGTCTTCCTCTCCCAGCGTGCAGGATCCGATACATTGTATTTCGCAGCGAACGCCTGCATATCCTCCACATTTTCGTAGGACGTCTCGATCTGCTGGTTGTTGGAGCAGCAATTCGTGACGCAGCTCACCGCACCGACCTCTGGGGCGCTGTAAAGGGCACGGCAGAGGTTCTCCAGCCAGTTCTTCGTGACGATGACATCGCTGTTCAATAGCAGCAATTCCGTCCCTTCCGCGATCGAAAGTCCTTGGTTGCAGCCCTTCGGGAAGCCTTGGTTTTCCTCGTTGTAAATGCAGCGGAGATCCATCTGCTCCCTGAGCCACTCGGCAGATCCGTCCTTCGAGGCATTCTCTACAACGATGATCTCATACGTCCCCGCCTCGGTATATTCGCGTATACTGTTGACGCAGAGCTGCAAAAGCTCCAGCGTGTTATAGCTCAGGATGATGATGCTCGTCTTATGACGCATGACTTCCCCTTCCCGACGGATTCCCGCCCAAGATTTCCTTGAGTTTTGCAAGGATTTCCGGGTAGAACGCCTCGTCTCTATAATATCTCTCTACGATGTCGAACAGCTTTTCCAAAGACAGCGTGGAATATCCCGCTTTGATCTTCCAACACCACGGATAGATGACACGCTCCATGACCTTCTTTTTCTCCAGACTCATCTGTTCGGGGGACGGCGCTGCTGTCTCCTGCAGGATATGCAGATAATTCTGTATGAAAACCTCTGCAACATCGAATCCCGTCGTAAAATGATCTCCCGTTTCCGCCGTGAATACATCCTCTTCGAGAATGGCGAATTCCGGCTTCTGCTTCAAGATCTCCATCTGCAGATACACCTGCGGCAGGCGCGTTGCATCATATTTGTGCGGATCTTCGATGGCATCGTACAATTCGCGCCGCATGGCGATGGTGCTCAGCCATGTGATGCCGCAGCGAAGGAGCGCTAGGTAGTTCAGACAGCCGCTCCCCGTATAGACCTTCTTGGCCGAAGGATCGTCCGACCATACGCGGTAGAAGAGCGCATAGCCGCGATACTGATACATGAGATCGAGCAACGAGTACAGCGTGCCATCCACCAGGTAATCGTCGTCCCCCGCCACGATGACATATTCTCCCCGGCTCTCGCGCATGGCGACATGAACATTCCCCTCTGCGCCGATATTCTGCTCATTGCAGTGATAGCGCAAATTCCGGTATCTCTTCTGCAACCCCTCCACTAAACTCCGCGTATCATCTGTAGAAGCATTGTCCGAGACGAGCACCTCGACCAACGCATCATTGCCCGCCTGCTGCAGGACACTCTCTAGCGACTTGGCGAGGAAGCGACTGCGATTATACGTGATGATGGCGTACGTCAGCATCGGCGGCGTCTTTTCCCGTTCAGCCAAAAGAGCCGCCAGATCTTCAGCACAATTTACCGGAAGCCAGCGTCCTTCTTTCGAAGAAAATGCCTGCACGACGTGCGCGGGATTCCCTTCCGCCACGCAGTAGTCGGGGAGGTCGGTCCGAACGATGGAACCCGCCCGCACGATGCAGCCGCGTCCGATCTGCACGGCACCTCGGACTACGACATTCTCCTCCAGACGCGTCCCATAGCCGATGCGTATGCCGCGCACCCCCGAGACTCTGCTGCGGCCGCGCACAGCAAGGCCGACAGCCCCGCCTCGCTGCACGAAATCCACGAGATGCACATTCGGAGCCAGCGTCACAAAGTTTTCGAGCACGATGCCAGAAGCCGCCGTCAACGTGCTGTACGCATCCACCGCACATGCATCTCCGATGACGATGCGCGGGACACCTGCAAAGTCCGCCTGCTCGGCGCGGCACAGCGCCGTCTCGTGAATCTTCGTGTGCGCACCGATGGAGATTGCCTCTGGCGGGCAAAAGTTCTGCCAGCCTTCGACGACAGAATCCTCGCCGCACGCGTAGAGCATCTGCCTGTCAGGCGGCACATCATCCGTCAGATAAGCATGATGCATGGCAAAGAACCTCTTGCGATCCCCCTCGTCAGCATCGAAGGAAATGTGTCGCCCCTGGTAAGCGCACCACGGCTTCTCTACGGTCGGCACGACGATGCGCTTCTTCTGCTGCTCAAAGCGCCTGCTATACGCAAGCACGGCATAATATTGATTCTTGTAATCCTCATCCCACGAAAAGTCGCCCTGCGTCGCAAAAAATGAAGGCGCAAGGAAGCGGACGTCCTGCCATTCCCCCACCGCACCACTGCCGAAACGAGCCTCCTGAAGTCCCTTCTCTGACGGAACATACACGGTGCCGCATACATACGGCGATTCCATGAGATTTCCGCTCACAGGAAGCGACCGGCTGCCGAGAAAGCCGACCATGCCGATGCTTCTGTCTTGAAAGATCGTCAGGATTTCTTCGACCGCCTGCGGAAAAACAAGACGCAGATCGTCGTCGATATAAATCTTGACCCTGGCGTCTGTTTCCTTCAAGACAGCATTCACCTGTCTTGCATACGGTTCTCCCGCAGAGAGCGTGAAGACCTCTGCCGCATGATCTTGCGGCCATTTCATTTTCTGCAGGGCGGCCATGCATTGCGCGTACTTTGCCGGATGGCTTTTGCGCACAAGGACGGCAATCTTCTTTCCATTCATGGAAGAAATCCTTTCTATACATCACGTCAGGGATGATCTGCGGAGACACCACCAAGGCTTCCGCTATTTCCAACCTCTCTGTCACAGAGGCGCAGGCGATTCCCCCGTCCGCGAATCTTCATGGTCGGACGATTTCAACACCCTGTCTTTCAAGATGGAAACAACCTGTGCATAGTACGGTTCGTTCCCATAATAATCGCGCACGATTTCGAAGATTCCTGCCAACGAGAGGTCGAGTTGTTCCTTCTTGATTTTCTCGCACCAAGGAAAAATCATCTGCTCCATCAGCCGCTTCTTCTCCCTCGTCATCTGCTCAGGCGGAATATCGACACATGCCGTCAGGATGTCGAGGTAGTTCTTGATGAATACCTCGGCGAAATTGTAGCCGGCAGGTTCGTGGTTTCCCGTCCCTTCAGCAAAAAATTGTCCCTCGATGATCGTGAACTCTGCCCTCTGCTTGAGTATCTCCAACTGGAGGTACACCTGCGGCATACGCGTATCATCATACTTCTGAGGCTCTTTTACGCCGAGATAAAGGTCTCGCTGCATGACGACAGCCGTCAGCCACGTCATGGCATAGCCGAGCTTCGCGATGTATTCCAAAGCGCCCGCTCCGCGATGCACCTTCAGAGGCGTCGGATTCTGCGCCATATAGAAGAGAGCGTTTCCTCGATCCTGGCGGATCGCATCGAGCAGGATCTGCAGGACGCCGTCGCGGAAATAGTCATCATCGCCCGCGATGAGCACGTACTCGCCGCAGCTCGCCTCGACGGCGCGATGAAGGTTTCCGTTCGTGCCGACATTCTCTTCGTTGCAATGATAGCGCAGATTCTTATATATCCTCTGCCGTTCTTGGACGAACTCCCGCGTGTCGTCCGTCGAAGCGTTATCCGAGACGAGGACTTCGACGGCTGCATCATCCCCGACCTGCGCCAATACGCGCGGCAGGGACTGCGCGAGATATTGTCTGCGATTGTACGTGATGAAGGCGATCGTCAGAAGGATCTTGGGTGGAAAGACCTGTTCCGGCTCGTCCAAACCGTAGACGATCCTAAGCCCTGCGTCACTTGCATGATCGACGGCCTCGGAAGAGATTCCTTCCTTCGTCGTGATGAGGCAAGCCGCCTGCCGCAATACGGGAACGGAAAGCGTCTCTCCCAGCGAATGCGTCAGGACGAGCGGCGCTTCCTCTCCCATCGCCGCCAATCTCTCCTGCATCCATTGCAGGGAAGCCGCCGTCTCCCGTCCCTGCCGCATGCCGAACAGCAATGCCGTCTTGTCCGCCGGCCGATACGCGTGCCGATAATTTTCAAACACCCTCGGCCAGACCCTGTCCTGCACGTCGAGATCGGCGATGCAGTAATAGATGACATATCCGTCCTTCCGCAGTTCCTTCAGCGAAGCCGACAGCTCCGCATCCGTCGCCTCCTCTCGCACTTCCCCGATAAATCTATCGACGAAGCGCTCGACATTCTTCAGCTTCGGCAGCAAGGACAATACTTTTTCATCCGTCCAGTTCCACCACTTGATCTTTTGCATCTTGTCGATGACTTCCTGCGGAAAGCGATACTTGATGACACGCGCAGGATTTCCCACGACGACGGCATAGGGCGGCACATCCTTCGCCACGACGGCGCCCGCGCCGATGACGGCGCCGTTGCCGATGCGCACCCCGCCCAGCAAGGTCACGTCGCAGCCGATCCAGACGTCGCTGCCGATGATGATCTGGTTGCGATTGACTCCCTCGGCATGATTCACAGCGTCTTCATCGCCCTGCAGCACATCCTCAAAGGGATACGCTGTAACACAGCGATAATTATGATTGAGTCCCATTTCAAAAATAAGGCGATGCCCCAAGGCGGCATATCTGCCGATCAAGACGTGGCAGTCGTAATTGCCGTATTCCATGCTGGCGCCGACTAGGTAAGAACGCCTTCCCAGCGTCACAAGCCGGTTCTTCTTCTCTTCGTCAAAGATGCTTCGCTCGGTCGGGGAAAAGTCATGCTCTTTGATCTCTTTTATCAACTTCCTTTCACCGCGCCTTTCCTGTCTTTTCTCTGTTTCCCTATCGTTTCTGTCGGCACGATTCCCTCGATCTTGGTCACGACTTCCTCATAGTACGGCTCCTCGCCGTAATATTCGCGCACGATGTCAAAGATTCCGTCCAGCGACAAATCGTGCTGATATCGCACGATCTTCTGCAAACAATCGTAAATCAGCTCATCCATCAGACGCTTTTTTTCGTCGGAGAGCAAGTAGGCGGGAATCTCGGACGCCGCCATCAGGATGTCGAGATAATACTTGATAAACGTCTCTGCGAAATTGAAGCCCGACGGCGTGCGCTCGCCCGACCCCTCCGTGAGGAACATGCCGTAGAGTATGACGAACTTCGGATTCTTTCTCAGCATCTCCAACTGCAGATATACCTGAGGCATTCCCGTGTAATCGTACTTTTGCGGCTCCTCTATGAGCGGATACAGTTCCCGCCGAAAGACGACGCCGCCGATCCATGTCATGTGATAGCCGACATAGGCGATGTAAGGGATGATTCCCGCATCCTCATGCACGCGGCGCGGCACATTCTCCTTTCTCAGATGAAAGAGCGCCGCCCCTCTGTACTTTCGGATATTGTCCAGGACGACGCGGAGCGCGCCGTCCTGGAGATAGTCGTCGTCGCCTGCGACGATGACGTATTCGCCGCGGCTCCTCTCAATCGCCTTATGGATGTTGCCCTCCGCGCCGATGTTCTTCTCATTGCAGAAATAGCGCAGGTTCTTGTACCGCGTCTGCTGCTCTTTTACGAGAGTCCTTGTCTCATCCGTCGAGGCGTTGTCCGAGACGAGGACTTCGACGAGCGGATCGTTCCCGACCTGCTGCAGCGCACTTCTGAGTGACTTCCTCAGATATTGGCTGCGGTTGTATGTGATAAAAGCATAGCTCAGGAGCGGCCCCGTCTTCTCACGCTCTTCCAAGAGTCTAGCAAGCGCCGCTTCGTCGGGCGTGGCAAGCCACTTCCCCTCACGCGATGAAAAGGCCTTGACGGTACGTGCGGGATTGCCCTCGGCGATGCAGTAAGCGGGGACGTCACTCTTTACGACGCTTCCCGCACGAACGCGTGCGCCGCAGCCGATCTGCACAGCACCCTCGATGACGACGTTCGCTCCGATCTCTGCCGCACAGCCAATCCGGATGCCACGTGCATGCCCGAGAAGCTCGCGATCCTCGGCGGCAAGGCCAAGATCCTCTTCTGCGCGAGTGTAGTCCTTAATCTGAACGTTCGCACCCACAGTCACAAGGTTTTCAAGAACGATGCGATTGTGTGCCGTCAGAGTGCTGTAAGCGTCAATCGCACAGTCGTCGCCGACAGAGATGCGCGACTCGCCCACGAAATTATCTGCAAGCAGCCGGCACAATACCGTCTTATGAAGCTTCGTCCGAGCGCCAACGGTAATCCCCTCGGGATGAGAAAAACTCTGCCAGCCTTCGACTTGTGCATCCTTGCCGCACGCATAAAGAGCAAGCTGATCCTTGGCAAAGACCGCCTCCCCCGCATAGGGATGATAGGCTGCAAAGTAGCGCCGGCGATCTTTCTCGTCCGCCTCAAAGGATATGTTCTCGCGCTGATAGGCGCACCAGATTTCATGCGGCAGCGGGACAACAAGCCTCTTGCTGCGCTCTTCCATCGCGCGACAATGCGCGAGAACGGCATAATACTGCCCCTCATAACTCTCGTCCCATGCAAGATCGAACTGCGTCGCGAAAAAGGACGGGCAGAGAAAGCGCACGTCCTCCACGAATTTCTCGGCGGCAGCGCTGCTAAAGCGGATCTCCTCCAAATCCCCCTTCATCGGCATATAGACGCCGCCCCTAAGATCGGGAGCATCCAAAAGATTGCCGTTCATCGGAAGCGAGCGGCTGCCGAGAACCCCCGCCATGCCGACAGTCTCATCCTGAAAAACTCGCAACATCTGCTCAATCGCCAAAGGCGAGGTCAGGCAGACGTCATCGTTCACAAAGAGCTTGATCTTTGCCGACGTCTGAGCGAGGATGCCGTTCACCTGCTTCGCATAAGGCTCGTCCGCAGACAGGGGGAAAATTTCCAAAGCATAGCCTACGGGTAGCTTCGCCGTGCGCAGAGACTCTGAGCAGAGTGCAAATCGCACCTCATCCGCCCTGCGCACGAAGGCGGCGATCGTCTGTGTCGCGGAAACAGATGTGGCGTTTTCCACTGCGTTCCGCTTCAGATAGGGCAGAAGCGCTTCCGGCGCCATCTCGAAATAATCCTCGGGCACCTGCCACTTTTCAAAAAATATGGCCTGATTCCTCATCAATGTCGCGTTGTAGCGCTCTCTCATTTCCGCCTCATTCTGCACCTTGAGCTTTTTCTCAAAAGATGCACTGCCGAAGTGGTGAATGAAGGTGTCACGGCAGAGGAGCAGATCGTATCCCGCCTGCAGGATGCGCAGTGAAAAGTCGTCGTCCTCGTAGTTTCCCGGGCTGAAGCGCTCGTCGAGAAAGCCGATCTTTTCGAGGACTTCCCGCTTGAAAAGGTAGCAGAATCCTACGAGCTTCGTCCGCTTCTCCCAAAGCACAGAATCCGACTTGTTGTAGTCCGCAGCAAAGGCGAGCATTTCTTCGATGTTTTTATAGGATGCCTCGATGCGCTGGTTGTTGGAGCAGTAGTTCGTCACACAGCCCACAGCACCGACCTTCGAGCTGCTGCAGAGGGCGCGGCGCAGATTCTTCAGCCAGTCCTTCGTTACGACAGTGTCGCTGTTCAACAGCAGAAGCTCCGTTCCCGTCGCGATCTCCAAGCCTTGATTGCAGCCCTTGGGAAAACCTAAATTCTCTTCGTTATAGATGCAGCGAAGATCCTTCTGCTCCTTCAACCACTCAGCAGAGCCATCCTCCGATGCATTATCGACGACGATGATCTCATACGTCCCCGCCTCCGTGTACTCATAGATACTCGAGATGCAAAGCTGCAGCAGTTCCAACGTATTGCAGCTCAAGATGATGATGCTCGTCTTATGGTGCATGTTTCTCTCCTCAACATTTTCTCTCATCATATCATAAACACGCGATAAAAACCAATTTTTTCTAGGAAATACCGCGCTTCTTCCTGCGATAGCCGAGCCACAGAACGAAGAGCCAAACGGGCAGGACAAGGACGGCGAACTGCATGTCGGGGATCTGCGTCATGAGGGCGTACATCATGACGAGGAACGCTAGGCAGATGTAGTTGACAACGGGAAAAAACGGCGCACGGAATTTCGCCCTACGTCCTTCCCGCGCATAGAGGCAACGGAATTTCAAGTGCGTGATGACGATCGTGCCCCAGCTGATGATGACGGATGCCATGGCGATGGAAAGAAAGAGCATGAATACCTGACCGGGGAACAGGTAGTTGAGGAGTACAGCGAGAAGCGTCACGCCCGAGGAGATGAGGATGCCGACGACGGGCACGCCCTGACGCGACAGACTCGCGAGAATTTTCGGCGCATCGCCGCCCGCAGCGAGTCCGTAGAGCATGCGCGAGTTGCTGTAGATCGCCGAGTTGTAGACGGATACGGCAGCGGTCAGGACGACGAAGTTCAGGATGTGCGCGGCGGCAGGGATGCCGACGTTCGAGAAGATCTGCACGAAGGGGCTTGCCTCCATGCCGACCTCGTCCCACGGCCAAAGCGCCATGAGCACCGCCATCGCGCCGACGTAAAAGATGAGAATGCGCCAGATGACCTGATTGATGGCGCGCGGAATCGAACGATCGGGGTCGGCGGCTTCTCCCGCCGTGATGCCGATCAGCTCGATGCCGCCGAAGGAAAACATGACGACGGTGATCGAGAGCATCATGCCCCAAACGCCATTCGGAAAGAAGCCGTCATGCACCCAGAGGTTGGAAAAGTTCATCGGAAATGCCTCAGGGCGCGAAAAGACGAGGTACAGCCCGAGGACGATCATCGAGACGATGGCGGCGACCTTGACGATGGCAAGCCAGAATTCCATCTCGCCGTAAGCCTTGACAGCCGCGAGGTTCAGCGCCGTGATGACGACGAGCGTGACGAGCGCCGAGAGCCACTGCGGCAGGTCGGGCAGCCAGTAGTTCATGTAGATGCCGATGACGGAAAGCTCCGCCATGCTGACGATGACGTAGTTGAACCAGTAGTTCCAGCCCGAGAGGAAGCCCGGAAAAGCGCCCCAGTACTTCGCGGCGTAGTGACTGAAGGAGCCGGACACCGGCTCTTCAACCGCCATCTCGCCGAGCATGCGCATGATGAGAAAGATGACGACGCCGCCCGTCAAATAGGCGAGCATGACGGAAGGTCCCGCGAGCTTGATGGTCGACGCCGAGCCATAGAAAAGCCCCGTGCCGATGGCGCCGCCGAGCGCAATCATCTGCAAATGGCGATTCTGCAGACCGCGCCGCATTTCTTTTTGTTTCTGCATGGTATCATATCACCTCAAAAAACTACACGCACAAACATCCACTTTGTAGACAAAAGTGCGTCGCCCTCAATGAAAGTTACCCAATCCGTCTGCGCCTTCGGCTTGACTTCTTGGACTTTTATAGAGAATTGCTCTTTTTATTATAGACTGTGCATCCTGCTCTGTAAACAAAAACGGAATGATGCTATACTAGGGAAGTCCGAAGTGAAGAAGGAGATGCAATTATGGCAGAAGAAATCCACCACGAGAATATCGACTACACGCTCTTCGAGAACATCAAGATGAAGATGCTCGGCATGATCAACAGTGCCGCCAGTCCCTATGACATCATCTACGAGGTTGCCAAGGAACTGGAAGCCGTCACGCACGAGGCGGGCTATGCGCAAGAGGTACGCCAGGGGCTGCGCTCCGTTTACGGGCTTGCCATGCACGACCGAAAGCTCCTCGCCGACGAACTTGCAGACGTCGAGGAACGCTTGAAGCGCATCGAGGAATCGCACGAAACGGGCG
>ERZ772945.2033-NODE-2033-length-13147-cov-15.604797_pt1 | contig 13147 bp, 15 predicted proteins | sample MGYA00511681_ERZ772945 | MGnify/ENA primary metagenome ERZ772945 (study PRJEB29015, sample SAMEA2737943) | human oral metagenome | biome: human oral; feature: human-associated habitat; material: dental | place: China | collected 2143 ... | reverse complement strand
AATAGCATTCCTGCGGTTTACTATGGCTTACGGGTTAGTTGGGTGAACTCTAATAGGTTCGCCACATTAGCTATATATTACAAATACTCCTTAACTATCTTATCCGCTAATTCTATAGCCGATTTTATCGTATTCTCAAGGTCATAGTACCTATATTCGCCCAACCTACCACCAAAAAGCACTCTTTTGTCTTTGTATTCTTTTTCCGCTAAAAGTTTATACTTCCTATACAGTTTTTTATTCTTTTCATCCTCAATTGGATATATCCGCTCCAGTCCCCTGGTGTATTCAACTGGAAATTCGTAACCAATAATCGTCTTACTACTCTTCGCCTCAGGATGAAAATGTTTATATTCTGTAACTCGCGTATATTTGTATTTCTTTTGCGGGTAATTAACGACGGCAACAGGCTGAAATTCATCCATATTCTTCTTGATAACTTCGAATTTTAACGATCTATAAGCTAGCTCTCCGAGCGAAAACTTAAAGTATTCATCAATAGCTCCAGTGAATATTTTTAAACTACTGTATCCGTTCTGTCGCTCAATTTTTTCAGATTCAACAAGAAAATCTGCATTATAAATAATATCGATGCTTCCGCTGTATGTCTCATTGGCATGGCTCACAATACTCTTAAAGAGGTCATCGTAGCTTGTTTCTGGAATTCCCTGGAATTGACCAGCAAACGCCTCATTATTATCATCCCATCTGATTTGATACCGGCTGAATAAATCAGGAGGCAGAGTTTCAGCCAATCGTCCCCACTGTTTTTCGGTATAGTTTTTAAAAAATGATTCAAACAATTCTTTCCCAAAAACGGCGTAGCCAGCTTCTTTTGCATTTTTTGCCTGAGATACTTCAATGCCGCCAGTACGCTTAGATATAAACTCTTGAGCGGCTTTTGGTGTTAATTTTTTATGATAATAATCATTAATCGAGTTCAAGTTTAACGGCATATCATAATAACTGATCTCGCCTGTCTCGTCTTGGACCAGCGCCGCTTTTATTTTGTGCACATAATTATTGAGGGGTTTAAACTTAGATACATATTTATGTATTTTCTCATCCTTGATATGAAAGATATGCGGACCAAAACGATGCACTTCGATGCCAGTCTCTTCATCAATATATGATGAGCTGGTACCGCCGATGTAGCTCTCTTTCTCTAAAATTAGCACGTTTTTCCCTGCACTAGCTAGCCTCTCTGCACAAACTAGACCAAAAGGACCAGCGCCGCCAATTATTACATCGTAGTGTTTCGTATTCTTTGACACAAAATTATTGAGCTTAAAAACCTCTCTTTGTATATGACCTAGCAAAGGTCGTTTTATTTCATGCGTACGAAATTCACCGTTGGCAATTCTAGAACGATGTTCACTGCTATTTAAAATCACGTTCTCCATCGCGCGTATCGGACCGGCATGAGAAAAAACGACTACGTGGACATTGGCATTATTGATGTATTTTTCACACAATTCATTCAAAAACCGGTAATTTCTCATCAAAAATTCGTAATTATTCTCGCCGGTTTTACCCACCCTAAACAAATTGTCGCCATCTTTTTTAAATTTCGAATACGCCTCGTCAATCTTTTCTTGGATATGACCCACATTCTCTTTGCCAGAAAATTTTCCGTAATCAAGTTCTCTAATTCTGGGGTCAATGGCAAGTTCGTCATTAGATTTACCGATCGCCTTCATATAAACTTGAGCGCTGTGGACAGTACGTTTCAGCGGCGAGCTGATGAAGATAACGTTTTCGACCGCAGAAGGTCGGAACTCTAGAGCAGCCTTTTTTATCTCCGCCACACCCTTGTCGGTTAGGTAAAACTCATCGTCCGCGCTGCTGGATAAAATATTCAATTCGTTACTTTGACTGTGCCCGTGTCGGATAAATGTTATTTTCATAGCTCCAAAACCTTATTTAAATCTATTATAAATCTTATAAAAATCAACAAAATAGCTCATCAGCAGGACTCGCTTTGTACTAAATCGAATATTCCCATCAAAAAGCATCGACACCCTACTGCGCAGAATAATATCCTTGCATTTCTTGTAGATGTCAGGGGCTTTTTCAACATCTAGTTGTCGTAATATAACTATCGCTTCAATTGCTATTCTATTTTTAGCAGCTTTAATTAGTTTAGGATATTTATTCGAAATGTAAATCAAATTATCTTCGGCATATTTTATCGAAAGCAGACTTTCAGTTGTAAAAATCTTTCTTTTAGTAACTGAATTCTGGTTCTGCAGGTAAAAATAGCCCACATAGTCCAAGAAAACAATTTTGCTAGCCATAATAAATCCATGCCAAGCCGAGTAATAGTCATTGCTGTAATTGCTTTTAGGAAAAATGTAGTTTTTGAATAAATGTTTTTTGAATAATTTACAGGCTAAGCCGGTGGATGTTCGGCGCATATAAATCAGCTCTTTCAAGCCACCTTCTTGATCCGTTTCAAAATACTCGTGATTAACGACCCCTGTTTTAGGCGCCTCTTCATGCTTCTTTATTTGCTTTATTTTACAGGCGGCAATATCCGATCCAGTTCTAGATATCGCCTCGTTAAGGTTCTTTATATAATCAGCAGCGATAATGTCATCACTATCAATAAATGCTAAATATTCACCGCGCGCCTTGGACAGCGCAGCCTGACATGCCGCTCCATAACCCTGATTTTTTTGTTTATAATACTCGATTCGTTTATCATTTCTTGCATAACGCAATATGATATCTTCAGTGCCATCTTCAGACCCATCATTTACAACTATGATCTGCAGATTACGATATGTTTGCTTAACCACGCTTTGTAAGCATTTGTCTATAAACTCCTCGGTGTTATAGGCTGGTATTATGACGCTTATCAACTTATTGTTCATTAAATACAATCTCCTGGAGGTGATATCGGACATAAGTCCTCAATGCACCTCTTAATGTTTATTATTCTCTTCTTAAAATCAGGATAGTTTCTGTAATTAAGCAATAGATAACTCATTGAAGAAAGAGCCTTCCAACCAACCATTCCTTGGTATAGGGCAGCATCCCACTTCTCATCACCTTTCATAACATCGATCACCGACTGTACATCAACGCGCACATCATCACCGCTCAGATATCTCAGGTGCCAAGCGGCTACATCATAAAGCGGCGGCCCGGAAGATGCCGAATCTAAATCTATTAACTTCAGCTCTCCCTCATACCTAACAATATTATTTGAATGTAAGTCGCCGTGAACAAAACCCGTCTCGCAATCACCGATGCGTTCGGCATACATATCAGCGTGTGCCTGATAATAGTATTTTAACCAGTTTCGCAGACGAGCAACCTCATCGTCAGTTGATAATTCAAGACGATCATTGACGTAATCATAGACCTTAAGCTCACGTATTTTTGTCAAAGAATTTATAGCAATATTTGCCGCCTCGTTCAATAAGTTCGCAAATTCTTGAGTACTAGCTCTACTTATCTCTGTGTCTGCAAGTGGATACTGAGACACAACAACGCCGTCATATATAATAGGCTCGGGGGTTAGCGACGATAGTACGATGTTCGAATTTTGCGCAATTTGCCAGCTAAGCCTGTGTGAATATGCAATGTCTTGCGGCGTATCGTCTAAAACATTCTCTGCAGATACTCGATAGACAGTACCTCGACTGCTGGATTTCATAATCGTATTACGTCTATCGTGAATTACTTCACTGTCATCAGGAATTATGCCTGCTCCGCGCAGTCTCTCTATATTATGCATGCTCATCCCTTATTTTTGTTGATGATATATCTTTAGTAAATCTCCTCTCTGCAACTGTCAGGTTTGGATGCTTCATAGTAATTTTTTTATAGCCTGGTCGATTTACGCAAATAACCCTATTCTTATCGATGTATTTGCTAATATTAGATGCATTATCTGACCCCATAATTAAGATCTCTTGTGTGGGTTTTATTTTCAGTAGTTCAGACACGTCTTTTATGATTTCAAGTGTCATTTCTTTCACATCGTCTTTTCTACACGTTAAGTCATTAACTATGAACGGGGTGTCGGACTTGTGCGCACGCATCTTATGCGTCAGGTGACTTAGTCTTCTACCTATACCCCAAGCATCATTACCTATTTTTGATTTGACACTACTGTCGTTGTGCAAACAAAAAATTAAACAGTTAACCTGCACTCCCATTTTCTCAATCCTGTCTAAGGCGCTGAGAGAAACATCTAGATGACCATCATGAAAGGGGGCGAACGACCCCAGGAATATCAATACGCATTGGTTTGGACAGACTTTTATACTGCCAACCACTTCAGATAGACTTTGCATCTCAAAATCTCCAGATTGTTTTCTTAGTCTTACAGCACTATTATATAAAAATCAATCATACATGAGCAAGGTCCATCAACCTAAACCAGAACACCCCGTAAACTTAGGAGTGAATAGCAACTAAGTGAAAGGAGATGTTCCTAATGTCTACCATACCAAAGTTTGCCAGTAACAAGAAATACTGGCAGATCCTTAACAAACTAGTCTTTGGCGATGAGGTGTCTTGTCCTCGCTGCCATAAGGGTCTTCATGAGAACTATTGCAACAGATATCTATGGTGCAAGCTCTGCCGCAAGAAGTATCGTCCAACCAGCTACCAGGCTAGCTGGCTATACGGCATGAAGCTAAGTCCCCGGCAGCTGTTCATCCTGCTCTATTGTTGGCAGACGAAGCGTTCAACGGAAGCAACATATCTAGTAGCCGACGTAAGTTATACCACTATTCAGCGCTGGTTTGCCCGATTCCGCAAGCAACTGCCTGACAGCAGCAAGCTCACCGCCATGCTGGAGGGTGTGGTGCAAGTAGATGAAAGCTACTTTGGCAAGAGGCGATCCAAACAGCCTCAGCACATCGTAGTTGGCGCTAAAGATACTACGACCGGACGCATTTCCCTGCGCATTACCGACAGCCGGGACAGGCAACCGCTTGAACAATTTATTCAGGATTACGTTACGCCAGGCAGCTTGGTGGTGAGCGACAAATGGTGGGCGTATGACGAGCTCGAACTGCTCGGCTACGCTCATGAGAGCTTGAACCATAGCAAAGGACGCTTTGCCGGCACCAACCAGGGAGAGAACATCTGGAGCGTGACCAAACGCCATGCTCGAAAGTTGTTCGGCGGAAGAATCCTGACGAGACAGCTAGACTCTCTTTGTCGAGAATGGATGGAGAGCTAACCAGCCAGAACTGTTCGCCAGTCCAATAGCATTCCTGCGGTTTACTATGGCTGTTCCGGGTTAGTTGACTGAACCTATCGGGACTAGTCCTATTGTGCAGTGAGTTTAATAGACACTTAAGTGAAGATGTCAGCTTACGCTCAAATCTTTTCTCTAGTTATGTCACGGGGCGTTAGACCAGACTTAAGTAGACAAATTACTTTGGTAAGGTATAATTGTAATTAACTAATTATCGCGTTGGCAGCTTGACTAACCACAGAATTACCAAGTACTGTTGTCCGAATATCGAGCGCAAGCCAATTCAAAACATAGGAGGATAGCATCCAAGATTAACCGAAATGGGTAACGCAATAAAATCACGAATCCTTCTAGTTGAAGACGAACCCGCCCTGCGCACTGGCACCGAGCAGTTCCTCCGCCAGCGTGGTTTTACGGTGCTGACGGCGACCAGTGGCGAGGAGGCGCTAAAGAAATTTACTCAGGCGGATGTCGTTATCCTTGATATCATGTTGCCGGGGATGAGCGGCATCGAGACGTTGCATCAAATTCGCCAGACCAGCGACGTGCCGGTACTCATGCTGACGGCATTGCATGATGAGCCGACGCAAGTTGCGAGTTTTGACGAGCTGGCGGACGATTATATGAATAAGCCATTTTCGCTGGTGATTTTAGAGAAGCGAATCAGGGCGCTGCTGCGTCGCCAACAACAACCCACCAAAACCTTGTGGCGCCGCGGCCTGGCCTCGGTGGATTTTATGGCTTATCAGGGATTTTATGATGACACTGACGCACATCTCAAGCCCAAGGAGGTGCAGCTGCTCAAGCTGCTGGTGGATAATCCAAACATGGTCTGGAGTCGGCAGGCTATCATCGATAAATTATGGCTTGATGACGAGGTGCCGTTCGATCGGGTGATTGATGTTTACATCAAAAACTTGCGCAAGAAATTGCACCTGGACTGCATCGTCACGGTGAAGGGGGTGGGCTACCGCTATGAAGAATCTTAAGCTATTTCCCAAGACCTTTTTGGTATCAATCGGCCTGTTTGCGACGCTGATCATCCTGGTGCATGCGCTGGTCTACACCTTGATGCCGCAATTTTATCTGCAGCAAAAAGAGCACGAGGCGGCGGATAATCTCACGGCGCTGACAACCGAACTACGCGGTAAATCGACTGAGGAAATGCGCCGGATCAGTCAAGAGTTCGCTCAGATGAAAAATGTGAACATCACGCTGACAATTGATGGGCGCGACCAGTATTTTCAGGGATTTCAGTCTATCAATATCGTGACCGATAGCGGTAAATCGGTTGATACCAGCGTGGTGAAAATTGCTGACGGGCAAACGGTCGATCCGCGCTCGGTGATTTTGCAGCAGGGCAGTGTGGCGAATAACCAGGGGCGATCGATTACGGTCAAGTTGCTGGCTGACGTAGCGCCCGTTACTCAGGCCAAACTCGCCACCTTACACGTATTGCCCTATACCATGCTCGGCTCACTGCTGGTGGCGTTGCTATTTTCCTACGTCTACAGCCGTTTTGTGACGCGGCCGATTCGCCAAATGGCGGCGGTGACAACGACCATGCAGCGGCTGGAAAAGGGTGCGCATTATCCAGTGAATAGCCGTGATGAAATCGGCGTGCTGGGGCGAAATATTAATGAGCTCTATCAAAATCTGTGGCAAACGATTCGTTCGCTGGAGCATGAAAATAAGCGGATTACGCAGCTGGAGAAAGAGAAAATCGCCTTCCTCCGCGCGGCCTCGCATGAGCTGAAAACGCCGCTAGCAGCCCTTCGGATTATGCTTGAAAACATGCAGCTCAACATCGGCGAGTATAAAAATCGCGATCAGTATTTGGCGGAATCGGTGGCGCAGGTTGACCGCTTGGCGGCGATGGTGAATGATGTCTTGTACTCTGGCAGCGTGGCCGAGCAGGCTTTACGTCAGGAGAAACGACTGAGGATTGACAAGCTAATCGCCGAGGTGGTTGATGATTATACACTGCTGGCGAAAACACGCGGCATGACTTTCACGGTTGACACCCAGCCAACGACCATTCGCGCTAATCCTGATATGATACGGCACGTCATCTCGAACCTGGTATCAAACGCGGTGCGCCACGGCGACGCCGGGAGCGTGATAAAAATTACCTGCGACCAGCAGCAACTGGCCATCGAAAACGCCTGTAAGCCACTCACCAAACAGCAACTCCAGCACGTCTTCGACCCGTTTTATCGGAGTAGTGCCGCCACGAAGCAACACACCGACAGCAGCGGCATAGGCCTCTACACCGTGAAAATGCTACTCGACGCTAAGGGGCTAGACTATGATTTCATACCACACGAGCGAGGTATGCGGTTTGTGGTGAGGTTATAATTTTACATACTTATCGTAGCTTATAATCTCCACGCCCTGCCGCATCAAAAACCCTCGTGCCTCATCGTCCAACTGACAATTCACGAAACGTGATCGCGCTGCTAATTCGCCGCTACCATAAACAAATTGCGTTTCCTCGTCGTATTTCATGCCGCGAAAGTCGCAATCCTCCGCTTCAATAATAGCTTTCACGCCGTAAAAATCTACATTCCGAACCGACGAATTGGTAAAATAAATCGGCTGCCCGTAAATATGCTTTGCACCGTCCAGATTACAATTCTGAAACATGAAAAATCCCATGACAAACTGATTAAAATCAACGCCAGAAAAATCCTCATCTATAAACCGAACAATCTCGCCCTCCTGGATAGCGGGGTAGCGCTCACGCTGGTAAGCTGGCAGGTCGTTGGCGCGAATAGTAGCAGCGATACGGCGAGTAATGGTGCTCATAAATTAAGGATAGGATAATTTGCCATGCTATGCAACGACCTAGCAATGCTAGCCTTCGACGGCCCATATTCAGTCGAGCCCTTTGCTCAGCCCAATCATCTCATCCAGCTTGCCAGATTTTTCTATCTCGGCCAAACTCATCGCTTCTATCTCTGTCGCTAAGTCCCATGTCTCATACAGCGGGCGGTCGTCTTCGGTAATATCATAGTGCGCCATTAGATTAACAATTTTATATGCTATATCATGGGCCGGACACATCTTCATATAATCGTCCGACAAAAGCACTTTAATATATTTGACAACATTTGGCCTAGACGTTAGATTTATGTCTATTTTGTTAATTTCTTTGCCATACCCAACCGTTTTCGCCAGCTGCTGCCAAAGTTTTAGGCGCACACTCGTGTCTTGCTCGTCATAAATTAACTTCGCCATAGCGATTATTTCAGAAACCAGTGGCTGCGCTTCCGTAATATCTACGTGCTGAAACTGCAAGATAGCTTTAGCAATTGACGTATCATAATCAATGCCAAGTAATGGCAGATACTCGTACACAAACGACCGCACATCAGCCGCACTACGAATTAAACCTAGCTTATTCGACCAGAACATGTCGATATCGTTGCGGATAAGATTGTTGAGCGGCGTGTTCATATAGAATGGTTATTTTTTCCAATCGGGGCGATGAGCATGCAGCTTTGCTATGACTCCATCTATTAAGTCTTGCTCATCGAATCCAGCATACGCTAACGTTGTCAATAGCTGGATTTGCGTATCAACGATCTCCGAGAGTAAAGCTTCTGGATTAACTTTTTGCTCTTTCCACTGACGCCGCGGCAACTCTCGAACAACCTCCCAAGCCTCCTCCTGAGTGTGATAAGCAAACGCTAGGCACGCTTTCCAATTTCTCTCTAGCGGCTCCATATAGCCCTTGTCGACTCGAGCTTGTTGTGCTTTTAATACTTCCGAGAAGAGAGATACGCTATGCTCTATACCTATTCTGTGCCATAGTATAGCGCGTATTATACTTACGTATTGCAACCGCTTCCTAAGTACAGTATCCTCACGTTCAGTCGTTAGATTCTCATTAAACAGACCTGATAAATTATCAGTTACTAGATGAAGATAACTAAACGCCAAGCCAAAATCACCTGCCGCCTTCGCCGCCCATCCTATTTCTGGGTCGACGAAACGATACTTGTCCTTACTTTCTTCGTACCAACTAGCTGTTTCGTCAAGAACAGATGGTAACGTATAATGCGAGCCCTCTACGGTAAGCGGAGAGTTCTTAAAAATATTATTCCATGTTATAAGAGAGCCGTCTACATACGACGAATCGCCAGTGGCAATAGTCGTATTAGGTGTATCGTCAGGAGAAAGTGAACCGAGCTTGCCTACATAAATAAGAGTAGAACAATACTTTGATAAAACCTCGACTACAGAGTATATTATATTACCCCAATAGCTAAACGCCACACCAACAAAAACAATCTTTTGGCCATTGATTGTTTCTGTTTTCCATTTTATATCATCGTTGCCTTGCCACTCTTTGTTGCCGGGAGCGAGCGCCTCAACATATCCTAGTAGCACGATATCGCAAGAAGGTATATCGCTTGGAAATATACTCCTCAAAGCTCTCGTCGTTTGCGCCTGGGTTGGTGTTTTTACGCTAACCTTATAGCCACACCGTTCATAGATCTTTTTATAATGGCATACGTAATCTTTTCCAGGAAACAAATAAAGATAGCCAACTTTATCAATAATTTCAGCGGTTGGTCTTTTGTAATTAAATAATTTATCGTTTTTCTCTGTGTCAGATATAGATTTTGTCCTATCGTACGTAGGAACGATAGAAATTTTATCTACGTCCGTATCTCTAAACAGACTATGTATTTTACTCTTGCAATATAGTAAGGTGTCTTTTTCTGTCATTGTATGCTGCGATCGTTTGGTCATAATGATACAATTGTAGTGTGAAAAATAGGCTTAATCAACCCATAGAACAGCTAGACAAGTTATTGCAATACTACAAGCCTTCAGAGAGGGTATACTCACACACAGAGCAAAATATCCAAATGATTATAGAAAAAGCAACAAAAAGAGAGCTAGTCCAAGGTATGGTACATCCGACAACTGGGTTTGTTTATGGCTCTGAACTGCCTGACTATGGAGATGGTAGCATAGCTTTGTTGGATGTCGTCCCAAAGGCTGTCAAATCAATGAAGAGGCTACCTTTCAAAGATTCTCGCATTATAGAAGTAGTCGCATCGCCAAACACATGGTATTCTCGAGTAGCTTCCCGTGGAAGTCAACACAGTGAAACTGATAGGCATGCAAGAATCAAGGAAGCAAAAATAAACCTGGAGTGGGCGCTAGGTAGAGATGACGTAATCTGGATTGATAATAGCGGCGACATGGAGGATGTGACTGATGTAGCACTCGAAGTAATCGGAGGCCGTACTGTGTCCTCTAGCAAAGCTAGGTCATTAGGAGAGAAGCTACTTAAACAAATATCTACGCTGCATGTAGAGTAATAGCTTATACATACGACTTTAAACTGTCTTGCCCGCCATTCTACCACTGTTAGCAAGACAGATATTCAGGCAGTCTTGACCATCCTGGGCGAGGAATTGGCAGCGCTACTCGCCAAAGGCCACAGCGTCCACTTGGGCGAATTGGGCTACTTCCATGTCACACTCAAATCCAAAGGTGTCCTTGAGGAAAAAGACGTCAATCCCAGCCTCATCGAGGAGGCCAAAGTCCGCTTCGTGGCAGGCTCCGTCCTAGAAAAAGAAATCAAGAACGCCAAATTTGAAAAAGCTGCCGAACCAAAGAAAGAGACGTCAAAACCAGCGCCGGGGGCGTAGACCGTCCGGGGATAATAGATAGGTTGGGGCGCGGGGCGGTGGATGCTTCGCGCCCTTACTAGTTGCGTGCCATTTAATTCTGTTATAATAACCTACTATGACGACACATCAATTAACCTTAGCCACCGAACCCTTTAACGCCATCACCTCTGGTAATAAAACCATCGAGTCACGACTATACGATGAAAAGCGCCAGAAAATTCAAATAGGCGACCAAATAATTTTTACCAATCGAGACAATTCTAGTCAAACTGCCAATGTTAAAGTAATTGGTTTACTACGCTACGCAACGTTTCATGATTTATTCTCGCATAATGATCCGCGTAAGTTTGGCGGCGAGAGTGTTGAATGGCTGGAGAATCAAATCAACGAATTCTATTCTCTCCACGATCAAAAGCAAAATGGAATCATTGGAATTGAATTTGAACTAATGTAGTTATGCTTGTATTCTTATTCCATTATTGATATATATATATATCAGATTCTGAATAGAATCTTGTCCTATACAACCAGGTTACGTCAAAAATCGTAGCCGTCACAGGAAGGTGTACCATGACTGAAACATCAGTCAGCAACATCGTCGTACGCGAAGCAAATGCAAACGACTTCGAGTGGGTCGCCGACCTCATGGTCCGAGCACTGACTCCGTTTTACGATGGAGACCACCGTGCACATGCGCGGCGCATCTTTGACGCGCACATCGCGGGTGGCATTGACCGTGTTGGCCAGTTCTCTGCTGGACAGTACATGTTCATCGCCGAGAGCGATGGACGGCAGGTCGGAGTCATCCACGTCGTAGAGAAGAAGCAGGGGACTATCAAGATTAGTCCCCTCATCGTTGACACGGCGTACCGAGGGAAGATGGGCGTTGGAAGCGTGCTACTTAAGCACGCTGAAGATTTTGCCCGTAGTCTCGGTTCGAGACAGATCTACTGCACCGTGGCAGCTCCGAACCAGAAAGCGCTGGGGTTCTTTCTCAAGAAGGGCTTCCACATCACTGGCACGGCGAAGGACCACTACAAGATTGGCGTCGATGAGCACATGCTGTACAAGCAGCTCGTCAACGAGGCGGGGTTCGACTCGCCGAACATCTCTGTGGTTCCGTTTGACGAGAGTCAGCACGCCGACAGCGCGCGAGCTCTCATCTTGTCGCAGATGAGCGATGCTTTCAACGGTGTGGATAACGACTGGGTTGACGCCCTGTTCGCTGGCTACCGTCGCCGGGAGCTTGGCGATGTCAACGCCAAGTTCAAGATCATTTTCATCGCTGAGTGCGACGGTAAGGTGGTCGGCGTTGCCGGAGCTACTCCTAAGAAGGGGCAGCCTATCAAGCTGATGCCTCTCGTGGCGAAGTCGGAAGCAGCTTTTGAGGCGCTCATTATCGACCTGCAAGGACTGTTGGAAGACTATGGTCACAAACTGTACGTCCACTTGGTTCCCGAGCCGTGGCAGATCTCCTGCCTCCAGCGTCACAGCTGGACTCTCGAAGGAGTGTTCCCGGGAGGATACGCACCGAATAGTGTCGTGCAACAGTGGGGAACCAGTCTCAACAAGGAAGGAGTGCCTATGCGTAAGATGCGCATCAAGCGTCCGTACTACGACGCAATCATGTCCGGCAAGAAGACTCTCGAAGTGAGGGTCGGCTACAACAGCATCAAGCGGTTGAAGGCTGGGGAACTGCTACAGTTCGAAACCGGGCACACGTCCGGTGTGGTGCGAATCAAGTCGATCCGCATCTATAACAACTTCGCCGACATGCTGGCGGCAGAACCGTGGCGCCAGATTGTGCCGCAGGCTAGGGACGCGGAGGAGGCGCTTCACCTCCTCCGCAAGATCTACCCACTGCGTAAGGAACGTCTCGGTGTCCACGTCATCGAGATCGAGAGACAGCAGTAGGACAACAGTGAGGAGTACGCATCTCCTAGATTGGAGAAATCCATCTGAATAAATGCGAGTGACTTGGGCTAGTGTCACTGATACCTGATTGAAGGTATCGAACAACTAGCCTATTTTCCTTGGAAAAGTATCATGAAATCTTTTGATAGTAGAATCTCCGCTAAACTTCATATTCTATACGGCTCTATAAATTACAGTATAGAGTTAGCCAGCCTCAACCTACTAGCCGCATACTACAGCAGGGTGTATAATTAAGCCTAACAATAAATCATAAACAAAGGGATATATATGGAAATCAAGCCCCTAGACATAGTATCTATGATAGGTATTATTATCGTAGTATCAAGTAGCGCTATCT
>ERZ772945.2022-NODE-2022-length-13203-cov-14.898083_pt1 | contig 13203 bp, 10 predicted proteins | sample MGYA00511681_ERZ772945 | MGnify/ENA primary metagenome ERZ772945 (study PRJEB29015, sample SAMEA2737943) | human oral metagenome | biome: human oral; feature: human-associated habitat; material: dental | place: China | collected 2143 ... | reverse complement strand
TCGGCTCCGGCCTCATCCAGTACGTGGGCGCGGCGCTCGCGGTCATCGCCTTCGCCTCCGTCGAACCGGCCTCCGTCGCGTGGTGGCGCGTCCTGACCGGCGCGGTCGTTCTCCTCGCCTGGAAACGCCCCTGGCGGGGTGGCCTCACGCGCTCCGACCTGGTGGTCTCCGCGCTCTTCGGCGTCATCATCGTGACCATGAACTCATCGTTCTACGAGTCGATCGCGCGCATCCCCCTGGGCACCGCCGTGTCCATCGAGTTCATCGGCCCCGTCGCCGTCGCCGTCATCCGAGGCCGTGGCTGGCGGCCGCGCATCGCCGCGGTCCTCGCGTTTGCGGGCGTTGCGTGCATCGGCGGGCTCGCCCTCGACCTGAGCGTGCCGAGTGCGCGCGTCGGCGTCGCCTGGATCCTCCTCGCGGCCCTCGCCTGGTCGGCCTACATCGTCGTCGGGCAGAAGGCATCGACCACGCGTGACGGGGTGACGAACCTGGCGCTCGGTTGCGCGTGGGGCACCCTGTTTTTCGCGCCCGTCCTTGGGCCGGGCGCGATCGCGGCCACGGTCTCGTGGAAGCTGATCGCGATCGTTATCGGCGTGGGTCTGCTGTCCACCGCGATTCCCTACACTTTCGAGGCGCTCGCGATGCGACGCCTGGCCGCGTCGACCTTCGCGCTGTTCGCCGCTATCCTGCCAGCCACGTCTGCCCTGGTCGGGGCCGTCATGCTGTGGCAGATTCCCGGCGTATTCGAGTTGATCGGCCTGGTCCTGGTGTCGGTCGCGGTCTGGCTGGCCTCGCGCGCGTAGGGACCGAGCAAAGGGCGCTGAGTGGGCATATTGCAATGAGGCGCGCGTACTGTATAGGTTGCGACGATCCCGATAGGGTATTGCGTTCTGGATTAGTAACCTATCCAGAACGAGTAGGCGATCTGCGCGGTGTCAGAATTCAGCGCGTGCATAATGCTGGAGCGTGCGTGCATCTGATGCGTGCATCAACGGGGTCTGCTCGGTGCTGATGGATACGTGGTCTTCTTTGTACGCCTTGTTTTGTTACAAACGTCGTCAAACCACCCCCTTTTCGAAGGAGGTTTAGCGCTTTGTGTTACAAACGTCGTCAATCTGCCGACAAAACAGCCGAAACTAGGTGATTTCAGGCGTGGAATGACGACGTTTGTAACATCCAGGTGCGGAGAAGGACTGATATTGCTGCGGATTGACGACGTTTGTAACAAGACTTGGGCGCGTCAACCTTCCGAGGTGTGGTCAAGCGCTGTGGAGTGGTGTACTCGTTTTGTGTCCTTCGGGTTGGGTTACGCGCTGAGTTGGAGTGTGAGTTCCTCCTGTTGGCCGGCTTGGGGTGTTGTGCCAGTCTTCTCGCGATCTTCCTCGCCCTAAGAGACCTCAGTCGAGGTTGAGCCGACGCGGCGTGCGCGCGCCGCCGCGGGCGATCACCCAGAACGCGAACCACGCGCCGGCCGAGCCGACGATCATGACGAGCACCATCGGCACGGCGCTGTCGCCGCCCGAGGTTGCCAGGGGAGCGGCGATGCCGTTCGCGATCGACTGACACACGCCCATGACGGACGAGGCCGTGCCCGCGTGCTCGCGCGCCTCACTCATGGCCCGCGCGCCCGCGTTGCCGAAGATGAACGCGTTCGCCGTCATGATGAGCGCGAAGCCCACGCACGTGAGGATCAGCGGCAGGTCGAGGAGGAACGTCGAGATCGCCAGCGTCACCACGCCGGTCGCCGCGATCACCAGGCCCGTGATGATGAGGGTGCGCGGCGTGAAGTGCGAGATCAGGCGCACGTTCACCAGCGCGAAACCGGTCGACAGCAACGCGTTAAACGCGAACACCCACGCGAAGGCCATGGCGGAAAGGCCCAGCGGCCCTTGCAGCACGTACGTGGCGTTCGAGATGTAGCCGAACATGCAGAAGCTCGAGAAGGCGTTGGTCAGCATGAAGCCCACGAAGGGGCGGATACGCGCGACCTGGACGAGGCCGTGGAAGAACCTGGAGATGCCGCCGGGATGGCGGCGCTCCTTGGGGAGGGACTCGGGCACGACGAACCACGCGAGGGCCGCCATGAGCAGAGTGAATGCGGCGAGTGCCCAGAAGACGGCCCTCCATGTCGCGTGTGTGATGATGAATGCGCCGAGGACCGGGGCGAGCATCGGCGCGAAACCGACGATCGCCTGGATGAGGCTCATCGCGCGTGCCAGCGTCTTGCCGTGCGCGACGTCGACGAGGATCGCGCGCGCCACCGACGAGGCGATGCCGCCGCCGAGGCCCTGGAAGACTCGGCCCACGAGGAGCACCCAGATGCCCGGCGCAAACACGCAGATCATGGAGCCGACGAGGGCGATGATGCCGCCCGCGACGATGGGGCGGCGGCGCCCGATCTGGTCCGAGATCGCACCGCCCAGGACCTGGCCGGTCGCGAAGCCGACGAAGAAGGTCGTGAGCGTGAAGCCGAGCATCGTCGAGTTCGTCGCCAGGTCCGCCGTGATCTGCGGGAACGCGGCCGAGTACATGTCGGTCGCCATCGGCGGCACGGCGTTTTGGACGGCCAGCGTGATCAGCAGGGCAACCGTGAGCGCCCCGCCGATGATGCCGCCGCGGTCCTGGGGGTCGTCATTCGCCATGATGTGATTGTGCACCCTTTGGGGCGCAAAATAGATGACTCGGTTGAATATTTGACACATCTCGCACGTTTGAGCCTCTCGACCTGCGCAGATGCGGTGCCGCCGGGGTTTGCTCGTTGAGGGTCAGCCGGGTCTGCGCGGCGCTCACTCCTCGTCTGTGCGTGCCTCCAGCGCGTCCGCCGCGGCCTCAATGTCCTCGCGCGTGGGACACGAGGCCGGGCCGGGCATGGTCGAGGCCAGGGCGCCTGCGCAATTCGCCAGAAGGATGCACCGCTCGAGGGGGTAGCCGAGCGCGAGGGCGGCAGCCAGGACGCCGTAGCGTGCGTGCTGGGACCCCAACGGATCCGTCGGTTCGACGGTTGGTGCGGGGAATCGGGTGACGTACGAGACCTCTGAGGTCTTGGCGCGCAGTGGGCGCGCGAGGTAGGACTCTTCTGTCGCTGTGTCGATGAGTGTGTAGCGACCAAACATGTGTTCGACGAAACCGGCGGCGCGCTCCGGGTCCTGACTGGCATCAAAGGCCGAACGATCTTGCACGATCGGCTCGCATAGCCCCTGCACTCCCCGCTGATGCAGCACCATAATTACGTTGTCTTTGGGAAGACATGCAGGACCGGTCTCATACCTCGATGCGTCTAAGACGACGCGCACGTGCTCCGGCAGGTGATTGAGCGCATTCTCGGCAGCGGAGAGAACCTCCCGAGAGCGCTTCACGGTGCCGTCGACGAACAGGACATCTGAGGGGCCCAGCGTGCGGGTAGCCTCATCCCATGCGTGCTTGGGAACATTCTCGATGAATGAGATCTTCGTTCGGTACGGGTCTCCGATAACGTTCGACTCGTATCCGTTATCGCACCCCCTCACACGTGGACCTGCGTCGATGACCCCCTCGCGAGCCAGAGCCTCGGCGATGATCGAGGCGCGCGGCCCCTCGCCGATTGGGCTGAGGCTCACGACCTCGATGCCCATGGCGCGGGCGGCGCGCATTGCCGTGAAAGAGACGTCGATATGGACTCCCTCACGGGAGGCCCACTCGTCCCCGCTGGGCAGAGGGTCATCCGCGGACTGTCGGGCGTGCCTCAGCGTCAGCTCGTTCATGAAGACGACGCGACCTGCGGGCGCATCGCCCCTGGCCGGTCCGAGCGGGGTCGGTGTGCTCTCCGGCTCGAAGGGCGCAGCTCGAGTGAGAACGGTCGACCCGGGGGCCTCGAAGGAAGACCAGCCACCGCTGGAATAGTGCGAATCCGAGTGTCCGACAGCCCGCCGTAGCCAGCTCTCGGGGGCGGGAGGACGCAGCTCGAGCAACTGCCCGGTGACCCCTAGCAGATCGAGGTGAGAGTCCCGCTCCACCCGTTCCATCAAGCGGTGAGAGAAGTAACGACCGGGTGGTGAGAAATTGGACAGAAGCTCCGAAATGATGCGCAGCAGCCTCGGCTCCCCACACATCTCACCCAACGTGGAGGTGGACGTCGAATCGTAGCGGTCACCAGAGACGAGGAAGGCCAATGGGATGAGGAGAGACGACGGGGTATGGCCGGAGAGTTTGCGAGTCAACGGGCTGATGGGCGAGTAGCTGCCGACCCACACGGAGTTGGCTTGGAAGTTCAATGCTTGCCGCGTGGACGTCAGGACATCGGGGCCTTGTTCGGGCTCACCGCGCTGTGTCATATCGGAGACGATCTGGACAGCCTCGACCAGGTGAATGTCGCGAGATTCGATGGATAAGGACACCGCCGTCGCAAGAAGTGCAGCTGCCTGGAACTGGTTTCGAGTCGCGCATCCGCACGCCGCCCACACGGTGTCTGCGAGGGCTTCGGGGGCAAGCATCGACATCGCAATGCCGATGGGTACCGCGCACAAGAGACGATCAAGCGCGCTCACGGCGGGCGCTTGCCACTCGCCGGAACGAATGGCGTGGGCACCACTGGGGCCTCGCGTCAGCTGCGTGGCGATGGCCATGGCCTGCCTCGTTACCTCCGATACCGTTTTTGTCGGCGTGTCCGAGGTAGCAGGGTTGGCCATATCCGCGCGGACAAGAGCTGCCATAGCCGCGAATGCGCGGGGGAGTCGTGGATCCATTCTCGTTTCTCCTTGTCAGCCCTGGTCGCGGGCAGTAGTTCGGCCGCCGCAGCCTCAAGCGAATCGCGGGTCGGTAGCGAGGTCGGCGTGGCGAGCGCAGCCGCGCAATTCGCTAGCAGAATCCCCCGCTTGACGGGTATGCCGAGTGCGAGGCAGGCCGCCAGCGTTGCGGAGTGGATGCTGGCGGTTTCCACGTTCTGGTTCTTGGTGAGTGGGGGTGCAGCAACTCGTGTGACGTAAGGCCGGATGAAGCGGTTGTCGTCGTGAGTGGGACGCGCGTAGTACACCTGACCATCGTCTGAACGCAGAACGACATAACGCATTGTCAGCATGGCGAGGGCCGCAACCTGATCCTTGAGGTCGTCGTTTTGCTCGTAGAAGGGGAACGGAGGGTAGCTGTCGTTGAAATGCCGGAAAAAGCCGCTAAAACCGGGCGGTTGGGAGGCGCGCAGTGACACGATGACATTGTCGAGGGGAAGGCTTTCGAGAAAGCCCTCGTGAGAGGACGCGTCGAATACGACGCGAGCGTGATCTGGCAGGCCTTTTGTGGCCTTGCGCAGGGCCCGCGTCATCGGTTGTTGGGCGAGCAGCGCGCCGTCGATGCACAGGACATCGGAGGGACCCATCGATTGGATGGCTTCTGCCCACACCCGTGCGGTGCCTTCGGCTAGTGGGCTCTTCGTCGAAACGCTCAGCCGCCAGCCGTTGTCGGCGGTGAAGATCAGTCGGTAGCCGTTGTCAGCCCCCGAGAATCGGGGACCAGCGTCGACGATGCCCTCGCGAGCCAGTGCCTGCGAAATAGCCTCGGCGTTAGGTCCTTCTCCGATCGGGCAGAGGGAAACGACCTCGGCTCCCATGCGGCGCGCAGCGACCAGTGCGCGGAACATGCCGCCCGTGGACTGCCCCAGTTCTTCGGCCCACACGTGCTCGCCGAAACGCGGGTACGTCTCGGAGTGCATGGCCTGGTCGTGGAGCAGCTCGCCGAGAACAAGCACGCGCCCGGTCTGAGATTCGCCTCGGTGCGCGCCGAGTGGAGTGGGTGGGGTGGCAGGCTCGAAGTAGCGTTGGCGGGTGTGCAGGCTCGATGAGGGCTCCTCGAACGAGGCCGGGGCTGAGGGGGCGACCGGCGGCGCAGACCCGCCCGGGGCGAGACCGCCGCTGGGGTAGGGCGTGCGCGTGGCGAGCAGATTTCCTGCGCGATCCACCAGGTTCAGCGGGCATGCGTCCTCAACCCGAGACAACCCGTAGGGGCGCAGGAAGCTCGCTCCTCGAACCGCTCCGACCAGAGCGCCGACGATGGACAGGATCGTGTGGGCCTGGGCGCCGAGACGCAGGGGAGAGGTCAAGAGACGGCGATCCTGGTAGCGCGCGGCCAGGGCAAAAGCAGCCGGGACGATCTGGGTGGGAGAACCTGCGGACCCGATCTGCTCGCTGAGCTGCTCGAGAGAGAAGCCGATGTAGTCGTTGACGTCGCTCGCGATGTTCAACGCCCTGCGAGTCGCGGCCACGACGTCCGGCTCAGGGCTCCACTCGCCGTGAGCCTCCACCGACGACACGACGTCGACTGCTCGCACGAGAGCGTCCTCCACACGGAAGTGTGGACTGTCCAGGCCGATTGACACTGCGGCGGCAACCAGCGCCGTCGCCTGGAAGTCCTGGCGCGTGGGCTCCCGTTTCTGGCTGTTGTTCCACAAGGCGTCCACGAAGGCTTGGGGACTGCCTATCGAGGTGGCGATGCCGAGCTGGACGGCTTCGAGCATCAGGCCACAAAAGCGATCAACGGGTGTCGTGAAGCAGGGGAACGTCGGCTGCTTCGCTGACTCGGTGGCGGCCATCAGAGCAAGAATGCTCTCGCTGAGGGACGACGACTTACTACCCTTATCGACCGCAGTGTCCACCTCAAGTGCCTGACCGTAGAAAAGGCCGACCATCGCCCCGTGGGCACGATCAAAGCGCGGATCCATGTCAGTTTCCCGACTCGCTCAACGCGTCCGCCGCGGCCTCGATGTCCTCGCGCGTCGGGCACGAGGCCGGGCCGACGACTGTCGTGGAAAGCGCGCCCGCGCAGTTGGCGAGCAGGAGCGCCCTGTCCATGGGGACACCCTGTGCGAGCAATGCCGCCAGGGCTCCCGTGTGGGCGTCGCCCGCGCCGTTCGTGTCGACGGCGTCGATGGTCGGGGTCGGGATGTGCACGGCTGATGTTTCGCCATTGGGGCTGGCATAGCGAGCAAAACATGCGCCGGATGCTCCGAGGCGAATCAACGTGTCGTGCCCCAGTGTCTGCGCGAGGCGGCAACTGAGAGAGTCAAACGGCAGGTAGCCGTCAAGTCGTGACCGCTTGGCGATTGCCCTCGCCTCGACGCTGTTCATCGAGATGATCACGTGGCGCGCGGGCAAGCCCTCCGGGATTCCGATAACGGGGGAGACGTCCAGGATGACGCGCACGCCCTCGGGCAGGACGCGCAGCGCCGCCTCCGCGGCTTCCTTGTTTGCGGGGTGGTCCATGAGGTAGCCGTCGATGCAAAGCACATCCCCCGGGCGCATCGTCTGTACGAAGTCAGCCCACGCGCTCGCGGGCGCCATCGTCTCAGCGCCCTTCGTGGAGATGAAGGTGCGTTCGGCGTCGTGACCAATCAGGGCGACACAGAATCCGTTGTCCACACCATTGACGCGGGGTCCGGCGTCGGTGATTCCCTCGCGAGCGAGGGCGGCCACGATCATCGACGCGTGGGGTCCGGCGCCGATCGGGCTGAGGGAGACGGCCTCGGCCCCCATCCGGCGCGCCGCCACGAGCGCGTTGAAGCCGCCGCCCACGTGGGTGCCCCCGTCATTCGCCCATTCGGAGCCGCCGCCGTGAATCGGACGTACCCCCTGAAGGACCAGGTCCACGAGGATCTGCCCCATGAGGACGACTCGGCCCGCCCCGGAATCGGTGGACGAGGCCGTGGCTGTGTCCACGGGGCGCGTGCCGGTCGGCGTTTCCGGGGTGTGCGACGTCGAGGACTCGTAGGACGCCTGCGTGTCCGAATCAGCGCCGCTGGGTCCACGCAGCGAGAGCATCGCTGTGGCGGCCTCGGTCAAGTGAAGTCCGGACACGCTCTCTACCTGTGCGAGCATGGCGGCGTCGAGGACCTCGACTCCGAGGGCCGCGCCCAGGATCGCACCCGCGATCGCGCCGATCGTGTCGGTATCGCCGCCGATGTTGGCGGCATCCATCAGAGCCTGCGGGGAGGGATCTCGCGCGAGCAGCGCAAAGGCCATGGGGATCGCGTGCGCCGAGGCCACGGACGTTCCCACCTGCTGGGCGAGGCATTCCAGGGACGACGATGCTGGGTTGATGGACAGCTGCATGGCCCTGCGCGTCGCCGCAACGACGTCCGGGTCGGGGGCCCACGCGCCGCGCACGGGGAGGGAATCGACGAAGGTCAGGGCCTTCCACAGCAGGGACCTCAGATCCGGGGCCGTCGAGCGCGCAGAGTCGATGCCCAGGGAAACTGCCGCCGCCACGAGGGCAGCCGACTGGAAGCCCTGGCGCGTCGCGTGCGTGACCTGACAGGAAGACCAGACGGCATCCGCAAAGGCCTCGGGATCGGCCGTCGACATCGCGATACCGATCGGGGTCACGCGCATCGCGGCGCCGTTCGTCGTGCCTTCCCCACCCACGGCGAGCGGGTCCTCGCCCGCCCGCACCCGTTCGAGCGCCGCCTTCGTGGAGGGACCCAACAGGTCGAGCGATCCGCGCCGAATCATCGAATCCTCCCAGGCCAGCAACGCGTCGGAGAACTCGCCCGCGTCCAAGGCAACGCGACCCGAGGCCAAGCCCCGGCCTCGTACCAGGAGGGAAGCGACCAGCAGCGCCTGTTCCGTGTCGTCCGTGACCGAACCCGCCGCCATACCGGGCGCGTAGGGCTGGCTCGCGTCCGCGTCAACGAGGCCCGTCACCCTCCCGTAGACGGCGCGAATCTGCTGGGGGGACATTGCCTGGGTTGGCATGCCGAGGGCGTCGCCGAGCGCCAGGCCCGCCAGGGCGCCATACGCGCGCGAAAAACGAGGATCCATGCTGCACCTCCGGCGCGGGCGCGCGCCCGCGAATAGCGTGAACGCCCCGGAAAACCGAGGCGACCAGTAGGCCCAGGGGGACTCGAACCCCCAACCTACGGATTAAAAGTCCGCTGCTCTACCATTGAGCTATAGGCCCAGCAGCCCCATTGTAGGAGGAACCGGTCCCCATGGCACAATCGAATACCCCTCGCCGCCCGGCCATGCTCGATGCGGCCCGGGCCGAAACCATCGTCGGCGACGAAGATCCCGCCGCATCCGCCGCCGTCGCCCACACCGCGGCGTGGGCGCTCATGGGTGTGGGGGATGAGTCCTTCACCGACGCGGACGTCGCGCGTCTGCGCGACACGGTGCGCTCCGTGGGCGTGGATGTCATCGCGCACGCGTGGTCGCGCAGCCCGGAGTTCACCCTCCCCGGGGCGCTGTGGCGCCTCTACCTGCTCCACGAGTGGTATCACCGCGACCCCGGCCTGGTGGAGTCCCGCTACGCGCAGGGGCTGCGTGCGCCCATCATTCAGGGGCTCGAGGCGCCCGTTCAGGTCCGCCCGCTGCGAGCGGTCATGCAGGAGGTCGACGCGCTGCTGCGCGGGGACCTGACCGACGATGACCTGGACGGGGTTCTTGCCCAGGCGTCGCGCGCGATGCGCGTCCTGGCCGTCGGCGAATCTGGCCCCCTGTGGATCGAGGACCCGACCGACCCCCTCGCACACCGCGTCACCATGCGCACCTCCGCGCTGTTGGCCACGGCCGACGAGCTTGACCTCGCCGCACGCGAGGCGGCCTTCGGAACCCTCGACTGACCCCTCGTTCGCAGAGTCGGTGCTGATCCGGGCGTGTCCTGGACGGCCTCGTGGAAGGCCCGAGACGGGGTGACGTGGCGCGCCCGCCAGGGCACGCGAGGCGGCGTGCGACTACCCTGGACCCTATGCCTGCGATGCCAGCCCCACGCCCCCAGCGACTCGTTCGCTCTGCCGGCGCGCTCGTCTGGCGCTTCATGGATCCGGCGCGCCTGGCCGCACCCGGCGAGGTCATTGATCCGGCCGACATCGAAGTCCTCATGGTCCACCGCCCCCGCTACCACGACTGGTCGTGGCCCAAGGGCAAGGCGGAGCACGGGGAGCCTCTGGTTGCTGCCGCCGTGCGGGAGGTTGAGGAGGAAACCGGCCAGGTCGTAACCCTCGGCGCCCCGCTGACGACGCAGCGCTACCGACTCGGTGGCGGGCAAACCAAGGAGGTCCACTACTGGGTGGGAACTCCGGTGTCGGGCGGGCCCGCAGCGTTTGTGCGCGCGCCCGTCGCCCGCGCTCCCCGCACCGAGATCGATCGAGCCGAGTGGGTGGCCCCCGAGCGCGCCGCCGAGATGCTCACCCGCCGAGGCGACCGCCGCCTTCTCTCCGACCTTCTCGCCCGCGCTCGCGAGGGCCGCCTCGTGACCACAACGCTCCTCGTCCTGCGTCCCGGGCAGGGCCTCACCCCGCACCTCGACGAGGCCGGGGACGTCCACGCGCCCGCCTCTCCTTCCGCTTCTTCCGGCGGCTCCGCGCCACCTGCTGAGGCGTCGGTTCCTTCCAAGCCCCGCCCCGCGCCGACCCCCGCGATGGTTGCGTCCGCTGCGGCCAGGAGGGCTGCCCAGGTGGAGCAGGCCTCGGCGAAGAAGACCGAGAGCGCGCCGGAACCCGTCGACCCGCCGCTTAGTCGATTCGGTGTGCGCCAGGCCTTCGACCTCATCGATCTGCTTTCCAGCTTCGGCGTTGCGCGCGCGTTCGCGTCGCCGGCAGCCCGCTCGCGCCAGAGCCTCACCCCGTGGGCGTCGATGGGTGGGGGCTCGGTGACCCTCGTCGAGTCTCTCGACCTGGCCGCCTCCGGCCCGGATGCGCAGGTCGATGCCGAGGCTCGCCTCGGACGCGTCCGCGCCTTCGCGGCCGAGCGCCTGCGCGAGCACGCGGCCCCCACGGTCCTGTCAGTCACGGGTTCCGCACGTGATGCCATCATCGAGGAAATCCGTGCCTACGCGTCGGCTCCCGTCGCCGGCGCTGAGGCCCCGCGGCTGACGCGCGGCCAGGTCCTTGTCGCTCACGTCGAACACGGCCCCGATGGGCTGGTCGTCACCGCCCTCGAAACCCACGGCGTCACGACGAAGAATCCCGCCGCTCACACCCGTCGGGGAAACAAGCGCCACTGATGGGCAGGCGCGTGGGTGCGCTCGCCATACGGATGTGGCGGTCCGGCCAGAGCCGAACCGCCACGCGAGCCGCGCGGGTGCGCGTCACATTCCGGAGTCCTTCACCGAAGAGGTGAGCTTCGAATGATCGAGCGGCGTTGCCATGCACACGACCTCGCGGTCTCCGATCGCCCATGTGGTCTTGGTGGGGTACGTCGTGTAGATATCGAGGCTCGATTCTTCGTAGGCCGTGCCGATGTAGCCCTCGAATGCGTCCGCGCACTCGTTCCCCGCCTTCTCTTTCAGGTCGGACTCAGGGGGAAGCTCGGAGTCGGTCAGCTTCAGAATGTGGAAGACCTCTGCATCGTGCTCGGCGGTGCATTCGGTGGTTTCGAAGCGTGAGACGCGGTCGCCGTCGGGAACCTGGACGCACTGTCCCACCTCCATCGTGAAAGCGGAGGTGTTGTTGCCAAGGGGGAGGAGGGAACAACCCGACAGGCCGCCGGCGAGGGTGGCAACGGCGGCCGCGAGGGCGAGGCGGCGGGGAAGAGGCAGGGACATGATGCTCCTTGAGTGATGGGTGGGGGCGTCCCGGGAATCGAGGTGTCGCGTGCTGAGGCGCGTGTTCCCGGAGAATGCGCTGATGTTTCCCAAAAACTATAACAATGACACGACCGAATGGACAAGCTTCGGGTGGTGCCGAGACCGTGCCCGATACCACCTGATGAAGCTGTTTGTCAGGACCAGTTACAAGCCGGAGTCCTTCACGGAACTCGTCAACTTGGAGTGATTCAACGGGCGCACCAGGCACACGATCAAACGATCCTTCTGCGCCCAGGAGTCTTTCGTGGGAATCATCCACGTGGCATCCAGGGACGAGGTGAGGTAATCGGACCCCACGTAATCGCCGAACGTGGAGATGCACTCGCTTTCTGCCTGCTTGTTCAGCGCGTCGGCGCCCGGGAAATCGCCGTCGGGCGCCGACGTCACGTAGAACACTTCGGCGTCGTGTTCGCGCGCGCACCCCGTCGTCTCGATGGTCGTTGCGGTCGCCTCCGCCGGCAGCATGACGCACTGCCCGACGCGCATGTGCATGACCGATGCGTCCGAGCAGGCGGCCAGCGGCGCCGCGACGAGGACGAGAGTGGCCGCCAGGGAGACGAGGCGAGCGCGTTCCACTAGTGAACCCCCAGCGGCAGAGCAACTGCCAGGTACACGATCGCCGACACGGCTGCCGCGGCGGGGAGCGTGAGGAACCATGCGATGACAATGTTGCCGGCGACGCCCCACCGGACCGCCGAGAAGCGCTTCGTGCATCCCACGCCCATGATCGCGGTCGACACGACCTGGGTCGTGGAGATGGGGGCGTGAATCACGTAGGAGCACAGGTAGAGGATCGACGAGGACACGGCCTCGGCGGTGAATCCGCGCGCCGGATCCAGGTCGATGATCTTGCGTCCGATCGTGCGCATGATGCGCCCGCCTCCGGCCATCGTGCCCAGCGAAATCGCCAGGGCGCCCGAGATCTTGACCCACAGCGGCACGTTCATCTCACCCGTGACGGGATCGAGGATGTTGTGGTGCTCGCCGTAGCCGCCGGCCAGCAGCGCCATGACGATGATGCCCATCGTCTTCTGCGCGTCCTGGATGCCGTGGCCCAGGGCCATGGCCGCCGAGGAGAAACGCTGCGCGGCGCGGAAGCGGCGCATCGTGCGGTGATACTGCGCGTGACGCAGCACCCACAGCACGATCTTCATGGCGATGTAGCCAATGACGAAGCCGATGATGGGGGAGGCAAACATCGGGATGATCACGTGGCTCACGATGCCCCACCAGTACACGACGGTGCCGCTCATCAGGCCGGCACCCACCATGCCGCCGATCAGGGCGTGCGAGGAGGAGGATGGAAGCCCGAACCACCAGGTGATCAGGTTCCAGATGCAGGCGCCCAGAAGCGCGGCGAGGATGATGACCAGGCCCTTTTGCTGCATCGCCGGCAGCGGAGATTCCGCATAGTCGCTGATCGAAATGATGCCCTTACCGACTGTCTTCGCGACGGCCGTTCCCATCATGGCGCCGATGACGTTCATCGTCGCGGCCATGAGCAGCGCGGCGCGAGGGGTCCACGCGCGGGTCGACACGGAGGTCGCGATCGCGTTCGCGGCGTCGTGGAAGCCGTTCGTGTAGCTGAAGAACAGCGCGACGAGGATGACGACGCAGACGAGGATCAGGTTGAGATCCACGGCTCAGGATTCCTTCAGC
>ERZ772945.2020-NODE-2020-length-13205-cov-21.365323_pt1 | contig 13205 bp, 9 predicted proteins | sample MGYA00511681_ERZ772945 | MGnify/ENA primary metagenome ERZ772945 (study PRJEB29015, sample SAMEA2737943) | human oral metagenome | biome: human oral; feature: human-associated habitat; material: dental | place: China | collected 2143 ... | reverse complement strand
CGTCTCCTGGAAGGAGCTGGCATGAGCGATCCGGCCCCTGTCCCCTCGGCCGCGGTCGGGAGCGCCCCGGCCGCCGAGGATGCTGCGCACGCCGGCCCGGCCTTGGAGGGCACGACGTCGGCCGCCTCCCGCGCACCCGAGGGGGCCGGTCCGGGGCTCGGCGGCCTGCTCGCCTTCGACCCGCTGTCCCCCTTCACCGCCGTCGTGCCGATCATCGTCGTGGTCGCGATCCAGACCACTCCGGTCCCGGCGCTGTGGGCGCTCGGGGCCGCCACCGTCCTCCTGGTCCTGACCGACCTGCGGCGCGGCCCTCTCCTGGCCGCGGCGGTCCTCGCGCTCGCCGCGGTCATCGCCGTGCTCCTGACCGTCTCCGCCCCCATTGAGCGCGTCGGCGCCTCCCCGGTCGTCATCGACGCCTTCGGCGTGAGCCTCCAGCACAACCAGGTCGTCGCCGGGGTGCGCCTGGGCGGCAAGCTCGGCACGGCCCTGTCGCTGTTCCTCCTCACCGGCCTCCTCGCCGGCCCCCAGGACCTGCTGCGGGCAATGGTGATCCACCTGCACGTGCCCTACCGCATCGCCTACGCGGGCATGGCGGCCCTCGGCTTCCGGGAGCGCTTCGCCGCCGAGTACCGGGTCATCCAGGAGGCGCACGCCCTGCGCGGCACTCGGGCGCGGCTGCCGGTGCTGAGGCCCCTGGCGCGGCGGTGGTCGGCGGTGCCCGCCCTCATGGCCGGGGCCGTGCGTCACGCCGAGCGGGTGTCCATGTCGATGGACGCGCGCGGGTTCGGCGCCCACCGCACCCGAAGCGAGCGCTCGGCCCCCCGCTGGCGGTGGCGCGACACCGTCCTCGTCCTGGTCTGCTGGGCGCTGGCGGCCGTCATCGCCGTGCGCTTCAGCGGCGGCGGGCTCGTCATCCACGACGTGTAAGACACCTTGCCCAGCCCGAGCCCACTGCCCCAGCCCGAGCCCGCTGCCCCAGCCCGATGCCCGGGCGAGGCTCGCCCGCCTCGACCACCCTGGTCGTCGGTGGCGGAAGGGCCGACGCTCCCGGGAGGACCAGGCGGCGGCCGACAGATGGAGGCCCATGGGAACGCGGGATAAGCAGACGGAGGCCCAGAGCGGCGGCGCTGGGCCGCAAACCCCTGCTGGAGCGCGGTCAAGATCGGTTCTCGACGACGATCGCCTCAAGGTTGCTCAGCTCCGCCTCCAGCTGCTCGGCCAATGCTGAGTCATCCAGCTCGGCCGCAATATGGGCGCGGCTCCCCAGAGCCAGCGCCAGGTCCTCAATCGCCTGGGGTGTGCCCACAAGTTCAGCAATCTCATGGAGTATGGTCATCGACTCCTTGTAGTACCGGTCCGCCGCCTCAAGGTCGCCTCTCTGCTCCGCGACGCGCCCCACGTTGTTTAGTGAAAGCGCTAGGTCGCGGCGCGACTCCGGCGTACCCAGCAAGACCGCCAACTCACGCTGGATTCCCAGTGCTTCCTCGAAGCACCGACCCGCAACTATCAGGTCACCTCTCTGCTCCGCCACGCGCCCCACGCTATTCAGCGAAAGCGCTAGGTCGCGCCGCGACTGCGGCGTACCTAACGAATCCGCCAACTCACGGTCAATCGTCAACGACTCCTGGAAGTAACGGTCCGCCGCCTCAAGATCACCACGCCGCTCCGCCATACGCCCCACGTTGTCCAACGAGATCGCCAAGTCGCGCCGCGACTCCGGCGTACCCAACGAATCCACCAACTCACGCTGGATCCCTAGTGCCTCTCCGAAGCACTGCATCGCGGCGTCCAGATCATCACTCTGCTCCGCCACGCGCCCCACGTTGTCCAACGAGATCGCCAGGTCGCGCCGCGACTCCGGCGTACCCAACGAATCCGCCAACTCACGGTCAATCGTCAACGACTCCTCGAAGTAACGGTCCGCCGCCTCAAGATCACCACGCCGCTCCGCCATACGCCCCACAGCGACCAAAGAAAGCGCCAAATCACGCCGAGATTTCAGTGTATCCAACGAATCCACCGACTCGCGTTGAATTCCCAATGACTCCTCCGCCGCCTCGGCGGCCTCCTGTAGATCACCACGGCCTTGTGCCACACGCCCCACGTTTTCTAATGAAAGCGCCAAATCGCGCCGCGACTCCGGCGTAGCCAGCTCCTGACTCACCTCACGCGCAATCGCCAGCGACTCCTGGAAATACCGACCAGCCGCCTCAAGATCACCACGCCTCTCCGCCACGCGCCCCACATCTTTCAAAGATACTGATACGTCGCGCCGCGACTCCGGCGTAGCCAGCTCCTGACTCACCTCACGCGCAATCGCCAGCGACTCCTGGAAATACCGACCAGCCGCCTCAAGATCACCACGCTGTCCTGCCACGCGCCCTACGATATTTAGTAAAATGGAAAGGTCACGGCGCAACTCCGGCGTAGCCAGCTCCTGACTCACCTCACGCGCAATCGCCAGCGACTCCTGGAAATACCGACCAGCCGCCTCAAGATCACCACGCTCCCACGCGAAACCTCCCATGCAAGCCAGTAATACCGACACGTCACAACTTGACTGCGGCGTTCTCAACTCCTCACTCACCTCACGCGCAATCCCCAACGACTCCTCCGCCGCCTCCGCAGCCGCATCATAAGCACCGAAAAGCCCTCCAACCTGCATCACAGCGTCGGCCGCGTCAGCACGAAAACTTCGAGGAAGTCCCCGCAAACCAACCATCACAGAGGCAAGATTCGCCTCGGCGCCGATTCCGTCGCCAAGCAGACCGGCGATCTCCGCCCGCGTCAGCCCGAAGACAATACGGCGGATCGGGGAATCACTAATCCTAGAATCGTCAAGAACCCGACGGGCCCCTACGGGATCCGCCGGGAGCAGGGAGCGGGCTCGCCCTACTTCTTGCAGTGCCACGCCAGCCTCGGGAGTACGCAGCTGGTCGGGGACCGTCAGCCGCCAGGTGGAGCGATAGCCTTCACCACCCAGGATCTCCGGCTTCCACTCCACGTTCTCTGTCGCCGGATGCAGCGCACCCGGGGGCGTAAGCACAGCGCGCACAACATGGGCAAAGGAGCGCACAGACCATAGGTCTGCCGCCTCATAGGCTGATTCGCCAAGTAAGGGGACCGGCCCACAGAGAACCAGACAACCGCCACCCAAGCAACTCAGGCGAATACGCAGCTCATTGAGTGCATGGAGAACTTCTGTGCGGCGCCCTTCTTCCCAGAGATCCAGCCAGAGAACGCCCGACCTGGGCAACTCACGTCGAAGCCAGTCGACAGAGCCCGCATCGGCCTCGCACAAGGTCCACCGCTCACGATTCCTGCGGCACCACAGGACCGTCCTTTCTCTAAGGTCATCCACTTGATCGTGAGACTGCGCGGCGAGGAACACAATCGTAGGCTCACCCTTGGTCCAATCCAGGTGGTGACGCAGGTCCGACCACGCCTGATCTACGCTAACCGCCTCAGCCGATTCCCTGAACAACATGTTAGGTCTCGTCTAAAAGCTCATTGAGAAGAGGCTGGATGCCGTACCAGTCGACCGCCCCATTGCGGTAGCACAGGACATATCCAAGGGCCTGAAGCTTCCACGCCTCAGAGGTCCGCTCACGTGGAAACCGCAGCTGTCCCGTCTGTCTCACTGTCCGCAGGATCTCCCACTGCTCCTCGGTGATCCCTACAGCAGCATACGAGCGCTCCTGACGCTCTACCTGACCGACATCGGTCCGGCTCACCGGAAGTGCACCATCTTTGACCAAGAGCATAGAGACCAGACGAAAGAGCTCACGGAACAGTCCGCCCGAGGCACAGATGAGGTGGTCTACCTGACCTCCAAGGAGTCGCTCCAGGTCGCCGCCCGGGGCACGCCTGGCCAGTACCTGACGCAGAAGACTGATTCCTTCACGGCATTCGCTGCCGTCGCGCTCCTGGACCTTGACATTGAGGACCGGCCAGGTCTGCCCCTCCCAGCCCGCAGGCTTGGCGTAGACCGGAACCGTGTAGACCACATGCATGTTGGGCAGCGCCAGCTCCGAGGAGTACGTCGAGAAGACCGACTCAACAGAATCGAGAACCTCATCGAAGGTGGCAGCCCGTCCGCGATAGTGGTCGATCGAGTCGACAATGAAGACAGGAGTCTTCCCAGGGGGCATGGTGGAGACAATCTCCTGGAAAAAAGAGTGCATCTCCTTCTTGAATACTTTGCGGTTGGACTCCAGGGTCCTGGCGACCTGGGCGCGGAACTCCTTATCATCGCGTAGCGTGGCCTTGAGATCAAGGTCGATCGGACCCGCCGACGCGGCCACGCCCGCCTCTCCCTTGATCTCAAGCCGATCGAGGAAGTCCCTCAGTCGTGCAACAAGCCGCTGCTTCGGGAAGTCGGCCTCCTTGCAGTTGTCGATAAAGCCTGCCGCGAGCGCAATAAATAGGGAACCGCCGTCAAGAGGAAGCTCCGTGTTGAGATAGTCCTCAATATCCAGGTACACAGGGACATAGGCATCACGGTCGAGCTCGCGCCGCAGCCGCAGCAACTCGGTCGTCTTGCCCGCCCCGCGATAGCCCGAGAGGAGCTGCACCGAGCCTCCGATGGTGAAGTCGATTGCCGTCGCCATCTCCTTGACGAGATCCGGTCCGGCAGGACCATCGGCGTGCTCGTAGATCGGCACGTAGTACTTCTCGAACTGCTCCTCCTCGGTGAGCATCCGAGCCCCCTGGTGGAGGTTGACGGCGCGGTAGAAGGCCTTGCGGTACTCCCGATCGGTGTCAGCCATGACCCCGATTCTACGTCGAGCCCTGAAAACGCTGAGAAGACGCCTCAGCGGCGGTCGGCAGCAGCCTTGACGGGCGCGGCGGCCCCGGCAGGCCGGCGTCGGCGCGCCACCGCGGCCCAGGCCCGGCGGAAGACCCTGCCCAGATCCGCCGAGTAGGGCAGGACCAGGTCACCGCTGCGGTGAACCGCCGGCGGAGGGACCTCGAGAGATGACACTGCTGCGTTCATGCCATGTAGCGTAAGCAGGCTCACAGTCGCCGCGTAGAGCCTCGGGGAGGAATCCGCACGGCGGTATCTCCTCCTCCAGGAGGAGAAAGAACCCCGGCGCCGCGGGTATAGGCGCCCCACGATGCGGGCCGGTCCAGGGCGCCCGGCCCTTGCGCCTCAGCCCTGGAGGGCCAGGAGGTCTTCGATGGTCTGAGGGCGCACCGCCCACCGGGCGCCGCCGTCCTCAACGGCCACGACGCCGGGCTTGGTGAGCATGTTGTAGTTCGAGGCCATGGAGTAGCCGTAGGCGCCGGTGGCGGGCACCGCCAGCAGGTCGCCGCGGGAGACGTCCTCGGGCAGGTCCACGTCCCACACGACGACGTCGCCGGACTCGCAGTGCTTGCCGACCACGCGGCAGCGCACCACCGGCGCCTGCGAGTCGCGGTTTGCCACGGCGGCGGTGTACCTGGCCCCGTAGAGTGCCGGGCGGATGTTGTCGGCCATGCCGCCGTCGACGGAGACGTAGCGGCGGCGGGCGCCGTCGGCGAGGAGCGCGTCCTTGACCACGCCCACCCGGTAGAGGGTCACGGTGGTGGGGCCCACCACGGAGCGCCCGGGCTCCACGGAGACCCGCGGGACCTTGATGCCCAGGCGGTCGCAGGTCGAGCGCACGGAGCGGGCGATGGCGCGCGCCGCCTCGACGGGGGCGGTGGGGACCGGGTCGGCGCCCGAGTAGGCGATGCCCACCCCGCCGCCCAGGTCGATCTCGGGCAGCGGAGCGCCCACCCGGGTCCCGACCTTCGCGGCGAGCTCGCAGATGATGCCGGCGGCCTCCTCGAATGCGGCGGTGCCCTGGATCTGGCTGCCGATGTGGCTGTGCAGGCCGCGCAGCTCCAGGTGGGGGCAGGCCGTGATGGCGGCCACGACCTCGTCGAGCTGGCCGTCGAAGGCGCCCACGCCGAACTTCTGGTCCTCGTGCCCGGTGGAGACGTACTCGTTGCCGCCGGCATGCACGCCGGTCTTGACCCGGATCATGACGCGGGCGGTGGAGCCCAGGCGGGCGGCGATCGACTCGATCTGGGCGACCTCGTCCAGGGAGTCGATGAAGATCCGCTCAATGCCCTGGCCGTCCCCGGCCTGCAGGGCGGTCTCGATCTCGGCGTCGAGCTTGTTGTTGCCGTGCAGGCCCACCGTCGACGGCGGGGCGCCGGCGCGCAGCGCCATGGTGAGCTCGCCCAGGGAGGCCGTGTCCACCCCCATGCCGGCCTCGGTGACGGTGCGCACGACGTCGGAGCACAGGAAGGCCTTGCCCGCGTAGAAGGCGTCACCGCCGCTCATGCCGTAGCCGTCCCAGAACTCCTCGGCCATGGCGGTGGCCCACACGCGGGCGCGTCCGCGCAGGTCGGCGCGGTCCATGACGAAGGCGGGGGTGGCGAAGTCCGCGGCGATGTCGGTCAGGGCCATCCCGCCGACCTCGAGTGCCCCGTCGTCGCGGCGCCGCGCGGTCCACGGCCACAGGTCGGGGCGCTCGGCGGGCTCGGGGCAGACCAGGGTGCCCGGAGCCGGCTCACCGGCGGGAACGGTCGCAGCGGTCATGACTCTCCTTCTGGTTCCGGCACGGGTGCCGCGCCGACCGATCTCGGTGCGGAACTGAACCGATCTCGCGAGATCGGCTGCACGACTGGGCGCGTGGCGGGCAGCCTACATGCGCTCCGGGGCGCTGACGCCCAGGAGGTCCAGGCCGTTGGCGATGACCCGGCCGACGGCGTCGTTGAGCCACAGGCGGGCGACATGGCCGTCGTCGACGGCGTCGTCGCCCCGCGGGGTGACGCGGGTGGCCCCGTACCAGGTGTGGTAGGCGGCCGCGAGCTGCTCCAGGTAGCGGGCCACGCGGTGCTGCTCGCGCAGGGCGGCGGCCTGGGCCACGGCGGCCGGGAACTGCGCCAGGGCGCCCAGCAGGACGGCGTCGGCCGGGTCGTCCAGCGCCGCCGGGGAGAAGCCCGCCTTGCGGGACACGCCGTGCTCGGTGGCATTGCGCGCCACGTTGCGGGTGCGGGCGTGGGCGTACTGGACGTAGTAGACGGGGTTGTCCGAGGAGGAGGAGGCCAGCAGGTCCAGGTCGATGTCGATCGTGGAGTCCATGGAGGAGCGGGCCAGGGCGTAGCGGGCCGCGTCCACGCCGACGGCGTCGACCAGGTCCGCCAGGGTGACGATGGTGCCGGCGCGCTTGGACATGCGCACCGGGGCGCCGTCCTTCACCAGGTTGACGAACTGGCCGATAATGATCTGCATATTGACGCCCGGGGTGTCCCCGAAGGCGGCGCACATGGCCATCATGCGGCCGACGTAGCCGTGGTGGTCCGCGCCGAACAGGAAGATCTCGCAGTCGGCGCCGCGGGAGCGCTTGTCCAGGTAGTAGGCGACGTCTGCGGCGAAGTAGGCGGCGTTGCCGTCAGACTTGATCAGGACGCGGTCCTTGTCGTCCCCGAAGTCGGTGGTGCGCAGCCAGGTGGCGCCGTCGGCCTCGAAGATGACCCCGCGCCCGCGCAGGATGTCGATGGCCCGTCCCACGGCGCCGGAGCTGTGCAGGGACTCCTCGTGGAAGAAGACGTCGAAGTCGGAGCGGAAGGCGTGCAGCTCGTCCTTGATGGCGGCGAACATGAGCTCCACGCCCTTGGCCCGGAAGACCTCGGTGGCGGCGGCGTCCTCGAGGGTCGCCGGGTCGGGGCGCCCCGCGGCGAGCTCGTCGTCGGTCACCCTCTGGGCGATCTCGGCGATGTAGGCGCCCCCGTAGCCGTTCTCGGGGGTGGCCTCGCCGCGGGCCGCGGCGAGCAGGGACTCGGCGAAGTGGTCGATCTGGGTGCCGTGGTCGTTGAAGTAGTACTCGCGGGTGACGGTGGCTCCGCAGGCGACCAGGATGCGGGCGAGCGAGTCGCCGACGGCGGCCCAGCGGGCGCCGCCCAGGTGCACCGGCCCGGTGGGATTGGCCGAGACGTACTCGAGGTTGACGTGCTGGCCGGCCAGGGTCTCGTTGCGGCCGTACCTCTCCCCGGCCTCGACGATGGTGCGGGCCAGCTCCCCGGCGGACGCGGCGCTCACGCGGAAGTTGAGGAATCCCGGTCCGGCGACCTCCACGGAGTCGACGCCGTCGAGCTCGGCGAGGCGGGGCACGAGGAGCTCGGCGAGCGCGCGCGGGTTCGTGCCGGCCTTCTTGGCCAGCTGCATGGCGATATTGGTCGACCAGTCGCCGTGGTCGCGGTTGCGGGGTCGCTCGACTCGGGGAAGCGGCACATCCTCGACCGGCAGGGCGAGAGAGCCGTCGGTCGCGGCGGTGGTCAGAACGGTGCGGATCGCTTCAGCGAGCTCTTCGGGGGTCACGAGCACAGAGTAGCGGAATGGTGCGGCTCGGCAATTCCTGCGGGATGTCGGAGCTCGCGGCTCAGCAAGCGCAGTGAGCAAAAGCATATGCGAGTCAACAAAGTCGTATTGCGCACGCCTCACCCGCACTCGCCACCGCGCCGGGCCACGCCCGCACTCACCACCGGTGTCGAAGCTCCCTCCCCTCGATCTTCGCCTCGGTTTCGACCTACGGGCCCGGTGCTGGTAGAGTCCCGCTCCGGGCCCCGGTAGCTCAGTGGATAGAGCGTCTGCCTCCGGAGCAGAAGGCCGCAGGTTCGAATCCTGTCCGGGGCACCAGTCGTCAGTGGCGGCATCCCTTTTCACCGGGATGCCGCCACTGGCGTCTCCCGGACGCAGGCCCCGGCGCCGTCGGCCATCCTGTCCGCAGCCTCTCCGCCGCCCCCGGCGCACCGCTGCTCGGCCGCGCGGCGGCCTACGGGCTCTAGGCGGATGAGCGGGCGGACGTGCCGCACGTGCGGACCCGCTGCCGCCGCGAGAGCTTTATGACGGACCTCGTAGCCGCTCAGCGGCCGCCCTACCATGACGCCCATGGAGCTGGGGCATGTCCTGTACAAGGTGAAGGACCTGGACGCGGCGGTCGTTGACTTCCGCAACAGGGGCTTCGCCGTCGAGTACGGCCGGCGGAGGAACCCGATCAACGCACTCGCCTACTTCAGCGAGGGCCCTTATCTCGAGCTTCTCGCCAGGACCGGCACGCCCAGGGTGCTCAAGAGGCTGACCGCGCTCGTCGGGGGACGCCGCTGGCGGGCTCTCAGCAGGCTCGCCGGCTGGGACGAGTGCGCCGAGGGCCTGTGCGGGCTGTGCCTGGAGGGCGACGACGCCCAGTTCCGCTCCGCCGTCCGCTCCCTGGACGACGACGGCCTGGAGCTCGGCCCGCACCGCACGGACACGAAGGGCCGCACGCTGCGCTACCGGGTCTTCTTCCCCGCCGACCCGGATCTTCCCTTTTTCATGACGCACTTCTCCATCGACCCGCGCCCGACGGACTTCACCCACCCGGGCGGGGCGCGCCGCATCACCTCGGTGCGCCTGCCGGTGCCGCAGGACAAGCACCGGCTCGTCCGAGGCCTGTGCGAGGACGAGGCCCTTGTCCTGGCGCCGCCCGACACGGAGATGCGCGTGGTCTTCGACGACGGCACTGCCCTGGGGGACTGAGCCCGGGCCGGCCTTCACCGGCGGCAGCCCGTCCAGGCGGGTCCTGCCCGGCGGACCGGTCATTCAGCCCGCCTCCGACACCGCCTCGGCGAGCCGCTCCCCGGCCTCCAGCAGGCGTCGCTCGACGGCGAAGACCTCGCCGTCGACGGCCCCGTCCGGCCGGGCGCCGCGCGGGTCCCCGTAGGTCCGCCCCAGGCCCCGCTCGTCCCAGGGCTCCCAGCCCGGGTCTCCGGTGAGGATGAAGCGCACCCAGTCGCCGTGCACGGCGTCGGCCAGCGCCTGGGGCGGCGCCGAGCGCAGAGTGTGACCGCAGTAGGGGTGAGCCAGGCAGTCGAAGGCGAACGGCACCTCGAAGCAGTGCGTCGACCACCCCGTCTCGGGCGACTCCCACGCGAACCGGCTCAGCCAGGTGCCCGCCGCCCCCGCACACGATCCTGCTCTACCGCGCCGGGCCAGCGCCCAGCCCAGGAGCGGGGTGTGGAAAATGGTGTCGGAGATAAGGTTGCCGAGCCGCAGGTGCTCACCGCCCGCCAGCTCGGGGTGGGCCTCCACGTATTCCGCGGCCAGCCCCGCGTCCAGGCCGGCCTGCGCCATGACCTCCGCCGCGCTGCGCGCGCCGAGCTCCTCGGCGAGCCCGAAGGCCGACCAGATGAACTCGTGCGTCGTGCTCATGGCGAGCAGCGGGATATCGCCGCCGGAGCCCCGGGCCAGCGCCTCGCGCACGGGCAGGGGCAGAAGCCCGCCGTCGACCGTGGGGCCGTAGGTGATGCCCGTATCCGGACCCGGGATGATCGCGGCCCGGATGCGGTCGACCAGCGGAACGGCGGCCGCCCGCTCGGCGCGGTGCCTCTCGAAGCCGGTGGTGGTGGAGAAGATCCGGTCGTAGTCCAGCGCGCGCCAGCCCTCCAGGTCCGGCTCGAGGCCGGCGAAGCGCGCCATCTCACGCGCCGTGGAGCGAGCGCGGTCGGCGGGGATGTCGGTGACGGCACCCGACTCGCTGATCGCCCCGTGGAACAGGCCACGTGCGCGGGGGCAGGCCATGAGGACCAGGACATTGCCCCCTCCGGCGCTCTGCCCGCCGATGGTCACCCGGCCCGGGTCCCCGCCGAAGGCGGCGATATTGTCCCGCACCCACTCCAGGGCCGTAATCTGGTCGAGCAGACCCCGGTTGAAGGGGGCGTCAGAGCCGTCCACCCAGCCGTAGCCGTCGAAGCCCAGGCGGTAGGACAGGACCACCGTCACCGCACCGTCGCGGTTGAAGGCGGCGCCGTCGTACCAGGGGCTCGCCTGACAGCCCGAGGACCACCCGCCGCCGTGTATCCACACGTAGACCGGCAGCCCGGCGCCGGCGTCCCCGGGCACCGGGGTGAAGACGTTGAGGTTGAGCATGTCCTCGCCCTCCACGGAGGGCTCGGGGATGGCGGGGTCGGCGAAGATGGAGCCTCGCTGCGGCGTCGGGCCGGGCAGGACGGCCTCGCGCTCCCCCTGCCACCGGGCGCGGGGCACGGGCGCCATGAACCGGCGTCCTGCGACCGGGGGCTCGGCGTAGGGGATGTTGTAGAAGGCCGCCGAGCGCTCGAAGCGGGCGTGAGGCGGCCGCGCCCCGGGGGCCGGGACAATCCGCCTCCACACCCCGCGCACCGGACCGCAGGGGGCGTCGACGCGAGGGCCCGCCTCGCCAGTGGGAACGGCAGTGGGCGTCGCCGACACGTGATGATCGCCGGCAGTGCCGTGAGCACCGCCGGTGCCGGCAGCGCTGCCGGTGCTGCTGATGGGGGGCGGGGCGCCTTCGTCCTGCATGTGCTCACTGTCCCTCGCCGGAGCGGCGATGTGAATACCCTCGGCTCCCCAGGGCCTCCAGGGCCAGGCTCGGCACGTCGGTCATGACGGCATCGACGTTCAGCGCTGCCAGACGGCGCATCTCCTCGGGGTCGTCGATGGTCCACACGTGCACCTCGAGCCCGGCGGCGTGCGCCTGCGCCACGAAGCGCCGTGTCACCACCGGCAGCCCCCGGTAGGCGGTCGGCACCTGCACGGCGTCCACCCTCCCCCGCGTCCAGCCCCAGCGCGTGTGCGGCAGGGGCAGGGCCGCCTCGCTGAGCAGCATGAGGCCCGCGATGTCGCATCCTCCCAGCGAGGTGGTCGCACGCGGCTCCTGACGGCGCAGCACCGCCAGGCGGCGCGCGGAGAAGGAGGCGAACCGCACCCGGCTCAGGGCGTCCGCCACGCGGACCACCTGCAGGGCAGGCTGCACCACCGCGGGCTCCTTGAGGTCCACGTTGAGCGCGAGGCGCGGATGGGTCTCCAGGACCTCTTCGAGACGCACGAAGCCGCGTCCGTCGCCCGCATCGAGCCCGGCGACCTCCTCCCAGGTCATCTCGGACAGGGCCCGCTCCATGCCGCTCACCCGGCCCAGGCCAGCGTCGTGGGACAGCACCACGACACCGTCGGCCGTGGCCCGCAGGTCGGTCTCCATCCACTCCAGGCCCAGCGACACGACGTGCTCGACGGCGCTCCACGTGTTCTCCGGGACTTCGCGGGCTCCACCGCGGTGGGCGATCACGGCGCACTGCCGCCTGGGTCTCATTGTTCCTCCTTGCGCACCCGGGCGCCGCTCAGGAGCAGTCTGTGGACAGCTCGGCGGCGTGGTGGTCGTCGAGCCACTTCTGGGGCTCGACCGTGGACTCGTCGGCGGTGTCGTTCTTGGTGCGCACCTCGAAGTGCATGTGCGGCCCGGAGGACCGTCCGGTGTTGCCGACGCCTGCGATGAGCTGCCCAGCGGTGACCGTGTCCCCCTTCTTGACGTAGATGCCGTCCTCGTACATGTGCATGTAGCTCGTGTACCAGGTCTGGCCGTCGATCTGGTGCTCGATGGTGACCGTGCCGACGCCCTCGTCCATGCCCGCCGTCACGACCTTCCCGGCGGCGGCGGCGTAGATGGGCGTGCCCACGGGGGCGGCGAAGTCCTGGCCTGCGTGCAGCTTCATGTAGCCCAGGGTGGGGTGCAGGCGATAGCCGTAGGGTGAGGAGATGGTGTAGGTGCCTGAGACCATGGGGTAGAAGATCTCCGGAGCCTTGTTGAAGGCGCTGGTGTCGCCCGAGGCTCCGCCCGCCTGCGAGGCGCAGGTGGTGGCAGGATTCTCACGAGCCTCCCGGATACGGGCCTTGGCCGCGGCGTCGGGGACGTTGGACAGCTCGGAGTCGGACTGGGACTCCACATCGGCGTCGGAGCCGAGCACGGCCGCGGCCACCGAGGACGGCGGCGCGCTCGCCTCGGCGGCCGGGGCGTCGGTCTGCGCGCTCAGCGCCGCGGAGGCCAGCGGGCTGGGCGAGACGTAGGCACCGACCGGAGCAACCACCGTCACGAGGCCCAGCACGGTCATGACGCTGATGCGTCCGGCCCAGCCGGCACCGGTCCTGCGACGGGCGGCCGGGGCGACGATGTTCTCGTCGTTCGCCTCCCACGAGGGCTGTATGTTCTCAGCCGTCGGCGTGGAGTCGCGTGAGTGCCTGAGCGGCGTGACGCGGTCCCGGGCCTCTTGGGCGGGTGCCGCGGGCGCAGGCGCTGCCGCGGGCGAGGAAGAGCCTCTCGCGCCCCGAGCGGGCCCGGCAGCCGCTCCTGGTGCCGGGACCGGTCCGGGCCCCGGAGCGTGCG
>ERZ772945.2019-NODE-2019-length-13208-cov-6.617502_pt1 | contig 13208 bp, 17 predicted proteins | sample MGYA00511681_ERZ772945 | MGnify/ENA primary metagenome ERZ772945 (study PRJEB29015, sample SAMEA2737943) | human oral metagenome | biome: human oral; feature: human-associated habitat; material: dental | place: China | collected 2143 ... | reverse complement strand
TCAATGTCGAGGATCTCAAAGGACAGATTACTAAGCTGCAGGCCGACATCAAGGCGAAGGATGATGCGTATGCGGCAAAAGAATCAGAAAGGCAGTTCTCTGAGAGTGTAAAGGCGGCGATTACTAGCGCCGGTGGTCGCAATGCCAAGGCGATCATGAGCCTTTTGGACACAGACACCCTGCGTCAGTCAAAGAACCAGTCAGAGGATATCAAGACAGCCATTGAGGCGGTCAAGGCATCTGATGGATATCTGTTTGGTGCGACGGAACCTCACAGCAACCCGGTCGGCAAGACCGGAGGCAACAGCGGGAATACTGACGGGGAGTTTGCGACAATGCGGGCTCTGATGGGGCTTCCCGCAGAAAAGAAGTAAAAGGAGATAGAAAATGGCAAACACAATCGAACTGAGAAAGTTTTACTCCGAGGCGCTTGACGAAGTATACAAGCTGGCCTCCCTGACCTCCGTACTTGACGGGGACAATGCCCTGGTGAAAGAAGGGGCAAATGCAAACGAGCTTTTGATCCCCAAGCTGGATTCTGACGGCTTGGACGATTACTCCCGGCAGACGGGATTTGTCAATGGTAGCGTTAACTTCGCGTACGAGTCCAAGAAGATCGCTTACGATCGCGGCCGTATGTTCTCCGTTGATGCTCTGGATGAGCAGGAAGCAACGCCTGTGTTCTCGGCCCTGTCCGCGCAGTTTGTACGCACGAAGGTTGTACCTGAGCTGGATGCTTATAGGCTGGGGCAGTATGCCACCAAGGCAGGGGCAAGTGTTGCGGCGGCAATCGCTGATGGTAAGGCGGCCACCAAGGCAATTTCTTTGGCAAAGTCCACCATCAAGGACGCCGAGGCCAACATCGCAACGACTTATCTGTTCTTAAATCCAACGATTAAGGCGATGATTGATGACCTTGACACTACGGCATCCAGAGCAGCGCTTGAGGGCTGGGCTGGTGTAATCGAGGTTCCATCCAGCCGATTCTTCAAGACGATCGCTCTGCAGCATGGCTCTTTTAAGGGTACAACTGCCGTGAACTTCCTCGCCGTTGACAAGACCGCGCTCCTGCAGTTCCAGAAGCACATCGTCAGCAAGATCATCAGCCCCGATCAGAACCAGGATGCGGATGCCTGGAAGTTTGGTTACCGTACTGCCGGTATTGCGGATGTGCTTGACAACCGTAAGGCCGGTATTTACGCCCACACCGCGACGGCATAAGCGTATGAGTTATGCGGGGTATGATTTCTACCGGAACACCTATCTCGGCAAACTGATTGAAGATTCGGAGGTGTTTGCTCGACTCGCAAAAAGGGCGAGTGAACACCTCGATTTTCTCACATTTCACAGGCTCAATCAGTCGGAAGTGGACGAAAGCGTCCGGCTGGCGACCTGCTCTATGGCAGAGGTGCTGTTCTGGGAAGAGAAGAGAAAGACTGAGCATGACGGGCGAGAGGTTTCAAGTGAGTCCAATGATGGCTATTCGGTGACTTTTGCCGACACAAACGCAAGCGATGCGGGGCTGATTACCAAAAGGGATTTGTACCTTGCGGCATACAAATATTTGAGTGGTTCAGGGCTTATGGATTTTGGAGTGTGACTCATGACAACGAATGCAGACATCACGATCTTTAACGCGAGATACGATCCAGAGGAAAGAACCGAAGTCCTTATTCCAACGGAAATTCGGCGCGTATCACTTTTGGAGTCAGAGGCATCAAGCGCAATCCAGGGAGTGTGGACTGAGAAGTCGGTATTCAAGATCCGCATCCCTCTGGTTGGCTCCGTAATACAGGCTGGGCGTGAATACGTTCCAGAAGAGGTCTACAAAGATCTCAAGGATGTAACTGATGCCTGGACCATTCAGAAGTCAGCCATTATCGTTCTTGGCTCTTACAGGGAAGGCAAAAGGAGTCTCACAAGAACAGAGGTTGCAGACTGGGTCCATCAATCGAAGGTGAAGATGATCCAAGTTGTGGAGTATTCCGATAACACGGTGCGTGGTTGTGATGCGGTCAAGCACTGGCGGATTGGGGGTGCATGATGGCGGGAAAGAGAACATTTTCTGAAATTACAACGCCCCGGGGGACTGTGGTACAAACGAAGAATGGTACTGCAAGACTTGTGTGGAACGAGGGTTTCGGGGAAAAGAAGAGAAGGCAGTTCATGAAAGCGCAGGATGTCATTGATTCCGAGTGCCTTAGATACATGAATCCTTTGACGCCCATGCGAACGGGCATGATGATAAAATCCGCAACGTTGGGGACTGTTGTCGGATCCGGAGAATTGATCTATCTGGCTCCGTATGCCAGGCGACAGTATTACAACAATGCCGGTGGTTCCCCGGCACACCCGCAAGCCAGAGCAAAGTGGTTTGAGATCATGAAGGCGTCAAATCGAGAAGCGATTCTCAGGGCAGCCGGAAAGGGGATGAAATGACAGAGTCAATTATCCAAGGCATTACGGACTATTTCCTCGGGTGCCCACTCTTAAAGGACGGAGTCTTCTATGTGGACGCGTTAGGGGATGAGCCTGTTGGTTACATGATTGAACCCGGCATTACATCGCCAATGGTCCAGGAGTATATTGACGGATCAAGTATCCGGCAATACCAGTTCAATTTTGGCAGCCGTGAGTACTTCTCCCTGGATCGTCTGCAAAACATCCAAAACAGTACCTTCTACGAGAAGTTGTGCGATTGGATTGAAGAACAGAGTAAGACTGGTATCCTTCCGGATATGCCAAAAGGATGTCAGCCGGAGTTTATAAAAGTACAGGCGCCGGGCTACATGTTCGACGCGAGTATGACAACAGCGCGGTACCAGGTACAGCTGGTGCTGCAGTATTTTAAGGAGGCTTAGAAATGGCAGCTGATAGAAATGCGATTATCAGAAACAAAATTGCGGACTATCTGCTCGTTGATGACAAGTTTGAGCTTATGGGAACAGGCTTTACAAGCCTGGATGAGAGCCCATCCGCTCAGACAGATGATGTCACCTATATCAACGAGAGGTCGTCCAGTACCGATATCACGGGATATCAGACACAGTTTGGCTACGAGGCAAATCATATCCCTTCTCAGAAGGCAGTGGCGGCACTCTGGAAAGATGGAAGAGATCATGCGGTTGGCAAGGACGCGCAACATGAATATGTCCGCGTGGATTTGTACAATCCCATCGGGACTCCTACGGAAGAGACGGCAGAGTACAGGGCGAGAAAGTTTCTTGTGGCGAATGAGGTATCCGATTACAAGGGCAATGGCGGAGAGAAGTTGACGGTGTCCGGCACACTTCATGCCGTAGGGGATCCTGTCCAGGGAAAATTCGACGTGGTAAAGAAAGAATTTACTGCCGGTGATTTTAAGGGAGCCGTTGAGGCTTAAAAAGGATGACTGAAAACGTACTCTGATCGGTATGGCAGACAGGCGTTCAGAGTGAGAGCGGGCTAATCGTGCGGCCGGCTCTCACTTTCCTATTTGCACGAACCAAAGGAGAAAACTGAACAATGAGTAAGATTATGGTCTTAGGTAAATCTTTAGAAGGCGATTTCTATGACGCGGACTTTATTGACGTCTTTGAGGCGGCAACAAAGAAGATGAGGGATCAAGCGGCTGAAGGAACACACGCGAAGTATGAGTCCCTCGGCGACGCTATGAGGGCCCAGTGTAAGATCGCCAAGGATTACTTCGACGAGATTTTCGGCGAGGGCACGTCCCTGGAACTTTTCGGCCCAGGGAACAATCTGAAGCTGCATATGCAGGCAGTAGCGGATCTGACGGATCAGGCTATGAAGAATCGCAAGGAAACGAACGATTTCATCAATAAGTATACACAGCGGCAGAAGGCACAGCAGGCGCGATTCCAGCACAAGAAGCATAAATGAACCTCTTGATAGACGGTCTTCCGGAGACGGTTGAAATTTGTGGAAGGCCTTACCCGATCAATGTCGATTTTCGAGCGGGCGTCCTCTTTGAGGAGGCTATCCTAGACCCTTCCTTGTCCGGAGAAGAAAAGCTGATGACCACCATAAAGCTGTACTACCCGGATATTGAGATCAGTGCGGAAATGCTGGAAGAAGCACTGATACGGGCCCTGTGGTTTTATCGATGTGGTATCGATCAGACTGAAAGTGATGGTTCAGATCGCGAGGAACCACAAAAGAAGTCATTTTCGTATGAGTATGACGCCGACTATATCTACGCGGCTTTTATGTCTGCGTATAGGATCGATCTTGCAACAAGTAATCTCCATTGGTGGCAGTTCAGAGCGCTCTTTCGGGCTTTGCCCGAAGACACCCAGATCGTAAAAATCATTGGGTATCGGATGATGGAAATCCCCAAGAAGGCGACAAAAGAGCAGAAGGCGCACTATCGGCGCATGAAGCGAATTTACGCCCTTCCGGAAGATCCGGAACAGAAGCAAGCTGAATCTGACCTTACTGAAATCCTCATGAACGGCGGAAATCCATCCGCCTTACTGAATCAAGGAGAAGGTAAGCAATGGCCGACGGAACATTAAATTTTGACACAAAACTCGATTCCAATGGCTTTAGTAGCGGAATGAGTAAGATGCAGGGAATCGCACAGACAGCGCTGGGAGTGTTTACTGGCCAGATGATGACCAAGGCTGTTGAAGGCATGGTAAATCTTGGTAAGGCGGCTCTTGATTCTGTGGCGTCCCTGGAACAGAACGTAGGAGGTGTACAGACTCTCTTTAAGGAGAGCGCAGATGCGGTTATAACTAATGCAAACAACGCCTATAAAACCGCAGGAATGTCCGCTAATCAGTACATGGAGACGGTGACCGGCTTTTCCGCGTCTCTGCTCCAGTCTGTAGGAGGGGATACGGTCAAGGCGGCAAATGCGGCGGATATGGCCATCACAGACATGTCTGATAACGCGAATAAGATGGGAACCAGCATGGAGTCCATCCAGAACGCCTATCAGGGATTTGCCAAGCAGAATTACACGATGCTCGACAATCTAAAGCTTGGCTATGGTGGCACAAAAGAAGAGATGCAGCGCCTGCTTGCGGATGCGCAGAAGATCACAGGTGTGAAGTATGACATCAACAATTTAAATGATGTCTACTCGGCGATCCACGTGATCCAGGGGCAGTTAGGCATTACAGGGACGACGGCAAAAGAGGCGGCTACCACAATTGAAGGGTCCATGAATTCAGCGAAAGCCGCATGGGACAATTTTCTGAATGGTTCCGGAGATGCACATCAGCTGGCTGATGCGGTTGCGGTTGCCGCGGGAAATATCCTAAAGAATCTCCTGCAGATCGGAGCGAGACTGGTATCCGCAGTCCCGGAACTGTTTGTCGCAATTGCGGAGCAGATACCCGGGCTGTTTGCCAGTCTGATCCCGACAGCAGAGGAGTCAGTAGGCAATCTTTTATCCGTGGTCGCAGATGGGGTTAGTAGTATGCTTGACTGCTTGACCGCCAATTTCCCGCAGATTGTGAGCGCCTTACTGGCCCAGGTGGACTATATCATAGAGGATCTCAAAGAGAGATGGCCGGCCTTTATGGAGACCGGAATCGGGATTGTTCTAAGCATTTTGGATGGGATTATTCGGAACGTGCCAAGCCTTATCGCTGGAATGGCGAACATGCTTGCCGACATGATCAATAAGATCTCCGAAAACCTCCCATTTTTCCTGCAGAAGGGCGGTGAACTCCTCGGGAAATTCTTGCTTGGAATTCTTCAGCGGTTACCCTCCCTTCTTGCTGGGATTGTGCAGATTATCGGTGCAATCCTTTCCGCTTTCGCCCGCGTGAACTGGGCGCAGCTTGGCTGGAATATCATCAAAGGTTTAGCGATGGGAATAGGAGCTTTGATAGGCGTCGCACTCAGCGCAATTGGGAACGTGATCAGCAGCCTTGTAAGAAGCGTCAACCCTAATGCCCTGACCGAAGTGGGCGGAAATCTTATCCGCGGTCTCTGGAACGGCATCATGAATGTCAAGAACTGGATTCTGGGCAAGATCAAGGGCTTTGTCGGCGATGTGACGCAGGGAATCAAAGACTTCTTCGGGATCCATTCCCCCTCGCGGGTTATGGCGAAGGAAATTGGCCGCTGGCTTCCTCCAGGAATTGTAAATGGATTTGAGGCAGCCATGCCGAGAGCGCTAAGCAGCATCAAATCTAACATGCAGGATATGGTGACTCAGATGCAGGGGGCGGTTGATGAAAACATGGGGGCTGTGACGGTACATGCGACAGCCGCATTAGCTGGTGCCGGTGGTGGAACCGTCGTTTATAACGACAACCACTTTGAGCAGAGCAATACCTACAACACGCCTGTGGCAACCCCGTCAGAGACAGCCAAGGCACAAAGAGAGGCTGCTAGAAACTTTATTGGAGGATATTGATGACAGAAAACACATTACACCTGAGATTTGTCAGTAATGGTCAGGAGTTTCAGATGGGTGCTGGCGAGGAGATCGATATCACCGAAATTAGTGGACTTGAGTCCTCAGAAATCAGTTTGGTATCAGCTGAAACATCCTTATCTGACGGATCTTATATAGAGGCGAGAAGGATTAAAGATCGGCCGATTTCGATTCGTGCATGTTATCGCACCTGTCAGAATAATCCCGGTAGGAGATCAGCCATTATCCGCTTTTTTAATCCTAAAAATGCTGGCGAGTTGTATGTAACCCTAATGGGGGTGAAGCGAAAAATACGCTATGAAATCGAAGGGTGGAAATTTGTCAGGCAGAAAAATCTTGATCAAAGATTAGGTATAATACTCGATCTGATATGCCCGGATCCGTACTTTTGGGGGCTGAGCAATTTTGGAAAGAATATGGCAAGTAAAACGGCCCTCTTTTCTTTTCCGTGGAGATCTCTCCCCCAAAAGGCAACTGGGATCATCGCCTATCCGGAACGCGCAAGGGGATTCCTATTGGGCGGAACAACGATGGGGTATAGAACGCTGCGCGAATATGTGAATCTTGTTAATGACGGGGATTGTGAAACGGGACTGAAAATTGTATTTATTGCGGGAAAAGGACCGGTTAAAAACCCAAAGATTACCCATCGTACGTCAGGCAAATATATGCGCGTAGTTGTGGACATGAAAAAAGGTGATCAATTGGTGATTGACACAAATAGAAGGCATCAAGTGATCGAACTGAATGGACAGAATATCTATCATCTGGTGGATCGTCTTAGTTCCCCCTTCCAACTATCCGTTGGAAACAATTTCCTAAAGTACGCGGCCGATGAGAACCAAAATAATCTAGAGGTAAATTTGTATTTTACTTCTCGCTACATGGGGGTGTGATATGCAACTACTAGTGCTTGATAAGAAGTTCTCACCTCTGGGTGCTGTCGGGGATTTTATAAGCCTGATGTGGAATCGCAAATATTATGAGCCGGGTGATTTTGAGCTCCATACGATCAAAACGTATTGGGAGTTAATTGAATCTGGCGTATATATTTGGAAAAATGATGCGGATGAATTAGGGGTGATTGAGAAGGTATCATACCAAAAAAATGCCCAGGGGATGACGACGATCATTTGCAAGGGGCACTTCGCGGAGGTGTTACTGAATAAAACGTTTTGCACAGGCGTGCATGGGACTTTTTGCCTTTTCGACTCGATTTATAGGTTGTCGGGTGACTTGATCAAGGAAAAAAATAGGTCTGTCAGGGAGGGGGATCCTTCGTGGGTGATTTCGTCTACATACACCGACGTTAGGAAGACATCGTTAGATTTTTCATCCGCCTCAGCGACTCTTGGAGCAAAACTGTACTCTTTGGAGAGAGTCCTAGAGGCATCACACTCAGTGGTCTACGATTATGCGCTCAACCAGGTACGAGTCGTGCTTTGGAAGGGGCTGAATCGGTCGACCAACCAAAGTCAATCCCCCTGGGCAGTGTTTTCGGACGCTTTTGAGAACATCAAGAACTATCAGTATCAAAGGGATATATCCGATTTTATGGACACTGCGATGGTTTTTGGAGAGGGAGAGGGAGAGGCAAGAGAAAGGAGAAAAGTGCATGAGCGCCACCCTCTCTATAGTGGTTATTGTCTCGTGGTTGACGCCAGAGATCTACAAAAGACTTATAAGGATCATGCTGGTATTGAGCGCACTTACTCTGATGCTGACTATGTGAGGGCTCTTGAGCAAAGAGGGAAAGAAAAGCTTGCTAAATACCCTGTGATGGAATCCGTTTCCTGCGAGGTCGACCCGACCGCAAATCTACGATATAAGAATGATTATGATCTGGGGGATGTCTGCACGATAAGACTTTCTGAGATAGGTGTAGAGACAGATATGCGTTTGACTGAAATCGCAGAAATCTATGAAAATGGCAGGCTAAAACTATCAATTGAATTTGGAGATTGCACAACAACGGATTTAAGAAAGATTATCAGGAGGGAACTTTAAAATGTCTTTAAGATATGGATACTTCGACAGTGAAATTACGGGAGTGGATGAAAACGGAATGCCAATTCTTGACAGGGCGGAAACATCAGATCTCTTTCGACTTCTTTTGGCAAAACTGATTACAAATGGCGTATTGGCGAATCCAAAGGATTCTTTTCAGGTACGTCCAAGGCAAGGGTTTTTCCTGACGGTCTGCCCCGGGTTTGCCATGATTGAAGGGGCCTTTGCTTACATGGATCAAGATACTGTAATTACTATCTCCCCGTCTAATGCAGACGCAGACCTGCCTCGGTACGACGCTGTCGTTTTACGATGTGATTACCGGCAGAGAAAAGTAATTTTGGATGTGGTGACTGGGGAACCTGCTTCTTCGCCGCAGGTTCCGGAACCGACTAGAAACAGTGATCTCTATGAAATTGTGTTAGCTGTCATCAATGTTCCGAAAGGATCGACTTCCATTTCCGCTGTGAACATCTATGATAAAAGAGGTGATTCGCGTTATTGTGGACTGATCACACAGGCAATTGACTCGATTGATACGAGTGTGTTTTTTGAGCAGATTACCGCCTATTTTGAGGACTATAAAAGCAGGGTAAGGTCGGCATTTGATACCTGGTTTGACAAAATAAAAGCGCAACTTGACACGGACCAGGCGGGTCACCTGCAGCGAGAAATTGATGCGCTTTTAGATGGTTTCCGCACGCTCATCGGCGATCTTGGAGAGCTAAACTCAAAGAGTAAAACTAACTTGGTGTCCGCGGTTAATTCGGTTAAAGCTGACTTGGATGAGATTACTTATCCCGGTCCCGGAACCCACAATGCGATATACCGGGGGAAGAATCTTGGGTCATCGGTATCAGACGCGCAGTGGAAGGCGATTTCTGATGGAACTTTTAAGGATATGTTTATTGGAGATTATTGGGTTATTCACGGTCACACATGGGTGATTTTGGCTTTCGATTATTACTACAAAGCCGGTGATGTAGAGTGTGCAAAGCACCATGTCACTCTGATGCCTCTTAAGGGTTTGTACACGGCGGGAATGAACGCCGTAGACTCCACGGAGGGAGGATACTTGGGATCCGTTATGAGGCGCACAGGGCTGGACCAGGCGAAGGCGATCATTTCGCAGGCGTTTGGGGAACACCTACTGAATCACCGGAACTACTTCGCGAATGCGGTGAGCGCGGCAGGCACCCCTAGCGCAGGTGCATGGGTTGATTCCACTGTGGACCTTATGACGGAGCGGAATGTCTATGGGAGTGCTATCTTATCTTCGATGCAAGAAGGGAGCGATAATCTTTCACAAAGACACGATTTCACGCTGGATCGAACGCAGTTCCGACTGTTTGCTTTTCGGCCTGACCTTATATCAAACAGAGGGGATTACTGGCTCAGGGACGTAGTCTCAAGACGTAGTTTTGCCTACATCAGTGGCTATGGATATTGTTACGCTAACGGTGCGACTCTTAATATTGGAGTTCGACCCGCTTTTTCGATCTTCTGAGGAGGGGTAGAGTAATGCATACAATCACATTGTCCGATGGATCAAGAATCGAAAACCTTAGGATGAACGGCAATAATTTCATCTCTCCGAGGGAGTTAAAGAAAGAGGCGTTTGAGGGGAAGTTGTCTACGGTCACCATCGAGGATGGGGAGTCAGAGGCAGTATATGAAGATATGGAACTTATGGCTTTGCAGCACTACGATGACGGGTGGTATTTTGTGCTGACGCAGAAAAGTCCCGCGGAAAAAGCGCGCGAGAAATATGCGAAGGATATTACCGACTTGCAGGAGGCGATTACAAATGTCTATGAACAGATTCTGGGAGGTGAGACTTGAGGTCGATGATCATAAGTTATGCGGAATTAATCCGAGAGAAAGTTAGAAAAGAGTTAGAGGAGGCATGATATGTGCCTTCTCTTTTCTTTTATAAAAGCCATGATCATGAGAATAGAAAGCGAGGTAAACATTATGGCAATTATTTATGTACAGTTGATCATCAAAGGGCGCAGGACGTATACGAGCGTACCAAAAGTAATTCGCCCGCAGGTTCGAGATTTACTGATCGAATTAGATCTCGAGAATTTGCTGCCGGAGAATGAAAGGCCACCCAGGGTTGACCCGGACAAGGCGGAGGCGGATTCGTAATGGAACAGGCAATCTTTAACCGCTTACTTGACCTGCCTTTGCCACCCTGGGTTGGAAATGCCCTATGGCTGGTCCTATTGGGTCTTGCGGGAGTTGACGCAATCAAAGAAATCCCTTTTCAGCCGATCCGGAGTTCCTTAAGGTGGGTCGGAAAAATCATGAACGCGGCTATAATGGCCGAGATCCAGTCGGTAAGAGAGGATTTGGGTGAAAAGATAAAGCGAGTTAGTTCTGATTTAGAGGCCCATATTGAAGATCAGGATGAAATGAGTATCGAGGAGCTAAGAGCGAGTATTCTCGCTTTTAGCTCCTCTCTTGCAAGGGGCGAAAAACACTCGCAAAAGGAATTTGAGAATGTCATGCGATCACATGATCGCTACATTGGATTGTGCCAAAAGAAAAAAATCCAAAATGGATACGCAGAAACGGAGTTTGGTTTTATTCAAGATGAGTACAAGAAGCAATATTGTGATGGAGGAGAAAGATAATGTTTAAGAATACCGTATTTAAGCCGAGCATTGATACAGTGAAGTGGGCAAAGGCTGCCATAGTCCGCGCCGTCAAAACTGCGGCTCAGACAGCAATTGCTACGATCGGGACATCGGCCGCAATGGGTCAGGTCAACTGGGTCATGGTTGGGTCTGCCAGTCTCCTGGCTGGGCTGGTATCTATACTGACCTCAATCGCCGGGATTCCGGAGGTAGACGACAATGGAGCGTATAAGCCCGGTGATAAGACCGATCGGGCCGATATCCAGGGATAAGGAGGACGCATGAGTTATGCCTATATACCCGCCAATCCGAGGATGCATGGCGGGAAAAGAAGCAAGATAATCTACCTGATTTATCACTACACGGCCAATCGAGGGGATACGGCTCGAGGAAACTGCACTTACTTCGCCCGGGGCGAGGGGCCAATCGCCTCAGCACATTACTTTGTAGATGACAATGAGATAATCTTGTCCGTGCCGGAGGACACAGTCGCTTACTCTGTAGGAGGCAGGCCCCAGAGTTGGCATATTCCCTACTATCTGAGAGCAAACAACTTTAATAGCATATCTATTGAGATGTGCGTACATGCAGATGGTAGAATCGGTGATGCGACAATCGCCAGAGCGCAGGCCCTGGGAAGAGAGATTTGCGAGAGATACGGGATTGACAGCGCCCACATTCTCCGTCACTACGATGTCAACGGGAAGCTCTGCCCCAATGCCAATGACCTACTCAATGATTCTGTGTGGGCTGCGTTTAAGGCAGGCATTGCGACCGCAAGCGTGCCAGCAGAACAATCTGCGCCGGAGGAAACACCTGCGTTGGCTCCTGCAGGGGACTGGATCGTGGGCCACAACTACGAGGTGATCGTCGGCAGCCTGAGAGTGCGCGACGGCGCGGGCCTGAATCACGGCATTATAAAGTCCTATCCTAGAGGGACAGTCTTCACTCTCAAAGAGATTGTCCATCTGTCGATTTCTACATGGGGACGAACGCCATCAGGCTGGGTCTGCCTCGAGATGCGAGGGGTGGCTTATGCTGCAGATCGAGGAGAGTACAGTGCGGGAGGCACACAAGGACCATCCGATGGGTGGGAGGTTGGCCACAACTACACTGTAACCGCATCTTCCTTGCGTGTGCGTGATGGCGCCGGGCTCAATCATGCGGTGATTAAGAGCTACCCGCAGGGTACGGTTTTCACTCTCAAAGAGATTGTCCACCTGTCGATCTCCACTTGGGGGCGTACACCCTCCGGCTGGGTATGCCTGATTATGGATGGAGAGAAATATGTAAAGTGAGATGAGGGGGGGGGGCTTTGGCCTCCTCTTTTTTATTGAAAAATGAAATAAAGTATTGCCATAGTAAAGGGTGGCATCGCCATAATTAAGTATATGAAGGAGAACTGACATGCCGATCGGATCACCCAATAAAAATACAATCCGTGTAGAGCGCTATCAGAAGAAGGCAGGTTATAAGTCGAAGACCTATAAGCTGAAAGGGGATGTTGCAGAGCGATTTGCAGCTGCTTGCATGAAAGCCGGCAAGAGCCAGGTTGGCAAGCTGACCGAGCTAATGGAGGCCTTTATTGCAGAAATAGAGGATCAAACCTTGTAAAAAAGTTTGTCGATGTACTCTATCCGCAGCCATAATCTCGGGGTGTATAATCGTGTCATATTTTGTGTCATACATGTTGTAAAAATATGGTTTTCAGCATTCAAATTTGATAGACAAGAATCATTTACAAACAGCGTAAATACGGAAGATTTTGGAAAATGCTGATTTTACGGCGTTTGCGGGATATTAGCTTTTTCGGGTTCGACTCCCGTATCTTGCTTCATAAAAGTCCCTGTTTTAGGGGGCTTTTCTTTTTTGTGGTCATGTTTTGAGTCATTATTTTAGAAATCATGTCGTTAAAGACCCGGTAATTCCAGCTTTAAAAAGAGTTCTGTTAATAAAAACAAGTCTTGACAGAAGCATCAAAGAAAGATACCATCTAAACATAAACATATGAACAACTAATCATATGTATAGAGACGTCATTCAATTTTGATATTTCGATGCAGGAGAGGAGAGAAATTTCATGAAGAAGAGCTACAAGATCGATGTCGACTGCGCCAACTGTGCCAACAAGATGGAAGAGGCAGCACAAAAAACCGATGGAG
>ERZ772945.2017-NODE-2017-length-13217-cov-5.678924_pt1 | contig 13217 bp, 10 predicted proteins | sample MGYA00511681_ERZ772945 | MGnify/ENA primary metagenome ERZ772945 (study PRJEB29015, sample SAMEA2737943) | human oral metagenome | biome: human oral; feature: human-associated habitat; material: dental | place: China | collected 2143 ... | reverse complement strand
GCACTCTGAGTCGGCGCCCTCACGTAAAAGCGCACTCTGTGCGTCGGACCTCACGGAAAGGCGCACTCTGACCAGGAGGTGGTCTTCGCCTGGAATATGACTCTTCTTTGGGAGCAGGGGATTGCGTCGGGGAGGGTACAGAGGTCGTGAGGTGGTTGAGTTGAACTATAATTGTAGGCCAGAATAGGTTGTGTTAGAAACAAATACGAGGTACATATGCTTAAAAGAAGAGCCTATGAGAAACTTCTCTCCTGGAAGGCTGAGGCACCTGAGAAGGCGCTTCTGGTTGATGGGGCGCGACAGGTGGGAAAGACCTTCCTCATCGAGCAGTTCGCTCGGCAGGAGTTTGCTGACTATGTGAAAGTGGACTTCCTTAGGGATGCGCAGGCCAGTTCTATCTCTGGGGCACAGGACGTCCGTTCCTTGGTGGAGCGTTTGTCCCTGATGGTGGGCCACGAGATTGTGTCAGGAAAGACCCTTGTCTTCTTTGATGAGGTGCAGGAGGCGCAAAACCTCGTCACGCTCTCGAAATACCTTGTGCAGGACGGACGGTTCCGACTCGTGATGTCGGGATCGCTACTGGGAGTCGAGCTCCGCCGTGTGCGCTCGTTCCCCGTGGGCTCCCTGAGGATCGAGACGATGTATCCCCTCGATTTTGAGGAGTTCCTCTGGTCGCAGGGGGCGACCGATTCGCTTATCACCCGGCTCGAGCGGCATTTCACGAGCCTCTCCCCCGTCGAGGAATCGTTGCACGATCAACTCCTCCAGCTCTTCCATCTCTACGTGGTGGTGGGAGGCATGCCCGCCTCCGTCCAGCGCTATATCGATTCACGCAATGACCTCGGTGCGGTGCGGGATACGCAGAGGGACCTCATCGAGCTCTATCGCGCGGACATATCTCGTTACGCGGGGGAGCGGGCCTTGCAGGTCACATCCATCTACGACGACATCCCCAGCCAGCTCGACAAGGAGAACAAGCGCTTCAAGCTGCGGTCGCTGCGCAAGAAGGCCACCTACGAGCGATACGCCAATGATTTCCAGTGGCTCGTCTCCGCACGAGCGGCGCTTAAGACCGTGAACGTTACCGAACCGCGCAGTATGCTCCGGCGCACCGAGGAGCCCAATCGCTTCAAACTCTACCTCTCTGATACGGGTATGCTTATGCGCCGCTACCCTGTGCCCGTCTCCCTTGCCGTTATTGCGGGGGAGCGGGACGTAAACTGTGGCGGTATCTACGAGAACGTTGTGGCACAGGAGCTTGCCTCGGCAGGGGTAGCCCTACGTTACCACCGGCACAGCGGTAGGGGAGAGGTCGACTTCATCGGGGAGGCGTTGCAGGGCAAGGTGCTGCCCATCGAGGTGAAGTCCGGCAAGACCTATAAGCGCCACGTCGCCCTAAACAACCTGCTCTCAGTCGAGGAGTTCGGCATCGAGAAAGCATTCGTAGTCTCCGAGGCCAACGTTTCCACCGAGCTTCGCGCAGGAAAGCCCGTGCACCACATCCCTCTCTACCTCGTGCCCTTCCTGGCGCGGATGCTCGTGGCGGAAGACATCGGAGCCCGCGAGGAACTGGGGCGGCTCGGCCTGTCGGAGCGCTCCCTCGTCATTCCCCCACCCGACCTCTCTCGCCTCTCTGGCTGAGACCCTCCCACGAACAGTGGCTGTCCTCTCGCCAACCATGAAGGACGATCTCGGTGCCCCAAAATCTGTGGGGTACCTTCTCAGGGACGTTTGCCCAGTTGGGATCCTCTTCAAGGTACCCCAGAATCTGCGGGGTATCTTCCTCAGCCGAGAGGTGCCTTGCTGCTGATCGGCCTAGCGCTGCTTGCTGTAGTCGTTCGGGCCCCATACCCACGCCGGCGCCTCGTCGGGCACGTGGTAGTACGGCTCCTGCGGCAGGGCGTTGATCTCTGCCATCTCCTTGTCGGTCAGCTCGAAGTCAAAGAGGTCGATGTTCTCGGCCATGTGCTGGGGGTTCAGCGTCTTGGGAAAGACGACGTTGCCCTCCTGTATGTGCCAGCGCAGGATGACCTGCGAGGCCGCCTTTCCGTACTTCTTGGCCAGTGTGGTGAAGACAGGGAGGCTCAGCAGCTCCTTGTCGCCGTGTCCCAAGGGATACCAGCCTTCGTACACGAGGTTCTCGGCGGCAAGCGCCTCCTTGAGGGGGTGCTGGTTCCAACGGGGGTTGATCTCGACCTGTAGGACGGAGGGTTTGATGGTGGACACACCCAGGATCTGGCGGACCTTCCGTTCGTTGAAGTTGGAGAGCCCGATCGCGCGGACCTTGCCCACACGTACCGCCTCCTCCATGGCCTTCCAGCCGTCTATGTACTCGCCGTAGGGCTGATGGAACAGCAGCAGGTCGACGTAGTCCATGCCAAGACGCGCGAGAGTTTCGTCGATGGCCCTCCTACACTTGTCGTACGGGTAGTCCTGTGGGAACAGCTTCGTGGTCACAAAGAACTCGTCGCGCGCGATGTCGCTTGCCTTTACGACCTCACCGACAGCAACCTCGTTGAAGTAGGCGTTTGCGGTGTCGATGTGGCGAAAGCCCAGCTCGATGGCCTCGGGCAGGTGCTGCCTCACCTCGTCTCCCGTCATCTGAAAGACCCCGTAGCCAAGGGCGGGTATCGTGTTGCCGTTGTTCATCTTGAAGTTGGTCATGATGCGCTCCCCCTCCTTTATCTGTGCCGTCCTTTGTTGCTATAACATGGCCTTGCAATTGGGAGTCGAACCTTCGGACCACGCGTGCGGGGACGCTCATGGCGAGGCTGTCTGAGGGGATGTCGCGCGTGACCACCGCACCTGCGCTCACAACTACCTTGTCTCCTATAGTCACCCCTGGCATGACCAGGACGTTTGCCCCCAGCCACACGTCATTGCCTATGGTGACGGGCTTCGCCTGGGCTATGCGGTCCCGACGCCTTGTTGCATCGACGGGGTGCGTGACGGCCGAGATGGTCACTCCCGGGCCAACCATGCACCCGTCACCAATGATGATGGGTGCGATGTCGAGTATGGTCACATTGTAGTTGGCGGTAAAGTTGTCGCCCACATGGATGTTCTTGCTCCAGTCGCAGCGAAATCCAGGCTGTATATCGAGGCCGGGACCCGCCTCGGCAAGTATGGACCGTGCCGTCGCCTCATAGCCCACAGCGTCACTCTGATCGGCGGCCGCAAGCCTGGCGCAGGCAGCGACGCCCTCTGCCTTGCGCGCGGCCACCTCAGCATCCTCGAGGCTATATTCCAACCTGGCCTCAAGCTTCTCGTGCTCGCTCATGGCGCCTCTCTCGTCGCCTTTGCGCGTCACGCCCGCCCGCGTCACACCCTAGCCTCTCGTGTCGTCCTCGAGCATCTTCAGGATGAACGGGTAGCTCAACTCATAGATGCCGAGGCGCTTCGGATGCATGCCTGCGGCCCTCATGGCTGCCTCTTGCTTCTTAGAGGTAAAGACATAGGGGTAGATGCCATACACGAACGGCAAGAATGAGAAGACAAAGCGATCCATCCGTTCGCTGTCCCAGTTGCCCTTGAGCTTGACGAGCAGGCTTCGGATCGCCTCGACCGCACGCCCGTACACGCCCTTGAACTCCGCCAGTTTCTCGAGTCGGCTGTTCTCCTCCATATCGTAGAGGTTCATGGTCATGAGTTTCAGGAGCTGAGGATGTTTCTTGAGGCTTCTCGCCAGCCCGTCGGCAAGCGCCCTGTCGTCGAGCGAGTCGACTGAGCCTCCAAGTGCCTCGAGGTCAGCCGTCCAACGCTCGTATTCGCGCTGTAGTAGCGCCAAGAAGATCTCGTCCTTACACTGGAAGTAGTTGTAGGTGTTGGCACGGCTGAAGCTGAGCTCACCTGCTATCTGCGCCATCGTGATGTCGCGATAGCTGGTGTGCTGGTAGAGCGCCTCGCAGGCGTCGATGATCTCGGTGCGGCGGGCGTTTGACTCCTTTTCGGAGATGCGTGGCATGGCCTACCTCCCGTTACCGCATGAGGCCCAGGCGCTGCGCCCAATCACGTAGCTCATTGGGGTTCTGGTGGCCGTTGAGCAGCCTGCCGGCCGCAACGGTGGAGCCCGTGGCGATGCGCCGCATGCGTTCGGGCGCCTTGCCAAGGCCGCTGCCGCCGCTTGTCGCAAACGGGACGATGGTCTTTCCCGAGAAGTCATACGACTCCAAAAACGTGTCGATGATACGGGGCTCTGTGTACCACCATATGGGGAAGCCCACGAACACGGCGTTATAGGAGGCCATGCCATCCACCGTTCCCGAGATGGGCGGTCGGCTCGCTTCGTCGTTCATCTCGCTGGTGCTGCGGCTTGTGCTGTCACTCCAGTTGAGGTCGGCGCTCGTGTAGGGCGTCTGCGGCACAATCTCGAAGGTATCCGCACCCAGTGCCTCTGCCAGGCCCTTTGCGGCGCGCTTGGTGGTGCCGGTTGCAGAGAAGTATGCGACAAGGATGTTGCTCATAGTGCTTTCCTAACGTCTGATGGTCTGCATTGCCAAGGAGGCATCGCGGCGCGGCGCCTACAGCTTGCCGCCGAACACGGGGAAGAACGAGCTGTCCCCATAGTCGCTGATGCGCTCGACGCCCCTCAGTGTTTCCATGTCCTGTGCGCTGATCTCGAAGTCGACGTCCGCATTGGACCTCATGTGCTCAAGGTTGGCCGTCTTGGGCAGGGCGACCATGCCAAGCTGCAGCACATAGCGGATGCACAGCTGCGCCACGGACACGTCGTAGCGTTCCGCCATCTTGACTATAGCGCCGATCTTGCCCGCCTCGCCATGGGCGATGGGCGAGTAGGCCTCCACGAGGATGTCGTTGTTCTCGCAGAACGCGGCAAGCTCGAAGGGGGTGTTGCCGATATGCGCGAGCAGCTGGTCGACCGCAGGCTTCACCTCGCAATGGTTCAGGATGTTCTGCAGATCGCTCTCCAAGAAGTTGGACACGCCGATGGCGCGCAGCTTGCCGGCGGCCAGGGCGTCCTCCAGCGCGCGGTAGGCCTCGACGTTGCCCGCCTCGTGGCGGTCATCGGATTGGTTGACCTCGACCCACGGCTGTGGGGAGTGGATGATCATCATGTCCAGGTAGTCGAGTCCCGTCACTTGTAGCGTCTCGTCGATCGAGGCGGCCGCAGTGCTGTAGGTCTTGTGCTCCGCTGCCACCTTTGAGGTCACGAAGAGCTGCTCGCGGGGAACACCACAGGTGCGCACGCCCTCTCCCACACCGCGCTCGTTGCCGTAGGCCTGGGCGCTGTCCACGTGGCGGTAGCCGATCTCGACCGCGCTGCGCACGGCGTCAGCGACCTTGTCGTCGTCGATGAGCCACGTTCCCAGTGCCAGCTTAGGAATCTCAACGCCGTTGTTCAGTCTGTAGCTCTCTTCTAGAATCATGCCGCCTCCTTGGATAGAAAATGATCTTATGCCATCTATCATGGGAGGAAGTCTAAGTTACTGACGACATGTTGTCAATATAAGTTTCTCGTGACCATGCAGAGCGTCATGAGCGAAAGCTGCAACACGCTGCACATCGGGGAATATAGGTTTGGGAGGTAGGAGGTCCCTAAGCCATAGCTTTTCCACCTACTGTCCAACCATGGCTCTGACCTGGTTGGCCAGCTGGACGTTCTGGTGCCAGAAGTTCTCATGCTCGAGGAGTTGAGGCACCTCGTTGTACACAGGGGCAAGACCATTTGGGTCGCGGATGGTGATGATGACGCAGTACTCCTGCCTCAGCGGCTCGTTTGTCAGGAGTGCCCTTCGTTCCACGCTGTCGCGGTAGGTTCCTTTCATGTCTAGGTACCATGGGCGGTCGGCGCGAACGGCCTCACGGTTCTTCCTGGTAAGATCGGCCAGGTCGAGAGCATACTTCTTTATCGGCGCGTACTTGCCCTTGTACCTGATGAGCATCTTCTCCCGGCGGGAAAACTCGTCCTCGGCCGATCTGAGCTTTGGGCTGCTGTACCGACTTGGACTCAGCAGATTCTTATTGTCCTTGCGGCCGATGGGATTGAGTATTCCCCGCTTGGTGATATCACGCGGCTCCTTGTGGTCGTAGGTACCGAGCTTCACCTCGATGTCGGACTGGCAGTATTCGGCAGCCTCCTTCGGCTCCCTGATAGGAGAGAATGCGGCAGTCAGGATGACCTGGCCAGTGTAGTACCCATCACGAACCAGCGAGCTTGGCATGGGGAAGTCGTTGATCTCGATCTTCTGTCCTCTCGGGAGAAATCCGTGCAGTACCAGGGTCGACGAATGCTCTTCGTCCGAGAGTATCGAGCGAAGGTTGGCCGGGATGCCGAACCCCATCTCCTCGACCTTCTCGGTGTTGGGAATGAGGCTGTCGCCGGGAAATGACGTCGAGTGTACGATGAGAGCCTTTATGAGCAGTGGGTCGAACTCTCCTGCCAAGGCAAGCTGGAGGTTTGCCGCCAAGGCTGACACGCGAGGCGTCGAGAAGCTCGTGCCGACGGCTCCCGCAGGGTTTCCCGTGACGTCGAATGAATGGACCTCCGATCTGACGCAGCCCGTTGGCGTCCTTCCCGCGTTGCCACCATAATGCGACACCTCGGGCTTGATGATGTACTGGGGACCTGGGCCCTTGCGCGAGAAGGGCGAGGCCTCGCCAACTCCTGCTTGATCGAGCGGGGCCTTCACCTGGGCGGCAGAACCGACCGTGAGTGCGCGCACCGAGTCCGAGCCAACGCAGAGGCGGCCCCTGGTTCCATTCGCCCTCACATCGCAGTTGCCCGCCGACTTGCAGATGAGGACGCCGTGGTCATCTTGGATTGCGTCCAGCGCCATGCCGAATTCCGAGAACTCGTTGTCTGAAACCTCGTCCATGAAGCTCAGTGAGAGGTTCCATACCCTCACACGATCGCGCGTCGCGCCAACGATGGTTCTGATGGAGTCAACCATCGTCGACTCGTCGATATTCCCATCTGCTGGGAACACGACACCGTCCAGGAGCTTCGGCGGCAGGCCTCCGACCCACTCCGAATGCTCGAACCTGTCGCCATAGGTGATGACACCCGCCACGAACGTGCCGTGCCGTTTGTCGAGTTCATTGTCCGTGTATGTCGATAGGCGCTTCTCCATGAGCCACGGTTGTAGCTGGCCGATCGGCGCAATTCCGCTGTCGAGCACTCCGACGACGGGATACTCCATGTCCAAGTCGGGCTTCATGGGGTCGGGTGCTCCCACGCTGGGCATCCCGTCGAGCGTTGCAACGCATCGTGGCATAGGGCGTATGAAGAAGAGCGTCTCGCTGGCTACGCCGTCCGCAATCATCTTTACTTGTGACTGATTGGCCTCAAGCCGATATACGTTTAGGTCTTGCGCGTAGCTGACCTTCTGGAATGCGATGCATAGGAAATCGAGCTGATCTTCAAATACCTGCTCGCACAGGGCGGCGTCCGGCCCGAAGTCGAGGAGTCGCGCCTTGTATACGGTCTCATCCGGAGTAGGCTTGATCTCGGGTACAAACCGGCTGATGGACTCGATGCACGTGAGCGGTAGGTCGTAACGCTCGTTATCGGATAGGCGCTCTTCCATGGCTCTTACTTGGCCCGCGTCCTTTGCCCTGACAATGAGGCTGTTGGCACCTCGCATGCCTATGACATTAGCTTCGCCGTTGGCACCATCGACGTTGAGCATGTCAACGATTGGCTTGCGCTTGGTCTTGGATGTGTCCCTCTCGTTCAGCTTTACGTCGTAGACATAGGGAAGTCCCTCGTTATGGAGCACGCCCTCATAGGCACCGCTCAGCCCCGCGATGAGCGATTGCGCATGTTCGTGAAGATCCGCGCCTGACAGTACCCATTTCGGCTTGTCCTTGTTTCCCATGCCCTCGACGCGCGTTTCATCTATCTCCCGTTGGCGGAAGACCGTTATGGGAAGGAATTCCTCTGCCATGGTTTACGCTCCTTCCTTGAACGACCGTGAAACTGCCTGAATCTTGCGCATCGAAATGGATGTCTTCTCGTGTATTTCCCTAAGCGCGCATCCTGCCTCGATGAGGTAGCGGATGTACCCCTCCTGATCGTCGAGACTGTGATGCATTAAGGTGTAGGCTTCTCTGGCCAGTTGGTAAGTCGTGAAGCCATTTTCACTCCCATCCAGCGCAGCGCTGTAGAACGCGTTCTTTGTCGCTGTGCTGAGAGCGGAATAGCTGAGGCCCTCCAGCACGCTATAGAGCTTCTTCTTGAACTTCGTGGCCATGTAGGGCTGGATGAACCGTTCAGCATATTCCTCCAGCTCCGCCCTGCCGGGCATGGGCACCTCCACCACCTTGTTGAAACGACGCCATACGGCTGGGTCTAGGAGGCCCGGGTGATTGGTGGCTGCGATAAGGATGCTGCCCTGACCGAAGTCGTCAATGTTTTGCAGTAGGCTGTTGACGACACGCTTGAGTTCCCCCAGCTCGTTTTCGTCATCACGGCGTTTGGCGACCACATCGAACTCGTCAAGAAGGAAAACGCACTCCTGCTGGGCCGCGTAGTCGAAAACCTTACGGATGTTCTTTGCGGTGCTGCCTAGAAGCGATGAGACGAGGCTATCCAAACGCGCCGTGATGAGCGGCAGTCCGGTCTGGGCCGCTACGTATCGGGCTATGCTCGTCTTGCCGCAGCCGGGAGGTCCATAGAGCAGCAGGTAGTTCTGGGCATCGATACCATGGCGAGCAAGCACGTCGCGTTTGCCGCGCATTGCCACTACGCCGTCGATCTCCTCCTTGAGAAAGGAGCCGAGCACGATGTCCACATCATCGGGGAGGATGGTCTGCACATCCACAATGTTCATGCGGCTCTCCTGGTCCACCGGCTTGGCCGCAAGGCCGTCGAGCGTGGCGATGCTCGACCTTTTGCCGGCAATGGTGCTCCGAATCCTCTTAGCGAATCGGGCATCTCCTGACTGCTCAAGGTTGTCGGCAAGCGTGTTCGCATAATTGAGGACTTTGGTCTTGTTACCGGTCAGACCACCCTCGATGATCCTCAGAACTTCTGCCTGCATGTCCCACCTCGTACTCAATTAGCCCATCATGTACGCAAACTTGCTAGAATATATACACTCTGTAGCGATTATACACGCTAGACTGTCTCTTGCGTACATGGCAGAGGTCTTATCCTCAGACGGACATCTCCTCCCCAAAATGGGGGGGAGGAGAATTGCCGGCGCACCCCTCCGCCGCGCCCGGCGCGGCTATTCCATCTCTTGCAGGTACTTCCTGAAGCCCGGGATAGCAAACCTGAGCACGCCACGCGACAGCTCCTCGACGATACCGGCCGCCACGAGGCGACCTCGGTACTTTGACGCGTAGCGACTCGTTACGCCCATGCGCCTCGCGATATCAGCGAGGCGGCTCTCGGCCTTGTCGGGAAGCATCGCCTTTGCGAAGCGCAGGTCCACCGCAGACAGCTCTCGATACGTTGATGCCAGGACGTGCTCCCTGAAATCCTCTTGCGCAGCCCGCATCCCCGCTCTCGCGTCCTCTTTCCCCACCTCGGCCTTGCCCAGCGCCGACTGCCAGCTTCGATACCCCACGAGCTGAAGCATGTAGGGAAATCCTCCTGTCGCCTCGACGCAGATCCCAAGTGCCTCCTCGTCTATGGTCTTGCCACCTGAGGCCACGGTCCTTTTGAGCGCGTCGCGCACGTCGGCGTCGGCGATGGTTCCCAGGGGGTGTCGCTGCGCCCTTCTCAGGAAGGAGACGCTCTTGTCGTTGAGCAGGGCGTGCACGTGGCTGGGCAGTCCCGCCATGAGAAGAGCGACCTTGCGGCGCTCCCGTACGAAATGCTGGTAGACTACGGCCATCGTGATGAGCTCGCTAAGCGAGGCGTCCACCTCGTCCACGGTGATGAGGAGGCCCACGTCGCGCGCGTTGAGCCTCTCCAGCAGCGCAGACATCCTCGTGCGCCAGTTACCTCGCTCTTCGTCACCCATGTCCCAGCTCGCACCAAGAGGGCCAACGCTCAGCCCCGTTAGCTGTCTTTGCGGCTTCGGCTTGACGAGTTGCGCGCTCGCACGCCGTGCCTGCTGCAGAATGTCATCGAGCAACCCGGGTATGGCGGAGGAGCTGGCGCTCACCCAGCCCGCGTCGCTAGCATCCTCACAGAGGCGCGTGAGGCAGGCCGTCTTGCCGGTACCTCGGGCGCCGACGAGGATGCTCGAGAGGTTGGGGTCGCCGACCCCCTGCTCGAGGGCGGCATGAAGCTCTGCGAGGAGTCGGTCTCGACCTGCCATGATGGGTGGGACGGTGCCGAAGGCGGGCGTAAATGGGTTTCTCTCTGCCATGGGTGGGTCAGCTCCGTTCGCCTTGTTCGCCTATTTTCGCCTTGTTCGCCTATTTTCGCCTTTTTTGCCTTGCTTCGCAACGGACACTCGAATAAAACGGGTAGAAGCTGCCCTGAGGCATCGGGCAGAGGAGCGATCGCTCGCAGAGGAGGAGAGACATGACCCACGTCCGCCGTCCGCCCACCCATATCAAGGTGCGCGGTGCTCGCGTCCACAACCTCAAGGGTGTCGACGTGGACGTGCCGCTGGGGCAGTTTGTGGGCATCGCCGGCGTATCGGGTTCGGGCAAGAGCTCACTTGCGCTGGGCGTGCTCTATGCGGAGGGGTCGCGCCGCTACATGGACGCACTCTCCACCTATACGCGTCGCCGCCTGTCGCAGGCCTCGAGGGCGCGGGTGGACGAGGTGCTGCACGTGCCTGCGGCGCTCGCCCTACGTCAGCGTCCGACGGTCCCCGGCGTGCGGTCTACCTTCGGCACCGCAACAGAGCTTCTCAACCACCTGCGCCTGCTCTTCTCGCGCGTGGGGACCTATCGCTGTCCTAACGGGCACGAGGTCCCGCCCAGCATGGCTGTCGCGCTCGAGCGACCGCTCGTGTGCCCCCGCTGCAACGTCGAGTTCATGGGTTTAGGGGCCGAGCAGCTCGCCTTCAACTCCGAGGGGGCCTGCCCCAGCTGCGGGGGTACAGGCGTCACGCGCGTCGTGGACGAGTCGAAGCTCGTGCCGGACGAGTCCCTCACCATAGACGAGGGCGCGGTGGCGCCCTGGGGCAACCTCATGTGGGACCTCATGAAGCAGGTGTGCAAGGCGATGGGCGTGCGGACCGACGTGCCCTTCTCAAAGCTCACGCCCGAGGAGCGCGACATCGTCTTTCACGGCCCCGCCGAGAAGCGGCACATCCTCTATCGCGCGAAGAAGAGCGAGACCTTCGCCGAGCTTGACTTCACCTACTACAACGCCGTCCGCACCGTCGAGAACGCGCTCTCTAAGGTCAAGGACGAGAAGGGCATGAGGCGCGTCGAGAGGTACCTCAAGGTGGGTCCCTGCGAGGACTGTGCGGGCACGCGTCTCAACGAGCGGGCGCGCTCCGTCACGATCCGGGGTGTAACCCTCGCCGAGGTCTCGGCGCTCACGCTCGATGGGCTCGCGAAGTGGGTGGCCGATGTGCCAGGGTTGCTTCCCGTGGAGCTTCGGTCCATGGCAGAGGCCATCGTGGACGGGCTGCGCGAGCCCCTGCTCCGCCTTCAGCAGCTTGGGTTGGGGTACCTCTCGCTCGACCGCGCGAGCTCGACCCTCTCGACGGGAGAGCTACAGCGCGTGCAGCTCTCCCGAGCGGTGCGCAACCGGACGACGGGTGTGCTCTACGTGCTTGATGAGCCCTCGATAGGCCTTCACCCGTCAAACGTGGACGGCCTTCTCAAGGTGGTAGACGACCTGCTCGCAGATGGCAACACGGTCGTCGTCGTTGACCACGACGTGCGCGTCCTTGGGCGGGCGGACTACCTGATCGAGGTGGGGCCGGCGTCCGGTGCCGACGGCGGGACCATCATCGCCCAGGGTCGTGTCGCCGAGGTAGGGGGTGACCCAGCCTCTCGCATCGCGCCCTTCTTGACGGGCGAGCGGCGGGTGCGGATGCGTGAGCGCGCAGGCGCAGGATCAGGGGCGACGGTGCGCGAGGCTGTGTTCGAGCAGGGGGCGATCGAGCTTGTCACCAGGAACATCCATACCGTGAAGCCACTTACGCTACGCATCCCAAAAGGCAAACTCACGGCGGTGACCGGTGTCTCGGGCTCGGGCAAGACGACGATGGTGCTCGAGAGCCTGATACCTGCCCTGCGAGCCCAGCTGGCAGGCGAGGGGCTGCCCGAGCACGTGGTGAGCGTCGCGGCGCCGGGCATGCGACGCGCGAACCTCATCGATGCCACGCCCATTGGCGTGAACGTGCGCTCCACGCTGGCCACCTACTCAGGCGTCCTCGACGAGCTGCGCCGCAGCTTCGCGAAGACGCCTGACGCCGAGCGGTTGGGGCTTCGCGCAGGCGACTTCAGCTACAACACGGGCACACTCCGCTGCCCCACCTGCGACGGTACGGGACAGATATCTCTTGACGTGCAGTTCCTGCCTGATGTTGACATACCCTGTCCCGACTGCGAGGGATCGCGCTACGCCCCCCAGGCATGGGAGGTCAGGATGCGCACGCGCCATGGCGCAGACGGCGAGGGAGAGGGCCTCGTCTCCCTCCCTGAGCTCATGGCCTGTACGGTGAGCCAGGCATTGGAGAGGCTCTCGGGGCTGAGGAGGGTCGCCTCACGCCTCAGGGTGCTCTGCGAGCTGGGTCTTGGGTACCTGACCCTGGGAGAGGCCACGCCCGCGCTCTCCGGGGGAGAGGCGCAGCGCCTCAAGCTCGCGAGCGAGATCGGCAGGCACCAGGATGACGCGCTCTTCGTCTTCGACGAGCCGACCATCGGTCTGCACCCGCTCGACGTGGAGACGCTCCTGCGCGTGCTGCAGGGACTCATCAGGAGCGGGGCGACGGTCATCGTGATCGAGCACGACCTGGACATGATAGCGAACGCTGACTGGGTGGTGGACATGGGACCTGGAGGCGGCGAGGAGGGCGGGCACATCGTGTGCGCGGGCACGCCCGAGGACGTGGCGGCCGAGCCCAGGAGCGTCACGGGCCGCTACCTCGCGCAGGAGCTGCGAGCGGGCGGCTAGCGACCGCGCTGGGCCGCGCAGGCTCACCCGTACGGTGGCACGTCGGGCGGCATCCAGCTGGGGTCGGGGCTGACGCCGGCCCTGCGCGCGCCGTCGTAGAGCCTCATGCGCTCCCGCGTGCCGATGAGGCCCTCATGATAGAGGTCATCCGCGAGGTTGCGTATGCGCCAGACGGCGTAGAGCCTCGCGCGCGGGTCCTTCCTGAGCTCCCTGTAGT
>ERZ772945.2015-NODE-2015-length-13225-cov-9.475702_pt1 | contig 13225 bp, 9 predicted proteins | sample MGYA00511681_ERZ772945 | MGnify/ENA primary metagenome ERZ772945 (study PRJEB29015, sample SAMEA2737943) | human oral metagenome | biome: human oral; feature: human-associated habitat; material: dental | place: China | collected 2143 ... | reverse complement strand
AGCTATCAAACTTCTTAGAAAATTTTTAAATATTTTTAAAGATTTTAGAACCCTGTGACTTTAGTCGTGGGAGGTTCAGTCTTGAAAGGAATAATATGGATAGAGATAAATTGGTAATTCCTAGGCATATTGCGATTATTATGGACGGAAATGGCAGATGGGCTAAGGAACGTGGGAAAATTCGGCTAGAAGGGCATAGAGCTGGAGCAGCTAGTCTTGAGAGAATTTTAAGATATGCCGGAGAAATTGGAGTGAAATATTTGACTGTTTATGCTTTTTCAACTGAGAACTGGAAGCGTCCTCAAAAGGAAGTAAATGGTCTTATGGATTTGTTTGGAAAATATTTGGATAAAGAGAAAAAAAATCTTAAAAAGCAAGGTGTGAAGTTAGTTGTGACAGGGGAGAAAGAAAATATTTCTCCAAAACTTCTAAAAAAAATTGAAGATACACAAAAATTTTTGGAAGATTGTGAAAAAATAACTTTTAATATTGCTTTTAATTATGGCGGAAGAAGGGAAATTGTAAGTGCGGTAAATAAAATTTTGAGTGAAAATGAAACAAAAAAAATCGAAAAAATTACAGAAGAAGAGTTTTCAAAATATATGTACCGACCAGAAATCCCAGATCCAGAACTTGTAATCAGAACGAGTGGCGAATTTAGGATAAGTAATTTTTTGCTTTGGGAAATTGCCTATTCGGAGTTTTATATAACAGATGTTTTCTGGCCTGATTTTGATGAAAATGAATTAGATAAAGCGATTTTATCCTTTAATAAAAGGGATAGAAGATACGGAGGGCTGAATGTTAAGTAGATTATTTATTATTTTGTTGTTTGTACCTTTCCTTTTATGGATATTTTTAAAAGGAAATCTGATGTTTTTGGTGTTTACTCTTGTAATAATTGGAATATCGCTTTTTGAATTTTACAAAATGCTAAAGGACAAGGGCTTTGAAGTGGCAAGCAGGATTGGAATGGGACTTGGGCTGTTTTTACCTGTTGCGATATATTTTCAGGAAAATTCAAAAAATATTTTTTCGTATTTTAAATTTGAACTTTTTAAGCAAATTAACTTTGATATGGGAGGATTTATCGTATTTGCAATAATTCTTCTGTCTTTAAGGCAAGTTTTCAAAGTAAAAATTCATAATGCAATGGCAGAAATTTCCTACACTTTATTTGGAATAATTTATGTTTCGTATTTATTTTCACATATTTTATTATTAAAATACGAATTTCAAAATGGAAATATTCTAGTTGTAATGACTTTTATGCTAATTTGGGCATGTGATATTTCAGCTTACCTTGTCGGAATGGCAATCGGCGGAAAAATATTCAAGCACAGGCTTGCTCCAAAAATTAGTCCTAAAAAATCAATCGAAGGTGCAATAGCAGGAATTTTGGGAGTATTTTTAGTAATTTTATCATTTGATAAAATATATTTATTTATTGCAAATTTTGTCTGCGGAATTTCATTTTTAACAAAAACTTGTTCCGTAAATTACGACTATGTCGCCATCGGTGGACTAAAAGCCTTTATTTTGGCACTTGCAATTGGAGTTTTTGCCGAATTGGGAGATTTGGTGGAATCTAAGATAAAAAGAGAATTGGAAGTTAAAGATTCTGGGAATTTGCTTTTGGGACATGGCGGATTTTTGGATAGATTTGACAGTGCATTGTTTGTATTGCCGATTGTTTATTATTTTATGAAATATGTTGCATATTTATAATTTATAAAAATTAAAGAAAATTAAGAAATAAGGAGAAAAAATAAAAAAATGACAGAATTAGAAATTAAACAAGAAGTAGAAAGACAATTTAATATTTTAAGTCGTGGGTGCGATGAAATAATTAATGAAAATGAATTTAAGAAAAAGTTGGAAAAATCAATTTCAACAAATACTCCATTAAGAGTAAAATTGGGGATTGATCCGACTGGGTCTGATTTGCACTTGGGACATGCGGTACCTTTGAGAAAATTGAAACAGTTTCAAGATTTGGGACACGATGTGTTCTTCTTGATTGGAACTTTCACTGGAAGAATTGGAGATCCGACTGGAAAATCTGAAACTAGAAAAATGTTGTCAGAAGAACAAGTTATGGAAAATATTAAAACATATTTGGATCAAGTAAAATTAATTTTGGATTTAGATAAAATTAATGTTGTTTACAATGCTGACTGGCTGGAAAAATTATCGTTATCAGATGCGTTGAATTTGTTGTCACAATTTACAGTTTCACAAATGATTTCGAGAGAAGATTTTTCAAAAAGATTATCTGAAAATAAACCAGTTTCATTGATTGAGTTTATGTATCCAATTTTACAAGGGTATGATTCAGTAGAATTACATGCTGATGTGGAATTAGGTGCGACTGAACAAAAATTCAATTTGTTAAGAGGAAGAGATTTACAGAAAAACTTTGGTCAAGAGCGACAAATTTGTATGATAATGCCGATTTTGGTTGGACTTGATGGAGTGGAAAAAATGTCTAAATCATTAGGAAACTACATTGGTGTAAAAGATACGCCAAACGATATGTTTGGTAAAGTTATGTCAATTTCAGATGAATTGATGGAAAATTATTACACAATGATAACTGATGTTCCTTTTGAGAAAATTGAAGAAATTAAAGCACAAATCGCAGATGGAAGTTTACATCCAATGGAAGCTAAAAAACAATTGGGAGCAGAAGTTGTAAAAATTTACTACGGTGAAGAAGCGGCTAAAGAAGCGAGAGATTGGTTTGAAAATGTATTCAGTAAGAGAAACTTAAATGTTGACTTGCCTGAAGTTGAATTGGAATATAAAGAAGTTGGAATCATTGATTTATTAGTAAAAGAAACAGGATTAATGAAAACAACAAGTGAAGCTAGAAGATTAATTCAACAAGGTGGATTCAAAATAAACGATGAGCCAATAAAAGATGTGAAAGCTACAGTTGTTCTTGAAAGTGGAATGATTGTGAGAGCTGGGAAGAAAAAAATTGTTAAAGTGAAATAATATTTTTAAAAAAATAAAAAAAGTAAAGTTTTGATTTTGAAATTATCAAATTATTATAAAAATAAAAAAATTACTCATTTAAAAATTTAAGTAAAAGTTTAAGTGAGTAATTTTTATTTTAACAAAAATTCAAAATTCTTTGTATCAAGATATTTATATTTTTATAATAAGTTTATTTCATTTTCACGGCAAACTTTTTTAATATCTTCAGTCCAGAATGAAGCTTGAACTTCTCCAATGTGTGCTTTTTGCAAAAAGAACATGCAAATTCTTGATTGTCCAATTCCACCACCGATTGTTAATGGTAATTCTCCATTTAAAAGTTGTTTGTGGAAATCTAACTCTTTTCTTTCTTCCAAGTTTAATTCTTTTAATTGTCTTTCTAATGCATCTTTATCAACACGAATTCCCATTGAAGATAATTCCAATGAATGATTTAATGCGGGATCCCACAAAATCAAATCTCCGTTTAATTCCCAGTCATCATAGTCTGGAGCACGACCGTCGTGTCTTTGTCCAGAAGCTAAAACTTTTCCAATTTGCATAACGAAAATTGCTCCTTTACTTTTTGCAAATTCATTTTCTCTTTCTTCTGGAGTTAAATTTGGATATAAATTTTCTAATTCTTGTGAAGTTATGAAAGTAACTTCATTTGGTAAATTGATTTTTACTTTTTCAAATCTAGCACTAAGTTCTCTTTCTGTATTTAAAAAGACTTTGTATATTTTTCTAACAGTTTCTTTTAAAAAATCAAAATTTCTATCTTCTTTTGTGATAACTTTTTCCCAATCCCATTGGTCAACATAGATTGAGTGTGTGTTGTCCATGTCTTCATCTCTTCTAATTGCGTTCATATCTGTATAAATTCCTTGTCCTACAGGAACTTTATATCTTTTTAACGCCATTCTTTTCCATTTTGCAAGTGAATGTACGATTTCTAATGTTTCGCCAGGAACTTCTTTTGTTTCAAATGCAACTGGTCTTTCCACGCCATTTAGGTTGTCATTTAACCCCGAAGCCTTTTTTACGAATAACGGTGCCGATATTCTTGTTAAATTTAATGCGCTTGAAAGTTCTTTTTCAAAAAAATCTTTTACGAACTTAATCGCAATTTCTGTTTCCATTATCCCGTATTTTGGGTCATAACCTTCTGGTATAAAAATACTTGACATAATTTTTCTCCTTCTTTTCTCAAATTTTATTTTTTCTACCCGTTTATGTTAGCAAAATTCTAAATTTTTGTCAAATTTTTTTATTTTTATAAAAAAAATTAGAAAATGGCTTTTATTTCTTTTTATAAAGCGAATAAATCTGCATTATCAGTGTTTCAACTCCAGCACTCATCTCAATTTTTCCTGTTTTTATAGAATTTTCAATTTTCCACGAGCGATATACTAATTTTTTTAAACTTTCTAAACTATAATTTTTCTCTAATTCTAATTTTTTGAAAATAGCGTACGAATTTGGAATTCTGTTATTTGTTTTAAATGCTTCTTTTACTTTTTCAAACTGAATCTTAAAAGTGTTATAATTAGAACTAAATTGTTTACCTTCTTTTTTTAAAATTTTTATTTTATATAAAACTTCCAATTCGTTATACAGTGAATAAAGCACTCCCATATATTCCTTAGTTTGCTCCAAATATTTCATAACTTCATTTATTCTATTTGATAAAATTTCTTTAGTTATTTCGTAAATTTTATACTCTTTTTCTATAGAAATAATATTCTTTAGTTTTTTTAAATCAAACTTTTCTCCATCTAAAAAAATTTTTATTTTTTCAATTTCATTTTTCACTTTAAAAGGATTTGTTCCAATCATTTCCAAAAGTGAACTGGCATTTTTTTTATTTATTTTCAGCTCAAGCATAACATAATTTTGTATTTCAATATCTTCATCTTTTAAAAACAAAAAATTTTTGATTTTTTTATCTTTTTCAAGATTATCAAGAGTTTTTTTTAGCTCGGCATTCAATTTTCCATCTTCTTTTTCATAGTCAATAATAATTTGCTTATTTATTATATCCAAATTAGCGATGTTTTTCAAAAATGTTTCAAATTTTTTTATTTTTTGTGACCTTTTTAACACAATGAGTTCTTGCGAAGAAAAAATAGAATTTATCGAAATTTTTTGAAGAAAATTTTCATCTTCCTTAAGTTCTGCATCAAAAAAGCTCTCAGAGATATTAGGATTTCTTTCTTTCAATTTATTTAAAATTTCAAAATATTTAAATTCTCTAAATTTTGTCCCACCAATAAAATAAATCATTTTACCTCTTTTCAAAATTTTTGTTATTTTTTTTAATTTTATTTATTTAATTTTATTTTTCTTTCTTTCTCTATTTATTTATTTATTTATTTTAATATTCTAACTTTATGTTCTAAAATTATATCACAATAATTATTATTTAGCGACATTAATTTTTTTCGTTTGAAGTATTTTTTTACTTGTGATAAAATAAAAAAAATAAGGTAAAAGTAAAATAAGTAAAAAAATAAGTAAAATAAAAATTAAAGTATAAATATTAAAAAAATAAAAAAATAAAATTTTTGAAAGGAAAAGCGATGTATTTAAAGGCATTGGAGATAAACGGCTTTAAGTCGTTTGCAAATAAAACGGTAATTGAATTTGACAGCGGAATAACTTCAATTGTGGGACCGAATGGAAGTGGGAAAAGTAATATTTTGGATGCAATTCTTTGGGTTTTGGGAGAACAAAGTTATAAAAATATTAGAGCGAAAGAGAGTTCGGATGTAATTTTTTCTGGAGGAAAAAATAAAAAGGCAAAAAATCAAGCAGAAGTTAGTCTTTATATTAACAACGACGATAAATATCTGGACATTGATTTTACAGATGTGAAAATCACTCGGAAAATTTTTAAAAGTGGGGAAAATCAATATTTTTTGAATAACGAAAGAATTCGGCTAAAAGATATTCACAACTTGTTTTTGGATACAGGAATCGGAAAACAGGCTTATTCTGTGATTGGTCAGGGACGAGTTGAGCGAATAATTGGGTCTTCGCCAAAAGAGCTTAGAGAAATAATTGAAGAAGCGGCTGGAGTTAAAAAGGCTAAGAATGAGAAAGAAGAAGCTACGAAAAAACTTGAAAATGTCAAAAATGAAATTGAGAAAATCGACTATGTGGAAAAAAGTTTGTCAAAAAGAGTAGAAGAACTTAAAATTGAACAAAAAAAGGCAAGACTTTACAAAAAAATTTCTGATAAAATGGACACCCAAAAATTTATGATTCTGGAATATGGAATTAATGAAAAAAAATTTTTGCGTGATGAGTTTGAAGAAAAAAATAGTGAAATTTTGGAAAAATTGGAAAAATTGGAAAAAAATTTGTCTGAGAAGCGAGAAGAGTCGGAAAAAGTTGGCAAAAAAAATGACGAAGCTAAAAAAAATCTTGTTTTACAAAAAAAACAGAGAAATAGTAATTTTGGCGAAATTGAAAAACTTAAAGATGAATATTCTAAGATTTTGAATAAAAGTTCTAATTTGGAAATTGAGGCTTTGGAAAAAGAGAAAAGAAAAAAAGATTTGGAAATTGAAATTTCTTCTAAAGAAAAAATTTTGAATGATTCAAAAAATGAATTAGAAATTTTGGAAAGACAATTTTTTGAAAAAGAAAAAGAAAAAAAAGAAATTTATAAAAAAGTTTTGGAAATAAAAAATAGAAGTGAAAAAATCGAAAAAGAGTTGAAAGAGAGAACTCGAAAAAATTCTAATTTAGAGATTGACAAAATAAAAATTGCTGGAGAAAATGAAGATTTGGAAAAAAGGATTTTTTTGTCTAAAAACGAGAAAAAAAGGAATTTTTCACAAATGGAAAAATTAAAAAAAAATTTTGAAAAAATTATTCAAGAAAAAGAAAAATTTGAATTTCAAAAAGAAAAAAAAGAAAAGGAAAAAGCGCAGAGTGAAAAGGAAATTTCTCGCTTAACAAGTGAAATTGACAATTTGCGAGAAAAACATTCGGAAAATGTGAAAAATAAAAATAAAATAAATTTTGAGCTGCAAAATTTAAAAATTAAAAAAAATGCGATTTCTAGTGCAATTGAAAACAATGAAACTTTTAACAAAAGCAGTAAATACATATTAGACAAAAAAATTAATGGAGTTGTAGGAGCTTTTGTAAATTTGATTGAAATTCCCTTTGGCTTTGAAGCGGCAATTCAAACTTTGTCAGGCGGAATGTTTCAAGATATTGTCACACAAAATACCGAAGTTGCACGAAATTGCATTGAACTTTTGAAAAAAGAAAAAATGGGAAGAGCTTCATTTTTGCCGATGAACGATATAAAAGTTTTTAAAAGTTTGAATTTTCTTCCAAAAATTGAGAAAAATTTTTCAAAAAAATTGTCTGACGAATTTAGTGAAAGTGAGAAAAAAAGCATTGTTTTAAATACGAAAGGTCAAAATGGAATAATTGATTTTGCAAGAAATATTGTGAAATTTGATAAAAACTTGGAAAAAGTTGTTCAGTTTGTTTATGGAAATTCTGTTGTTGTACAAAATTTGGAAATTGGAATTGAACTTTTAAAAAAAGGTTTTAGTGACAGAATTGTGACGCTTAACGGCGATATTATCACTTCTCGTGGAAGAATGACTGGAGGATTTTCGCAGAGAAGAGATGAGCTTCTTTTTCAAAAAAAAGAATTGAAAAAATTAGAAGAAAAAATTTTAGAAAAAGAAAAAAAGTTTTTTGAATTTAATGAAAAAGTTGAAAAAATTTTTGAAAAAGCTGAAAAAATTGACAGAAGGAAAAAGGAGTTGCAAAATAATTTTAGAGAATTTCAAAATGAATATAGTGAGTTCGTAAAAAGTTACGATAATTTTAACGGAAATTTTTCACGGGAAAAAAGGTCGATTGACACTTTGGAATATGAAATTTCTCAAATTGACGATTTTATTTCGGAAAAAGAAAAAAAACTTTTGCAAAATCTTGAGTTAATAAAAAAAATTGACGAATATATTAAAGAAAATAATTTAAAATTGGAAAAACTTAAAATTGAGAGTTCTAAAATTGAAAATACGGAAAAATTTTTGCAAAAATTAAATATCGTTGATAAAGATTATGAAATTTTGAAAGTGAAAAAAGAGAGCAATAAAAAAAGATATGGCGAAATTTACAGCGACTATAAAAAAAATTTGAGAGAAATTGAAAATATTGTAAAATTTGAAAACGAAAAAGAAATTTTACAGAAAAAATTAAATTCTGAAATTTTTTCTAAAGAAAATGAAATTTCTAAATATGAAAATGCAAATAAAAATATTTTGTCCGAAATTAAAAAAAATGAAGAAGAAATTCAAAAATTTGAAAAGTTTGAGCGAGAAATTTTGGGAGAACTAAAAAATTTGGAAATCGAAATTGTTAAGTTTCAAAGTGAAAATGAAAAATTATCTGAGAAAATTAAAAAAAATGAAAAAGATTTGAATCTTGAAACTGAAAAAATTGGCAAAATTGAAGAAAGCAAAGTTATGCAAGATGAAGAATATTTTGAGATAAGCAATGAAAAAGAATTTTTGGAAATAAAAAAAGAATTTTCTAAAAATGAAAAAAGTCGTGTGGAAATTGGGGAAGTTGACTTGTCGTCGATTGAAAAATTTGAGCGTGAAAATAAAGAATATGAAAATCTTGTGAACCAAAAAAAAGATTTGGTGGAAAGCCGAAAAACACTTTTGGAATTTATTGAAGAAATTGAAAATGAAGTGCGAGTAAAATTTTTGACCGCTTACAAAGAAATTAATAAAAATTTTGAATATATGTGCGAAAATATTTTGAATGGAGCAAAGGGAAACATAAAGCTGATAAACCCTGAAGATATTTTGACAACGGGACTTGAGCTTAGCGTAAAATACAAGAATAAACCTGAGCAATCGCTTTTACTTTTGTCAGGTGGAGAAAAATCAATGTTGGCAGTTTCGTTTATTATGGCAATTTTTATGTTCAGACCGAGTCCTTTTACTTTTTTTGACGAAATTGAAGCTGCTCTTGATGAAAAAAATACGAAAAAAATTGTGGAACTGCTTCATAATTTTACTGATAAATCGCAGTTTATCTTAATCACGCACAATAAAGAAACTATGAAAGGTTCACACAGACTTTATGGAATTACGATGAATAAAGAAATTGGAGAAACTAAAGTTGTTTCAGTTGATGTATAATATAATATTTAATATAAAAAATGGGGAATTTTTGTTCCCCATAATTTTTTAAAAAATTCCAATCCCATTCATTTCAACAAATCTAAAAAGTAAATCGTTAAAAACGCTTTCGTTTTTATTTTCATCATAAGGCAAAGTGAATTCACCGTCTCTATTTGTCCAAAGTCTGTCGTAGTAATCTGAAATTTGTTTTGAAACTTTTTGGTCGTAACTTGAAACTATTTTTATTTCATTCTCTAAATTATAATTTCTCATATTTCTTCTTGTAAAGTTAGTTGAACCGCCATAAGTTATCATATAATCTTTTTTGAAAATAGACATCATTTTTACATGATACATCTCTTCGCCTCTGTTGTAAAATCTAACAGTGATGTCATAGTTATGTTTTCGTGCAAATTTCATAAGTTCTCCTGTGGAAGCTTTGTTTGGAAAACCTGCCGTTGAATTATTTAAGATTATTTCAAATTTTACGCCTCTTTTAGCAGCTTTTCTTATATCATTAATAATTTTCCTGTCCGCCAAAAAGAACTGCGCTATTACAACTTTGTCGCCAGATTTTGTCTTTTTTAGTTCTTTTGAAATATCAATTCCAGTCGCTCCTTCAGTAAAATATTGCAACTTAATTTTGTCATTTTGAGAATCTGGAATTTCAAATTTTTTATTTGGTAAATTTTGTTTTAAATTTCCATCTTTTTTTGTAATTCTTGCAACTGGTTTTTCAGCATCGTAAATTTTTTGAATGATTGGCGAAGAAAATTTAAAAGCTACATTTGAATGTCTTGAACCTTCGGCGTGTGGATTTGCAGAAGTTAGCATAGCTGTATTTTCATTCATAATCAATTTTCTGTGGTCAGCTTTGGCGTTTAGCGCTCTTAAAATACTTCTAATCGTAACTGGGTCAGTTCCTTCATAAGCTGGATTTTTTGTTTTTCCAACATTTTTAGGATTTCCAAAAGGTCTTATAAAAAGTCGCCAAGGTGTTGAATACAAGTGCAGCGGGTCACGCAATTTTGCTAAATCAACATAGCCTATTTTTACTCCAGCTTCTTCCAATTTTTTGTGAGTTGGATTGTCAAATGCACCGTAAAAAGTGTTGCTTTCATCGAGTATCAAATAAATTTCAACATTTGGTTCTTTTTTCTTTTTTTCCAGAATTTTTTGAGCAAATTCTTCAGCGATTGGAAGTGGATGCAATTTTTCTTCCACACCTTTTCCAACCCAGTCGTTAAAGACAAAAATGTCCATAAGAAAAAAGTCATGAGCGTTGTCCAAAATATCATAAGCCTGATCCCAAATTTGTCTTTCATAATGTGTTGTGCCATCTTTTTTGTAAGTCAAATCATAGTAAAAATCGACATTGTCGGCATTGTAGACATTAGTTTTGGTTTGAAGTCCCATTTTTTCATAACTTTTGCATGAAAATATCGACATAAAAATAAGTAAAATTAAAAAAATATTTTTTTTCCGCATAAAAAATCTCCTTTTTTGATTCTCACTAAATAATACAATTATTTTTTGTAAAAATCAATATTTTTTTGTTTTTTAGTAAATCAAAGTAATTTTCAGATATAAATATTTTACGCCACTTTTTCCTAATGTTCTCCCTTGTAATTAGTTAAAAAATATGGTAAAATTTCTTACGAATTAAGGGATAAAATATATAAGTTATATTAAAAAAAAATAAAAAAATAAGTTTTATCCTACTACTATAAGGAGAGTTTTTGAAATGAAAAAATTTGTATTTTCGTTGGCATTTCTAATTTCTGGAATTTCTTTTTCGGGGACTTGTCATTGGATTAAAAATCCTAATTTTTATGTAAAAAAAGAGATAGAATTGATTAATACTAATAAGATGAATTTAAAAGGAAATGTTTACTGTGATGTTGACAAAGATTATTTAACATATTATATTGGCACTGGAAATTTGGAAGTTGGACTTGTTTATAATGAAAAAGAAAAAAAAGAATTGACTTATGAAAATATTATGAATATTTTGCTAGATTTTGAAAATGATATTGCAAAATTAGTTCCAGATAATATTCCAGCAAAAAATTTAAAAGAAAAACCGCAATTTTATACATATAGATTATATATTTACGACGCTAAGCAAAATGATACATATATGTTTTTCAAATATATTTTTGACACAACAAAACCTGATGGCGACTGGAAGATGTACTACAACAGCGAGATTTTTTCTAAAATGAATAACAATGTAGTTGACATATTCCAAAAAAATGGATATGGACCAACTGAAGATATTGTTTATTAAAACAATGTTTGGGAAAGTAAAAAATGGATATAATTTTAGAAGAAGATATAGCATATAAAACAAAAGTTAATGATTTTGGCGTAGAGCCTGTAAATAAAAGAATTATTACAACTGGCGAGAAATTAATTTTTTTTAAAAAAGGAATATTTGAAAAAGAAACTGGCGGAAAAGTAAAAAATAGTAAAATTATAAAATATATAAAAGAAAAAAATCAATTGTTTGTATCAAGTATGTTTTTTGTTTCAACTCCAAATGGGAAAGTTTACAAATGTGATGGAAATAAAAAGAAAATAAAAACGCTTGTCTTTGAAACAGATAAGTTAATCACGGCTATGAATTTTATAACAAGTGGAAGAATTGTCTATATAGAAGATAACACATTGTTTTCTTATGATGTGGATACACAAGAATTAATTTTTACAAAAATAAATAAAAATAAAAAAATTGGAAATTATGATATTTTTACAAGTGGTGAAAATGTTATAATTAAATTTAGGGAAGAAGAAAAAGAAAATAATATAATTTATATTTTTGAAAATAAATTAAAAAAAATATTTGAAATAAAAACTGAAAATGACCACACTTATTCCAAAATAGTTGGGATTAAATATTTTGCGGGAACGGAAGAAGGCGAAATAGAAGTTTGGAATATTTTGGACAAAGAATTGTACAATTCTATAAAAATAGCGGATATAAAAATTAATTATATAGAAGAAGATGAAGAAAAATTTTTTATTGGACTTGTTGATGGAACAATGATAATTACCGATAAAGATTTTAAAATATTGATAAAAGAAAAAGTTTCAGATGAAGAAATACAAAAAATATGTATAATTGAAAATGAAATTTATATTTTGATTTCGGACAAAAGAATTATAAAATATAGAATGATTAATAAATAAAAAAATTTATAAAAATTTGAGGAGGAAAAGATGATTTACACATTGACACTAAATCCTGCATTGGATTACGACATGTATTTGGAAAATGAATTGGAAGCAGAAAACTTGAATCTTGCAAAAGAGGTAAATTACAGAGCAGGTGGAAAAGGAATTAATGTTTCAAAAGTTTTGAAAAACTTAGGAATTGAATCTACAGCGATAGGATATGTTGCAGGATTTGTAGGAGATTTCATTGTAAAAGATTTACAAAAAGATGGAATAAAATCAGAATTTGTAGAATTAGATGGAATCACAAGAATTAATGTAAAAGTTAATGGAAACGACAAAGAAACAGAATTGACTGGAGTTTCGCCAAAAATAACAGATGAAAAATTACAAGAATTAGTAAAGAAAATGGCTGACTTGAAAGATGGAGATATTTTGGTATTATCTGGAAGTATTCCTTCATCTATTAGTAGTAAAATTTATAAAGAATTATCAGAAAATGTAAAAGCAAATGTAGAAATAGTGCTTGACACAAGAGGAAACTTATTGCAAGACAATATTCATAACAATCTTTTCGTTAAACCAAATATTCATGAATTAAGAGATATGTTTGGTGAAAAATTAGAAACTAAACAGGAAATTGTTGAAAAATGTAAATATTTCTTGGATAGAGGGGTAAAAAATGTAATTTTATCTCGTGGTGGAGATGGAGCTTTGCTTGTAAATAAAGAATTTGTATTGGAAGCTAGTGTTCCTAAAGGGAAATTGATTAATTCTATTGGAGCTGGAGATTCGATGGTAGCAGGATTTGTGGCAGGATTTGTTAAAGGAATGTCTACAGAAGATGCTTTCAAATTGGCAGTGGCTTCAGGAAGTGCAACAGCTTATTCTTA
>ERZ772945.2012-NODE-2012-length-13258-cov-7.286374_pt1 | contig 13258 bp, 10 predicted proteins | sample MGYA00511681_ERZ772945 | MGnify/ENA primary metagenome ERZ772945 (study PRJEB29015, sample SAMEA2737943) | human oral metagenome | biome: human oral; feature: human-associated habitat; material: dental | place: China | collected 2143 ... | reverse complement strand
GAAATGCGCTGCGACCACTTTGACGCCGGGACCTGTCGGTCCTGCTCCCTCCTCCCCCAGCCCTACGAGCACCAGCTCGCCGGCAAGGCGGAGACCATCGCGGCCACACTCTCCCCCGTCCCAGGAACCGGCGACATCGCCTGGCTGGCCCCGGCCTCGTCCCCGGAGAAGGGCTTCCGCACAAGCGCAAAGCTCGTCGTCGGAGGAACCCGCCGCCGCCCCACCCTCGGCATCCTCGGACCCGGCCGCCGCGGCGTCGACCTGCCCGGCTGCCCCATCCAGCACCCGGCGATCAACCGCGCGACGCCCGGCCTCAAGCGCTTCATCCGCTCCCTGGACCTGACACCCTACGACGTTCCCACCAGGCGCGGGGAACTCAAGAACATCCTCATCACCGTGGGCGCAGGCGAGCGGCTCATGATTCGCTTCGTCCTGCGCACGCGCGATCGCGTCTCCGACATCCGCTCGGCACTGCCGCTGCTGCGCGACCTCGTACCGGCCGCCCACGTCGTCACCGCGAACATCCACCCCACGCACGAGGCCATCGTGGAGGGCCCCGACGAGATCATCCTGACGCGTGCCCGCACGCTGCCGCTCAGCGTTGAGGGCCTCGAACTGGGGCCTCGTTCCTTCGCACAGACGAACGCGCACGTCGCCTCCGCCCTGTACGAGCAGGCCGCGCTGTGGGCCTCGCGCCCCTTCGCCGACGGGCGCCTTCCCGAGAGCCTGTGGGACATGTACTGCGGCGTCGGGGGCTTCGCCCTCGCTGCCGCGCGCGCCGGATTCCCGCGCGTCACCGGCGTCGAGGTGTCCTCGGGGGCGATCTCCTCGGCGATCAGCGCCGCGCGCCACGCGGGCCTGTCGCGCAGCGCTGCCACCTTCATCGCGGACGACGCGACCACGTGGGCGCGCGCCCAGTCGCCGGAAGACGTGCCCGACGTGATCGTCGTGAACCCTCCGCGTCGAGGCATCGGAGCCGACCTGGCCGCCTACCTGAACGAGTGCGACGCGCCCCGCGTCATCTACTCCTCGTGCAACCCCACGTCGCTGGCCACGGACCTGGCGGCCATGCCCACGCTGCGCCCCGTCGAGGGCCGCCTCTTCGACATGTTCCCGCACACGACCCACGCCGAGGTGGCCCTCCTCCTCGAACGCGCGGAAGTAGCTCCGATCGCACGGCCCACCCCGGCCTCGGACCGTTACAATTGGACCTAACGTTAGGAGACACATGACCGTCGAACTCATCACCGCCGCCACGCCCGAAATCCACGAGGCCATGGGACGCTTGCTCCCCCAGCTCTCCCGCTCCGCCGCCCCCATGAGCGAGGCCGACGTGGAGCGCTTCCTCGCCCAGTCCGGCGTGCACCTCTTCGTCTTCCGCCCCGACACCGCTGACGCGGAAGGCAACCACCCAATCCTCGGCATGCTGTCGCTGGCCACCTTCGAGATCCCCACGGGCGTGCGCGCGTGGGTCGAGGACGTCGTCGTCGACGAGGGTGCCCGCGGTCAGGGCGCCGGCCAGTCCCTCGTCGTCGCCGCGATCGAGCACGCCCAGAAGATCGGCGCCCGCACCGTCGACCTCACCTCGCGCCCCTCGCGCGAGGCCGCGAACCGCCTCTACCAGCGCGCCGGCTTCGAGCTGCGCGAGACCAACGTGTACCGCGTGACGCTCGAGAAGAAGTGAGTCCGCGACGGTTGCACTGCTTGCGGCCTTAAGTCGTTTGCACTGCTTGCGTTGCTTGCATCGCTTGCTGATGCTTGCCTTGCCGCCCGCCCGCGCATGATGCGTGGGCGGGCGGTTTACGTGGGGCGATGAACGCATAACCGACGGATCCGGGATGCGGTTCCCGCTGGCCGATTGCGCATGACCACCGGGCCCACGTGTAGCGGCAGCGCATGACAGCGGCATCGATGGGCGGGGCGTGGGCGCAAGAAAGGCCCTATGCAAGCCACATCTGGTCCTCAGCGAGACAAAACTCGCCCAGCCGCCCGGCTCGGCGGGATCAACCGGTACAAAACTCTCCCAGCACACCTCCTCCTGCCGGGATTCCGCGAAAAAGTTCGCCCAGCACCCGACTTCTCGGGCTGATCCGCGAAAAAGTTCACCCAGCACAACCCCTCCACCAGTGTTTTCGCGAAAAAGTTCGCCCAGCAGGCCATAAAACGCCATTTTTGGGGCATTTATCGTGCGCTGGGCGAACTTCTTCGCGTTCACGCCCGCTCCGGTCCGAGCAGGGAGAACTTTATCCCGCATGCGGGGCCGCTTCCGGCACAAAACTGTCCCCACTCGTGGCCTCGGCGGGCGATACCGGAAGAAAAACCTCCCGGCACACACCCCCGACGGGCCCAACCGGTACAAGACTCTCCCAGCACGCCCCAAAACGCTGATTTCGGCCCATTTTGCGCCAGCAGGGAGAACTTTGTACCGCTGCCGCCACCAACAACCCGAGCAGGGCGAAAAAAGTCACGCACCAACACCCCACCTCCCCCACCAACGCGTCCCTCTCCAAATTTCGCATGCAATTCAATTGCATGAACTTTCAACAAAGCTCAGAAACGTTGCAATTGCAACGACGCCAATTCATGATTTGAAGTAGCCCAAGGGGAATTACGTGCGAAATTGCTAAGCCGCAGGGGCCGACCGCACTGGCCTCTCACAGCAACAGACACTGCCGGGGCGGAGGGCGCCGGAGTGCCCGAAGGACCTGGCCGCGGGGCCGGTGGGCGGTGGCAGGGCCTGGCCGGGCTTCGAGGCGACGCGCCGAGCGAAGCTCGCGGCGCGGACGGCGAGCGGGCGGGCAGGCCGCGGTGCTGGTGGGCGGCGGCAGGGCCTGGCCGGGCTTCGAGATCGATCACTCCGAGCCGCAGGCTCGCGTGTGGCGATCTCGCGGGCGGGCCGCCGCCCACCGGCACACACAGCGGCCAGACCCAACCAGTCAGAACTCCTCGTAGTACTCCGGATTCTGGTCGGCCTGGCGGCCGTCGGGGCGTCCGAGTGCGCTGATCGCAGCCATTTGTTCGGAAGACAGCGAGAACGAGAAGATGTCGAGGTTCTCGCGCTGGCGCTCAGGGTTACCGGACTTGGGCAGGGGCATCGTGCCGAGCTGGTAGTGCCAACGCAGGATGAGACGTGACGGGGACACGCCCACCTCGGATGCCAGTGCAACGATCGCGGGGTCTTCGACGATGCGCCACTTGCGACCCAGGGGACTCCACGACTCGGTGAGCACGCCGACCTGCGCGTGATAGGCCAGCGCGGAGGCCTGGGGGAAGTAGGGGTGCAGCTCGATCTGGTTGACGCTCGGGTACTCGCCGGTCTCGGCGTGCACGCGCTCAAGGTGTTCGGGCAGGAAGTTGCAGACGCCGACGGATCGGATGAGGCCGCGATCGCGCGCGTCCAGCAGGGCTTGGAAGGCCTCGACGTACAGGCCGCGCTTGGGGTTGGGCCAGTGGATCAGATACAAATCCCAGTAGTCCAGGCCAGCGCGCATAAGGGATTCTTCGAGGGTGTAGACGGCCTCGTCGTAGCGCTGGTGGCGTCCGGGGAGCTTGGAGACGAGGCGCAGGTCCTCTCGGGGGACGCCGCAGCGGCGGACGGCGGCACCCAGGGCGCCTTCGTTTTCGTAGTTGAAGGCGCTGTCCAGCATGCGGTAGCCGGCCTCGATGCCCGAGACCATTGAGGAGACGCCCGAGGCGCCGCGTAGGTTGTAGGTCCCCAACGCGATCGCGGGAACGTCCAGGCCGTCGTTCAGGGTGTATGCGGGGATCTCACTCATGTGTTAATCGTAGGCCGCGCCTCGCTTGGAGTTCTACCATGGGAGGTATGGCACAGCTTGAACTGGACGAGGTCCACGCGAACGCGGTGGACTATCAGCATTTCCTCCTTGACTCTCCCACCCCCTATCACGCGGCCGAGGTCGTGGCTCAGCGCCTGGTGGACGCCGGCTTTACGCGCGTCGACGAGAAGGGTGCGTGGGATGCGTCCCCGGGTGGTCACGTGATGGTGCGCGGCGGCGCGGTGGCCGCGTGGTTTGTCCCCGAGACGGTTGCTGATGACGCGGGCTTCCGCATCGTTGGCGCGCACACGGATTCGCCGGCGCTGTCGGTGAAGCCGTCGGTGCAGTCGACGACGCCGGACGGCTGGGGCCAGATCGACGTCGAGGTGTACGGCGGCATGATGTGGAACTCGTGGCTGGATCGCGAGTTGACGCTGGCGGGCCGCCTGATTCTGAACAATGGCGAGGTCGTTCTGGCGCGTACTGGCCCGATTGCGCGTATCCCGCAGCTGGCGATCCACCTGGATCGTGAGGTGAATCCGGTTGGTTTGAAGCTGGATCCGCAGAAGCACCTGCACCCGGTGTGGACGGTCGATAACCCGTACGGCAACGTGCTGGAGTATGTGGCGCGCACGGCGGGCCTGGATGACGCGTCGCAGGTCGCGGCGTTCGATCTGATCCTCACGCCCAGTCAGGGGCCCGGTTTCTTCGGCGACAAGGGCCAGTTCATCGCGGCGTCGCGCCAGGATAATCTGTCGAGCGTGCATCCGGGGCTGGTGGCTCTGGAGCGTCTCGCTGCGCAGGGGACTCCGGAGAGCGGCGATATCACGGTGTTCATGTGCTTCGACCACGAGGAGGTGGGCTCGGAGTCGCGCACTGGTGCGGCCGGCCCGATCCTGGAGACGGTGCTGCGCCGCACGGCGACGGCGCTGGGCCGCGATGAGGACGGCTTCGAGCGGATGCTGGCGGCCTCGTCGTGTGTGAGCGCGGACGCGGCGCATTCGGTGCATCCGAACTACGCGGGCCATCACGATCCGGATAATCGTCCGATGATGGGGCGTGGCCCGGTCATCAAGATCAATTCGAAGCAGCGTTACGCGACGGACGGCGAGGGCATTGCCTTGTGGAATCGGGCGTGCGCGGCGGCGGGTGTGCCTTCACAGAGCTTCGTGGGCAACAACGCGATGCCGTGCGGCACGACGATCGGCCCAATCACGGCGACGCGCCTGGGGATCTTGACGGTGGATGTGGGCGTGGGCCTGCTGTCGATGCACTCGGCGCGCGAGATGAGCCACGTGGATGACCTCCTCACGCTCTCGAAGGCGCTGGAGGCGTACTGGCGCGGCGCCTAACGCCCGGGACGCCCGCGCCCGGCAAACCCCGCGGGTGAAGCCGTGCGCGCGGCACCCGCAGCAGGGTGCCTGAGCGCATGAAGATACCCCGGCCTCGTCAATTGATCGACGAGGCCGGGGTTCTTTTCGTCTATCGGGCGCCCTCAGAGGGAGGCGACTGCGGTGACGGTGACGGGCACGTTGCCGCGCGTGGCCTTGGAGTAGGGGCACAGCTCGTGGGCGCGGTCGGCGAGGGCCTGGGCGCGGTCGAGCTCGACGCCGGGGATGAACACCTTGATGTCGGCGGTCAGGGCGAAGGAGTCGCCTTCTGGACCCAGGCCGATCGTGGTGCGCACGACGGAATCGGTGGTGTCGATGCCCATTTCCTTGGCGGCCAGCCCCATGGCGCCTTGGAAGCAGGCGCCGTAGCCCATGGCGAAGAGGGCTTCGGGGTTGGCGCCGTCGCCGGTGCCGCCCAGTTCCTTGGGGGCGCGCATGATGTGGGTAATGCCGAGCGCGGGGACGGAGGAGGTACCGGCGCGGCCGCCCGTGGAGTCGGCGGTGACGGAGTATGCAATCTTGCTAGGTGTATCCATGCCCCCATTCCACCACTAGGACTTCAGTCCCGCAAGCGGTTTAACACAAAGACAAGCGATTCCGTGCACTCAAGGACGAGGCCGGGGCCCGCCCGCAGGTCACGGCCTCAGGCGGTGAGGAAGTCCGCGTCGGGGCGGGCGCTCAGCGCCTTGGCGACGGCGCGGCGGAAGCGGTCGTTCATGGGCGGGAGCTGGTCGCCGCGGAAGAACGCGGTCTCGCTGTTTTCGCCGTCGGCGGGGTTGGGGTCGCCACTCACCCACTGCGCCGCGAAGGCGACGTCCAGGTAGGTGGTGACATCTCCGTTGTCATAGGTGAAGGGGCCGACGACCTCGACGGAGAGGAGGCGGCGCACCTCGATGCGCACGTCGGCTTCCTCGAGCGCCTCGCGGGCGGCCGCGACGGCGGGCTCCTCGCCCGGGTCGACGATGCCGGTCACGGGGGTCCAGGCGCCGTTATCGGAGCGGCGTACGCACAGGATGTCGACGGCCTCGGGCGCGATGGGACGTTCCCAGTCGATGGGCGCGCATCCCGGGGCGGGGCGCAGGATGACGACGGTCGTGCCGGGCATCCACAGGGGCGCGTGGCCGACGTGTCGGCGCAGCTCGAGGACGAAGTCGGGGGTAGCCATGGCCCTAGTCTACGGCGCTCACAGGAAGGACGTAATGATCGGCAGGAGCAGGATCTTGACGATGATCGCGAAGGCGAAGAGGGTCGCGTAGGCGGCCTCGATGCGCTCGTCGGTGACACGGGCGTCGGCGGCCTGCAGGACGGCCGGCTGGCCGAGGAAGCCCGCGACGCCACCAGCGGCACGAGGCGCCGACAGGCCGATGAACTTTGCGCCGATCGCCTGGACGCCGCAGCACACGACCACCATGATGGCGGCGAGGAGTGCGGCGCGCCAGCCGTCAGGGCTGCCGAGCAGGCTCGCGAACTCCGGACCTGCGTTCAGGCCGAGCGCCGCAAGGAAGAGCATGAGGCCGATCTGGCGGATCGTCAGGTTCGCGGCGGCGGGCAGGGTCCACACGAGCGGGCCGGTGCGGCGCAGCGCGCCGAGCAGCATGCCGACGATCAGCGGGCCGGCGGCGGCGCCCAGCTGGAAGCCCTGCCCGCCCGGCAGCGGGAAGGACACGATGCCCAGGAGAAGGCCCAACACGAGGCCGATGCCGAAGGCCATGCCGTCGACCTCGGCGACGCGGCGCTCGGAGTCACCGAGCCACTCCGCGATATCGTCGAGCTCCTCCGTGGGGACGACGACCGCGACGTGGTCGCCGAGCTGGAGGTCGAGGTCGTCGCGGGCCAGGAGGTCCAGGTCGCCTCGGCGCACGCGGGTGATAACGGCACCGAAGCGCTTGGTGACGTTGAGTTCGGAGACGCTGCGGCCGGCGACATCGGGGTTGGACACGACGATGCGCTCGAACGCCAGGTCGGATCGATCATCCTCGAGGTTGTGGTCGAGGATCTCACCGACGAGGGGTGCCGTGTCCTTAATCGACGCGGGATCGCCGACCATGACGACGTGGTCTCCGGGCAGCAGGTCCTCGCCCGGGGCGATGACGCGCGTGCGGCCGTCGCGTCGCAGGTAAGACAGGCGCACGCGCTGCTCACGCCACGCCGCAATATCACGGGTGTTGATCTGCTTGGTCACGTGCACGCTGACGGCCTCGAGGGACGCACCAGCCAGGGAGGGCGTGTCCTTGGGACCCAGCCACTTCCTCGTCACCGTGATGGTCACGATGAGGATGCCGCCAATGACGCCGACCGGATAACCGAAGGCGTAGCCGACCGCCGCGTTCGCGTCCCCGGTGAGGCGGGTGGCCGTATCGAGGGCGGGCGCAGCGGTGAGGGCGCCCGTGAACAGGCCCGAGGTCAGGCCGGACGACAGGCCGAGGAGACGTCCGCCTGCGAGCGCAATAGCCGCGCCGACGATACACACGATCGTCGTTAGCGCGAGGAGGTTCGTCTGCTTGCGCAGATCCTGGAAGAAGGTCGCGCCCGCAGAAATGCCGACGCAATACACGAAGAAGGCCAGGCCCATCGGCTGGACGATCGACATGTGCGTGCTCACGACCTCGGGGTGCAGGGCCGAGACGATGAGGCCCACGAAGAGTGCGCCGGCCGCACCGAAGCGCAGCGGGCCGATCCGAATGGCCCCGATCGCAGCACCCAACGCAACAACGACAAACAGTGCGAGCAGGGGTGAAGACGTGAATAGAGAGGCCATAGCTTTCAGAGTACCTGTCGCTCCCCCGGCGGTCCCCGCCGACTGTCACATTACCTGCGTTATGAACCTCACGGATTGGTTACACTGGTGCCAGAAACTGAAAGGACGGTCATGTCTCAACCAGCACCCGGATGGTATCCAGACCCCGCAGGCTCTCCCCGCCTGCGCTGGTGGAATGGTGGCATGTGGACCGAGCAGTACCAGCCGATGCCCACGCAGCACCAGGCAATGCCTCAGCAGGGCATGCCTCAGCAGAACTTCCCGCAGCAGGGCTTCCCGCAGCAGGGCTTCCCCCAGCAGGGCGGAACCCAGCAGGGCGCGCAGCAGGCGAACGCCCAGAAGGGCCCTCACCTGCCGTCCAACAAGCAGGCGCCGACCGTCTCCTCGAATCCTTACGGCTCCGAACCCAGGTTCGACCAGCCACAGAAGGACGCGCGGGATAAGAAGGCCGGACAGACCAAGGACTCTCAGACCTCCTCGCACTGGAAGATCGCGACAGTCGCAGCGTGGGTGGCCGTCGTCGTTTTCGCAGTGACGACGATCATCGCGGGCGCCTCCTACAGCCACGCACGTGCGGAGCTCGCACCTGCGGTCAGCGAACGTGACGACGCTCAGGGCCAGCTCGACCAGGCACAACACGAGCTTGATCAGGCCCAGAAGGAACTTGAGGAGTTGGAGAAGTGAGTTACGTTCCCACCCCCGCGCAGGCACCCACGCCACAGGCTTCAGGGTCCCACAGCGGCATGAAGGTTCTGACGATCATCGGTGCCTGCCTCGCCGTCCTCTTTCTGATCCTCTCGGTTGGCCTGGGACTCGGTGCGCGTTCCACCCATCAGGCCGCCCGGCAGGCGCAGAGCGACGCCCAGGCCCTGCGTGATCAGGCCAAGGAAACGGAAACCGAGACGGCGACGACCCGCACCAAGATCAATGACGCGACCAATAAGAAGGAAGCTCAGGCGTGGTGTGACAGTCTGACGAGCGCGAATGCAGATTTCACCTCGCTTGATGTGAAGGCGCGAGAATACTCGAGCCTGACGGCGACACGCCACGAAGCCATCGGCAAGATTTGCCCGAAAAAAAAGGACTTTATCGAGGCGTACGCAAAAGACGCATCGCAGGACATGGTCAAGCAAGACACCCCCACCTGCACGGCGGGGGCATCCTCGGCGACAATCACCGGATCCGTATCCATTATCGGAACGAACCTGGCGGGCCTCTCGGCGTACGACGTCGGCGTCGAGGTCTACCTCGTCCCCGGCTCTACCATCAAGGGCTATCAGCCCTCAGACAAGCAGACGGTCACCGTCCCCGCGGGCGGATCAGCCTCGCTGTCATCGACTGTACCGTTGCCTTCCTTCGACTCGGGATCCTGCATCGTCCGCGCTGTCAGCATCTGGCCCAGCGGCGTCTGAGTAGATAGTTGCCCACCATCCCTACGGCTACTAGACTTCCTGACCGTACCCTCGGTTTTGCCACGGCACGGGAGAGAGAATCACGATGAGCGAACCCGCGGAAGGCTGGTACGCCGACCCGACCGATGCTGCGTAGCTGCGCTGGTGGGACGGTCACGCATGGACGCAGTACGTCGAACCCTACGAGGCGACCCCCGCGCAGTCTGAGACCGCCGAGGCGATCCCCGCCTACGACGAGGCCCAGTACCACGCTCAGCAGGAGCAGGTAGCGGCGAACGTACCGACTCAGGAAGCTGCCGAGGTCCCGCCGATCCCCTCCCCCGAGGAGCCCTCCTACTGGTGCGCACAGATCACACCTGAGAACGTCGCGAAGTTCGACGAGCTACGTGACCTCTACCTTGGCGTGAGTGAGACGGCTCAGAGTGCTGTTGATCAACAGTGTCAGAATAAGGTCACCATCAATAACCTCGTTGCTACCAACGATCCCAACGGGGCTTTCGACACCACCAGCGAGGTCGCAACCGTTGACGTCGACCGCAGCGGCACGGGCAAGACCCAATTTACAGTCCCCTACGACCCCACCTGGGGCGAGTACTACAAGGTTGACGTGAAGTCGTTCTTCCCGAACGAGTGAGACCGCATTCCTGATCGCGCCACCCCGTCGCCCTGCGTGGGCGGCGGGGTTTGTGTACCCGCAGCCAAGGGTCGTCAGCCCGACCCCGGACGCAACTCAGCCGTGAACGACCCGCATGCGCGCACCGACGAAGCCTGCCCCGGCCTCGTCGGTGAGCTCAGTAGTGCTCGTGGGAATCGTAGCCGCGCAGCCTATCGAGCTCGCGACGCTCCTTCTTGGTCGGGCGCCCGCTACCCCTCTCACGCATCGCGACGGGAATGTGCACGCGCGGGCGCTCCGGCGTGCGGTCATCGTAAGCGGTGCGCGCCTGCGGGTAGGAAACGCGCTTGCTCAGCAGCAGGACGACCCCGAGGATGCGGTCGAAGCCCTCGATGCGCAGGCGGACCTCGTCGCCGACACGCACCTTGTAGGCCGCTTTGACGGGCTCCCCGTTCACGCGCACGTGCCCGGCACGCACGGCGGCCGTCGCCTGGGAACGGGATTTCAGCTGGCGGGTCGCCCACAGCCAGGTATCGACGCGCACGGAGGACGATGCGAGCGCGCCGGCGGGGATCACGACGTCGTCGGGGGTCTGGCTCACTGCGTCCCCTAGTTGATGCGACGCAGACGCTTCTGGTGGCGGGGCGTCAGAACGATCGCGACGAGTGCGCACAGGATCGGCATGCCGATGAGCATGCCCAGGAGCGCACCCCACGGCACGACCGGCCGCAGCGTCGTCAGCGTCAAGAAGACATACGAGTTGGCGAACGTGATGACGGCGAGGACACCGACAACGAGGCCGGACAGAACGGCCGTCGGGATCGCATTGAGAGCGAGGATCACGCCCTGCCAGGTCGTCACATGACGGCGCATCGCGGGAGCAGCGCCGATCGCGTCGAGGGTATCGAGGTCGGGGCGCATATCCGCAGCCGACAGCGCCACAACGAGGGCGACCGTGGCAGCCGCGGCAACAACCGCGATGAGCGCCGCGGCGTAGGGCAGGACAAGTGAACGCATCGTCGGCACGATCACCTGCGCCGAGGCGCCGGGCACCTGGCGCGCGATCGTCGCCTGGAATGACGGAGCATCGACGGGGTTCACCGGATGATCGACGGTCAGGAGCTCGCCCAGAGGCCGCGCCTGGAGGCCGAGGTAGGACGCCGCAGTCGGCGACAGCACGATGACGTTGACGCGAGTCAGGGGTGAGGCAACGAAGGTCTGGACCGTCGTCACCTTGGCATCGGGCAGGTTGGCGTCCGACGCTCCCGCCGCCTTCGCCTCCGCGATGGCGCTCATGTCGAGGCTCCGCAGCGTCACCTGGCCCGCACCATCGATGTACTCCGGATCGGGAATGAGGACACCGCCAGCGTTCAAGGTGGCAATCGCGCGCACCATGTCGTCTTCGTTGCTGAAGTACCCAGCCTGACGCAGATACGTGCCGTCATCAACCATGTACGCCACGTCCAGTTCCGCCATGGTGCCCATGTTCGTCGACATCGTGAACGTCGAATTGTTGTACGGATGCACCGCCTCGACCATCGTGGTCGGGCCACCCGGGCCGCTATTCCACGCCAGGCCATTCAGCGGCGCCTGCGAGGTGACGCCGCGCTGGCCGTCGACCGCTTCGACAGCCGACTTCATGAGGTCGCGCGAGCGCTTGACTGAATCCGTGCGGTCAACGGTCGACACAAAGACCTGGCCCCGCTGCCCCACGTGCGGGCGCGAGTTCCAGCCGGCCTCGTTCGAGGAAGACAGGGTGATGAGCAGGCCGCACGCCACGAACACCGTCGTCAGGATCGAGGCCATGGCCGGGAAGGTGCGGTGGCCGTTGCGCACTGCGTCGCGCAGGGCGAGGCGCATACTCATCGACGCGCGGCGGTTGGGAGCGCGCCACCGGGTGAAGATGTAGGGGATCGATCCGATCAGGCCTGCCTCGAGCAAACCAATACCGACGACGAGTGCCAGAATCGAGCCTTGCCAGGCGGCAATGCCGAGCAGCGGCAGGCCAGCGAGGAGGGCGAGCGGGTAGATCATGCGGCGTCGCACCAGGCGCGATGGCTCCCACACGCGCCCGCCGATGACGGCGGAGGTGTCGATATGGGAGGTCGTATGTGCCGGAGACACGGACGCCATGAGCGAGAGGAGAACCGGCAGCAGCACGGACAGCGCGAGGGGCCACCACGGGACGATCCTGATACCCAGGCCCGACCACATGCCGATTCCCACCATCGCGGCCGCGGAGAAAGCCGCGGAAAACACTGCCGAGTAGAGGCCAATGATCACGCCGTGGGCGATCGTGAGCCGACGGCCGTCGGTGCGGTCGCCGCCATTGGCGACAATCATGGCAGCCGTGCGCATGACCGAGCGCTGAGCGACGGTGTACAGCGGCGAGATGAGCAGGATCATCTCCGTGAGGATCAGCAGAATACCGGTGACGAGCAGCAGGTACTGCCACGGGTTGGCGCTCCGAGCGCTTTGGGGAACCTCGTACTGGGCGATCTGCGAGGGCAGGGCCGAGGCGTCGGGCGGGTTTGCCAGCACCTGACGGGACAGGACCGAGAAACCGGATGCGTTCAGTTCGCGGATCTTCTCCCACGACACCGGCGTCGGTCCCGTCACGAACCAGGCAGTCTGCGTGCGCCCCGCAACGGCGAGGCGGTCAATCGGAAGGGTCCCATCGCCGATAATCGCGCGCTCAGAACCCCCAATGATGGAGTCGATCACGACGCTCGCCTTCAGGGACTGAGTCGCTCGTTCCTTCGCGATCGTCAGGGACAGGTTCACCGAGTCGCCGACGCTCACTGACAGGGCCCGGGCCACGTCCTCGGAGATGACGGCATGACCAGCGGCCAACGGCCCGCTCTTACCACCCGCATTGACGCGCGGCGCCTCCAGCGAGGCCGTTTGCGTGCCGTTGTCGACCGTAAAACCCGTGCCATCCGCCGTTTCCAGACGCAGCTGGTAGAGCGTATCGACGGCGATCAGCTGATCGCCCTCGGGCAGCCAGCTCTGGAGGGTGTCCATCGAAACCGAGACCTCGTCGCTCGAGGCCGTCTTCGACAGGCGGTCTGCGGTGAAGTCCTGCTCGATGGCCGTCGACGACCGGTGCAACGTCACCGCCTGCACGTCGCGGCGATGCCCGAGCCACGACGAGGCCTGGTAGCGCTGAGAGGTCGTGACGTCCCAGAAGGTGATCGCCGCAATCGCAATGATGATCGGTAGCGAGATCAGGAAGACCGCCGTGGACGTACGGCCCAGGCTTTGGCGCGCATCACGAGAGGCGATGCGGAGTACCACTCCCCATCGCC
>ERZ772945.2011-NODE-2011-length-13264-cov-17.307215_pt1 | contig 13264 bp, 8 predicted proteins | sample MGYA00511681_ERZ772945 | MGnify/ENA primary metagenome ERZ772945 (study PRJEB29015, sample SAMEA2737943) | human oral metagenome | biome: human oral; feature: human-associated habitat; material: dental | place: China | collected 2143 ... | reverse complement strand
TCCCCTCTCCATTCGGAGAGGGGTTGGGGGTGAGGCTCCTTCTCTCCCCTTGGGGGAGGCTGGGTGGGGTTATTCCATTCGGAGAGGGGCTGGGAGTGAGGCTGTTGAGGAGTTGTAAGTAAGGCTCCTTTTTCCCTCTTATTGCAAGTCTTTCAGCATAATTGGATGGTCAAGGTTCTCTATAGTCACATTGTTCGTAGAACATTCAATGCCCTTAGCAGCATCGGTAATCTTCGAACTCGTTGATTTCTCCGAACCATTCATCTTGAAGTAAAGCTCCAATCCTTCCGACTTCGGATCGACGCTTAGCATGTTCTGTTTAATCTGATTCTCTGTTCGAGCAACACTCCATACGCGCACCTCACTCATGTATCCATAGAACGGACGTGTACCCCATGGGAAGTTAGGAATCTTACCAATGTTAAAGCCAACATCGCTGTTTGGATTGAAGCCGGGTATGCTCCAAGCTGATTCTGCCCACTTCGTACCATTGAGATACATGACAGTTTTGCCCGTAGCCTGGTCGTAAGTCAAGGCGATGTGATACCACTTATTGGTCTGCAGAGCCTCTGGAGCTTCGTAATGTTGCTGTCCTGCAATCTGCAAAATATCCTTTGCAATACCACCGCCAACATCTCCAATGCGTAGAATCATTATACCTTCAGTACCCATGATTGTATTGTTATTACCAAAGTAATAAGGGTTAATTAAGGCCTCGTAGGTAAATGACTTGAAGTACGTTCCAGTAGGGAATTTAACCGAGATAAAGCTGTCGTAGAATAGAGCAACCTTACTAATTCTGATTGGTTTAGCTAATAAGATGTACTCAATGTCTTCGCCTTCTATGATGGAAGTAGAGCTTGAATGAACCTTAACAGGGAGCATATAGTTCTTGCCCTCTTCGAGTTGATCAAGGTTATTAAGGCTCAACACCACCTTATCGGCATAGATTTGTCCTGCCTCAATGGTCGATGATGTCTTGCTTAATGTGGCGTTTTCTGCCTTGTAAGCAATATAATCAGTGCCATACTTGTGATTGTAAGTAGTGACGAGTGAAGGGTCTGCCAATGAGTAAGAAACAGCCGTTGAGGATGATTGCTTATTGGAAATTCGTGCCGTGATGTCAACATCCAGACTCGTACCAGTATCTGGCATGGACACGTGTTGCACGTTATTTTCAAAGTAAACCTTCGCTTTCAAGAGGTCGCTCTCACTATCTTGACAAGCGGCAATAGACAATGCTACAAGGCTTAAGGATAGATATTTTATAATTGAAAACTTCATATTCTCTGTGTTATTTGAAATTTAATAATATGCGACGATAGCCTCTTTTAGTTGCCAGACTTGTACGGAGTGCCATTCTTCTTCCAGTCTTCAAAGACCTTCTGATTGATCTGTATCGCTTGACGCATCCATTTGTAATTCGGCGTGTTATCGTAGTCATTATCGAAGCGATAGGCTCCGAAGCCACCCTTGTAACCCTTAGTTGGCATACTGGCAGCTTGTCTCAAGAGTACACCACCCGTCTTGAAGGATGACTCAAAGTTGTCAGTTGTGATGATAGACTTCGGATCGATACCATATTGATCATAGTAGGTTGAACGTCCATAAGCCTGATCGATCCAATAGTCAACATAGCCATCCAAGGCTTGAGTTAAGCTCCAAATATGCCCATCGATACAGATGAGTCGGTGCCCTTTATGGTCTGGATCACTCTTCGGACCGATGTATTTATTCATCTCCTTAACCAAGTAGATGAGGTCCTCGTTACGGCTTAGTGTACCGTCCATATCGAACACTCCACTTCCAATCTCCCAATCGATGTCATATCCGTCCCAGTCGTTTGCAACTAAGGAGTCGCACAATGCCTTTGCAAAACGGCTCAGTGCCTGCTTATGACTATCGCTGTCAACATTACCATCAAAACCCCAGAACTTCCAACGAGCCTGTTTCTTGGCTTCGTTCAAACGATTGGCGTCATTCGCCCAACCCTCTTTCTCGGCTTGTTTCTCTACTGCCGTATAGATAGAATCAGGAGTACGTCCCTTGCCAATGTAGGATAATAGGGTTACTTCCAGCAGCTTTGTGCCCTTAACCTTCTGTACAAACTCCTTGTCAGCCTTTTGTTCTGGAGTAATCTTGAAGCGGTTAGGAGCACCGCTCCACATGGACACGATGTCCATACTGTCAGGCATTGAGGTGAGGTAACCACGGCGATAAGTACCTGCAGGAGACCAGTTGGAATACCAGCCAAAAGCTACTGGTCGACCATAATTAACCGCTTGCTGCTTGTAAGCACGTAGGTCGGCATAATACTTCTCACTCTGCTTGTTGTTCATTGTGTTATAACCACCAATGTGGTCAAACGGCTCATTTTCAACATCAGTCATATTACTGCAAGCACAGAAGATAAAGCCTGCGCAAAGGGTTAGTAATAGACTTGCATATCTTAAGTTCTTCATTATCTTTCGCTTTATTATTAATGATTCTTGTTGTCCCACCATAGTCTTGTGCCGGCTTTATCTTGCCCACCACGAAGCATCTGGCGTGCTTTCTCCAGGTTTTCAATGTCCTCCTTTGAGGTTGCCTTATTAGTTGGGAAACGCATACGGCGTATGCCCGTCTGTGTGTCAACCTCACCATTACTGTGGTTAGAGATGGCTGTATGGAGTTTAGGATAGCCCGTTCTGCGATACTCTGACCATGCTTCTTGACCATTAGGATAGAGTGCGATCCACTTTTGAATCATAATCTTCTCGAGCTTCTCCTCGTCTGTTCCAGTCCACTCTGTCGTTGCATTCGTAACAGCTGGTGCATCAACATTCACGTTAGGATTGCTCATGTGCAATGAATAAGTTAGTGGGGTGAGTCCAGAACTGATATAGGTGTCAACCTCAGAAGATGGTATGCCGTTCTCTTCGAAAGATGTTTCTATACCTTTCTTATATAGGTCTTCAGCCGTTTGACCTACTGGGAAGCCGTGGAGGGCAGCCTCTGCTAAGAGGAAGTAAACTTCTGATGCACGCATCCAATACGTAGGAGTTGCTGTCGTGATAGCTGGTCGGGAGGCACCTTTGAAGGTGTTGTTTGAACTCACATCGTGACCTGTCGGCACTGCAAGATAGTTGCCCATAGCGTCAACAGAGACTGCCTGAGGGAGGGTGCTTGTCGTGAAGTACTTCTCCAAGCGTGGGTCTTGGTAACCTCCCAAGTAGGCTAACATGGATGAACCCATTCGACATTCATTATACTGATTGATCAATACATCGAGGTTATTCTGGAACACTAATCCGGCTCCTCTGTCCATCTTTGCCTCGTCAGCCTTAGCCCTCATCACGCCATAAGGATGGTTGATAGCTTGCATAGCATACTTCTTAGAGAGGTCTTGGTCGGCGTAGTAAACACGCATAGCAAGGCGCAACATCAATGAATTAGCATATACGACCCACTTATGGACATCACCTCCATAAACAGCATCAGCCTTTGGTAACAAGAGAGTTGTACCATTATCAGCGTATCGCGTGAGCACATCTATTGCCGCTGTCAGCTCTTCGAACATAGCTTTATAAACATCCTCTTGACTATCGTAAGGCACAGTGATGAGTCCTTTCCCAGCCTCTTTGTAAGGGATGGGACCGAACATGTCCGTTGCTTTATGCCATGCAGATATCTTCAAGATCTGCGCTAATGCGAATGCTTCAGGGAACTTCGTCTCGGTCTTCCCCTTGAGATCCTGCCATAGAGGAACTACTGTTGAGTAAGCCTCTGTATAGGATGATGCAACCCAACCATCACGTAGGAAGTAATTGAGGTTATTAGGTCCTCCCCAGTTATTGTTCTGTCCGAAGTAACCGCTCCAGCAGTCTGCTGCGAGGTTGTATGCCGTCTGATAACGATTGACGACATCGGTTCCGTCGGCTTGAGTTCCTACTGGGACAACACACTTCTCCATGGCTGTTATAGGACCACCAATTACTATTCCGTCCATCAGTCCCTCCTCTGGGAGCAGTTCAAACTGATTGGTATTGATCTTCTCAAAGTCGCATGATGCGAACAAAGAAAGCACCAATACACCTGCTATATATTTATATACTTTTGCTTTCATACTATGTTAGAATTAGAATTAAACATGCCTGTCAACACGCTTAGAACTTAAATTTTAGGCTGAACCCATAGCTCTTCAAACTTGGTTGCATGAAGTAGTCATTACCTTGACCATACGTTCCTGTTGAGGAAGTAAGCTCAGGATCAAATGGAGCTTTGCAGTAGATCATCCAAGGATTGGTAGCTACGAACGATAGTGTAAGGTCTCTAACAACATTGTTAAACCAGCGTGGATTGAACTTATAACTCAATGTCAACTCCTGCAATCGGACGTTAGTAGCACTATAGCAGTAGTATCCCGCAAGGTCTGTCTCACCAGTTGCAACAAGCGTATAATACTTCTTTGCATCATAGAGACCTTGGTTAGGTAGCATTACACCACCAGCATCTCGGGCATCAGCTGAAGCCTTCGACACACCGAAACGATCTAACAATGCCTGTGTTGAAGAGGTCACTACGCCACCGAAACGAGCATTGATAAGGAAAGAAAGACCGAAGTTCTTGTACGTGAAAGTGTTGTTCCAGCCCATCGTGAAGTCTGGAGTTGTCTTGCCAAGGTATATTGGGTCGACTGTTTCGAGGTTGATTCCGCCTGACGGACTTACGTTAACAAAGCCCTGATTGTCCTTTGCTAACACCTTACGGGCATAGATGTCATTGATGGAGCCACCCACCTTTAGTAATACACGACCCTTATCCTTCGATACCTCGGGAATATTGATAGGCTTCGGACTTAACGGATGATGATAGTTCTTAACCATCTCTTTTATCTCATTAACGTTCTTTGAGTAAACAAGAGAAGAGTTCCATTGAAGACCTCCGAAGTTATTTGTGTAGCCCAGAGACATTTCAATTCCTCGGTTCTCAACATTGCCCGCTTGCAAGTAAACTGCTTTATATCCAGAACTCTCTGGGAGCTCTCCGATGAATGTTTGGTTATATGTGTTTGACTTGTACCAAGTGAAGTCGAACGATAGTTTCTGCCAGAAACGTGCAGTCAAACCAAGCTCGTATGACTTCGTACGCTCAGCCTTGTAATCGGTGAAGGGATAGATGTCTGTGGATTTAAGACTTCCACCAACAAGAGGCGTGGTGATGGTTCCCGGGGTCATACCAGAGCGTGAAACAGGGGATCCGACTTCGGTATATGAGCCTCGAACCTTCAGATAAGAGATACATGATGGGAGCTTAACCATTTCGGAGATAATACCAGATAAGCCCACTGAAGGATAGAAGAATGACTCCTCAGAAGAGTTCACAAGACGTGAATTCCAGTCGTTTCTACCTGTCAAAGTGAGGTAGAGCATACTCTTCCAACCCAATTCGGCACTAGCAAAAGCAGCTACGTTTCTAACGTTCGACTCGCCACCTTTTTCACGAACCTTACTATCCGATGGGTCGATGTTATTGAGTGAGAATTTGTTAGGAACTAATACTAAGTTACCTCCATAACCACGTGTTAGCGATCCATAGTCCGAATAGCTGTAACCCACGTTGGCTGTTATACTGAAGTCACCAAAGTGCTTGTTGATATTAGCTATTGCATCAATGTAAGTCTGATGATCCTTATAATCGTAATAGTCATACGCTCCGTTGGCTTTTGCGAAGTAATCGTAAGAAGACGCATAAATCTTTCTTTCACTTGTCATAAAGGTCTGATCCAAACGCACACGGGCTGCTACACTCAGCCAATCACAGATGTTATAGGTCAGACCAGCATTGAACATGAAGCGATCCTTATCGTCTGGTGCCAAGTTACGATAGGCTGTCCAGTAAGGGTTCTGATTGGCAAATCGACTATCAAGGATAGGCCAGTACTGTGTTGGGAAGTTACGTACATTATTGTAACGTTCGAATGTCTTGATTGCTTCAAACGACTCCCCGCGTGGGAAGAGATAGGCTGCGACGATTGGATTCCAGTACTCGCCCTGTGACACCATGTTATTATCCTTCTGTTTAATATACGATGCACCGAGGTCTAACTGCACCTTTTTATTAAACATGCGAGTGGTATTTCGTACCGTAAAGTTATATCTGTCATAAGTGTTATTCGGTACTATGCCACGTGAGTTAGTGGCTGCTACTGAAGCGAAGGTTTGGTTTATCTCGTTACCTGCATTTATAGTTAGAGCATTGATGAAGTTCGTTCCTGTACGGAAGAAATCCTTCTTCGGATCATACGAACTGGGCTTATCCAGTTTCTCACCCCAGCTCTCATACGAGCCTTGCTTATTGCCATACTTGTTTTGAAACTTAGGCATTAACAAAGGCGAACTGAAGTCGGCAGAAGTAGAGAAGGCTATCTCCACACGCCCTTCCTTACCCTTCTTTGTGGTAATGAGGATCGCTCCGTTAGCAGCGTTACTACCATAGAGTGCGGCAGCAGAAGGACCTGCGAGGACGTTAATACTCTCAATATCTTCAGGGTTGAGGTCGGCTATTCCCTCACTACTAACGCGCCCCTCACCCATGATACCACTATCTGTTCCACCGCTAAAGTTGAACAATGGGATACCATCAATCACGTATAACACATTGTTATCGCCCTCGATTGACTTTGCACCACGCATGATGACACGTGTAGCACCACCAACGCCACTGCCACTCTTAGAGATACTTACACCCGCAATCTTACCATTCAAGGAGTTGACGAAATTGGCATCCTTGTTTCGAGTAAGCTCTTCCGAAGCTAACTTCTGAACGTTGTAGCTCAATGCTTTCTCGGCTCTCTTGATACCCAGAGCGGTTACAACTACCTCGTTCATAGCGTTTGCCTCTTCTTTCAGAGTTACATTGAAAGTTTGCTTCCCGTTGACGGCAATCGTCTGAGAAGTATAACCAACGTAAGAGAAGACGAGCTTTGCTGTAGGCTTCGTGTTCAACATAAAGTTACCATCAATATCGGTAACTGTACCCTCGGTCGTACCTTCGACCATAACAGAGGCACCAATCAATGGCTCGCCCGAAGCTTCTACCACCTTACCAGTCACCTTGTGATTACCACTCTGCTGAACGGCTTGCACTGATGTTTCTTGGCTGATACTCGTACCTGCATTAGCACTCATTGGCATGAAAGCCATCGAGCAGGCAAAAGCAACTGAGAAGTACAGATGCTTCTGCGTAGATTCCTTAAAGTTCTTCATCAGGTTTAGGTTTTTAATTATATGAATATTTGATTTTATACTTCTAATGGATTCGTAAGGAGTAAATAACAGATTTATCGTCTACTGCAAACCATCCTTTTTACACCTTATTATATATAGGAACTTGTTTTATTTTTTAGGTTCTTACGATTTCTTAGGTTTCATGTGTCTCCCAACAATTCACTCCCAATATTATTGGACGAATGTTTTTGTATTGTTCTTCATCCCATCTTACCAATGAGGATACTATACAATTCCACATTAAAGGCACAACTCCTTATCTATTACAGCCTATATGAGACAATCCATTTAAGGCTATTCTCAATGTACCTTAGCGCATGCAAAAGTAACAATTTATTACTGATAATCGAATAAAACGCCCCTAATAATATAGCAATTAAATGATTTTAACTATTAAAGTTGGATATGTATAGACAATTTGAAAGCACCCAATAAATAAGTTTCAAACTATTATTAAGATTAGATGAAGTTCCTCTATCAATCTAAAATAAATAAAGCTCCACCAAAAGGAAGAGCTTCTGTAGTCGATAGGGGAATCGAACCCCTATGCCAAGATTGAGAATCTTGTATCCTAACCGTTAGATGAATCGACCGGAATAGCAACTTGACTCAAATGTAAGGGATGGTAGTCGATAGGGGAATCGAACCCCTATGCCAAGATTGAGAATCTTGTATCCTAACCGTTAGATGAATCGACCAGGGTTGCATCTAAGCCTGTTGAGTAATGCGGAAGGAGGGGGATTCGAACCCCCGGTACGCTTACGCGCACGGCAGTTTAGCAAACTGCTGGTTTCAGCCACTCACCCATCCTTCCTAAAAAGTATGTTAGCTGAATTACTTAACACCAACTCAAATGCGGGTGCAAAGGTAATGCTTTAATTTGATTTCTCAAAATTTTATCATGTTATTTTTCGTTTCCTTATAAAAAACATGGTTTCTCTTTTCTTCTTCCTTACCCTCTTCTCTGATAGTTCCAACTTGTTTCCTTTAGTTCACGATTCATTATTTACAACTCAAAGTTATGATTAGATTTCGGTTGACGAATGGATGAGTTGACTGGTTATCAAGCTGTTATTTCTATTGAATGTAGTGCCACAAGTAGGGACAGACGCCCTCGTCTGTCCGCATATTGTTATGCTTTTCTTCAAAAGTAAGTCATTGAGACAATATGTCTTTGGGGTACCTTTTCTCTTTGCATATCCTCCAGTTCTCCAGTACCTATGTTCTATCGGTCCCGTGTTTGCGCTCATCACGCCCCGTGTCTGGCACCAACACAGGAGGAGTGGAGGCTAACTTGAAACGTATTCTTATTCTGTCTGTCTCTGAAGTCTTTCCTGTTAAGCCCTCACTCTCTACGTGAAGAGGGAGGAGTGAAGCCATTTTTGTTTTTACTGTCACTACTGTCATCTTATTGTCGTGTACAAGTGGTTGATAATAAGAGATATAATTCAAATGTTAAAAGTGACAGCAACTAAAATTAAAACTATATTAGTGAACGATCAACTCATTCGATCGTCAATTTTAAACTAATCACAATTTTGAATCATGAATTATGACAATCCATCAGATGATATCGACCTTTTTGATACGTTTTTGGGCTAAGTCCAAAAGAATAAGAATGTTATCATACCTCGCTCTGTTCCTTTCTTGTATTAATGAAATGATATGTATTCCTTTTGCTGGAGCATATATTCCTTTTGTCTGGCTTGCTGGGTGAGAGATATAATAATATTTATAAAGATTGACCAAAACGAAGATTCCGTCTTGATTGGTATATGCTAAATATTGTCTGAAATAATTATCTATATTCAAGTGTATTGCTTTGAGGGACAGCTCTTTCGGTATCTGATTATTTAAGATAGACTTTATTTCCGCCAAATCATTCTCGGAGAGTTCATAATACTGCCTTCCCTTCCCGTAAAAAGGAGTTCCGTTATTATATGTAGCAGTGGCTATCATCGGAATATCCAAGTTCTCTTTCGGGACTTCTGTCGCACATATCTTTTCGTATAATGCGCTGTCTGAGTTTATCTTTTGTACCTTTTTGTGAGTGCATCCTGTGTATATAACAGCAAAGACAACCAATAAAATATAATTCAATTTATACATTGCTTTCTTTCCTATTTTGCCTTTGTGGAATTGATTTTGTATATAGTAATTCGTTGATAGCGATATATGGACATCCATAAAATAAGTAACTTATCATCATTATCCATTCATTGAATGTTCGTTTCTTTCGCCATGATAGTGTTTGATATAGAGCTTTAAACCGAGTATTGCGAGCAAGCCTAAAGAGAGAATCCCCAATCTGACGTAATTATCTCCAGCTTCATCATAAATGAGCGTGTCATTCCATTTGTTATAATATATAGGTCTTTGTAGCTTCCCTTCATTTATCTCCTTCCTACTTACAGTGATGGTATATTCTTTCCCCAAATAACGTATGATGTTATATGATGTTACGTTTATTGCTCCATTATGTCTGGATACTATTTTATATGTCCTGATGGGACCATTCTTTATGGCTTCTCTCTCATAATAGATGGCAATGATGCTATAAAAGAAATATATAACACATCCCGTGGTAATTAGTAAAAGGTATTTACGTGCCTGCTTATATTCTATTTTATTTATCGTCATAATCTTTTGATCGAAATTATTTGTATCTCCTTTTATTTTATCTCTATATTTGAAACGTTGATCTTAATAGATGTTTGCGATCTGTTCTTATATCGAAAGCAAATATACAACTTTATTCGTTGATTTGTTAGCTTGTTCACCCGTCCACTCATTTCTTTTAACAATATCCAAAGATTAACAGTTTCAGAAGAAGTAATAGCAAAACCATTAATGAGACATGCAAGGTATGTATCGCAAAGAACTTATATGTAAAAGTCTTTCTGGGATTCTTATCCTTATAAAAAAGAATAAAGGAAATATTTAGAATAAGTAAAAAGAGGAAGACAACGGATAGTATAGGGATTAAAGTGAATAGAAATCTCTCCATAAATATAGCCCAAGGGTGTTCTTTGAATGCGTGCATACTTGACGAGCCATCTAATGTAAACAATGCAAGGAAGCATGCAAAGGGAAACTCTAAGGCGAGTAATATTACGTTAAGATATTTGTCTTTTCTTTGTAACATATTGGTAAATATCGGTCTTATCTTATGTCTTCTTTTTCAAAGAAATACGCGATTATCTTTAATTAAATCATTATTTACATTTGAAAGTGTTATTCCTCTCAGGTACAAATATACCTTTTTTAAATCAATATGAATAGTATTTCCCAAACAAAATATGGTTGTTGTTGGAAATAAAGAAAGCCTTTCTTTAATCTGAAGAAATGCTTTCTTCAGATGGAGAAGAGGCTTCCTTGAATTACACAAGGGCATCGCCTGTCGTGCGTTCTTATGTTCCACAATAAACTTTGTGTTCCTGTTATGTTCTATTTAATCCATTTTTTCTGTGATTAAGATGTGTACGGCGGTACATTATTTTTGTCATTTTGAATGGATGATAGGTAGGGTGGGGCGTGTGATGTCGACCTTATATTCGGTGGAACGACGTTATCTATTTCTTAATTATAATAAACGGCAAGTGGTTTATGATAGGAGTATTATTGCCAATATACTTAAGTTGGGCTGATAGTGTGTATGTTGGTGGGTTGAAACGTTATCAGACAATGGGTAAACTGGTGCTAGCTATGGAGATGGGATGGCGTGCTTATATATGTTTTCTCTTGTCCGAATGATCCTTATTGTGGGTGAGTTGATTTAGATATGACATCTTACCCATTGGTAAAGAGTTTTCCCAAAATTGATAAATATTCCATGTGAATACCTGCATGTGAATCTGAATTCGTTTGTGATAAGGGTAGCGAAATGTTTAATTCGCTCAAGTCTCTGATCCACTTTATTGCATCTTATCCCTGTTATGGGCTGAGGAGTCGTGCGAAGAACTAAATCAATTTTGCTGTCATAAGTGTCATGCGTTTAATGATGATAAGTAGTTGATGATAAAGATGTTAGCAAAAGTGTTAAAAATGACAGCAACTTAAATCATAAATTAAATAGGTGTTTCTGTAAGAATATTCGTTATTTCCAACCACTCAAGTCCTTTCATTTTAGGGATGGGGTGGGGGAGTAACTCTATTATTCATGCTATCGTTTATTACTTTCTTCCCCAATTTATAACTTATTAAGCTGATTCTTCGCTCTTAAAAGCACTTTTCTTGAAAAAAATATCTAATTATTTTGCAGTTAAAGAATTTATTCCTATCTTTGCACTCGCTTTCCATAAGGAAGCAGGTTGACTACAAAGTAACTTTCTGGAGAGATGGTAGAGTGGTCGATTACAACGGTCTTGAAAACCGTCGTACCGAGAGGTACCGGGGGTTCGAATCCCTCTCTCTCCGCTTTAGGTACTCTGAACAGACCAACAGAGAAATCCTAACAAAAACGTAAGTATCATAGCTACAAGTAGTTATGATACTTTTATTTTATATCTATTCTTCTTGTCAGAGTACGTACAGAGGGGGTAAATACTCCCTAAATACTCTACAATGGCTACAATCTGGCTACACTTTTTGAGGCAAAATAAAAATTGTAGCCAAGAGTTCGTACAGAGTACGCATAGAGTACACGCAAATTGCTGTTATTCAAATAAATATGTCGAACTTTGCAGCGTGGTTACAGAAGTTTATCTCGCTAATAATTCAATCTTTTGGCTACAATTCTATTAGAAGCTGGCTACAATTATTGAATTTTGGCTACAACTTTCCTTGCCATGGCTACAATTAAACAACAGCAGCGCAAATGAAAACCATTTTCAGAGCAGTCTTCTACTTAAGAAGCAACTATGTGAACAAGGAGGGTAAAACACCCGTAATGTTGAGAATCTATCTCAACAACGAACGACTTTCCATTGGATCAACAGGCATTGCCGTTCAGCAGTCGCAATGGGATAGTGAAAAAGAACGGCTGAAAGGAAGGACTACAGAGGCTCTTTCTACTAATCTCGAGTTGGATAACATCCAAAGCGGATTGCAGACTATCTTTAAGAAATTGGAAATGACAGATGCCATTTCTTTGGAACGTATTAAGTCGGAGTATCTCGGCAAGAAAGAAGAGGTAGAAACGATGATGACACTCTTCGATAAGCACAACAAAGATATTGCTAAGCAAGTGGGCATATCTGTAAGTGCTGCCACTTTTCAGAAATATAATGTCTGCAAACGACACTTCACAACTTTCTTGCAGGATAAGTACAAACGTTCGGACATACGCTTGTCTGAGCTCACCTATATTATCATACACGACTTTGATATTTATCTTCGCACAGTAGTTGGTCAGAACCCAAATACAGCCACCAAGACAATGAAGACTTTCAAGACAATTACAATCTTAGGAAGAAAAATGGGCGTAATCCATCATGATCCTTTTCTTAATCATCGCTTTCACCTTGAGCCAGTCAATCGTGGTTTCTTAACAGATGAAGAGATTTTGAAGATAGCTAATAAGAACCTGGGCATACAACGTTTGGAATTGGTTCGTGATTTATTCGTATTCTCATGCTTCACAGGCTTGGCTTACATTGATGTGGCCAACCTTACTCCCGATAACATTGTTACCCTCGACGACAAACAATGGATAATGACGAAGCGTCAGAAAACAAGCGTAGCAACTAATGTTCTCTTGTTGGATATTCCGAAGAATATCATTGAAAAGTATAGTGTCAAGACCTATCGTGATGGTAAACTCTTCCCAATGCTAACTAATCAGCGAACTAATTCATATCTGAAGGAAATTGCAGATATTTGTGGCATTAAAAAGGACCTAACCTTTCACATGGCTCGCCACACATTTGCAACAATGTCATTGAGTAAAGGTGTTTCAATGGAATCAGTTTCTAAGATGCTGGGACATACCAACATTAAAACCACACAAATTTATGCCCGTATAACCAATAAGAAGATAGAACACGATATGGAACAGT
>ERZ772945.2010-NODE-2010-length-13268-cov-5.202603_pt1 | contig 13268 bp, 10 predicted proteins | sample MGYA00511681_ERZ772945 | MGnify/ENA primary metagenome ERZ772945 (study PRJEB29015, sample SAMEA2737943) | human oral metagenome | biome: human oral; feature: human-associated habitat; material: dental | place: China | collected 2143 ... | reverse complement strand
GCTGCTTCGAGGAATTTTTTGTCAGGGGAACAAATATGAGAAAACAAAGAGGACAAGCAGAATCTTTGCTGCGTTTTACCCGAATGGAAGATGCGCTTTATGTAGAATTGACAGGGGCGAAGGGGAATGATATGATGAACCCGTTGGCGTAGCCATGTTTTTCGCCGCCATTTGGGTAGAGGGGGTACAGATCAATGATCGAACGCTATACGAACCCGGAGATGGGACATCTTTGGTCCTTGCAGCATGAATTTGAAGAGATTCTTGAAGTGGAGCTTGCGGCCTGTGATGCCATGGCCGAATTGGGGGAGATCCCGCAGGAAGCGGCGGCGAATATTCGCCGTAAGGCGAAGTTTGATCTGGCGCGCGTACATGAGATTGAGAAGGTGACGAATCACGATATCATTGCCTTTCTGACGAATGTGGCGGAATATGTGGGGGAGGATTCCAAGTATATCCACCGGGGGCTTACGTCCAGCGACGTGAAGGATACAGCGCTGGGCATCATGATGAAGAAGTCGGCGGACATCATCTTGGAGGATTTGCGCCGCTTTCATGAAGTGTTAAAGCGCCGGGCGGCGGAATTTAAGCATACTCCCTGTATCGGGCGTACCCACGGCATTCATGCCGAGCCCATGACCTTCGGGCTTAAGCTCCTCCTTTGGATGGCGGAGGTGGAGCGGGACATCGAGCGGGTGGAACACGCGCAGAAAATGGTGGCGGTGGGGAAACTCTCCGGAGCGGTGGGGACGTATTCCAACATCGACCCGCGCATTGAGGCGATGGTCTGTCAGAAGTTGGGGCTGACGCCGGTTCGTCTGGCGACGCAGGTCATTCAGCGGGATCGCCACGCTGAGTACATGACGACACTGGCCATCGTGGCCAGCTCTTTCGAGAAATTCGCCACGGAGATCCGCAATCTCCAGCGTACCGATATCCGGGAGGCGGAGGAGTATTTCAGCCCGGGGCAGAAGGGATCTTCCGCCATGCCCCACAAGCGCAATCCCATCACCTGCGAGCGGGTGTCGGGCATGGCCCGCTTGGTGCGGGGCAATGCGGTGGCGGCCATGGAAGACATCACCCTCTGGCACGAGCGGGACATCTCCCATTCTTCCGTGGAGCGTGTCATCCTGCCGGACAGCACCATCAATGTGGATTACTGCGTGAAGAAATTTACCAATATCATCGATAAACTCTTGGTGTATCCAGAGGCCATGCTGGAAAATATGAATAAGACGGGGGGTCTCATTTACAGCCAGCGACTTCTCTTAGCCATCGTGGACAAGGGGGTTCTCCGGGAGGATGCCTATCAGTGGGTGCAGAGAAACGCCATGAAACGCTGGATGGCGGGGGAGGATTTCCGTACCAACGTGGAGAAAGATCTGGATATTACCCGGTATCTCACGAAAGCTGAGATCGAGGCGTGCTTTGATTATCAGTGGTTCCTTCGCAATGTGGATATGATTTTCGCCCGTTTCGGGCTTTAAGGCAGTACGGGGGAGATTTTCGACTATTTTTCCAGAGGGATGGCGCTGCTCGGCGGAAAAGATACGCAGGGATGTAGCAGTTCTATGAGGATGACTTTCGAGACAGGATGAAGAAGGAGCGATAGACAGATGGCAGCAGTGGTAGTCATGGGCAGCCAGTGGGGCGATGAAGGCAAGGGCAAGATCGTCGACTATCTCGCGCAGCAGGCAAACGTCGTCGTACGCTTCCAAGGCGGCAGCAATGCCGGCCATACGGTCGTCGTAGGCGGCGAGGCGTACAAGCTGCGCCTCATGCCGTCGGGCATCTTGTACAAGGGATCGCTCTGCGTCGTAGGAAACGGCGTCGCATTCGATCCGATGATCATGCTCGAAGAGATGGACGCCTTGAAAAAACGCGGCATTGACCTCTCGGGCATCCGCATTTCGAATCGCGCGCACGTCGTCCTTCCCTATCATCGCATCATGGACGGCGTCGGCGACGAGGCGCGCGGCAAGGAGAAGATCGGCACGACGAAGCGCGGCATCGGTCCCTGCTACATGGATCGCGACAACCGCATCGGCATCCGCGTCTGCGATCTCATGGATAAAGACGAGCTGGCGAAGCGGCTCAAGGAAAACATGGCACGCAAGAACAAGGAACTCCAGGCGCTATACGGCCATGAGCCGCTCGACTACGATGCCGTCCTCGCCGAATACCTCGGCTACGCGGAGCGGCTGCGCCCCTACGTATGCGATACGATTGCCCTCCTGAACGAGGAAATCAAGGCGGGCAGCAAGATCCTCTTCGAGGGCGCACAGGCGACGATGCTCGACATCGACTACGGCACGTATCCCTACGTCACGGCATCGCATCCGATTTCGGGCGGCGTCGGCGTCGGCGCAGGCGTCGCGCCGAATCGGATCGACAAGGTCGTCGGCATCGTCAAGGCGTACTGCACGCGCGTCGGCGAGGGACCGTTCCCGACGGAGCAGCTCAACGCCATCGGTGAGAAGATCCGTACGGATGGGCACGAGTTCGGCGTCGTCACGGGGCGCCCGCGCCGCACGGGCTGGCTCGATGCCTGCGTCGTCCGCTACGCGGGGCTGCTCTCGGGCATCGACTACATGGCGGTCACGCGTCTCGATATCCTCGACGACTTCGATGAAATCAAGATGTGCGTCGCCTACAAGTACAAGGGCGAGATCCTGAACGAGATTCCCGCGAGCCTCAAAGTCCTCGCCAAAGTCGAGCCCGTCTACGAGACGTTTGCGGGCTGGAAGACGAGCATCCGGAAGGTACGCAGCTACGATGACCTGCCGGAGAAAGCAAAGCAGTATCTGACGCGCATGGCGGAGGTCACGGGCATCGCGCTCGGCATCGTTTCCGTCGGGCCGAACCGCGATGAGACGATTGTCCTTGCCAAGGATATTTTCTGAGCCGCGCTGAAGCCGGGCAAAACGAAGGCAGACCAAAAGCGCCCTGCACGGGGAACTCCCTCGTGCAGGGCGCTTGTTGCGTTCCGTCTATTTCGTGTACCACGTGTATATCGCCTGCGTTCCGCAGTTTTCTTTTCCTTGCGCGGCGAGCTCGTCGTAGAGCTTCTTCGCGAGCTTTAGCCCAGGCAGGTCGAGATGCATTTCTTCGGCGGACTCGATGGCGATGCGCATGTCCTTGATGAAATGCTTGATGTAGAAGCCGGGACTCATGTCGCCCTTGAGCATGCGCGGTGCGAGGTTTGAGAGCGACCACGAGCCTGCCGCTCCCGTTTCGATCGTCTCCTGCACGGCGACGGGATCAAGCCCGCTCGCCTTCGCGTACGCCATGGATTCTGCGACGCCGAGCATGCCTGCGGCGATGGCGATCTGGTTGCACATCTTCGCGTACTGCCCGCTTCCCGCTGCGCCGAAGTAGCGGATCGTCTTGCCCATCGCGGAAAAGACAGGCATTGCCGCGTCAAACGCTGCCTTGTCGCCGCCGACCATGATGGCGAGCGTGCCACCCTTCGCGCCGAGGTCGCCGCCCGATACGGGCGCGTCGAGCGAGTCGATGCCGTGCTCCTTCGCGGTCGCGTAGAGCTTCTTGGCGAGCCGCGGGCTGGACGTCGTCATGTCGATGACGATGCCGCCGTGCTTTCCGGCAAAGATGCCGTTTTCGCCGCAGTAGACTTCCTCGACGTCTTTCGGATAGCCGACCATCGTGATGACGAGATCCGACGCTGCGGCAAGCTCCTTCGGCGAGTCCGTCCAATGGGCACCCTCTTGGAGCAGGGACTTTGCCTTCGCCTTCGTGCGCGTGTAGACGGTGAGCGGGAACCCCGCCTTCATGAGATTGCGCCCCATGCCGCCGCCCATGACGCCGACGCCGACGAGGCCGATGGTAGTAGTCATAATGCAGGCTCCTTTCCTGTGCTAGGATTGTAGTTCCTTTATGTAAGAAACGAATTTATGGATGGTCCATATTCGATTCTGCCTGGTTCGTGGAAACGTCTTGATATACGGTTTCGGCACGACAAGCACGACGCATTCCTCCTGCATTTCATCCATTTGTGCGGACGAAATGCCTTGCTGGAGTGTGCAGAGGTATTTCGGCTTGCTGCGAAGGCGGTTGGCCTCATTGAGCACTTGCCGCCAGCGGTCTTTGCAGGTGGTTTTTGCAGCAAGTGTGCAGAGTTTTTCGGTCGGAAACGAAATGTCGTGGTACTTCTCTGCGGAAGGAAAAAGAAAGTCCGGCTTTTTCTTTCCTTCCGTGATGCCCTGTGCCGTGTAGACTATGGAATACGCATCAAAGAGAGCCGCAAGATGATGTTCCAGGCTTTTTCCTGCCCGGCTTTTCCGACGGTTCAGAATCTTATTTGCAAGTGTCAGAAAATCGTCCACTGTGGAAAAGCCTGCCGTCACAATCCCTCCATAGCGATCGTGCTCGATGGTGCGAAACAGACGATATTCCATTTGAATCCAGTCCAATAGGGATTGATCCGGATTTTTGGTTACGTGAAAGGGTTGATTTTGTGCAATGATTTCCCGTGCGGCACGTGCCATTTCATAGGAAGAAGGGAAATCCATTGTAAGATGTGAGATGAATTGCGCGATGGCGGCATCTTCTTGCAATTCCAAGGAAGCGGCGTTGGACTGGACGAGGCAATTCGTCTCGGCGGGTGTCAGCCCAAAGGCATCGAGGTATTGCTGGATCGCATCTTCGGTATCGAATAGAAATGCTGCGTAGTCCACATCGCTTTCTTTTGCCAAAACGAACAGGGCACCCGTGTATTTCGCTTGAAGCAAGGAAAAGCTCCTGCCAAATCGTGTTAAGCGCAATTCTTTCTTGCTCGCATACCATGTCAGACAACTGTCTGTAAAAAAATCATCCTGCCATTTTACGCGCACCGGCTTTTTCAGGATGTGATTATCGCGAAGTTCGCGTTCGCAAAAGAACATCCTTCCTGCTGATCTTGAAATCAGAATGCCAACTTGATGCCCGCCGGTCTCACCGCTGTCATTTGCGGAAAGGAATTTGCAAAAGGCGGATTCGGCTTGCCTAGTGACCGTGATTGCCTTCTGCGTCAAAGCGGCTTCCGTCATATTGCGCATCGTCTTTCCGAGGCGGCATCCGCAGCCGTTTCGAGTGTGCCGATGATGCGCTCTGCGATGCGCTCCATCAGGGGAACGACGACGGAATTGCCGAACTGTCTGTAAGCCTGCGTGTCGGAAACGACAATCTTGAAGGTGTCGGGGAATCCTTGCAGGCGTGCACATTCGCGAGGTGTAAGCCGACGCGGGTTTTTTCCTTCCTGCGCGATGAGGATTTCCGAGCCATCCTTGTAGTATCTTGCGCTGAGCGTGCGGGATATTCCGTCGAATGGCGCGATGCCGTAGCCGAATCCGTGCCCCGCAGCTTTGTGTTTGGCGGCATAGTTTTGGAGATACGTCCATAGCTTGTCCGAAAGCGTGTACTTGTCGGGGACGTTTCGCTCCAAAATCGTGCGTATGACGGGTTTTTCCCTGCAAGGCGGAAGGGCAAACGAGAAGGGAAGCGATTCGTAACGGGAGCGGTCAAAGCCGACGAGAAGGATGCGCTCCCTGTGCTGCGGCACATAGGCCTGTCCGTCCAAGACTTCCGCATGGACATCGTAGCCCAGCTCATGCAAGGATTCCATGATGATGCGGTATGTGTTGCCGTGGTCGTGGCTCTTTAGGTTTTTCACATTTTCGAGAAGAAAGGCTTTGGGGCGCTTTGCTTTCAGGATGCGGCATACGTCGAAAAAAAGCGTGCCCTGCGTTTTGTCCTGAAAGCCTGTCGCCTTGCCCAAGCTGTTCTTTTTGGACACGCCGGCAATGGAAAACGGCTGGCAGGGAAATCCGGCGACGAGTATGTCGTGGTCGGGAAGCGCATTCTCGTCCGCTTTCGTGATGTCGCCATCGGGGGTTTCGCCAAAGTTGGCGCGATAGGTTTGCTGGCTGTACTTGTTCCATTCGCTGGAGTAAAGGCAGGTCCCACCGGCATGCTCAAAGGCCATTCGCATTCCACCGATTCCCGCAAATAAGTCGATGAAGGCAAAACGAGAAACGCCGCGACGCGCTATGTTCCGATGTCTCATGAAATCCTCCTAATGTCATGTACCAATCCAATTTCATTCTACACGGCTTTTTTATTTGATGCAATGTGTCTGCAAAGAAAAACCATCCCATACGAAAGGGTGGGATGGTTTGTGGGATATGCTGCGATGGAATGCTCTTTAGAGCGGCTGCCCGTCTACCAGCTCATCGTCGCGCCGCAGGACGAAGAAGGCGTAGATGCTCGCGGCACAGACGATGCCGGAGATGACGAGGAAGGTATGCTGGTAGCCGATGCTGTCGTGCAGGGCGCCGAGCGGCGTGGAGAAGAGGATCTGCCCGACCTGCGCGGCGATTTGGAAGCCGACCATGTAGAGAGTGGCGGAGATGCGCGTGTCGAAGTGCAGCGTGAAGTAGCGGAAGATCGCGAGGATGAAAAGTGCGGTCTCCGGGGCGTGCAGGAGCTTCACTGCCGCGATGCCAAAGGGGTTCGTGACGAGGCCGCAGAGGCCGATGCGCACGATCATGATACAGCAGCCGAGCAGGATGGCGCGGCGTACACCGATCTTGTGCATGAGAATCGGCACGAGGCTCATCATGAGGGATTCAAGGAAGACTTGGATGGAGTTCAGGACACCGTAGGCGCGCGCCCCGTCCGCTGGGGTTGCAAAGAACTTCGTGAAGAATTCGGGGAACATCTGCTGGTCAAAGACCGTGTAGAATGTCCAGCTCACTAGGATGAAGACAATCATTTTCCAAACTTCGACGAGGCGGAAGACGTGGAGAATTTCGCGAAGGGATGGCGTCTTGCTGCCCTTTTGGCTCTCGGACTTGTCCTCGTATTTTTCGCGCGCCGCAGGATTGCTTTCGGGCTTTAGGAAAAGGAGTGTCGCGCCGAGGATGGCAGCAATGATGCTGCCCGTCCAAAAGACGAGGTAGGGATTCACGGTGAAGAGGAAGCCTGCGCTGAGCGCGGAGATGGCGTAGCCAAACGAGCCCCATGCCCTTGCCTGCCCGTATTCGAAGTGGAAGCGGCGGCTCATGCGCTCCGTGATGGCCTCTAGGACAGGGCACGCCGCGAGGTAGGCGACGGAGAGGTAGAGGGAGCCGATCGCCGCGCCGAGGAAGAAATTCGCCTCGAGCATGGGGACGTAGACCCAGGTGAAGAACGGCGCGAGCAGGATCTCACAGGCGACGAAGAACGCGAGCAGCGTCTTTTTCATGCCGAGCTTGTCCTGGATCGAGCCGTATACGAACATGAGGACGAGCGCGACGGCGGAGTTGAAGGAGTAGATCGTGCCGACCTCGGCGCCAGAAAAGCCCTGCTTCGTCGTGAGCCAGATCTGGAAGAACGACCACCAGATGCCCCAGCCCGCGAAGAACAGAAGGATTTGGAGCGAGCTTGCGCGGTAGAATGGATTGGAAAAGGCCTTTGTGTGCATCGTGCTCATTTTGTTTCCTCCTCGGCGGCGTCCGTGCCGTAGGTGTTTGTCTCTGCTTCAAGCGCGTAAATCGCGCCCTCTTGTGCTGCGGCTGTGAGCGTCACGTTCCCCGCAAAGTAGATGCGCTCGGTGAACGTCGTCTCGCCGTCATTCACGAAGACTTCGACGGAGCTTTGGTCCAGGAAGGCGCGGACGGCGTGCGGCGCGGCGGAAAGCGTGCAAGCGCGCACGCCGTCTTTCGTCTTTCGCGTGAGCACGAGACGGTTTTTCTCCGCCTCCCATGCGAGGGACAGGCCGTGCGTGCCGTCGGTCAGCGTGAGCAGGACGGCGGGCGCTGCATCAAAGCGGAGGCAGATTTCCGCCTTGCGCGGCAGCGCGTAGGCCTTTCCCGCTTCCCACGCGCCGTCTCGCAGCGTTTTTTCCCGCAGGCTCTCCATCTCGCGGATTGGCGACTGGTACACCTTTCCGCCTGCGAGGCGAAGCGTGCGGGGGATGGTGAGCGCGCCCGCCCAGCCGTCTTCCTTTTCGTGCATCGGTGAGTCCCACGCCGCCATCCACGCCATCATGACGCGCCTGCCATCGGGCGTTTCCATCGTCTGCGTCGCGTAGAAGTCGTGGCCGCGGTCGATTTCGACGAATTTGCCGTGCGCGAGCACATGCGTCTCTTTGTCAAGCGTGCCGACGAGGTAGCCGGTCTGGTTGAGGTTGCGGTAGTCGTCGCCCGATGCTTCAAGCCCCTGCGGGCTCATGAGGAGGACATACTTGTCGCCGAGCGGGAAGAAGTCGGGGCATTCCCACATGTAGCCTTCGGTCTTCTCGTTTTCGGATTTCGCGAGCACGGAGCAGCGCGTCCAGTCGATGAGGTCCGGCGAGCGGTAGAGGAGCGCCCTGCCGCAGCCGTCCGCTCCCTGGCTTCCGACGACCATGTAGAAGGTGTCCCCCTCGCGCCATACCTTCGGGTCGCGGAAGTGCTTCGTGTTGTCCTTCGGCACGCGCAGCACGGGATTCCCCTCGTATTTCGTGAAGTGGATGCCGTCCTCGCTGTAGGCGAGGTTCTGGTCCTCGTAGAATGCCTCGGGATCTTTCGGGTCGATGTAGTGATGGCCGGTGTAGATGAGCCAAAGCTTGCCGTCATGGGGGACGGCGCTTCCCGAGAAGCAGCCGGACTCCATGTCGCCGGGCGTAAGCGCAGCCGGCAGCGTCTCCCAGTGCACGAGGTCCGTGCTCCTCGCGTGCCCCCAGTGCATCGGCCCCCACTCGGCGGCATAGGGGTAATACTGGTAGAAGATATGATAATAGCCTTTGAAGTAGGAAAAGCCGTTCGGGTCGTTCATCCAGCCGCCCTTCGTCATCAGGTGGTAGCCGAGACGGTAGCGTTGGTTCGTGACGTGCATCTCTTGTTTCATCGAGGCATCTCCTTTGTCAAAACCAAAAACAAATCAGACGAAATACATTTAGTGAACCGGTTCGATATAGGTATCATAGCGATTAAACAATAAAATGTCAATGGCTCTCCGACAAAATTCTTACCGAATCGCCTGCTTCGCGAAAGACCACGTGGCAGAAGGCAAAAAAAGAAACCCGCTTCAGCAGGTTTCTCCTTTGATGAGCGAGGGCTTCAGTATCCATGGCAGCGTGTCTGCCGTGCCCTCGGCACGGGCGACGATTTTCTTTGCGGCAAGCGCGGCGAGGCCTTCAATGGGCTGGCGCACGGCTGTGACGGTCTGCGCCCCGATGCGCGTGAGGCTCGTGCCGTCGTAGGCGAGGAGCTTCACGTCGTTTGGGACGCGCCGACCGTGCGCGGCGGCGGCGCGCAGGCAGCTCGCGATCGCGAGGTCGGAGCCGAATACGCCGTCGGCAGCCGGGAAGCGGGCGAAGAGTTCGTCCGCGGCCTGCAGGAAGTCGCGGTAGGCGAAGGCGTTCCACTTCATTTCGATTTGGTGCACCGCGGCGCCGCTTTGGCGCATGGTCTCGGCAAAGACGCGATGGTAGTCATTGGCAGGGGTCGCGACGCCTTGATAGCCCATGATGGCGACGACGTGCCGGCAGCCGTGCCGCAGGAATGCCTCGGCGGCGAGCCGCCCGCCGTATTGGTGGTCCGCGTGCACGATGGGGATGTCTTCGCGGAGGAATCGGTCAAATGCGATGATCGGTCGGTCAAGGTTCGCGTAGAGCGCGGTGTCGAGCGTATGCGCGCCCATGATGATGCCGTCCATCGTCTTTCGCCGCAGCATATCGAGGAAAGCGCGCTCGGCGTTGTCCTTTTCCTTCGTGCAGCAGAGGAGCGTCTTGTAGCCGAGCGCGTAGAGCGCGGATTCGAGCGATTCCAGAAGCTCGCTGAAAAACGGGTGGGAGACGGAGGGGACGATGACGCCGACGGTCTTGGTCCGGCTTAGCGAGAGATTTCGCGCGACCTCGCTCGGAACGTAGCGGAGCTTTTCCATTGCCGCCTCGATTTTTCGGCGCGTCGCGGCGGAGACGTAGCCCTTGTTGTTGAGGACGAGGGAGACGGTGCTCGCGGCGACACCTGCCTCTCTCGCCACGTCTTTGATCCGCGCCATCAGGAAAGCGGTTCGATGCGCGGCTTCTCCGTGCCCTCGATGCACGCCTTCGTGACGATGACCTTGCGCGGCTCGCTGCTCTTTGGAATGTCGAACATGATGTCGAGCATCGTATCCTCGATGATGCCCTTGAGGCTGCGCGCGCCCGTCTTGCGCTCGATGGCCTTCTTCGCGACGGCGCGCAATGCCGCTTCCTCGAATTCGAGCGTGACGCCGTCCATCGCAAGGAGCTTTTCGTACTGCTTCACGGGTGCGTTTTTCGGCTCGGTCAGGATGCGCAGCAGCGCGTCCTCGTCGAGCGTTTCGAGCGTGCAGATGACGGGCAGGCGGCCGATGATCTCCGGGATGATGCCGTACTGCATGAGGTCTTCTGGGCGCACCTGATGGATGAGCTCGTCGAATTTCGTCTTTTCCGACGCGCCTTTCGCGTCCGCGCCGAAGCCGATCGAGGCGGCGTTCTTGTTGACGCGCTTTCCGATGACGTCCTCGATGCCGACGAATGCGCCGCCGACGATGAAGAGGATGTTCGTCGTGTCGACTTTGATGGTCGGCGCCTCGGGGTGCTTGCGCTGGCCGCGCGCCGTGAACTCGACGACGCTGCCTTCGAGCATTTTGAGCAGTGCCTGCTGGACGCCCTCGTGGCCGGGGTCGGCGGTGATGGAGTTGTTCGCGCCCGACTTCCTGGCGATCTTGTCGAACTCGTCGAGGTAGATGATGCCGTGCTCGGCGCGCTCCGTGTCCTTGTCGGCGGCGTAGTAAAGGTTGCGTACGGCGACTTCGACGTCGGCGCCGACGAAGCCCGCCTCCGTGAGGCTGGAGGCATCGGTGACAGCGAACGGTACGTTGAGGAACTTTGAGAGATGCGAGAGGAGCGCCGTCTTGCCGCAGCCCGACGGGCCGAGCATGATGACGTTCGACTTTTCGATTTCCGTGCCGTCCTCGTTTTGGAGGCCGTACTTCATGCGCTTGTAGTGGTTGTAGACGGCGACGGAGAGGATCTTCTTCGCGTGGTCCTGATTGATGATGTACGCGTCGAGATACCGCTTGATGATATGCGGCTTGTTCTTTTCGAGGATCTCGTCAAGCTGCACGGCGAAGTCACGCTGTTTCGTCTCGGCTGCTGCCGTCTCGTGTTCGTCGAGGAAGTGGTTGATCTCGCGGATGCAGTGGCTGCATATCGCAAAGCCCGTATTCGGGTCGTATATCGGCATGTCGTATTGGTCGCGGACTGCGACGACACGCTTGCAGAAGCTGCACTGAAGCTGTTTTGCCATGGGGAATTCCTTTCTCCTTTGCCGGTTGGCGAAAAATGATTCTTTCCCAACCATTATCGCCGATTGCCGTATTTTTTTCAAGGGCAGCACAGGAGTCCGTCCGAAATATCAATAGACAGGAGTTATCATATAACCGTTATCTGTTGACATTTTTTTTATTTCGCCATACAATGAAATGGTAATTCCGAGTATTTTCATAGGGATTGAAGCGCGGCGTCTTGCAAAGCGGAGGGGAGCCCTTCCTTTGCAGCCTGCCGGGAGCAAGCAGGCGGCGGACGCGGCGCTTTCGATAGCAGAGTATGGCAAGGAGAGTAGGTCATGTCGAATACGCTTTTAGAGCTCAAGGATCTCCACGCGGGAGTCGAGGGGAAGGAAATCCTCAAGGGGATTTCGCTTTCCCTCGGGCGCGGCGAGGTCCACGTGATTTTAGGGCCGAACGGCTCAGGCAAGTCGACGCTCATGAACGTCATCATGGGACATCCGAAGTATACGGTGACGGCGGGCACGATCCGCTTTGAAGGCGAGGACATCGCAAAGGCGAAGACATTCGAGCGCGCGCGCCGCGGGCTGTTCCTGTCGTTCCAGACGCCGGAGGAGATCCCCGGCATCACGGTCGAGAACATGCTGCGCACGGCGAAGCAGGCCGTGACGGGCGAGCGGGTGAAGATCCTCCCGTTCCGCAAGCAGCTTCGCGCGATGATGGAGGAACTCCGGATAAAGCCGGAGTATGCCGAGCGCTACATGAACGTCGGCTTTTCCGGCGGCGAGAAGAAGCGCAATGAGATCCTGCAGCTTCTCATGCTCGACCCGAAGCTCGCGCTGCTCGACGAGACGGATTCCGGACTCGACGTCGATGCCGTCCAGATCGTCTCGGAGGGCGTCGCGAAGTATCACCATGCAGGAAACGCCTGCCTCATCATCACGCATAACACGCGCATCTTGGAGAAGCTGACGGTCGACCGCGTGCACGTCCTCATAAGCGGGCGCATTGTCGAAGAGGGCGGCGCGGAGCTCGTCGCGGACATCAACGCCAACGGCTATACGCATATCGCGGGCGCGCAGGCAGGGGAGTGATGAGGGTGGCTGAGAAGAAAAAAACGTACGTCGAGGACATCGAGCGCACGCTCTACGACATCCGGGACGCGGACAACGCGAGCTACAAGTCGGAAACGGGGCTCACGGAGGAGGTCATCCGCGACATTTCGGCGCGCAAGCACGACCCGGCATGGATGCTCGACTTCCGCTTGAAGTCGCTCGCGACCTACAATTCGCTCTCGCTTCCGACGTGGGGGCCGGACATCTCCGAACTCAACATGGACGAGATCGTCACGTACGTCCGCCCGAACGCGAAGATGACGGGCAACTGGCAGGAAGTCCCGACGGATATCAAGAACACGTTTGACCGTCTCGGCATCCCAGAGGCGGAGCAGAAGCAGAGTCTCGCGGGTGTCGGCGCGCAGTACGATTCGGAGGTCGTCTACCACAGCATCCAGGAAGATCTCGTCAAAGAGGGCGTCGTCTACACGGATATGGAGACGGCGCTTACGGAGCATGAGGACATCGTCAAAACGTACTTCATGACGCTCGTGCCGCCGCACGACCACAAGTTTGCGGCGCTCCACGGCGCGGTCTGGTCGGGCGGCTCGTTCGTCTATGTGCCGGAGGGCGTCGCGGTCAAGATCCCGCTGCAGTCGTACTTCCGTCTCAACGCGGCGGGCGCAGGGCAGTTCGAGCACACGCTCATCATCGTCGAAAAGGGCGCGAGCCTTCACTTCATCGAGGGCTGCTCCGCGCCGAAGTACAACGTGACGAATCTCCACGCGGGCTGCGTCGAGCTCTTTGTCAAGGAAGGCGCGCGCCTGCGCTACTCGACGATCGAGAACTGGTCGCGCAACATGATGAACCTCAACACGAAGCGCGCGCTCGTCGAGAAAGACGGCATCATCGAGTGGGTGTCGGGTTCTTTCGGCTCGC
>ERZ772945.2008-NODE-2008-length-13270-cov-37.296254_pt1 | contig 13270 bp, 13 predicted proteins | sample MGYA00511681_ERZ772945 | MGnify/ENA primary metagenome ERZ772945 (study PRJEB29015, sample SAMEA2737943) | human oral metagenome | biome: human oral; feature: human-associated habitat; material: dental | place: China | collected 2143 ... | reverse complement strand
CCTCTCATGGCACTGCTGTCGGATCGCTGCGAGAGGATTCGCGAGCGCGAGGTACACCGCGCAGCATCGAAGCTTCCCAACCTTACGAAACAGGAGCGGCGCCAAGTCGATCATATGACGCGCATGATCGTGCGAAAGATTCTCCGCATGCCGATGATGAAGCTGAACAGTTCGGCGGGCACGGCGCGCGAAACCTTTTACATGAAGGCGATGCGCTCGCTATTCAAACTCGATACGATTGGGGAGGCTGCGACAAATGAAGAACGACACGATCATTATCGGTACGCGGGCGAGTAAACTCGCGCTTTGGCAGGCAGAATACGTAAAGCGCCGTTTGGAAGAAAAATATCCGGAGCTGACCGTTGCTTTAAAGAAGATGACGACCAAGGGCGATCAGATTCTCGATGCCCCCCTCGCAAAGATCGGCGGCAAAGGTCTCTTTACAAAGGAACTTGAAGACGCCATGCTAGAAGGTGAAGTTGACATCGCTGTTCATAGCTTAAAGGATATGCCGACAGAGGTGCCGTCGGGTCTAATCATCTCTGCGATTACGAAGCGCTTTGACGTGGGAGACGCCATCGTCAGCTCGAAGTACGAAGCGCTGGCTGATCTTCCGGAGGGAGCGAAGGTCGGTACGAGCAGCCTTCGCCGCAAAGCGCAGCTCTTGCATGAAAGGCCTGACCTCGATATTCACGACCTTCGCGGCAATGTCGGCACGCGCTTAGATAAGCTGGAAAGTGAGAACTTCGATGCTGTCATACTGGCTGTTGCAGGCCTTAAGCGCCTTGGCTTCGGCGATCGAATCACAGAGGTCATCGACCAAAAGATCATGCTGCCCGCCGTCGGGCAGGGGGCGCTTGCCATTGAGACAAGAGAAGATGACAAGGCGGTAAGGGCGCGCATTGACTTTTTGAACGACCCGTCAACCGTCACCGCCGCAAAGGCGGAGCGTGCGTTCCTCTCCCGCGTACAAGGCGGCTGTCAAGTGCCTGTCGGCGTCTATGCGACAGAGGTGAAAGCGGGACTTCATGTGGAAGCCGTCATTGCTTCACTCGATGGCATGCGGCTCTACCGAGCGGGTATCGATGGCGCGCGGGAAGAGGCCGAACATCTCGGCACAAAGCTTGCCGAGAAACTGCTTGACGACGGCGGCCGCGCAATACTGAAAGAAATCGGACTGGATGTTTAATAGAATGAGGGAATTATTTTGAACGATACAACAGGCAAAGTCTTTCTCGTCGGAGCAGGTCCCGGTGATCATCGCCTGCTCACCATCAAGGCGGCGGAATGTCTTGCAGCGGCGGATACCGTCGTCTATGACAGATTAGCCGACAGCCGCATTCTCGCGCATGCAAAGAGGGCGCAGGAATTCATCTACGTTGGCAAGGCATCGGCAAAGCACACGATGAAACAGGGCGATATCAATCAGCTCCTCGTAGATAAAGCGAAGGAGGGAAAGATTGTCGTGCGCCTGAAGGGCGGCGATCCCTTTGTCTTTGGGCGCGGCGGTGAGGAGGCATTGCTTCTCGAGAAGAACGGCATTTCCTTTACGATTGTTCCCGGCATCACGTCGGCGATTTCTGTGCCGGCCTATGCGGGCATTCCCGTCACGCATCGTGCGGTTGCGACCTCTTTTGCCGTCATCACGGGGCACGAAGACCCGACAAAGGCGGAGAGCCAGATGAATTGGGCGGGTCTTGCGACAGGCGTCGATACGCTCATCTTCCTCATGGGCATCGCGAATCTTCCGCATATCACGGCAAAGCTCATCGAAAACGGTCGTGCGGCCGATACGCCGGCCGCCGTCATTCGCTGGGGGACAAAGGCAGAGCAGGAGACACTTGTGACGACGGTGGGAAATGCCGCCGAAGATGTCAAAAAGCACGGCATCAAGCCGCCGGCTATTTTCCTTGTCGGCGATGTCGTCAATCTTCGCGAAAAGCTCCGCTGGTTTGACGATCCAAAGGCGCATCCACTCCTCGGCAAGCATATTCTCGTCACGCGCGCCCGCGCGCAGGCATCCGCACTCACGGAAAAGCTTGAAGCTCTTGGTGCGTGTGTCAAGGAGGTTCCTGCGATCGCCATCGAGCCGCCGTCAGATGACTATGCGGCATTGGATGCGGCGGTTGAAAAAATCGACGGCTATCACTGGCTGATCTTCACGAGTGTAAATGGTGTACAGGCATTTTTCCGTCGCTTGGAAAAGGCAGGAAAGGATACGCGAGCCCTCGGCTATGCGAAGATTGCGGCCATTGGCTCGGCGACGGCTGCAAAGCTCAAAAAATATGGTATCACTGCCGATATCCTTCCCAAGGCGTATCGTGCCGAAGGAATTCTCGAGGCGCTGAAGGGCAAACTTCCGCCGCATGCAAAAATTCTCCTGCCGCGCGCAGAGAAAGCACGCGCTGTCCTTCCCGACAGCCTGCGTAAAAAGGGCGCGGTCGTCGATGTCGTTCCGGCGTATCGAACCGTTACTGCCCCGCTGGAAGACGAAGAACTTAAGGCACTGAAAGAAGATCTTGCTGCGGAGCGTTATGATTTTGTGACCTTTACAAGCTCGTCAACTGTCAAGAATTTCTGCAGGATGCTCGGCGGTGCAGCGATTCTTTCGGGTGTCAAGACCGCAGCCATCGGTCCTGTCACAGCGGAGACTATGGAAAAAGAGGGAATGAAAGCCACGGTTATCGCCAAGACCTACACGATCGAAGGCTTGCTTCACGCGATTCTCTCCACGCTGACCGCCTGAAGCAGCGAGATTAAAAATTAAATCGGAGCAAGAGGGCGGGGAAACCCGCCTTTTCCACAAATATTAATAAAGAATACGGGGCAGCCCGCAGAGATAGGAGTAGTAGTATGTTCAATCAAAACATTCGTCCACGTCGTCTTCGCATCAGTCCTGCCGTTCGGGATATGGTTCGTGAGACAACACTTTCCGTCAAGGATTTCGTCTATCCGATCTTTGTTGTGCCGGGCATAAATGTCAAGGAAGAAATCAAGAGCATGCCGGCGTGCTATCATCTTTCTGTCGATAAGGCCGTCGAGCTCGCCAAGGAAATCGCTGCGCTAGGTATTCCTTCCGTCGAAATCTTCGGCCTTCCCGCGTACAAGGACGCAGACGGTTCTTCGGCTTGGGACAAAACGAGTCCTGTACAGCGTGCGATCGCTGCCATCAAAAAGGAAGTGCCGGAACTCGTCATTGTAGGTGATGTCTGCCTCTGTCAGTATACGACACATGGTCACTGCGGTCATTTGACCGATCACTACGTCGATAACGACAAGACGCTTGCGCTTCTTCAGAAAGTTGCCGTCAGCCAGGCGGAAGCCGGCGCAGACATCGTCGCGCCGAGCGATATGATGGACGGCCGCGTCGCCGCCATTCGCGAAGCACTCGATGCACACAACTTCATTAATACGAGTATCATGAGTTACGCCGTAAAATACGCTTCGGGGTATTACGGGCCTTTCCGTGATGCCGCTGACAGTGCACCGAGTTTCGGTGACCGCCGTCAGTATCAGATGGATCCTGCCAACCGTGAGGAAGCGCTTAAAGAAACTTTTCTCGACATAGAGGAGGGCGCCGATATCATCATGGTAAAGCCTGCGCTTGCCTATCTTGACATTGTCCGCGAGGTTCGCGATATGATTCATACGCCCGTTGCAACGTATAACGTCAGCGGCGAATACGCGATGGTCAAGGCGGCTGCGCTCAATGGCTGGATTGATGAGAAGCGCATCGTCCTCGAGACATTGACCAGCATGAAGCGCGCCGGTGCCGATATCATCATTACCTATCATGCTATAGACGCGGCAAAGTGGCTGAAGCGCTGATGAATTATAAAGAATAATGGGATCGTCGTCTTCTAAAAAGATTTACCGTATTTTAAACAGTAAAGGAAGTTTTTATGCTGCATCTTGAAAAATCCCTCGCTGCCTTTAAAGAGGCGAAGACTTTGATGCCGGGCGGGGTCAACAGTCCGGTGCGCTCGTATTCGAATGTCGATTGCAACCCGCCGTTCATCGACCGTGCAAAAGGTGCCTACATCTATGACATCGATGGTAATGCCTACATCGACTATGTCGGCTCGTGGGGACCGATGGTCGTCGGTCATGCGCATCCGCAGGTCGTGAAGGCTCTGCAGGAAGCGGTGACACGCGGCACGAGCTACGGCGCGCCAACCGTGCGTGAGTCGGAGCTGGCAAAGCTCGTCATGCAGGTCTATCCTTCGATTGAAGTCATCCGCATGGTCAATTCCGGTACCGAAGCGACGATGAGCGCCATTCGCCTTGCACGCGGTTATACGGGACGCGAGAAATTCGTGAAGTTCATCGGCTGCTATCATGGGCACAGCGACAGCTTACTTGTGAGCGCAGGCTCGGGGCTTGCGACCTTCGGCGTGCCGTCAAGTCCCGGCGTCACGAAAGGTACGGCGGCAGACACGATTGCCGTACCGTATAACGACTTTGATGCCATTGAGCAGGTCATGAAGGCGCATGGAGACGAAATTGCCGCCATTATCGTCGAACCGGTTGCGGGCAATATGGGATGTGTCCTTCCAAAGCAAGGCTATCTCGACCATCTCCGCAAGCTTACAGAAGAAGCGGGATCGCTCCTCATCTTTGACGAAGTCATGTGCGGCTTCCGTGCATCTCTCGGGGGTGCACAGGCGGCGTATGGCATTGTCCCCGATCTCACCTGTCTTGGAAAAATCATCGGCGGCGGGCTCCCGGTGGCGGCATATGGCGGGCGCCGTGAGATCATGGAGCAGATTTCTCCCGCAGGCCCTGTGTATCAGGCAGGAACGCTCTCGGGCAATCCGCTCGCAATGACGGCGGGCATCGAGACGCTGAAGATCATCACGGCGGAGCCAGAGAACGGCGGTGCTGACTACAGCCGCATGCTCACGCTTAAGACTAAGAAACTTATCCTCGGCTGGCAGCAGGCGGCAAAGGATGCGGGCGTTACGATTCAGGTACATATGGCAGGCTCGATGTTCGGTATTTTCTTCAACGAGCATGAGGTATGGAACTTTGAAGACGCCGCTGCATCCGACCAAGAGGCATTTAAAATCTGGTTCAAGACGATGCTTGCGGAAGGCATCTATCTGGCACCGAGCCAGTATGAGACGCTCTTCATGTCGGGTGCACATACGGATGAAGATATCGAGCGCACGATTGCCGCAGCCGAAAAGGCTTTTGCCGCAGTGAAAAAGGCACGGGGATAACGATTAATTTTTGATGATGGTCATGCTATCCTTATTTGCCTTCGCCTTTTGTATCATCAGCTTCAGACGCTCGATGTTCTTCTTATGGCGGTCGATGGCAAAGCCGATGCGTATATGCTCTTCCTCTGTAAAGTCAGGGTTTTCAAATGCTGCTTCAATGCGCTTGAGGCGCGTTTCGACTTCTGCAAGCTCATCTTGCAGCGGTTTTTCGTGCTCCAGCGCAAAGCCGTAGACCGCATGAATCTGATCCTCGACATATTTTGCATAGCCGCGTTCGCCAGACATATCTTCCAACCACGTTGCGACGTGATAGAGAATGTCGAACGGGCTTTCACCGCTGTGCACCATGTCGAGGATTTTCATCTTGATGAGCTGCTCTTTGCCATGCGGCTGGGCGATCCGCGCTTTTTCGTCTGCTGCATGGCTCGCATCGTTTATCTGTGCAGCATTTTCTGTCGTTTGTTCCTCAGGCAATAGTTTTTCTCCTTTTTAGTCCGTGTAGAAATTTTCCTTCGGATGTATCAAAAAAGCCAAGGCAGAACCTTGGCTTACATCCATATGGAGCGGGCAATGGGAATCGAACCCACCTCTGAAGCTTGGGAAGCTTCCATTCTACCGATGAACTATGCCCGCATGAAACATGTTTATTCTATCACGCGGAAAAAATTTTTGCAAGCAGAAAATTTTCAAAAATCTATAGGAATTTTCAAAAAAAACTTGCCAATGCCGTCTTCATCTTGTAAAATTATCTCTTGAATAAGATAAAACAATAATACAGGAATCCTTTTATCATCGGTTCCTTGAGAATCTGTATACGTTATAGATTCTCGACGTTTTCAGGAGGCTTTGTTATGTTTTTGGAAGAAAGGCAAGATATCATATTACAGATGCTCGCGCGTGACGGAAAGGTTCGTGTCCGCGATCTCAGCGAAGAGTTCAAGGTGACAGAGGATTGCATCCGCAAGGATCTCGGTGCACTCGAAAAGAAGGGTAAACTCAAGCGTACTTATGGCGGCGCGGTTCGCATCCGTGAGAACAGCCATATGCTGGAGGTCAGCAAGCACCGCACGACGGATGTCGAGGCGAAGCAGCATATCGCACGTGCAGCGGTGAAGCTCGTCCATGACCGCGATATGGTCTTTCTCGACATCTCGACGTCAAACTTAGCGATTGCCGAGCTTCTCGTCAAGATGGAGATGGATGTCACAGTCGTGACGAATATGATCGACATCCTCGTCGTGCTCTCGCGCAATCCAAAGATTCGCGTGATCTTTGCAGGCGGCAAGCTCAACAAGAGCCGTGATGGCTTCTGGGGCGGCATGACGCTTGATTTCATCAGCCGTCTCAAGCCGGACATCGCCTTTGTCGGTGCGGTCGGGGTCGATATCAAGGAAAACAGCGTCTCAACGTATGATATCGAGGACGGCATCAATAAGGCGGCGATCATTCGCCGCAGCAAGAAGGCGTATGTCGTCGCAGAGGCGCGTAAACTTTCGACGGATGGCAATTACAACTATACGTCACTCGACACGCTCTCAGGACTCATCACGGATTCTGAGCTGCCGGAAGACGTCCGTCGGGCGGCAGATTCCTTTGGCGTTGATATCATACTCCCATGATTTTGATGAAGACAAAAAATCATTTCCCAGGGATAAGACAGGACTGGTTTTCGTCTCTGTACATAGGTCTTATCAAGGGACTGAAGGTTTTCTTTTTCTATCTCGCAGTTCTCTGCCTTTTCCGTGCACTTTACATCGGCATCTTACATGCGTTTTGGGCAGATGGCACAAGGCTGACGGATGCGATTTACGCATTCTTTCGCGGGGGAAAACTGAGCATGCAGACGGCGGGCGTGCTCACGCTGCCAACCTTCCTGCCAGGCTTTTTTACAGGCTTTGTTTCTAGTCGCATGGCGCGGCGCGTGACACTTATTCTTGCAGGCGTCTTTCTCACCGTGCTTTCCGTGCTCTTTGCTGCGAGTTTCACCTACTATCGGACGTTTCACGCGAATTTCAACCAGATGATTTTCGTCGGTGTGCAGGATGACCGCGCCGCACTCTTTTGGACGATGGTACAGCAGTTTCAGCTTCCGCTGCGGTTGCTTGGTGCGCTTGTCTTAGGAGCGGTCTTGCTCTTCCTCTTTAAAAAAGTTTACGATGCAAAATGTCCGATTGTGCGCATTTTTGGTGAAAATTTCTGGCATGAGCTTCTCTGGAAGCTCCCCGCAGCGCCTCGCTTGGGAATTCACTTGAGTGCACGGGTGCTCTTCCTCTTCTTTGTCTGTCTCATAGCGAAACTTTCGATCTTTGGCGGAGGGCTTGGATGGCAGACGGCAGTCGATTGGGAGAATGCCGGTGTTACGCGCGACCCATTTCTCAATGAGGCAATTCTCGACAGCCCGCAGGCGCTCTACCGCGCGTACCGGCTCAATGGCCGCATGCGTGCCTGTAACGGGTTGGATTTCACCGTGGAGGACATCCGAAATCTCGCGGCGAATCTTTCAGGAAAAGCGCCGACGAGCGATAATCTCGACGATTATCTGACACACACGGCAGCTGGCGCAAAAATTGCAAAACCGCGGCACGTCGTTCTTATCATTTCAGAGAGCCTCGCAAACTGGCCGCTCCTCGATAAGTACGGGAATATTCCGATTTCTTCCGGGCTGCGCAGCATCATCGCGGCAGACGATGCGGACTACTGCCCGACGTTTCTGCCGAACGGCGCAAGTACGGTCTCTGCTGTGACGGGGATTGTGACAGGGTTTGCCGATGCCAATCTCTACCTCACGACCATGCCGGAATCCTTTGCCGCGCCGTTTCCAACAGCATCCGCGCCTACGATGGAGCGGCTCGGCTATCGCAGTCGCTTCTTCTATGCAGGCCCCGCGACATGGGAGCGCATCGGTGAATTCACACGGGCACAAGGCTTTTCGGAGTTTGTCAGCCGCGGTGATTTCGGCGATGTCCCCGGGAGCGTTTGGGGGGCAGAGGACGAAGTTCTTTACGAAAAGTTTTTTGAGCACATCGACCCCAATACGCCGAGCTTTGACGTTCTCTTAAATGCGTCGAATCATTCGCCGTATGATATCGATCTCGATGCTAAGGGCTTTGATAAGGAGGCCGTACGTGCGGCGCTTCCCGAAAAATACCGAAAGGATGAGGAACTCCTTCGCGAGCTTGGTCATTACTGGTATGCGGACAAGTGCCTTGCAGCGTTTGTCCGGGAGGTCAAAGAAAAGATGCCGGACAGCCTCATCATCATCGTCGGCGATCATGCCGATCGCTACCACATCGAAAAGCAGCCCAATACCTATGAGCGCTACGGCATACCCTTCATCATCACGGGAAAGGGTGTGCACAAGGGGACATTGACAGCAAACAGCGCGGGCAGTCAGATTGACATTATCCCGACCGTCCTCGATCTGATCGCGCCGAAAGGCTTTTCCTACGAAGCGCTTGGAAAGAGCCTTGCCGCAGGAAATGACCGCGGTGTGAACTATGGGTTTTGGATCACGAGAGATGCGATTGGAAAATCCGATACGGATCCGCTCGTGCCGGAGGGGCTCGACGGCAGTGAAGGGGCTCCCATCGACGACGGCGCCATGCAGAATTATATCAATGCGATACGCAGTATCTCATGGTGGCGTCCGAAATATGGGGCGACCTTGGATGAGCAGATTTTAAAAGAAAAGGGAAGATAAGAAAAGGGAACGACTGATTTTAGCCGTTCCCTTTGTTGTAGAAGGAGCGTTTATGTCATTATCCATTGACTTATCGCACTGTACGCTATGCCCGCGCGCCTGTCTGGCTGACCGTACGAAGGCGCGCGGCGCCTGTGGTGCCGGGGCTTTGGCGCGTGTGGCGCTCGTCTCGCTGCATCCATGGGAGGAACCATGTCTTGTCGGTGCGGATGGACGCGGGGCGGGAACGGTGTTCTTTTCCTCTTGCAATATGCACTGTCTTTTTTGTCAGAATCATGAGATCTCGCAGGAGGGAAAGGGCGAGGCGGTGACAGATGGACGGCTGGCAGAAATTTTTCTCGAGCAGCAGGCGCGCGGGGCGGCGACGCTCGACCTTGTGACGCCGACCGTTTGGGAAGCGCAGATTCTGCATGCTCTCACGCTTGCCAAAGCAAAGGGCTTTTCGCTTCCTGTGGTTTGGAATACGGGGTCTTATGAGCGTGCGGAGATGCTGGAACTCCTTCGAGGCAGCGTCGATATCTTTCTGCCGGATATGAAATACGCCGCCGAGGAAAGCGCAGGGAAGTTTTCTGCGGCACCTGACTATTTCAAAATGGCATCGAAGGCAATCGAAAAGATGTTTGAGCTTGTGGGCGAAGTGCGTTTGAACAGCGCCGGGCAGATGAAGCGCGGCGTCCTCATTCGTCACCTCGTCCTGCCGGGGCATCGGAAGGAGAGCATGAAGATTCTCGATTGGATTTATGAAAGATTCGGTGATAAGGTACAGATCTCCCTCATGCGTCAGTACACACCGATGTATCGTGCGAAACATGTGAAGGGATTAAATCGCCGGCTCACGACCTTTGAGTACGAAAGTGTCGTCGAACATGCACGAAAGCTCGGTATCACGCGCTGTTATGTGCAGGAAAGCCCTGCCGCCGACACAAAGTTTGTTCCCGTCTTCGATGGGAGGGGCGTTCTATAGATTGTCTGCATCGAGCAGTCCTATCAATGCCCTGGTTATTCTCTCTGCATGAATCGCCTCTATGCAGCGGTTTGTCTCATAGCGGCACTTTGCCTGACAACAGGCTGTGCAGCTGTGGGGGGAAAGCAGGAAGGCGTGTCCGGGCGTTAACGGGCCGTAGAAATTTGGAAGTGTCGGCCCCCATAGGGAAAGTGTCGGAAGCCCGACGGCTTCCGCGATGTAGAGGGGACCGGAGTCGCAGCAGAGAAGGAGATCGCTCTTTTTCATGAGCGCGGCGAGTTCTAAGAGATTCGTCTTTCCCGCGATGCTCTTTGCGCCCATTGTTCCTAAGTCCCGCATAATTTTTAGGCATGTATCAATGACAGGTGCGTCGTTTGTGCTGCCGATAAAGATGACCTGTGCCTTTTCTGCTATGGGCGCCAGTGCTTGGGCAAAGACCGCGGGGCGGGGCTGTTTGCTCTTCCATGTTGTTTGAATCGCAACGAGGAGGATGGGCGGTGCAGCTTTGCTGCAGAGGACAGATTCTTTCTTCCAAAAGTTTTCAGCAAACGCTTGGTATTTTTCCGGAAGGCGGAGCACTGTGCCGGGGCGAAAATCGCTGGCATCGATGCCGAGCGGCGACAGCGCCGTCATGTAGTGGCGAATCTTATGCGGGCTTTTCGTGGCGGGGGCGATCTCCGTCATGAAGAAGCGATTGCCCTCGTGCAGTTCATGGATGCCGATGCGCCGTTTTCCACCCGAGAGCCTGGCGAGAATTCCGGTCAGGAAAAGACATTGAATGTCCAGAACGATATCATAGACTTGCACGCGCATGAGATGGCGCGCTCTTTTCAATAGGGAAAGCATTTTGCCGATGCGAAGGTGTGCGCTTGCCGCGTCAAATGGGCGGCGATCCCAGAGAAGAAGCTTGTCGATGTCTGGGTTATTGCGGAGAAGTTCCGATGCGGGCGGACTCGCAAGCCATGTGATATGGCAGTCAGGGCAGAGGCGCTTGAGATTCTGCGTGACGCTCGTTGCATGAAGAACGTCGCCGATGGAGCTCAGGCGAATGATGAGGATGCGTGCGCCATGAGGAAGAAGTTCCGGTTGCATAGTAGAACCTTTTCTTTTGATGATGTGTTTTTGCAAAGTTGTATGATACAATCACACGATATAGGTATGAAAAATCACGCACTTGTACGCGTAATCATAACATATGTGCGGTACTGCGACAACAGGAGAAATTCTTGAGACGCCGCTTTTTGGATGCCGAAATGCATGGGGCGCGATGATATCGAGTCCTGCCTGACCTTTCGCAACAGTGCTTATATATAAAAATCCCGTACATTCTGTGCGGGATTTTTATATGCAGTTTATAAGTTACTTTTTCTTCTTGCGCTTTCCCTTGCCGGTAGTTGCCTTTTCGGTTTGTTTCTTTTCCTGCTGATGTTTGGCATAATCGACGCCCATGCTCATGAGTTTGTGTTTGAATGCCATGAGCGGATGCGTCAGGAACATGCGGAAACCGCCGGTCTTCATGATGGTCAAAAATTCTTTGGACTGCTTTTTGCCGAAGCAGATGCGGTCACAGCGATCGCAGATGGGCTTTGTAATGCCGTAGGGGCAGCGCGTTATCTTGGTCATGACGGTCATCAAGAGCGCCTGGCATTTGGGGCAGAGCTTATCGCCCGATGTATTGTGGTGTTTATGACAATAGATGGAGAAGCGCTTCTTGATGTTCGCTTTTTCCTTCGGGATATTGTTTTTAATCTGTACTGGCTTTTTTTTCGGTAGAAAACGCGAGAATATGCTCATGTAGGCTCCCCTTTCGATAGCTTTTATCTAACTTATTTTACTAGAAATCGCATAGAAGTCAAGTTTTGTGCAGGGAAGAGGGTATTGTGAAAAACACTGTGGATAAGCTGTGCCTTTTCGTGAAGTTATCCACAGTTATACACAAAAATCCTGCGTATCTCTGTGCATATTGTGGATAACTTTTTCAAAAATGGTGAATTTTCTTCGTTTTGCCTGTGCATAGTTTTTGATAAATTCTCTTACGTGGAAGATAAGTTCCCAAATTCATCGTATAATGTGATGGTAAAAGTAGTTGCATCTTTGAAGTTTTTCATATATAATATTTCAAGTCAGTGCGTTGCTTCTTTTGTTTAAGCAGCGGCATATGATGAGATTCCCCGATAGCTCAGTTGGTAGAGCGCCTGACTGTTAATCAGGTTGTCGCAGGTTCGAATCCTGCTCGGGGAGCCATGGCGCCATCGTCAAGTGGTTAAGACACCGCCCTTTCACGGCGGGTTCATGGGTTCGAATCCCATTGGCGTCACCATTTCGGGCGATTAGCTCAGTTGGGAGAGCGCTTGCCTTACAAGCAAGATGTCAGCAGTTCGAACCTGTTATCGCCCACCAATAAAAAGTTAAGACCACCGTTTCGGTGGTCTTTTTGCTATTGCAGCGATGAATAAACTCAATCCTCGTAGAGAAGTACGATATCCTTTTTTTTATGTGTCGCCTTCAAGTCGATAATGCGTTGGTTGCGCGAACCGCGAAAGTGTAAGGTAAGATCGCGTTCCTCTTCGATATACGCACCGTCGACGAGGACATCGACGACTGCGAGAAGGGCTTTCTTTTTCTTGTCTGCACCGCTTGCGATTTCTTCCATTGTGTAGCCTGTATAGCACCAGATATTTAATCCCTTTTCATGGATATGCGGAGAGAGCGCGGCAAGCGCTTCTGCCTGCTCAAATGGCTCGCCGCCGCTGTAGGTGACACCGGTCAGCAGAGGGTTCTTGTCGATGGCTTTCAGGAGGTTGTCAAACGTCACCGCATGTCCGCCGGTCCTTGGCTGTGTCTCCGGATTCTGGCAGCCGGGGCAGCGGCGTGCGCATCCTTGGCAGAAGATGGTAAAGCGGATGCCCTCACCGTCGACGATGGAATCTTCTACCGTTCCCGCGATGCGAAGTGTGTTTGTCATGAAAACCTATCCTTTCAGCAAAAGAGCCGCTGCCTGTTGACAGCGGCGACTTTTTCGTTCCCTCTCAGTGCAGATTATGCTTGACGCGGTCGTGTTCTTCTGCCTGCTTTGCATTGTTCCATCGGTCGGTCGTTCCGACGAGGTAACCCGTGATGCGGCGAATGCGCTCGAATTTCTGCGGCTGCAAAATATAGTGAATGTCAACTTTGCCGTCTTTGGCAGCGGTGAGATCGAGGCTATGAATCTTTTCGTGTGTTTTTTCGTAGACGAGATGGATGTAGTTCTCGATCTCCGCGTTTGTCATGCCTTCGATCCCGTTGACCTTTACCTCAATATCATTTACGATCATGATATGTACCCCTTTTCTATAATATGTCCGGGCGCCTTGCCCCTGCAGGATGAAAACGTGCGCTCTGAGC
>ERZ772945.2005-NODE-2005-length-13280-cov-3.012174_pt1 | contig 13280 bp, 10 predicted proteins | sample MGYA00511681_ERZ772945 | MGnify/ENA primary metagenome ERZ772945 (study PRJEB29015, sample SAMEA2737943) | human oral metagenome | biome: human oral; feature: human-associated habitat; material: dental | place: China | collected 2143 ... | reverse complement strand
TTGGATTGTGTGGGGACACGACGGACAACGCGTGATGGAGAACCTCCAATTCGTAGCTTTTTTGCTAAGATGTTTTATCAATTAATCAATAAAATTAGTCAAGTTGAAATGGTGGATGGTGCGCGTGACTTTCGTCTCATGCGCTGACAAATGGTAGATGCCATTTTAGATGTTTCTGAATACAATCGTTTTTCCAAGGGAATATTTGCTTAGGTTGGTTTTGATACAGAGTATTTAGAATATAAAAATGTCAAAATGATTGTAAGTAGCAAAAAAATTAAAAAACTGCAAGCGTTTTAAAGAAAAATCGGAAAAAGGATTGATAAAAACGAAAAGGTAGTATAGAATGGAATTATTGAGAAATAATATATTAAAAGGAGTCGTTATATGAACTACAAAGAAGTTTATGAACAATGGCTAAACAATGATTTCTTCGATGAAGAAACGAAAGCTGATTTGTTGTCTATTCAGGATGATGAAGCTGAGATCGAAGATCGATTCTACAAGGGTCTTGAGTTTGGGACAGCTGGTCTTCGTGGGAAATTGGGTGCTGGTACCAACCGCATGAATAAATACATGGTAGGAAAAGCAGCCCAAGCATTAGCTGAAACCTTGAAAGACCATGGTGAAGAAGCGATTAAAAGGGGTGTTGCAATCAGTTATGATGTCAGATATAAATCAAAAGAATTTGCTGAATTGACTTGCTCTATCATGGCTGCTCATGGAATTAAAACCTATATTTACAATGGCATTCATCCTACACCAATGTGCTCGTATGCAATTAGAAAATTGCACTGTAAAGCAGGAGTCATGGTAACGGCTAGTCATAATCCACAAGAATACAATGGCTATAAAGCGTATTGGGAAGAAGGTTCACAGATTTTAGATGACATTGCAGGACAAATTGCAGGTCATATGGATGAAATTGTGAATTTTGAAGACATCAAGTCCGTTCCTTTTGAAGAAGCCTTGGAAAGCGGTCTTGCAAATTATATTGATCCATCTGTTGAAGAAGATTACTACCAAGAAGTTCTCAATTTAACGATCAATGAAGATGTTGATAAATCTATCAAAGTTGGCTACACTCCTTTGAATGGTACAGGAAATATTCCTGTCAGAGAAATTCTGAAGAGAAGAGGATTTGAAAATATCTTTGTTGTCAAAGAACAAGAATTTCCTGATCCAGATTTTACAACAGTTGGTTATCCAAATCCAGAATTTCCAAAAGCATTTGCTTACTCTGAAAAGCTTGGAAAAGAAAATAATTGTGACATTTTGATTGCCAATGATCCAGATTGTGACCGTGTTGCTCTGGAAGTAAGAGATGCGAATGGCGATTATATCTTTTTAAACGGAAATAAGATCGGTGCTTTGCTTGCTTATTACATCTTCTCTCAACGTTATGCCCTCAACAATTTGCCTGAAAATCCTGTCATGGTGAAATCTATCGTTACAGGAGATTTATCTAGAGCAATTGCAAAGAAATATGGCATTGAAACAGTTGAGACTTTAACTGGATTTAAAAATATCTGTGGAAAAGCCAATGAATATGAACGTACCAAAGAAAAAACTTATGTGTTCGGTTATGAAGAAAGTATTGGCTTCTGCTATGGAACTTTTGTCAGAGACAAAGATGCTGTCAGTGCTTCTATGATGATTGTAGAAATGGCTGCTTACTTTAAAAAACAAGGTAAGACTTTGTTAGATGTTTTAAATGATATTTATGCAGAGTTTGGCTTCTATAATGAAAGACAAGTTTCGCTTGAGCTAGAAGGTGTAGAAGGTCAAGAGCGAATTGGTCGCATGATGGAAGAATTTAGAGAACATCCGTTGACAACAGTTGGAGCAATGGAACTTGAAAAAGTGATTGACTTTAAAGATGGCTATCTTGATTTTCCAAAACAAAACTGCTTGAAATATTACTTTAAAGATGGTTCATGGTATGCACTCAGACCGTCAGGTACAGAACCTAAAATCAAACTATACATCTATTCAATTGGTAAAGACGAAAAGGAAAGTGTTGAAAAACTCGATCTCATTGAAAGGGCTTGCCGAGAAAAAATGGATAGCGTGAAATAAGCACATATAAAAAACTTGAAGCGCTCTTTTGAGAACTTCAAGTTTTTTGCTTTTTAAAGACTGGTCGAATGTTTTGGCTGTATTTTTTGGTCGGGATAGATATAGTTCATAGCATTGTTGATAGCTGTAGGAGCTTCGCCTAGTCCTGTGGCTATCAAATCAATCTTTCCGTCGTAACTACAGCAATCTCCAGCAGCATAGATACCTGCGACAGAAGTTTCTTGTTTGCTATTGACGATAATCTTGTGGCGATTGAGTTCTAGTCCCCATTTTTTTAAGTTTCCAACAGATGATTTGAAGCCATAATTGACAAAAAGCTGATCAAGCGGCAAGAGCTCTGTTTCATTGCTTTTCACTTTAGTAATCTCAAGATGAGTGAGTTTGTTTCCTTCACCTATAAGTTGACTTGGGACAAATGGTGTTTTAATCGTGACAGTAGAAGCTTTTAGCTCATTGACACTGTGTTCTAAAGCACGGAAATTATCCCTGCGGTGAATGATGCTGGTCGGTGCAATCTTATCAAAAGCCAATGCCCAATCAACAGCAGAGTCACCACCGCCTAGAACAACAATATTTTGCCCAGCGTATTGATTGATATTTGACACGTGATAGTGAATGTTTTCAAATTGGTCTACATTTTCTAGCTCCAGCGGACGTGGTTTAAAAGCACCACCTCCCATAGCAATCAAAATGGCTTTTGAGATGTGTTTTCCTTTGCTAGTTGTTAAGGTAAATAATTCATCGTTTTTTTCAATATCTAATACAGTCTCATTGAGATGTATGCTTGTTTCAAATGTTTTTACTTGATCAATCAAACGCTCAATCAATTCCTCACCTGTTAGATTGGTAAAACCAGGAACATCCAGAATTTTCTTTTCAGGATAGAGAATGGCTGGCTGTCCACCGAGCTGAGGCAGCGAATCAATCAAATTCACTTTTGCTTGACGCATATGAGCATAAAAAGCAGCAAAAAGACCCACAGGTCCCCCACCAACAATCGTAATATCAAAAATTTCAGACATGATTTCTCCTTAAAATAGTAACGTATTTCTATTTTATCACAAAATGAGGAAAACGATAGAGAAATTGTGTTAGGACACGTGAATTATGTTACAATAGTTACAGATTATATTATTAAGGAGACATACATGCAAGCAGTTGCACATTTTATTGAAACATTTGTTCCAGAACATTATGATATTTTTTTAGATTTGAATCGGGAGCAAAAAACGTTCACAGGTAAGGTCAGCATTAGCGGAGAAGCAAAAGGTGAAAAAATTTCTCTTCATCAGAAGGATTTGACAATCCAGTCCGTTGAGGTAGCTGGCGAAGCTCGTCCTTTCTCTGTAGATAATGAAAATGAAGCAGTTTACGTTGAGCTTGGTCAAGCAGGGGTTGTTGAAGTAACGCTGACTTATACAGGTAAAATTACAGATAATATGACGGGGATTTATCCTTCTTACTATACTGTTGATGGAGTCAAAAAAGAAGTTCTTTCTACTCAATTTGAAAGTCATTTTGCACGTGAAGCCTTTCCAAGTGTAGATGAGCCAGAAGCAAAAGCTACATTTGACCTTTCTTTGAAATTTGACCAAGAAGCAGGAGAAATCGCACTTTCAAACATGCCAGAAGTTGATGTAGAAAATCGAAAAGCAACTGGCATCTGGAAGTTTGCAACGACTCCTCGCATGTCGTCTTATCTTTTGGCGTTCGCGGCTGGTGATTTACAGGGTGTTACAGCAAAAACGAAGAATGGTACCTTGGTCGGCGTGTACTCTACCAAAGCTCACCCTGTTTCAAATTTGGAATTTGCTTTAGATATTGCAGTTCGCTCTATTGATTTTTATGAAGAATACTACGGAGTAAAATATCCGATTCCTCAATCTCTGCATGTAGCTTTGCCAGACTTTTCTGCAGGAGCTATGGAAAATTGGGGCTTGGTCACTTATCGTGAAGTTTATCTTTTAGTAGATGAAAACTCAACTGTTACAAGCCGTCAGCAAGTAGCTCTTGTGATTGCTCACGAATTGGCTCACCAATGGTTTGGTAATTTGGTTACAATGAAATGGTGGGATGACCTTTGGCTCAATGAAAGTTTTGCTAATATGATGGAATATGTCTGTGTGAATGCCATTGAGCCAACATGGAACATTTTTGAGGATTTCCAAACAGGTGGTGTCCCTCTGGCTCTAAAACGGGATGCGACTGACGGTGTTCAATCTGTCCATGTGGAAGTAAAACATCCAGACGAAATCAATACCTTGTTTGACCCAGCAATTGTCTATGCCAAAGGAAGTCGTCTCATGCACATGCTTCGTCGTTGGTTAGGAGATGAAGCTTTTGCAAAAGGTTTGAATGCTTATTTTGCTAAACACCAATACAGTAATACGATTGGTCGTGACTTGTGGAATGCTCTCGGTGCAGCTTCAGGACGTGATGTGGCAGCCTTTATGGATTCGTGGCTAGAACAACCAGGCTATCCTGTTTTGACAGCGATTGTGGAAAATGACACTCTCAAAATTTCTCAAAAACAATTCTTTATTGGTGAAAAAGAAGAAAAAGGTCGTCTATGGGTTGTACCATTGAATAGTAATTGGACTGGTATTCCAGATACTTTAGAAACCGAAACGCTTGAAATTCCAAATTATGCAGCTCTGGCAGCGCAAAATGAAGGAGCACTTCGTTTCAATACAGAAAATACGGCGCATTACATTACTGATTATCAAGGGGAATTGTTGGATAATATTTTAGCAACTATTACGGACTTGGATAATACAAGTAAGTTGCAAGTGGTGCAAGAACGTCGTTTGTTGGCTGAAGCTGGTTTCGTTTCATTTGCAGACTTGATTCCAGTGGTTAAAAAATTGACCAATGAAAGATCTTATCTTGTAGTATCTGCAGTGAAGTCTGTGCTAACTAGTTTGAAGACTTTTGTGGACGAAGGGACAGAAACAGAGGTTGCTTTCAAGAAATTACTCGTTAAGCTGAATCAAGCTAACTTTGACCGACTTGGATTTGAAGCGAAAGACGGTGAAACAGACGAAGATGAATTGGTTCGTCAAATTGTTGTAGCGAATATGATTGCGGCTGATGATGAAAAAGCGAGTCAAAAAGCTAGCCAAATTTTTGAAGCACATCAAGAAAACTTGGAAAAACTTCCAGCAGCCACTCGTTTGCAAATTTTGATTAACCAAATCAAACACCATGAGACAGCAGAATTGACTGATAACTATCTAGCAACCTACATTGCAACGGTTGATGGTAACTTCCAACGTCAATTGGCTTCGGCTCTGTCTTATACGAAGAGTGAAGCAACATTGACACGTCTTTTAAAAGAATGGAAAAATAAAGATGTTGTGAAGCCACAAGACTTGGCCATGAGTTGGTATTTTACTTTCTTACAACATGATTTTACTCAGGGAACGATTTGGACTTGGGCGCGTGAAAACTGGGATTGGATCAAGGCAGCTCTCGGTGGAGATATGAGCTTTGATAAATTTGTCATTTATCCAGCAAATATCTTTAAAACGCGTGAACGCTTGGCAGAATACAAAGCCTTCTTTGAACCACAATTGTCTGACTTGGCTATCAGCCGTAACATCAGCATGGGAATCAAAGAAATTTCCGCTCGTATTGATTTGATTGACAAAGAAAAAGCAGCTGTTGAAGCAGCAATCAAAGCGACAGTATAATAGTATAAAAAAGGTTGAATGATAATGTCAGCCTTTTCTTATTGCATTTTGCTATTTTATTAAAAAGGTGATAGTTTTTGAAAGAAAATGCTTGACTTTGAAATAAAATGGTGTATAATGAATCTGTAAACGATTGCAGGAAGGGGTGGAATTATTTTAAAATCAGAGCGCAAACAGGTGATTTTAGAAGAAATCAATCGTCATCAAGTTGTTTCTCTGGATAGCTTAGTTCGTTTGTTAAATACGTCTGAATCAACAGTGCGCAGAGATTTAGATGAATTGGAAGATGAAAGAAAACTGCGTCGGATTCACGGTGGAGCAGAAAGCATTCATTTTCTTCAAGAGGAAGAAAGCAATCAAGAAAAATCTATCAAAAACGTTCAAGATAAATTACGAATTGCTCAAAAAGCAGCGGAATTGATACAAGAACAGGATGTCATTTTTATTGATGCTGGAACGACAAATGAATTGTTAATCAATGAGCTTTCAAGCAAACATATGACGGTTGTGACCAACTCCATTCACCATGCTACAAAATTAGTTGAGAAAAACATTCCAACGGTTATTATCGGAGGGGTTGTCAAAAGCTCAACGGATGCTAGTATCGGTGGTGTTGCTTTGAACCAAATCGGTCAGTTGAATTTCAATAAAGCTTTTATTGGTATGAATGGGATTGATGAAAATTTCTATACAACGCCTGATATGGAAGAAGGAGCAGTCAAGCGAGAGATTCTTGAAAACGCCAAACAGACTTATATCTTAGCTGACGCCTCAAAAATCGGTCAGACCTCTTTCGTGAAAGTCGCACCTATCAAACGTGCAAGTATTATTACCAGTGCTTGTGCCAGTGAGCAATTGGAAAAGATAAAAGAAAAAACGGAGGTTATTGAAGTATGATTTATACTGTTACGCTTAATCCTTCTATTGACTATATTGTCCGTTTGGATAAGGTCAATGTTGGAAGCGTGAATCGTATGGAGAGCGATGATAAATTTGCCGGTGGCAAAGGCATCAACGTCAGTCGTGTGCTCAAACGTTTGGGAATTGACAATACAGCGACTGGCTTTATTGGTGGCTTTACTGGAAAATTTATTACTGATACCTTGGAAAATGAAGCGATTGCGACTAAATTTGTCCAAGTGTCAGAGGATACGCGTATCAATGTTAAGATTAAAGCAGACGCTGAGACAGAAATCAATGGAACGGGTCCGACTGTCTCACCAGAGCAATTGGCAGCCTTAAAAGATATTCTTTCAGGGCTTTCAGAGAAAGATACAGTTGTCTTTGCAGGGTCAAGCAATAAAAATTTAGGAAATGTCGTCTACAAAGAGTTAATTAGCCTGACGAGACAAACTGGAGCACAAGTCGTTTGTGATTTCGAGGGACAAACACTTATTGATTCACTAGAGTTTCAGCCATTATTGGTTAAGCCGAATAACCATGAACTTGGTGATATTTTCAGAGTGAAGCTGGAAAAGCTGGATGAGATTGAGAAATATGCTCGTGAAATTCTAGCCAAAGGTGCGCAACATGTCATTATTTCTATGGCAGGTGATGGAGCGCTTTTGGTAACAAAGGACGGAGCTTATTTTGCAAAACCAATCAAGGGAATCGTAAAAAATTCTGTCGGAGCTGGTGACTCAATGGTTGCAGGCTTTACTGGCGAATTTGTTCGTTCAGGAAATGCTGTTGAAGCCTTCAAATGGGGAGTGGCTTGCGGAACGGCAACGACTTTCTCTGATGATTTGGCAACAGCCGCTTTTATTAACGAAACATATGAAAAAGTAGAGGTAGAAAAAATATGAAAATTCAGGATTTACTGAGAAAAGATGTGATGTTGCTTGATTTACAAGCAACTGAAAAAACAGCTGCTATTGATGAAATGATTCATAGTTTAGTTGACCACGGTTATGTGACGGATTTTGAAACATTCAAAGAAGGAATCTTGGCTCGTGAAGCTTTAACGTCAACAGGCTTGGGCGACGGGATTGCCATGCCACACAGTAAAAATGCGGCAGTCAAAGAAGCAACCGTTCTTTTTGCAAAATCAAACAAGGGTGTGGATTATGAAAGTTTAGACGGGCAACCGACAGATTTGTTCTTCATGATTGCTGCACCAGAAGGAGCGAACGATACTCACTTGGCTGCACTTGCAGAATTGTCACAGTACCTGATGAAAGATGGATTTGCAGACAAACTTCGTCAAGTAACTTCACCAGATGAAGTGATTGCATTATTTGACCAAGCATCTGAAAAAGCAGCAGAACCTACAACGGTAGCACCAGCAACCAAAGATGGTGATTTCCTTGTTGCGGTAACAGCATGTACAACAGGAATTGCGCATACTTATATGGCGCAAGAAGCTCTTCAAAAGGTAGCTGCTGAAATGGGTGTTGGCATCAAGGTTGAAACCAACGGTGCTAGTGGTATCGGAAACAAACTGACCGCAGAAGATATTCAAAAAGCAAAAGCGGTTATTATTGCGGCTGATAAAGCTGTGGAAATGGATCGATTTGACGGCAAGCCATTGATTAACCGCCCGGTTGCTGACGGTATTCGTAAGACAGAAGAGTTGATTAACTTAGCACTATCAGGAAAAGCAGAAGTGTATCATGCAGCCAATAAAAAAGCTGCCTCCTCTTCAACAAATGCAGCAGGTGGATTCTACAAACACTTGATGAGTGGTGTTAGCCAAATGCTTCCATTCGTTATCGGTGGTGGTATCATGATTGCGGTGGCATTCTTGATTGACCAAGCAATGGGAGTGCCAAAAGATCAATTAGCAAATCTCGGTACTTATCATGAGTTGGCAGCAATGTTTAAGAATATTGGTGGTTTGGCCTTTGGCTTTATGCTTCCTGTACTGGCTGGTTATATTGCTTATTCTATCGCTGAAAAGCCAGGTTTAGCACCAGGTTTTGTAGCAGGTAGTATGGCTTCAGCAGGTCTTGCTTTTGGTAAAATTCCATTTGCTGAAGGTGGGAAAGCAACTCTTGCACTTGCTGGTGTACCTTCTGGTTTCCTTGGAGCTCTAGTGGGTGGTTTCCTTGCAGGTTACGTTGTAAACTTCCTTAAAAAAGCCTTGAGTGGTCTTCCAAAGTCGCTTGAGGGTATCAAGTCCATTCTACTTTATCCACTGTTGGGAACCTTGCTAACTGGCTTCTTGATGTTGTTGGTGAATATTCCAATGGCAGCTATCAATACTGGCTTGAATAGTTTCCTAGAAGGCTTATCTGGTAGTTCAGCTGTCCTCCTTGGACTCGTTGTAGGTGGTATGATGGCTATTGATATGGGCGGTCCCTTCAACAAAGCGGCTTATATCTTTGGTACAGGAACTCTTGCAGCAACTGTTTCAACAGGTGGTTCAGTTGTAATGGCAGCGGTTATGGCTGGTGGTATGGTTCCACCTCTTGCAGTCTTTGTCGCAACCCTTCTATTCAAAGATAAATTCACCGAAGAAGAACGCAATTCAGGTTTGACAAACATTGTTATGGGACTATCCTTCATCACTGAAGGTGCTATTCCATTTGGTGCTGCTGACCCTGCCCGTGCCATTCCAAGCTTTATGGTTGGTTCAGCTTTAGCAGGCGCACTTGTCGGCATGGCTGGTATTAAACTCATGGCACCACACGGAGGTATCTTCGTTATTGCACTTACTTCAAATGCCCTTCTCTATATCATCTTCATCTTGATTGGCGCAATTGTAAGTGGTGTGTTATTCGGAGCGCTTCGCAAACCATTGAATAAATAATGATGAGTTTCATCGTTCTAGGAGTTGGAGAAAAATTCTCTAGCTCCTTTTTTAATCTAAAAGAAACATTGAAAGGAGATGATTTTCATACTGATTAAAATAGTCAGGCGCTGGAAAATATGTTATAATTTTAATAACGCATATTTTGAGGAGAAATGAAATGGAATTACAACGCGAAAAAGAATTTGTCAGTCAATATCACTATGACGCACGTAATTTAGAGTGGGAAAAAGAAAACGGAACCCCAGAAACAAAAGTGGATGTCAATTTTCAATTGTTAAATCAAGATCAAGAAGGACAAGTAACTTCTATCGTTGTAATTGTGAGCTTTATGATTGTCTTTGATGCTTTTGTAATTAGTGGAACAATCTCACAAGTCAACCATATCATGGGACAAATTGTCAATGAGCCAAGTGAATTTGAGCAGGACGAAGTAGAACAACTTGCTCGTCCAAGTTTGTCCATATTAAATCGTTTGACCTATGAAGTAACAGAAATCGCCTTGGATTTACCAGGTATCAATTTGGAGTTTTAATGCATGAAATTAGCCGTAATTACTGATTCGTCAGCATATTTGGATAGCAAAGTCATCGAAAATGAGCATTTATTTATCTTAGATATTCCCGTTAGTATTGACGGGGTTGAGTACATCGAAGGAAAGAATCTTTCTGCTAGCGAATTTTATCAAAAAATGGCAGCCTCTAGTGAATTGCCAAAGACTAGCCAACCGAGTATCGCCAGCTTAGTGAACACTCTGTCTTTAGTAGAAGGGCAAGGTTATACTCATGTCATTGGACTGTTTTTATCGAGTGGCATTTCTGGCTTTTATCAAAATATTCAGTATTTGAAAGATGAATTTCCAAGTTTAGAAATTGCTTTTCCAGATTCAAAAATCACAAGTGCGCCGCTTGGAATGATGGTGGAGCATATTTTGAACTGGGCTGAACAAGGGTTAGCGTTTGAGCAAATTCTGAGCAATCTTGATGTTCAAATCAAGGGAATTGGCGCTTTTATCATGGTAGATGACTTAAATCATTTGGTGAAAGGCGGTCGTTTGTCGAATGGCGCTGCAATTCTGGGAAACTTGCTCAGTATCAAACCGATTCTTTACTTTAATGACGAGGGCGTCATTGAGGTTTATGAAAAGATTCGTACCGAGAAAAAAGCTACGAAACGCCTGATTGAGATTGTCAAAGAGCAAACTGCACAAGGAAATTACCAAGTGATGATTATTCATGGAAATGCACTGGAAAAAGCAGAACATTTACATCAATTATTGTTAGAAGATGGTGTTTCCGGAGAGGTTCCGATTGCGACATTTGGTAGTGTGATTGGAACTCACTTGGGCGCTGGAAGTATTGCCTTAGCCTATATTCCGATTATTTAAGGAGAATTCCATGAGTATAAAGGTCATTATTGCTGGTTTCAAAGGAAAAATGGGACAAGCTGCTTATAACATGGTGACAGAAGATCCTGTATTAGAGCTCGTTGGATTGCTTGACCCACTTACTCCAGAAAAAGAAGTAGCTGGTGTTCCCGTTTTTAATCAGAAAGAAGATTTGAGTGGTGTAGAAGCGGATGTGTGGGTTGATTTTACAACTCCTAAAGTAGCGTATGAAAATACTCGTTTTGCATTAGAGCATGGCTTTGCGCCTGTGGTCGGAACGACTGGATTTACATCGGATGAAATCAAAGAGTTAGTTGAGTTTTCTCGGCAAAAAGAGCTAGGAGGCTTGATTGCTCCTAATTTTGCTGTGGGAGCGGTTCTTTTGATGCAATTTGCAACGCAAGCAGCTAAATATTTTCCAGATGTGGAAATCATTGAATTACATCATGATCAGAAAAAGGATGCGCCGAGCGGCACAGCGATTAAAACAGCTGAATTGATTAGCAAGGTTCGCCCCCAAAAACATCAGGGTGCAATGGACGAAAAAGAAATATTGGCAGGAGCACGTGGCGCAGAAATGGACGGCATGCGCATTCATTCGGTTCGTTTACCAGGATTGGTGGCTCACCAAGAAGTCATCTTTGGCGGTCAAGGTGAAGGAATGACACTTCGTCATGATTCGTACGATCGTAAGTCTTTCATGACGGGGGTGAATTTAGGTATTAAGGAAGTGGTCAAGAAAAAAGAGCTTGTCTACGGATTGGAATATTTATTATGAGATTAGAAAATCTGCCTTCTGAATTTCAGGAGGCTTTACCAGTATTAAAGAAGATTAAGAATGCCGGTTTTGAGGCGTATTTTGTTGGCGGTTCAGTTCGCGATGCTTTATTGAATCGACCGATTCATGATGTGGATATTGCAAGTTCCAGTTATCCAGAAGAAACCAAACGTATTTTTGAGCGAACGATTGATGTCGGAATTGAGCATGGGACAGTTTTAGTCTTAGAAGACAATCATGAATACGAAGTGACGACTTTTCGGACAGAGGATATCTATGTAGACTATCGCAGACCTAGCCATGTCACATTTGTTCGTTCTCTCGAAGAAGATTTAAAACGGCGCGATTTTACGATCAATGCTATGATGATAGACGCTATAAGTGGTAAAGTGCTCGATTTTTACGGCGGGCTTGCGGATCTGCGCGCACGTATTTTGCGAGTGGTTGATCCGCACACTTTCGTGGAGGATAGCTTGCGCGTGTATCGCGCGGTGCAGTTTGCCGCGAGATTTGAGCTTTGCGCCGAGCCGCGCACCTTAGAGCTCATGCGTAGTATCGACGTTAGCGATCTTAGTTGCGAGCGCGTTAAAGCAGAGCTGATTAAATTTTTTCGTGCACCTGCACACCGATATGGGATGACGCTAATGCAAGAGCTGGGGCTTTATGAGCGGGTTTTTGGATTGCGGATTGATCCGCTAGTGCATGAGCGACTGATGCAATTCATAGAGCGCGGCGAATCTTTCGTGAGAAATGAAATGTTTTTTTTATACGCGTTTTTGAATTTTTTAGGATTAGATAAAAATAAGATTTTAAAGAATTTAGGGCTAAATTCTCTTTATAAAAGGCTACTTAGCGAGCCGTTTTTTAAGCGGGTAAGCGACGAGCGGCTATGCAAAATCGCTCTAAAAATGCCGCTTAAGCAGTGGCTCGGGCTGTATTGTAAAGGTAGGGTGCAAGCATCAAAGCGGCTTGGGATTTGGGATAAGAAATTTAAGAGCTTGATTTGCGCTGGGGATGTCGCTCGCAACCTGCGCGGCGCTGCGATCGGCAAGGAGATCGAGAGGCTGCAAGAAGCGGAGATTAGGGCGTTTGTAGCGGCTTTAAAAGCGTAAATTTAGAGAGATTTTTGTAAAATCGCCGTTTTATTTAGGAGCTAGTTTTATGAAAAAATTCTATCGTCGCGACGAAATTTACGCGTTTTGTAAAAATGCTGCGTATTTGCAAAAGCGCGCTTTTTGCTTTGATCGCAGGCGAAGTCTCGTGATTTTTACGTCGCGAAATTTAAATTTTTGCGGCGTAAGATTTCATAGTGCAAAGCTTAGCTCGGTAGAATTTTATGACGCAGAATTTTACCTATTAAAATTTCATCCGTCGTGCCGCCACATGGAGAAAATCCACGAGGCGAAGTTTTATGGATCGAGCGAATTTCGCAGATCACATCGCTGCGGCGAGAAATTATACGAGCCGTGCAGCAACGAGACGGAATTTCACGGCTCGCATTGCAGCGAGATGAAATTTTGCGGATTAGGACATCTTGGCACAAAATCTCACAGCCTGCGTCATATTAAACGTATTAAAGCAAAATTTAGCGAG
>ERZ772945.2002-NODE-2002-length-13293-cov-7.412902_pt1 | contig 13293 bp, 8 predicted proteins | sample MGYA00511681_ERZ772945 | MGnify/ENA primary metagenome ERZ772945 (study PRJEB29015, sample SAMEA2737943) | human oral metagenome | biome: human oral; feature: human-associated habitat; material: dental | place: China | collected 2143 ... | reverse complement strand
GCTCGACGAGGTGGGTTTCGAAACCACGAGCGGCGAGGGCCTCGGCGGCCTCGATGCCGATGAAGCCGGCACCGAGCACGATGGCGCGGGTGCCCGTCGCCTCGCGCAGGGCGAAAGCATCGTCAACCGTGCGCAGTGTGTGCACGCGCGGGGAGTCGAGGCCGTCGATCGGCGGACGGGCGGCGAGCGCGCCGGGTGAGAGGATCAGGTAGTCGTAGGAAAGCGTGTAGGCCTCGCCTGTGCCCGAGTTGGCGACCGTGACGGAGTGAGCGTGGGGGTCGATCCCGCTGACCTCGGAGTTGATGCGCACGTCCAGGTTGAGGGCTGCCTTGAGGGATTGCGGGGTGTGCAGGAGGAGCGTGGCGGAGTCTTCGATCTCGCCGCCGACGTAGTAAGGGAGGCCGCAGTTCGCGAAGGACACGTAGCTCCCCCGCTCCAGGACGATGATCTCGGCGCCCTCGTCGCGCCTGCGCAGGCGCGCCGCCGCGCTCATGCCGCCCGCAACTCCTCCAACAACGACCACTCGCATGTTCCACTCGCTTTCTGTCTCAACAGACTGCTCTTTCAACCGCTTCAATTATACCCCCAGGGGTATAGGTGCGTAAGTATTACTTCCATCGCACTAGTGCGAGTGCCCTGAAGCCCTGGAACACCGCGACCTGAAACATTCATATGACTCGCCGCATGCCAGCAATAGCTGACCAAACACTAGATCCTCTGACGCCATCGTTGTGGGTGGACGCAACTGAAATGGGGGATAAAACATGCCCCGGACTTCAATGAGTCCGGGGCATGTATCGTTACGCCCAGCGTCGCGCCGCCTCGCGTATCTGATCCACGTACCGATAGAGATCCTCCACCGAGTTGATGATGATTCGTTCCTCAGACTTGTCTTCGTTGACGAAAGCAATCACTTTCCGGCGACCGAAGTAACACCGAAGGATCGGACGACGATTGTTGTCGTCGGCCAGAACTGAGAAGTAGGAGCGGACATCACGGTACGTAATGCGTTCAACCGGCAGTTCGGCACACGCAATGGCCTTCACGATCCGGAAAGCAGCAAGTTCCTCATCGGTCGTTTCGATGCCATCAGAGGCTTCGTCGACCTCTACTTCTTCCTTGACTTGCTCTTCTACCTCATCGGGCACCGGCATCACCGTGTTCACATCCGCACCCAACGCGCTCTTCAAGCGATCATTGATCCGCTCATTGAGGAATTGCCGGAGCGCTTTATCAGTGATGGCAGTGAACTTTTCGAGGACCTGCTGAGTGACCCGACCGTCATAGACACGTGATGCAAACAGTCTCACGAAGTCCGCAGAAGGTTCCTTAAATTCCGATGCCACTTCACGCTTGATCGCTCCGAGATACTTCAGCTCCTCCGCAGCACTCACGATCGAGGTGAGATCGAAGCGCTCCTTCGTCAGCTTCCTGAGCTCGGGCAAGAAAGTCTCATCAATATCGGCAAGATCTAGAACCAGGAACGGACGAGAATCCATGACGTTGGGAGCGTCAAGATCTGTGTAGAAGTTGTAGACGCGCCCATTGGTGAGCACCGCAATTCGAGCCTTCGTCACCGAGAAGTAGCGGTACAGCTGAGCAGCATGCTCAAGAGTGAGATCACCCGCAACCTTCTTGCATTCGATAAGCACTCGAACGTCACCATCATCCATGATGGCGTAGTCGACTTTTTCGCCACGTTTGACCCCGACATCTGCCGTGTACTCAGGGACAACCTCCTGCGGATCGAAGATGTCATAGCCAAGAACAGTTGAGATGAAAGGAAGAATGAAAGCAGTTTTCGTCGCTTCCTCAGTCTCGATGCTCTCCCACTGATCAGCAACCTTGCCAGCGAGGAGAGTAAGAGCGTCTTCAAAGGCCACCATTGACTCCTTGTCGATTGTGTGAGCTATTTCTATAACTCTAACCACACGTTGACTACGTTTGTCAAGTAAGCAACCGACACTCATCGATACGCAACTCTGGCGACATACTCCGCAGTAGTCCGCCTCGCTTGACAAGCGGCTTACTCCTGAACGCAAAAGACTGGGACATGTTTCGAGGCGTGTCACGCTTGTGTGTCACGCTGAAAACATACCCTCAGTTTTCCGCAGAATCATGCGGTTTTTGTTGTGGAGATGGGGGGAATCGAACCCCCGTCCAGCAGCCGGCCCCGAATTCTTCTCCGAGCGCAGTCTACGGTTTTATTTCTCAGCCCCCAGCATTGCGCAGACTCACCGCCAGATAGGCTCAGTTGATTGAGTGTCGGAGGCGCCCCACCAACATGGGCGACTCCCAGTGGCTCCCTAGACGACGCCAGACACCGGGCCGGAAGCAACTCCCGGGCTGACGGACTAAAGGTTCAGGCTGCGATATCAGGCAGCGAGAACGTAGTCGGTGCGATTCTGTTCGGCACCTATTGGTTTGCACGCATCGTTAACGAGTTGAGCGCACGTCCTCGGCTCGCTTCACTTCGATCGACGACCACTGTCGAAACCGATCATCCCCTCTTGAGTTTTCAACTCCCCGACGCCCGCGTTACCGCAGACCGTCGGACACATCAGTCTACGCCCGCATCCCCCGCCCGTCAAGGGAAAAACCGATGCCTCAGAGCAGCTTCGTGGACTCCAGCTTCTCAACCATGCGCCGGTTCTTGCGCACCAGCAGCGGGCGCAGCGCCAGCCCCAGGAACGCGGCGAACAGGATGAAGGAAGCCAAGAACCACATGGCGTCCGCGTACTCATGCCCCGCGTACCCGGCGATCGACGCACGCAGCGCCGTGATCGCGTGTGTGGCCGGCAGGAGCGGCGAAATCGACGAGTAGAAGGACGGCAGGATCGCCAGCGGGAACGCTCCCCCGGCGCCCGAAATCTGCAGGACCAGGAGCAGCACGCCCAGGGCCTTTCCCGCATTCCCGAACGTGGCGATGAGCGTGTACATGAGGAACGAGAACACGACGGCCGTCAGCCACAGGGTGCCCATGAACTGCATCGGGTGCGCGTGCTGGACCTTCAGGAAGTACAGGTCACCCAGCCCCACCAGGGTCGCCTGGGCGAGCGCGATCGTCCCAAAAATCAGGTAGCGGCCCAGGTATCCGGCGGCCAAGCCGACGGGCTTGGCAGTGAGCCTCGCGCGCAGCGGATCACCCTCGGGTAGGCCGTCGGCGACGTTGGAGTCCGTGACGTCCGAGCGCATGGACACCACCATGAGCACGGAGCCGACCCACAGGGCCAGGATCGTGTACAGGGGCGCCATCTGGGAGCCGAAGTTCGCGACCGGGTAGACGGGAGTTTTCTCCACGCCGACGGGGGCCGCGATGGCCGCAGCCAGTGCCTCGGGATTATTCCCGACGATGGTACCGAGTGTCGTCAGGTCGCCACTGGCAAGCGCCTCGCTGATCGAGGCGTGCAGGGAGTCGAGCTTGCCCGCAGCCTCGCGCAGGCTCGTGGCCGCGCCGGTCAGGTTGTCGCGCAGCTGGGTCAGCCCCTCGCGCGCGCTCCCGCTCCCGTTCGAGGCAGTGGACGTCGCACCCTCCAGGGACGTGCGGGCGGCGCTCAGGGAGGATTGGGCCGAGGCCAGGGTAGAGGCCAGCGATTCGAGCTGGGGCCGCAGGTTGTTCTCGTAGTCGGAGGACAGACCGTCGACCACGGAGCGCGCCTGGGCGATCAGGCCGTTCACGCTCGCGCGCCCAGCGTCGGCATTCGCGACCTTGGAGTCCAGCTCGGAGGCGGAGGAGCGCAGCCCGTTCGCAACCGCGGTCAGCCGGTCTGAGGCGGCCTGCAGGCGGTCCAGCGAGGACTGGGAGACGGGCGAGCCGGGCAGTGCCGCGAGCGTCGACTTGATCGATGCGAAGCTGGCGGCCTGCGTGTCCAGCACGGAGGCCTGCGAGCGCAGCGTCGAGGCCGCGTCCGACGCGCTCGTCGAGCCGTTCGCATACACGTTCTCGACGGCGCTCGACAGGGAGGCCAGCGAAGACTGCGAGGATGAGATCGCGTCCGATACCGAGGAGACCGCCGCCGACGCAGCGGATCCGAGTCCGCTCGCTCCGGCCTGAGCGCTCGAGACCGCGGACTGCGCGGAACCCTTCGCGCTGCCCAGCCCGTCCACGAGCGTGGTTGTCGAGTCGATGAGCGTCACCGAGGAGCCCACGAGAGACGCGTAGGCATCCGCACTATCGGCCGCGGTACGCAGGCGCGAGGCAACCGTCTGCACGCGTTTATCAAGGGCCGTCACCGTGTTGACTGCGGTTGGGGCGGACAGCGCGTCCCCCACCGACGTCGCCGTATCGAAGGCAACCTCGGACAGAGTCTGAACGAAGATCTGGTTCACCTGGGCGCTCACGGCCTCGGCGCCCTGCCCGGCGATCTTCGGCGAGATACCGTTCTTCTTTTCGTTGACGTAGTAGGTCATCGGCGCGGAGGATGCTCCCCCGTCAAAGAAGGTCAGCATCTCCTGAGAAAAGTCCGACGGGATGACGATGGCGGCGTAGTACTCGCCCGAGCGCGTCCCCTCGACTGCCTCATCCTCAGATGCAATGACCCAGTCGAAGTTGTCGTTCTTACGCAGCGCGGACACCACCGAGTCACCAATGTTGACGTGCAGCGGCACCAGGTCCGACTTGTAGCCCGCGTCCGTGTTCGCAATCGCGATGCGCAGGCTCTTCGTGTTCCCGAACGGGTCCCACGACGCCGCCACGTTGAACCACGTGAACAGCGACGGGATGACGACCAGGCCGAAGACGACGACGCTGGCGATCAGGGAACGATGCGCGCGGCGCAGGTCGGCGCGGTAGATAGCCCAGATGGTCCTCACTGCTGCTCTCCCTTCGCCGCCTCCGACGCTTCGCCCGCGCCGTCCTCATCGACGAGGCCGGGGTCGGCCTCGTCCGTGCCCTCTCCCTCGCGCTCACCCAGGGTTGAGGCGAGCGCCGACGAGATCGACGCGCCCACGGCGGCCGCGCCAAGCGCGAGACGCGATCGCGCGCCCTGCACGCGGCGGGTGAGCAGGGAACGCACGTCCTGCTCGTCCATGGCACCGAGGAGCTGCTGACGCGCCAAAGCCTCACGCAGGTACTCCACTCCAATCAGGAAAGCGATGACGAGGAGGACCCAAACGATCCAGGCCCCCAGAATGATCGGCACCTCCGCCACATTCGCGACGGACAGCACCGCCAGAGCCACCGGCACGATAACCCCGAGAATGATCGCGGCGCGGCGAATCGTCGGGTAACGGCGCTCGAAGCGCGCGGCACGGCCGCTCACCGAGCGCTGGAAGCCGTCGTGATCGGCCAGGGCCGCCACGATCTGTGTCAGGCGATAGCGGTTCGAAGGAACGCGCGTCGCCTCAGCCAGGAAAAGACCAGACGACGCGAGGTCGCGCGTGATCATCGCGTTCAGGTTCACCAAGAACGGACGCAGCGCGAGGCCGATCGCGAAGGCAACCAGCGCCTCGGCACCGAGAACCGCCAGGCACGACAGGTAAGTGTGCCCATAGAACCCAGCCACGATCTCACGCAGCGCGTTAATGCCGTAGGTAAAGGGGAACAGCGGGTGCAAGAAGCGGAAGAAGGACGGCAGCATCTCGATCGGATACAGGCCGGCAGACCCAGGGATCTGCACGACCATGATGATGACGCACAGGCCCTTGCCGATGTGCTGGAAGCACGTGGAGAGCATGTAGACGATCGACACAAACACCAGCGAGATGATCATCGCCGTCCCCACGAACGCGGGACGCGACACCGTCTGCACGCCGATAATCAGGTCGCCGATCGACACAACGAGCCCCTGAATGACCCCGAAGAAGGCGAGTAGCATCCACCGGCCCATGTACTTGGCTGCCGAGGACATCGGGCCGATGCCCTCCTCATCCACATCGAGCTTGAGGAGGAGGACGAGTGAGAACGCGCCGATCCACAGAGCCAGGTTCGTGAACAGCGGGGCCATCGCCGAACCGTAGGCGGCCACGGGGTACACGGCCTTCGTCTCGATCTGCGTCGGCGAGGCCATGAAGGAAGCGATCGACTCGGCGTTGACCCCGAGGGAGCTCGCGAGGTCGCGCAGCGTGTTCGAGGAGGACAGCGAGGAGATGTCCGTGGCCACCGAGTTCAGGTCGGTTGTGATAGCTGCGACGTTCGTGGCGCTCGTCTGGGTCGCCGTCTTTGCCCCGTCCAGGAGGGAGTCGAGCTGGTCGAGCAGGCCCGACACCTGGTCGCGCTGGCTGCGCAGTGTATCGAGGGAGCCGCGCATCGACGAGGAGGCGCTCGAGAAATCATCGAGGGCCGAGGAAATGGCGGGCAGCTGGGCGGAGACACCGCTGCGGGCGCTCGTCACCGAGGCCGACACCGCAGCGGAGGCATCGGACGCCGATGTCAGCGCATTCGACATCGACGTGGACGTGGCGGACAGGTCCGAGTTGAGGGTCGTCAGGCTACTCAGGGCCGTGGAAAGCGCAGCGTTCTGGTTCGTCAGGTCGGTCAGAGCCGTCCCTGCCGCAGGAAGGTTCCCGACCCCCAGGGCGTTCAGATCCGCGAGCACCTCGCCCACCGAGTCGTTAATCGACGCACCCTCAGTGAGCAGCCCACCGACGCGCCCGGAGGCGCCCTGGACAGCGCCGTCGAGGGTTCCCGCGTTCGCGGACACGCCCGCAAGGGCGCTCGCCGCGTTCGAGGACAGACCATCAAGAGCCCCGCCCATCTGACCGGAGAATGAGGCCAGCGAGGTCCGCGAATCGCTCACGAGCTGGTCCGCCTGATCCAAGGACGTCGACAGCTCCGAGACGGCAGCATCCAGATCACTCAGGGTCGTGCGCGCCGAGGCCACCGACGCCTTCGCCGCGTCAATCTTCTCCCCCATGCCCTCCAGGGTCTGCGACGCACTGCCCAGCTTGGCCGAGGCCTCGGACACCGAAGCGGACACGTCCGAACGCTTCTGGTCAGCGTTGTTCGCGATGCTCACCCCGGCCTCGGACGCCTTCTCCGACAAAACCTTGGCCACCGTCGAGACGAACGCGGAATTGATCTGGCGATCCAGCGCCGTCGCACCCGCCCCCGTGATCTTCGGGGCCACCGCATTGTTCTTCTCGTTGACGTAATACTGGATATTCGGCTTGACGTACGTACCGTCAACGATGCCCGTCAGGTCGCGCGAAAAAGACGCCGGGATGATGAAGGCCGCGTAGGAATCACCGCGCTCGACCTCCGCGCGGGCCTCGTCCGCGCTCACGAAATGCCAGCCCAGCTGATCGTTCTGCTTCAACTGAGTCTCAAGCATCGCACCCACATTCACGGTGCCGATCCGGTCCTTGGTCGCGCCCTCGTCCTCGTTCGCCACCGCCACGCGAATGTGGGAAGTCTGCGAATACGGATCCCAGAAGCCAACGATGTTGAACCACGCGTAGAGCGCGGGCACGAACGCCATACCGATGATGACAATCCACGCGACCGGTACACGTACCAGCCTCAGCAGATCACGACGAAAAAACCTGACGGAACCTCGCACAAGGTCGCCTTCTTTCCCCTATCGGCGGGCCTGCTTCACGTAGCGGCGCATCGCGCGCTCGGCCTCGCGCTGGTCCTGCTTTTCACGCAGCGCCTGACGCTTATCCCACTCCTGCTTGCCCTTGGCCAGAGCAATCTCAACCTTGACACGGCCGCCGATGAAGTACAGCTCCAGGGGCACGATCGTGTAGCCCTTCGCGGCCACCCGGTCCTGCATACGGTCGATCTCCGCGCGGTGCAGCAGCAGCTTGCGCTTGCGCGTGGGCGCGTGGTTCGTCCACGAACCCTGCGAATACAAGGGGATGTTCGCGCCGTACAGCCACGCCTCTCCCCCGTTGATCTCGACCCATGCATCCACGAGGGACGCGCGGCCCATGCGCAGCGCCTTCACCTCTGTGCCCATGAGAGCCAGACCGGCCTCCCAGGTGTCTTCGATCGTGTAGTCGTGGCGCGCCTTCTTGTTGCGGGCAATCGTCTTCTTCGCGTCGGAGGCAGCCTTGGCGCGCTGCCCCTCCGTGGGCTTGGGCTTCTTCCAATCCTTGGGCATGCTGCCTCCTTTCAGACTCGTTTTCCGCGCAACGTGCGGAAAGACCCCCGTAGCAAAACGCTACGAGGGTCCATCCTAACGCGGATTACAAATAATCCATCGGTTCAACGTAGCTTCCGTTCTGAATGACACCAAAATGCAGGTGGCATCCGGTCGCGTAGCCGGTCGAGCCAACCTCACCCAGCGCGTCGCCCGCGTTGACGTACTGCCCCGGAGACACGTACTGGGCCTGCATGTGCAGGTACTCGGTGATGACGGAGTTACCGCCGACGAGGCCGTGGTTGATATCCACGTAGTTGCCCGCCGAGTAGTCCGAGGACACCGCGTTGACGTAGCCCGAGGCCACAGCGCGAATGATCGTGCCGCAGTCGGCGGCCATGTCAGTACCCGAGTGCCCCTTCATAACCCCCAGGACCGGGTGGTAGCGCATGCCAAACGGGCTGGTCACGACGATCGGAATGTCAAGCGGGCTACGGAAGCCCGAGGCCGACACGTAGGAGGCCCCCGACGCAATGTTCGCCGCGTCGATCGCCGCGAGCTCCGCGCTACGCGCCTGATAGTCCGCTTCGGCCTGGTCGAGCGAGGCCTGAACCTGGCCCTTCTGGGCATCCCACTCGGCCTGCTTAGCCTGCGCCTGCGTCTTCAGGTTATTGAGCTCCGTGAGCTTGGAGTCAGCCTCGCTCTTCGCAGCCTTCGCCTCGGCCTCGGCCTGCGCGGCCTTCTCCTCCAGGTCGGAAATACGGTCCGTGATCGCGTTCTGACGAGTGGCCTGCGTGCGCTGGGACGAGGAGACATCCAGCGCGGCGGTCATCGTCTGGCTCTCCGTGCGCAGCGCCATGTCGGCGGCCGCCGCACGGTCGGTAATCGATTCCGTACCACCCGCGGTCAGGGCCACGGCGACCGGATCAACGTTGCCTTCGCGGTACTTGCGGCGCACCAGGTCGGCGATCGCGCGCTGTGCGTCGTCGGCCTGCGTGGTGGCCTGAGTCAGCGACTGGTCGATACGGTGCTGCTCGCCCTGGGCGGCATTCAGCTCGCCCAGGATCGTCGCGTGCTCACGCGACTTCGCGTCGTAGGTCGCGGTCGCGGACTCGTAGGCGGCCTGCGCCACCGGAATCTGCCCGTTGAGAGCCTGCAGGTCGATGAAGACCTGCGCGAGCGACGCGTCGATACCCTCCAGCTGTGACTGCAATGCATTGACCGTCGCCTCAGCCTCTGTGGCTGCGTTCGCGGCGGCGTCGCGCTCGTCGTCGGCGCGAGCAGGCATCGCCTGACTCATCGCCGCGAAGGACGCCACCGCCAGGGCGAGCGCGCCGACGCGCAGCGCGCGACGGCCACGATGATGCAGGAAACGGGACATGAGATCTACGCCTTCGTGTACTTCGCGAGCGAGAACGCTGACGCGATAACCGCCAGCGCAACCGCCGCCAGGACGAGGATCGGCGTCATGATCGCCACCTCGCCCATACCGATAAAGTTCGTCCACCTGAAGGAGGGGGCCATCCAACCCTGGACGATAAAGTGAACGCCGGCAAACAGCGAGCCGATCGCGAACACGGCGCCCACCAGCGCGGCCAGCGCGCCCTCAATCATGAAGGGGGCCTGAATGAACAGGTTCGAGGCGCCCACGTATCGCATAATCTGCGTTTCCTGCTCGCGGCTCATCGCGCTCAGGCGGATAGTCGTCGAGATCAGCAGGATCGCCGCGACGACCATGATCGCGCCGAGGCCCAGGGCGGCAGTGCGAGCAGCGCCCAGGACGCGGAACAGAGGCTCGACAACCTCGCGCTGGTCGCGGACCTCGGACACGCCGGGGGTCCCGGAGAACTCCTCCTTGACCACCGAGTACTGCTCGGGGTTGACCAGCTTGATGCGGAAAGCGAACTGGAGCATGTCCGGCGTGGTCCACTGGGTCAGCGCATCGTTACCGTTGAGACGCTTGAAGTTCTCGTATGCCTCTTCTTTCGTCTCCTCGTACACGTTCGCCACGTACGGGCTCATCTCGGCGGAAGCCAGCTTTTGGCGCACCACGTCGATCTGCGCATCACTCGCCTCGGTCGCGTTGCAATTCGGGGCTGCGTCGTTGATCGCGCACATGTAGATCGTGACCTCGATCTTGTCGTACCACTCCGACTTCATCTTGGACACCTGCATCTGGGTCAGGCCCGCGATGCCCACAAAGAGGAGGGACACGAAGGTCACGAGGATGACGGCGACGCTCATCGCGCGGTTACGCGACAGGCCCTTGCCGACCTCGGACAGAATAAAACGAAGTTTCACTGGTGTTACCTCCCGGCCCCGTAGACGCCGCGGTTCTGATCGCGAACGACGTCGCCGGCCTCAAGCTCAATAACTCGCTTACGCATCTGGTTGACGATGTCCGCGTCGTGGGTGGCCATGACGACGGTCGTGCCCGTGCGGTTGATTCGATCCAGGAGGCGCATGATGCCCAGCGACGTCTCCGGGTCCAGGTTGCCGGTGGGCTCGTCCGCGAGCAGCAGCTCGGGACGATTCACCATGGCACGCGCGATAGCGACGCGTTGCTCCTCACCGCCGGAGAGTTCGTGCGGCAGACGCGACTCCTTGCCGGACAGACCCACGAGCTCGAGGGCGTCCGGGACCGAGGTTTCGATCGCGTGACGCGGCTTGCCGATGACCTGCATGGCCAGCGCGACGTTCTCGTACACGGTCTTGGAGGGCAGCAGTCGGAAGTCCTGGAAGACCGTGCCGATCTGGCGGCGCAGCTTCGGGACCGCCCAGGTGGACAGCTTGGACACGTCCTTGCCGAGCACCCACACCTTACCGCTGGTCGCCTTCATTTCGCGCATGACGAGCTGCAGGAACGTGGACTTGCCGGAACCCGACTTGCCGACGAGGAACACGAACTCTTCGCGTTCCACCTCCAGCGAGACGTGGTCCAGCGCGGGCTGGGCACCAGGTGTGTACACCATGGTGACATCATCAAAACGAATCATGGGACCGTCCGATCGGGGTCAATAGTCCCTGTCAGGTTAGGTAACGATCGTGTCACGACCCGGCTGCGACACGCGGAAAACAGCCGGTGTGTCACTCAGCCCTCCACCCGGGGCGCCTTGGACACGGCCGCGGCCCCGGCCTCGCGCATAGATTGACGAGGCCGGGGCCGGGTGATGCGTTGCCGCGCGCCTCAGTCCTGGGCGGCGTTCTGCTCGTTCTTGCGCCAGCGAATACCGGCGTTGATGAACCCGTCGATGTCGCCGTCGAAGACGGACTGTGGATTGCCGGACTCGTACTCGGTGCGCAGGTCCTTGACCATCTGATACGGCTGGAGGACGTAGGAGCGCATCTGATCGCCCCACGACGCCTTGACATCGCCGGCGAGCTCCTTCTTCTTCGCTTGCTCTTCCTCGTGGCGCAGCACGAGGAGGCGGGACTGCAGGACGCGCAGAGCGGCCGCACGGTTTTGGATCTGGGACTTCTCATCCTGCATGGACACGACAATGCCCGTGGGAATGTGAGTCATACGCACAGCCGAGTCGGTCGTGTTCACGGACTGGCCGCCGGGGCCCGAGGAACGGAAGACGTCGACCTTCAGCTCGGACTCGGGGATCTCGATGTGGTCCGTGGTCTCGATGAGGGGGATGACCTCGACTGCAGCGAAGGATGTCTGGCGGCGCCCCTGGTTATCGAAGGGGCTGATACGCACCAGGCGATGGGTGCCGGCCTCGACGCTCAGCGTGCCGTAGGCGTAGGGGGCCTGGACCTCGAAGGTCGCCGACTTCAAGCCGGCCTCTTCGGCGTAGGACGTATCCATGACCTTCGTCGGGTAGCCGTGACGCTCCGCCCAACGCAGGTACATACGCAGGAGGATCTCGGCGAAGTCGGCGGCATCCACGCCTCCCGCGCCGCTTCGGATCGTAATGACGGCGTTGCGCTCGTCATACTCGCCGTCCAGCAGCGTGCGGATCTCCAGGTCACTCAAGTCCTTGCGGAGCTTGTCCAGATCAGCCTCGGCTTCGGCCAGGATGTCGGCGCTCTCATCCGGATCCTCGGCGGCCATGTCCACCATGGCCTCCAGGTCGTCGATGCGCTCACTCATCTGCGTGACGCGGTCGAGCTCGCTCTGGCGGTGGCTGAGCGCGCTCGTGACAGCCTGGGCGGCGCTCGGGTCGTCCCACAGGTCGGGCGCTGCCGCCTTCTCATTCAGCTCGGCGATCTGCGCGCGCAGCTTGTCCGGCTGCACGACCGCGAGGATGTTTTCCATCGTGGTGCGCAGGGACGGGATCTCTTCAGAAAATTCAATGGCCACCCATCCAGGGTAGCGGATCGGGCCGCCAACGAGGAATGCTACGGCGCTGTGGTGGCAGGGCTTACTCCCCCGATCAGCCGCAGAGACGACGGTGCCCCGACATCACTAAGACGCCGGGGCACCGACAAGAAGCGGATCAGATGAGACCCATCGCAACCATCGCGTCGGCCACCTTGCGGAAGCCCGCCAGGTTCGCGCCGGCCACATAGTCGCCAGCCACACCGTATTCCTCGGCGGTGGCGACGGTGTTCGCGTGGATGTCGACCATGATCTGGTGGAGCTTGGCGTCGGTCTCCTCGAAGGCCCACTGGGTGCGGCCCGAGTTCTGCTGCATCTCAAGGCCGGAGGTGGCCACGCCGCCCGCGTTGGAGGCCTTGCCGGGGGCGTAGGCGACGCCCGCCGCCTGCAGGGCCTCGATCGCCTCGGGGGTCGTGGGCATGTTTGCGCCCTCGGCGACCAGCTGGACGCCGTTCTTGATGAGGCTCTGAACGCCGGACAGGGGCAGCTCGTTCTGAGTGGCGCAGGGGAGCGCGACGTCACAGGGGACGTCCCAGATGGAGCCGTCGGCCACGAAGACGGCGCCGGGGCGCTCGGCCGCGTAGTCGGAGACGCGTCCACGACGCACCTCCTTGACGTCCTTGAGCAGCGCGACGTCGATGCCGGCCTCGTCCACAACGTAGCCGGAGGAGTCGGAGACGGCGACGACGGTCGCGCCCAGCTGCTGGGCCTTCTCGGTCGCGTAGATCGCCACGTTGCCGGAGCCGGACACCACGACGCGCTTGCCGTCGAAGCTGGTGCCCTTCGCGGCGAGCATCTCGGCGGCGAAGTAGACGAGGCCGTAGCCGGTGGCCTCGGTACGCGCGAACGAACCGCCCCAGGTCAGGCCCTTGCCGGTCAGGACGCCCGCGTCGAAGCGGTTCTTGAGGCGCTTGTACTGGCCGAACATGTAGCCGATCTCGC
>ERZ772945.1997-NODE-1997-length-13338-cov-3.231273_pt1 | contig 13338 bp, 14 predicted proteins | sample MGYA00511681_ERZ772945 | MGnify/ENA primary metagenome ERZ772945 (study PRJEB29015, sample SAMEA2737943) | human oral metagenome | biome: human oral; feature: human-associated habitat; material: dental | place: China | collected 2143 ... | reverse complement strand
TTTGATGGCAGTGACTGGTGGATTGTACTTTGTAAGCCGTAAAAATAAATAATCTCTAGATGAGAGTTGATTTTCAGTTAGTTCTTAGGAAGTAATTGGAAAGGAAATAGTCCAGAACACTTGTTCTGGACTATTTTTTATCTTGAGAAATAAGGAAGGCTTTTCAATCGTTCGAGTAGGCGACGGCTAATGAAACTAAGGGCAATAATCTTACCAAGATCAGGAAGGATAAAGGGAAGGACACCGACAGCGAGTGCTTTGTCAAGTGGCATACCAGCAAGGAAGTGGAGGCTGAGAATACCTCCGACAAAGACGAGTGAATCCCCCAAGAGGTTGGCTAGGAAAATGCGAATATAGCCACTATTCTGATGGATGAGATAAGATGTAAGTCCTGCATAGACAAGGTCAAACCAAAGATAGCCTGAACTTGGACCGACTAAAACGTGAAATCCTGCACCACCCCCTGCAAAGACAGGTAAACCAATGGCTCCCAGCAGGAGATAGAGAGCTACAGATAGAACGGCTTCCCTAGGCCTAAAAACAGTAGCAATCAGACCGATCGCAAAGTTTTGCAGAGTGAAAGGTACAGGACCGATAGGGAGACTGATTTGTGCCAATACGGCAATGAGAGCAGCACCGATAGCAGGGATGACATAGATATGAGCTTTTTTCAAAATTGTTAACCTCTTTTCAAAATTATAGTAACTATTATACTAATTCAGAAACAAAAGTCAACCTATTCTTCCGATCAAGGTAACAATTTTGTGACAGCCGATTTTGCATGTAAAAAGAGACCTCGGGAGGCCTCTTTTGATAATTAGCGCATGGTTACAAATTCTTCTGAGGCAGTTGGGTGGATAGCTACTGTAGCATCAAAGTCCGCCTTGGTTGCTCCCATCTTGATGGCAACAGCGAATCCTTGAATCATCTCATCCACTCCGTAACCAAGTCCGTGAAGTCCAACAACTTTTTCGTTAGCACCCGCGGTGATGAGTTTGAAGCGAGATTCTTGACGATGGTTTGTAACGGCTGAGTACATAGATGCAAAGCTTGACTTGTAGACTTTGATGTTATCTTGGCCGTATTCTTTGATAGCTTCTTCTTCAGTTAAACCGACTGTTCCGATTGCTGGGTGTGAGAAGACAACAGTAGGGATAGTCGTGTAGTCCATCTTGGCATTTGTTTTTCCGTTGAAGAGGCGTTCAGATAGGGTACGTCCTGCCTTGATGGCTACTGGGGTCAGTTCTTTCTCTCCAGTAACATCTCCAAGGGCGTAGATGCCATCTACAACTGTATTTTGGTATTCATCCACTTGGATGAATCCACGTTCGTTGAGTGTAACTCCAGCATTTTCTAACTCCAACCCGTCTACATTTGGACGGCGACCGGTAGCCCAGATAACTTGGCTTGCAGTGTGACTAGAACCATCTTCGAAATGAATGGTAATACCTTGCTCCGTCTCTTCGAGCTTGACGGGTACCTTATGGGTGTGCAAAGGTAGGCCTGTTTTTTCCATTTCATTGACAAGACCTTCAACGATGTAGCTGTCAAAACCACGCAAAGGACGATCGCGGCGGACAAACAAATCAGTTTTTACTCCTAATGCGTGGAGAACACCTGCTAATTCAACAGCGATATAGCCAGCTCCAAGAATCGCAACGGATTCAGGAAGCTGCTCCCAAGCAAAGACATCGTCTGAGCTACCACCGAGTTCAGCTCCAGGAATAGTTGGAATGCTTGGACGAGCGCCAGTCGCAATCACGATATGCTTGGCCCGAATCAATTCACCATTAACGCTGACGGTGTGGGAATCAACGAAATGAGCACGACCTTCAATCAAATCAACACCGTTGCGCTTGAAACTTCCATCATAAGACGAGCGGGCACGATCGATGTAGGCTTCACGATTTTGACGAAGTTTAGCAAAATCAAATTGAACATCTGAACTTGTAAAACCATAGTCAGGGCCGTAGTGGTGGAAGCTTTCAGCGATTTGCGCTCCATACCACATGATTTTCTTAGGAACACAGCCGACATTGACGCAGGTTCCACCTAATTTTTTCTCTTCGATAACAGCAGCTTTAGCACCGTGTTCGCCAGCTCGGTTCATAGTGGCAATGCCGCCGCTTCCTCCACCGATGGCGATGATATCATATTCTCTCATAGAAAACTCCTTATAGCCTTGATAGTCATATTCTATCGTTTTTATTTTTTGAATGCAAAAATCTGCTACGGTAAAAAAATTATAAAAACGCTTGCCAAATTCAAAAAGATATTGTATTATATATCTAGCACAATAATCTAATAAACGAATACCGAACGAAATAATGATCCTGAACTGTCATTGTTTGGTCTCGATATTTCTGATATAATGGTTTTTTGTAAGGCAAAAGAATAAAGGAGCTTAAAAATGAAAAGAAATAAGAAGGCAAAAAAATGGCAATTATACACAGCGATTGGTGTTGCCAGTGCTATTGTTATCGGTGCTGCGGGGATTTTGATTTTTAGACAACCTTCCCAGTCAGCAGTCAAGGAGGGAACCTCTCATATCGTTACTGCTAAGGAAGGTTCTGTTGCTTCATCGGTTCTCTTGTCAGGTACGGTTACAGCAAAAAATGAACAATACGTTTATTTTGATGCTAGTAAGGGAGATTTAGATGAAATTCTCGTTTCAGTCGGGGACAAGGTCGAAGAAGGGCAAGCTTTGGTCAAATACAGCAGTGCAGATGCTCAAGCTGCCTATGATGCAGCCGATCGTGCAGTTGCAAAGGCAGACCGTCATATCGAGGAGTTAAACAAGGCTCGTGAAAATGCATCAGCTGCACCAGCTTCTCCACAGGTTCCAACAGAAGCTGGACTCCCAGAACAAGCGCAAGCAGCGACTTCTTCAGTATCTTCTATTGATTCTCAAATCAGTGATGCCAAGGATAACCGTGCAGATGCCGTAGCCCAGCTCAACAAGGCTCAAGCTCAGCTAGATGCTGCAACTGTCCTCAGTACACTAGAAGGGACTGTAGTTGAAGTTAATCGTAATGTTTCTAAATCGCCAACAGGTAATAGCCAAGTGGTAGCACATGTCGTAAGTAATGAAAACTTGCAGGTCAAAGGGGAGTTGTCTGAATACAACCTTGCCAACCTCTCTGTAGGTCAAGAAGTTACCTTTACTTCTAAAGTTTACCAAGATAAGAGCTGGACAGGTAAAATCAGCTATATTTCTGATTATCCTAAAAACAACGGAGAAGCAGCAAATGCTGCCCTTGGAGGAAATACTGGATCTAAGTACCCTTATACTGTTGATGTGACTAGCGATATCGGTGAGTTGAAACAAGGCTTCTCAGTCAGTGTTGAAGTCAAAAACAAGAGTAAGGCCATCCTTGTTCCTTTAACAAGTATCGTTACCGAAAATGACAAAAACTATGTCTGGCTCGTTGACGACCAGAAAAAAGCGAAGAAGGTAGAAGTTACTTTGGGAAATGCGGACGCAGACAACCAAGAAATTACCTCAGGTTTGACAGACGGTGCCAAGGTCATCAGTAATCCAACATCTTCCTTGGAAGAAGGAAAAGAGGTGAAGGCTGATGAAGAAACTAATTAGTCTAAAAAATATCTGCAGGAGTTATCGAAATGGTGACCAAGAACTGCAGGTCCTAAAAAATATTAACTTAGAAGTTCAAGAAGGTGAGTTTGTCGCTATTATGGGACCGTCTGGTTCTGGTAAGTCTACGTTGATGAATACCATCGGAATGTTGGACACACCAACTAGTGGGGAGTACTACCTTGAAGGACAAGAAGTTGCAGGCCTTGGAGAGAAACAGCTTGCCAAGGTTCGCAACCAACAAATCGGCTTTGTCTTTCAGCAGTTCTTTCTCTTGTCCAAGCTCAGTGCGCTTCAAAACGTTGAATTGCCCTTGATTTACGCTGGAGTTTCAGCTTCAAAACGTCGAAAATTGGCTGAGGAATTTCTGGAAAAGGTTGAGTTAACGGAGCGCAGTCATCATTTGCCTTCAGAGTTATCAGGTGGACAAAAGCAACGTGTAGCGATTGCGCGTGCCTTGGTAAATAATCCCTCTATCATCCTAGCTGACGAACCCACAGGAGCCTTGGATACCAAGACAGGAAATCAAATCATGCAACTGTTGGTGGAGTTAAACAAGGAAGGGAAGACCATTATCATGGTCACGCATGAGCCTGAGATAGCTGCCTATGCCAAACGCCAGATTGTCATTCGTGATGGTGTTATCTCATCAGACAGTGCCCTAGAAAAGGAGGAAAACTAAGATGCAGAATCTGAAATTTGCCTTTTCATCCATCATGGCCCACAAGATGCGTTCCTTCCTCACCATGATCGGGATTATCATCGGAGTTTCGTCTGTCGTCGTCATCATGGCTCTGGGAGACTCCATGTCTCGTCAGGTCAATAAAAACATGACCAAATCACAGAAGGATATCCATGTCTTTTTCTCTCCTATCAAAAGCAAGGACGGCTCCTTCACGCAGAAACAATCCGCTTTGACAGTCAGTGGGAAAGAAAAGGATGTTCATGTTGAACCACCAAAACCACTAGAATCCTGGGTCAAGGAGGCTGCTAAACTTAAGGGAGTAGACAGTTACTATGTCACCAACTCGACCAACGTTACCCTATCTTATAAGGATAAGAAGGTTGAACGAGCGACTCTGACAGGCGGAAATAGCACCTACATGAACGCAGTTGAAAATGAAATCGTTGCGGGTAGAAGTCTAAGACCGCAAGACTACAAGGAATTTGCCAGTGTGATTTTGTTGGATGAAGAACTAGCCAAGAGTTTGTTTGATAGTCCAGAAGCTGCGGTTAATCAAATCATCTCTGTCAATGAATTTAGTTACCGTGTGATTGGCGTTTATACTAGCAATGAAGCTAAAACTGCTAAAGCCTTTGGGATCGGTGGTCTTCCAATTACGACCAATATCTCTCTCGCAGCCAATTTTAATACTGATGAAATCTCGAACATCGTCTTTCGTGTCAATGATACTAGTCTAACGCAGACATTGGGTCCAGAGTTGGCTCGAAAACTGACCGAGATTGCTGGTATTCAGCAAGGGGAGTACCAAGTTGCGGATGCAACTGCCGCTTTCCAAGAGGTACAACAACTATTTGGTTTTATGACAACCATTATCAGTGCCATCGCAGGAATCTCTCTCTTTGTTGGGGGAACTGGTGTTATGAATATCATGCTGGTTTCGGTGACAGAACGCACGCGTGAGATTGGTCTGCGGAAAGCTCTCGGTGCTACACGGGCTAATATCTTGGTACAGTTTTTGATTGAATCCATGATCTTGACCTTGTTGGGTGGTGTCATCGGTCTTGGAATTGCTGCTGGAATGACCATGTTAGCCGGAGTGCTGCTTCAAAACATGATTGCAGGTATCGAAGTTGGGGTTTCCCTCCCAATTGCTCTCTTTAGCTTGGCTGTATCAGCCAGCGTTGGTATGATATTTGGTGTCTTACCAGCCAATAAAGCCTCTAAGCTTGATCCAATTGAAGCCCTTCGTTATGAATAAGATATAGAGCAGAAAAAACAAGATGGACATTTGTCTGTCTTGTTTTTGTATGGATTTTCCTATCGAAAATCACTAAAAATATGATATAATGAAGTGTTAGAAAAACAGGTTTCATTTGCCTGGAAAGGAAATATTATGTCTGAAAAGAATTTTTATATTACAACACCAATTTACTATCCATCCGGTAAACTTCATATCGGTTCTGCTTACACAACCATCGCTTGTGATGTCCTAGCTCGTTACAAACGCCTCATGGGCTACGATGTTTTTTATTTGACAGGCCTTGACGAGCATGGTCAAAAAATCCAGCAAAAAGCGGAAGAGGCTGGCATTACACCTCAAGCTTATGTTGATGGGATGGCGGTTGGAGTCAAAGAACTTTGGAAATTATTAGATATCTCATACGATAAATTTATCCGTACAACTGATGACTACCATGAAAAAGTAGTGGCTCAAGTCTTTGAACGCTTGCTTGCTCAAGATGATATTTACTTGGGTGAATATTCAGGCTGGTATTCCGTTTCTGACGAGGAATTCTTTACCGAAAGCCAGCTGGCAGAAGTCTTCCGTGATGAAAATGGAAAGGTAACGGGTGGAATCGCACCATCTGGACATGAAGTGGAGTGGGTATCGGAAGAGTCTTACTTCCTCCGTCTCAGCAAGTACCAGGACCGCTTAGTAGAATTTTTCAAATCACAGCCCGACTTCATTACGCCAGACGGCCGTCTCAATGAAATGTTGAAAAACTTCATCGAGCCAGGTTTGGAAGACTTGGCGGTATCTCGGACCACCTTTACCTGGGGAGTTCCAGTTCCATCTAATCCAAAACACGTGGTCTATGTATGGATCGATGCCCTTCTTAACTATGTGACCGCTCTTGGTTACGGTCAAGAAGATCATGAAAACTTTGACAAGTTCTGGAACGGAACCGTCTTCCATATGGTTGGAAAAGACATTCTTCGTTTCCACTCAATCTACTGGCCAATCCTTCTTATGATGTTGGATATCAAATTGCCAGAACGTTTGATTGGTCATGGTTGGTTTGTCATGAAAGACGGTAAGATGTCTAAGTCTAAAGGGAATGTTGTCTATCCTGAAATGTTGATAGAGCGTTTTGGACTAGATCCACTTCGTTACTACCTCATGCGTAGTCTTCCAGTTGGTTCAGATGGAACCTTCACTCCAGAAGACTATGTAGGCCGTATCAACTATGAACTAGCCAATGACCTTGGTAACCTTCTCAACCGTACGGTTTCCATGATCAACAAGTACTTTGATGGGCAAATTCCAGCCTATGTAGAAGGTGTGACAGAATTTGACAATGCTCTTGCTCAAGTAGCAGAGCAATCTATCGCAGACTACCATACACACATGGAAGCAGTTGACTACCCACGTGCTTTAGAAGCAGTCTGGACACTTATCTCTCGTACTAACAAATACATCGATGAGACTGCTCCGTGGGTCTTGGCCAAGGATGAAGCTCTCCGTGATCAATTGGCAAGTGTTATGAGCCACTTGGCAGCTAGCCTTCGTGTTGTAGCACACTTGATTGAGCCATTTATGATGGGGACAAGTCAGGCAGTCTTGACTCAGCTTGGTCTCGCAGAAGTTTCTAGCCTTGAGAACTTGAGTTTGGCTGACTTCCCAGCAGATGTGACTGTAGTTGCCAAAGGAACTCCAATCTTCCCACGTCTCGATATGGAAGAAGAAATCGCCTATATCAAGGAACAAATGGAAGGCAACAAACCTGCGGTTGAAAAAGAATGGAATCCAGATGAAGTCGAACTCAAACTAAACAGGGAAGAAATCAAGTTTGAAGACTTTGACAAGGTTGAAATCCGTGTCGCAGAAATCAAAGAAGTTTCTAAAGTAGAAGGTTCTGATAAGTTGCTTCAATTCCGCTTGGATGCTGGTGATGGTGAAGATCGTCAAATCCTCTCAGGAATTGCAAAATACTATCCAAATGAGCAAGAATTGGTCGGCAAGAAAGTCCAAATCGTTGCCAACCTCAAACCTCGCAAGATGATGAAAAAATATGTCAGCCAAGGGATGATTCTCTCAGCTGAACATGATGGACAATTAACCCTTCTCACAGTTGATCCAGCTGTACCAAACGGAAGTGTGATTGGGTAATAGCAAAAAACCAACGTTAGGCGCGTTGGTTTTTCTTGTTATGTACGAGATTTTCTAAGAAGTGGTCCATCTCCTTTTGCGACCGGAGGACGATTACTTTCTCTGGATAGGTTTCTTGAACCCGTTGATAGCGTTCTTTAGCATTCTTTGTCCGCCCATCCCAGAGAATCCATCGGATAAATTCCAATTCAAAGCGTTCAGGACAACCTGGAGCCATACTTTCTCGGACCTTGCCTTGGTAAGTGAGATATCGTTTAAAGGCTCGAAAGAGACAAGTCCATGGTGAAAAATTGAGAAAGATGATTTGGTCAGCTTCCTGCATTCTTTCTTCATAGCAACACCAAGAGTAGTTGCCGTCGATGACCCAAGCTTCGTGCTTTGTGAGAAAATTTTTCATCTCGCCCAGCATCCATTCGCGGTCACTGTCTTGCCAACCAGGTTGAAATTGGAGTGTGTCCATATGCAGTTTGGGGATAGAGTAGTAGTTTGATAACGTTTCAGCTAGAGTTGACTTGCCGGCTCCAGAATATCCTATGATTGCTATTTTCATTTTCTACCTTTTCTGATTAGAGGACAAAAAAACAGCCTCTATGGACTGTTTCTTATTTAGCAAGTTTAGCTGAAAGACGAGCTTTATCGCGGCTTGCTTTGTTTTTATGAATCAAACCTTTAGTTTCTGCTTTGTCGATAGCTGAGCTAGCAGCACGGAAAAGTTCTTCAGAAGGGTTTGCTTCGAAAGCTTTGATAGCAGTACGCATAGCTGATTTTTGAGCTGAGTTTTTTTCGTTTTGTTTAACGTTCAATTCAGCGCGTTTGATAGCTGATTTAATGTTTGCCAATGTTCTTACCTCCATATTTACTAACTATACCATTATATCTGAAAACTTAGGTTTTGACAAGGGGAAATTATTTTTTTAGGTAAATTTCATCGATTTCATGGTTTTTAGTCTTGTGAAGAATGACCTCGGCGCGATTCCTTGTCGGTTCGATATAGTTTTGTAGATTTGTGAGATTAATACTGGTCCAAACCTGGTGTGCAAAGGCTTCAACTTCTCCAATCGGCATTTGCGTAAAGCGGTGGTAGTAGCTGTTGGGATCATTTTGGGCAAAGCTGAGCAGTTTTAAGAAACGATCCAGATACCAACTTTCAATGTCCTCGACAGCAGCATCCACATAGATGGAGAAATCAAAGAAATCAGTGATGTAAAGGCGCTCATTTTGAGGATTTTGAAAGACATTGATGCCTTCAACAATAACAAAGTCCGCAGCTTTGACACGTTGTTTCTCTCCAGGAACGATGTCATACACTTCATGAGAATAGACAGGAATATCGACATCTTGCCCATTCTTTAGGCGATCAAGAAAATTCAGCAAGGTTTCCATATCATAACTTTCAGGAAAACCTTTGCGATTTAATATATCTTGATCCATCAAGGTTTGATTGGGATAGAGAAAACCGTCAGTTGTCACCAATTCTACAGTAGCATCAGTAACTGTACGAGAGAGAAGGATTTGCAGAAGTCGGCTAGTTGTTGATTTCCCGACAGCAACACTACCAGAAACCCCAATGATAAAAGGCTGTGATTTGCTTTCACGTTGGAGGAAAATTCCTTTTGAAAATGCCAAATCATCCTTGGTGCGCTTGTAAATATGGATAAGATGGACAAGGGGAAGATAGACATCCGTTACGTCCTGCAGACTAATCTGGTCATTGAAACTCTTGATGGATTCTAACTCTTCCTCTGTCAAGGGAGGGGTTGTTTTGCGATGCAATGATTGCCAAGTCTGGCGGCTGATTTTCTCAAAATGTAAAAATTCGTTGGTCATTTGTTTTCCCCTAGATATTTTGTTTATCATACCATAAAAAGCTAAAAAAATAAAGCGGTTTCTTGATGGTAGTAAGTCAATATCGTATAATAGAGATGGAGGTTGAATAATTTAATGATGAGATAGGGAATTGTTTCTGAAGAGTTATCAGTTATTAAAAGTGGGTTTTTTAGTTCGCAACTTATAGGAGGTATACAATGAAAATCTTGAGATGTTACATATTGGAACTCTGTTTTATTTTAAGTTTTACACTACCTTTTATAAGGGGAGCGAATGCGGATAATGGTAGACGCTTTGTAGAAACCTATTACGGTTTTACCTTCTTAATGGATCATCTCCTTGTAACAGTTATCTTTATCTGTTCACTCTTGATTGCTTGGCTAGTAAAAAAGCAGTGGACGAAATGGCTTGCTGCTGGTAGTTATCTATTTTTGATTTTGTGGATTGCTACAGAAGGATATCTATTCCGTATGTCACTAGAAGATTTGATACGACTTTGGACAAGTTTGGAAATCTTGATACAAACTTATCAGTTGGGTTTTTATCTAAACATCATATTGGGAATTCTGTTGATAATAAAGCATTTTAAGGTTAAGAAATAGTGATAAAAATGCGCCTGATTACAAACGATCTGTTTTATCCTGACTATGATACTTTGTAGTTCCCGATAGATTGTAATGTATTTCTAATAATTGAAAGAGATTGAAGAAAAGGTTTTTTGACTAGGATTCTTCAGTCTTTTTCAATTTATCATCACTTTGTAAACGATTTACAATTCAAGCCAAATTATGGTAAAATAGTTTTATGAGTAAAATGTATTATGCAGAAAATCCTGACGCTGCTCACGACATACATGAGTTGAGAGTGGAGTTGTTGGGAGAAAAAATGACCTTTTTGACGGATGCGGGTGTTTTTAGCAAGAAAATGGTTGACTTTGGGAGTCAGCTTTTATTGAAGTGTCTAGAGGTTAACAAAGGAGAAACGGTCCTTGATGTAGGCTGTGGATACGGGCCATTGGGTTTGTCATTGGTCAAGGCTTATGGAGTTCAGGCAACCATGGTCGATATCAATAATCGCGCTCTAGACTTAGCGCAACAAAATGCTGAACGAAATAAAGTTGAAGCGACGATTTTCCAATCCAATATCTATGAACAAGTTGAAGGGAAATTTGACCATGTTATTTCCAATCCGCCTATTCGAGCGGGTAAACAAGTTGTTCATGAGATTATCGAAAAGAGCAGAGATTTCTTGAAAGATGGAGGTGATTTAACCATTGTCATTCAGAAAAAACAGGGTGCTCCGAGTGCCAAAAGCAAGATGGAAGATGTTTTTGAAAATTGTGAAATCGTAAAGAAAGATAAGGGATACTATATCCTTAGAAGTGTGAAAGAATGAGAGCAGTTGATTTAATTCAAAAGAAACGAGATGGTCAAGAACTTACTTCAAATGAAATCAAGTGGCTAGTAGAAGGCTATGTGGCAGGAACTGTTCCAGACTATCAGATGTCTGCTTTTGCTATGGCTGTTTATTTCAAAGGAATGACCACACGAGAGATTTCTGACCTGACGATGAATATGGTTAAGACAGGTCAGGAGTTTGACTTGTCAGCTATTGATGGGGTTAAAGTTGACAAACATTCTACTGGTGGTGTAGGTGATAAGGTGACCTTGATTTTAGCTCCCCTTGTTGCTAGCTTTGGTGTGCCCGTGGCAAAAATGAGTGGTCGTGGACTAGGGCATACTGGCGGAACCCTAGATAAGTTGGAAGCAATCAAGGGTTACCAAGTGGAGCGCAGTCAAGAGGATTTCATCCGTCAGGTACAGGACATTGGTGTATCTGTCATTGGGCAGTCAGATCAGCTTGTTAAAGCAGATAAACTTCTCTATGCCCTTCGTGATGTGACGGCGACTGTCGACACGATTCCTTTGATTGCGAGTTCTGTCATGAGCAAGAAAATTGCTGCTGGGGCGGATGCTATTTTGCTAGACGTGACTGTTGGTGAGGGTGCCTTCATGAAAACTGTCGATGAGGCGCGAGAATTGGCTCAAACCATGGTCGATTTGGGTAAGGCCGTTGGTCGAAAGACAGTAGCGGTTATTACCGATATGAGTCAACCCTTGGGACGAGCCATTGGCAATCGTCTCGAAATCCTAGAAGCAATTGAAATTCTTCAAGGAAAGGGTCGAGAAGATATTAGTCACTTTATTTGTGAACTAGCTCAGATTATGCTTGGTTTGGCAAATGTTGAGAAGACAGTTGAAGAAGTACGTCAACATCTTGAAAACGGCCAAGCGCTGGCTAAGTTTGAAGAAATGGTAGCAACTCAAGGCGGTGATTTAGAAGATCTCTATCGCCCAGTCAAGGTGGCGCATGTAGTTGATATCCCGGCTCAAGAGTCAGGTGTCATTTCAGCTCTTCCTGCAATGGAATTTGGGCTCTATGCCATGAGACTAGGAGCCGGTCGTGCAATCAAGACTGATGACTTGGACTATGAAACAGGGATTGTTTTTGAAAAGAAAGTTGGAGACTCCGTTCAAAAAGGGGAAATTGTTGCAAAAGTTTATACAAATGGAAAAATTTCTTCTGAACTAGTTACAGAATTTCAAAAATATGTTAAAATAAATGATGGAGTGAAACGTTTGCAGGAAATAATTGAAATCATCTCATGAAAAAGAGAGGAATCCGAATATGAAATTAAACAAATACATTGATCATACGCTTTTAAAACAAGATGCAAGTCAAGAACAAATTGATCGTTTGCTATCTGAAGCGCGTGAGTATGACTTTGCCAGTGTTTGTGTCAATCCCACATGGGTAAAATATGCGAAAACAGGACTTGAAGGCTCAGATGTAAAGGTTTGTACAGTAGTTGGTTTTCCCTTGGGAGCAACAACTTCAGCTGTAAAAGCTTTTGAGACCAAGGAAGCCATCCAAAATGGAGCAGATGAGATAGATATGGTTATCAATGTCGGAGCTCTCAAATCAGGAAATCGTGATTTGGTTGAATCAGACATTCGTGCTGTCGTAGAAGCAAGTGGCGACAAGCTAGTGAAAGTTATTATTGAAGCATGCTTATTGACTGACGAAGAAAAGGTTGTGGCCTGCCAGCTGGCTCAAAAAGCGGGAGCAGACTTTGTTAAAACATCTACTGGTTTCTCAACTGGAGGAGCAACTCTGCCAGATGTCAAATTAATGCGTCAAACAGTGGGACCTGATATGGGTGTTAAAGCTGCTGGTGGAGCGCGTTCTTACGCAGACGCTCTTGCCTTTGTGGAGGCAGGTGCTACTCGTATTGGAACATCCGCTGGTGTAGCAATCTTAAAAGGAGAATTGGCTGATGGCGACTACTGAGTTAATTGAACTAGCAATTGAAACCAGCAAGAATGCCTACGTTCCCTATTCTCACTTTCCTATCGGAGCTGTTTTAGTAGCCAAGGATGGTAGCGTTTATACGGGTGTCAATATCGAGAATGCTAGTTATCCCTTGACTAACTGTGGGGAGCGTACAGCTATCTTTAAAGCAGTCTCTGAGGGGCAACGGGAGTTTTCAGAATTGATTGTCTACGGTCAGACTGAAAAACCTATCTCACCATGTGGAGCTTGTCGCCAAGTCATGGTTGAGTTTTTTGAAAAAGATCTAAAAGTGACACTTGTCGCAAAAGATAAATCGACGGTCGAGATGACGGTCGGGGAGTTACTTCCATACTCTTTTACAGACTTAAACTAGTCTGAGTCACTCTTTGAGTGACGCGGTCCTTGTGGCCAACCAATCCATACTTGCAACATCGTTGCACATCTTATTTAGGAGGTTCAGTAATGAACAAGAAACAATGGCTAGGC
>ERZ772945.1995-NODE-1995-length-13339-cov-5.454381_pt1 | contig 13339 bp, 8 predicted proteins | sample MGYA00511681_ERZ772945 | MGnify/ENA primary metagenome ERZ772945 (study PRJEB29015, sample SAMEA2737943) | human oral metagenome | biome: human oral; feature: human-associated habitat; material: dental | place: China | collected 2143 ... | reverse complement strand
ATGAGGACGAGAAACCCGTTGAGGTTACAGCCATTGTTGTTTCCACGCAGCATGCTCCAGAGATTGAGGACATGTCCATCATCAAGCAGGACATGATCGACCACGTTATTGCTCCTGTAATGGGTGAGGTCAACATTGCTTGGGAAAACGCCGATATTTACGTTAATCCAACTGGTCGCTTTGTTGTTGGTGGACCTATGGGAGACACTGGTCTGACCGGTAGAAAGATTATTGTTGATACTTACGGCGGCATGGGTCGTCATGGCGGCGGCGCTTTCTCTGGTAAGGATTGCACCAAGGTTGACCGCTCAGCAGCGTATGCGGCTCGTTGGGTTGCTAAGAACGTTGTTGCAGCTGGCCTCGCAAAGAAGTGCGAAGTTCAACTTGCCTACGCTATTGGTGTTTCTCATCCACTGTCTATTATGGTTGATACCTTTGGCACTGGTATTGTTGACGATGCTGTTATTGAGCAGGCCATCGAGAAGGTCTTTGACCTTCGTCCTGGTGCCATTATTAGAGATCTTAAGTTGCGTCGTCCGATTTTCTTTAAGACAGCAGCATATGGTCACTTTGGTCGTAAAGACCCAGATTTCACTTGGGAAGCAACCGATCGTGTTCAAGAGCTCAAGGACGCAGTTTCTGCACTTCAGGCATAGCGTTCTTACAGGGTAATCTTGTACAACCTCATTGAACCTTCTTCCAGCACCACCTCAAAACCTGGGGTGGTGTCTGTTATTTGTGTGATACCTCTAAAAGTTCCAGGTTTGTAGGTACTGGTAACAGCATTAGAGTAATCAACAACGTTGTTTAGAATAAGTACGTACTGCACATTAAGATCATGCGCCGTCTGAAGTACCTCAGGGTCGCTCGCAATGCGATTAAGGCGCTTACGAAGAATTGCACTTGCGGGACGTTCTGAGGCGTCATAGCCGTTAGGGAAGCGCCAAAGTACATGTAAGTCGTTAGTGCCATATGCCCAGAGACTTCCGTCTTGAGGTAGATTTGCAATAACAGCACCTGAAGGAACGGTAAGCTCAACGCGGCGTAAAAACTCTAGTTCCTCTGATGTCAAAATGTAATGGTCACCATAGGCCTTCTCGGAAGCCTGCTTAAAGGCAAGAGCTGCAGGAATTGGTTCTTCTGATTTTAGGTTAGGCATAGGAATTACATAATTGAGTACAACTACGCACGCAATAACTGCACCTGCAATTAGGGGTTTTGCCCAAATGTTATAAAAGGCGCAGGTCTGCGTTTTAGCCTGGTTCTTAGCCTGACCTTGACCCTGACTTTGGTACTGAGAGAGCTTTTCTCTACAGGTGCTAAATGTTTCCAGCGCAGCTTCAACAAGGGTCGCAAGACCAAGTGCTGCAAGTGGAATTGCCATAATGATGCAGCTGGCGGCAATGCGGAATGGATCGGTATACCAGAATCCTGAGAGGTATCCTTTCAGCGGAACATCAAATGTAATAATAAAAATGCAGAGAATAGATAGGTACAAGAAGGCAGATACCATCCAGCGAGCTTGTTTATGCTTGAACGTCCATACTGCGCCTACTAGTACGCAGATTGAAAGTATAGGCTGTGGAGAAACAACCTCTCCACCCGCATACGATTGCCCAATAAAGTCCATGCCAAGGGCGTGCAAAATGGCATCTTGCAAGCTTGAGTAAGCACTCCACCAGAAGTTGAGCGCGACGCCTCGAATAATCAAAATATAGTAGAAAACAGACCATATAATCAGCGCAAAGATAAAGAATGCATACGCTAACGTAACAGGCTTGATTCTTTTTCCAAAGAGAATAACCCTGCGCTTTGATTCTCCAATTCGTGCAAAACTCCAAGGTAAAAGAACAACAATTGACGAGAAAATCGTAGAAGGATGCAAGATAAAAAGGGTAATGCATCCAAGAATAAATATGACAACAAGCCAGATAAGGTCATGCTTTGGGGTCTTTGAACGAGTCATCTGCATAAAAATCCACCAAATAGAGGGCATTACACAGAAGGCTACAGTGTTAGGGAAAATTGGTCCGTAGATTAAAAGCGACCACGGGAAAACAAAAAATGCTAAGCAAACAAAAGCTCCGCTTATAAGCGCAATACGGTGTTTGGGAAGAACTTTGGCAATAAGCGAGCAGATTGAGAGTGGAAAAACAATTGCAGCACTAACAAAGTTGAGCGCATTTCCTGCAATAGGAACTGTTGTAGAAACAAGTTGTGTCGTCAAGGCAACAATGATGTTCCAGCCGGAAGGATAAAATCCCGAAGTCCCCGGCTCCCAAGGGGTAATTGAGGCTTCTATGGTGCTGTAGAAGTCATAATGAATGGATGAGTATTTTTGGGACTCGATCATTGCTTGCGTAACATCTAAGTGATGCACAATATCCCAGCCCTGCACAAAAGAGCTGGCAGATGGCAGGGTGGGCAAGAAAAGAAGTCCTACGGTAAGAAGACCAATTGCTACATACAGAAGAGGAATCCAGAAGGGGAGTTCTTCACAGACAAATGAAGGCATGCGGTAAGTTGGTTGTTTGACCACCTGTGATGTCTTGGATTTGATGGGTTTCTCGCCCCTGTGGTTTTCTTTGTTTTTTGGTACAACGTAATAAACGTAGCCATTGACCAGAGCTGCGATAAGCAGCGGGACAAGAATCATTACAGCTAAGGGAACAGGGATGTTAAGTGCGCTAAAGATTTCTCCCTCAATAAAGTAGAGAGCGCAGCTTACCAGCGGAGCAGTAACAAATGCCCAAGGCTTTGCCATACCAGAGGCGTGCAGTAAGACGACGCCCGGCACATAGAGTAGGGCAACAATTACAACTGCACTTTGGAAGAACTCAAGCCACATCCTGATCCAATCAAGGTGCTAGTAAAAATTTTTATACTTCATGGTCGCATAAGTGAGTGCGACAACTACTTAAAACAGACTGGTCTATTTTACGATAGAAGTAAAAGTAGCGTTGAGATAAACAAAAAGGACTTCCGAAGAAGTCCTTGAACTTTTGGTAGCCCGTACCAGATTCGAACTGGTGATCTCCGCCTTGAGAGGGCGGCGTCCTGAACCGCTAGACGAACGGGCCATGTATGACTGGGAGGACATGGCTGGGATAGAGAGAGTCGAACTCCCGTTGACGGAACCAGAATCCGCTGTCCTACCACTAGACGATATCCCAAGATGTCATCCGTGCGCATCAGCGCGAGAAATAACTATAAAGGAGACTTGTCAGAGATGCAAGCAATAATTTCAAGAAATTCTGTTTGCAGCAAAAAATAGTATATAAAATACGTCTCTAAGCACAAGGAACGTCTTTGTTGTTTGCGCTGAGTATGTGCTCTGCATCAAGAAGTGCCTGATCTAGAGGAACACAACCTGTACAGCTTGCACATGCGGTAGGAGCACTTGGAGTAGCGGCAAGGCCACCTTTAGCTGTTTCTCTGAGTGAAACGGGGAGCGCAGCGCCCACTTCTGCCATAGCATGGGCAACCTCATCAAACGGGATTGGGTTACCAACGCCCGCAAGAGCAAGTTGAGAAGAACTTATAGCTGCGGCTACACCAATGGCGTTTCTGTCTTGGCAAGGATACTCAACCAGTCCTCTAACAGGGTCACAGATTAGTCCTAAAAGGTTAGAGATAGCAATGGAAGCGGCGTCTAAGCATTGCTGAGGAGTGCCGCCCAAAAGCTCGGTTAGTGCAGATGCACTCATCGCGGCAGCAGATCCGACCTCTGCTTGACAGCCACCTTCAGCACCAGAAACGCTTGCGTTGGTGGTCAAGATGGCACCAATAGCACTTGCATTCCAAAGAGCAGAGATAACTTGCTCATCTGTGGCGCCAATCTCTTCTGCAACAGAGATGAGCGATCCCGGTACAACACCAGATGCTCCTGCGGTAGGAGCAGCAACAATAACGCCCATGGTTGCCGAGCGCTCAAGAACAGCCATAGCGTATGCAACAGCTCGCGTTTGTGTGGTGCCCATAAGCGCGTTCGAGACTGCAACTGGGGTATTGGCTACCGTCTTGGCTTGGCCGTTAAGCAGGCCGCCAATAGACTGACGAGGCGTCTTGATGGTGTCGTGAACCTCATCGCGCATAATTTCAAGAACGTGGGCCATCTCTGCGTCTACGTTAGCATCTGGTCGCAAGCCCTTCTCGCGCTGGCACATAATTTGGCCAATGGAGGCTCCCGTCTTGGAGCACCTGGCGAGAAGATCTGCGCCGTTGTCAAAAGCTCCCGACAGTACGTCATTTGTGACCTGTGGAGCTGCTCCTGGAATAGAAACTTGGGCAGCGTACGAAACATGAGGCGCTAGCTGAAAGAGGTCTAAGACTTTCTGCTCAATAGGCTCGTCAATCTCAAAAACGGTGTGAGCAAAGCCACCGCGCTCTGAGCGGAAGGTGCGCATAGTTGCAACATTGATGTTTTGCGTAGCCAAAATAGTAGTAAGAGCTGCAAGAACACCGGGTTTATCGCGATGTGAAACAAAGATAGTGGGCATTTCACCGGACATACGAATGCGTACACCGTTAACGCCAGAGATGCGAATACGGCCACCACCAACAGACTCACCCATAACGGAGACGTGGGTGTTATCTGCGCCGTAGAGGTGAATTTCTACGGTGTTTGGGTGCAGAGTCTCGTCGTCGCCCTTTTCAATAACGCTGTAGTTGAGGTGGGCTTCTTCTGCCAAGGTGAGCGCTTCACGGACTCGTGTATCGTCTGGAGCAAGACCCAAGATGCCTGCAATTAGAGCGTAATCGGTGCCGTGGCCAAGGTGGGTATGAGAGAAGGAGTTGTAGAGCCAAAACTCAACGCGCTCCAGTTGTTTTGGTGCAAGCGAGCGTGCAACCAGGGCAATGCGTAGAGCTCCTGCTGTGTGCGAGGAAGAAGGACCCACCATAATGGGGCCTAAGACCTCAAACGCAGACATAGAAATCATAGTTACTCCAAAACTGAACAAACGGTAACGATAAAAGAGCTGCAAAACCATCTGTTTTACAGCTCTTGCGTGGTTTTACTTTTGATACCCACTTACGTTTGGAAGAATACGCGGCAAACACGCATTCAGTGCGTTATTTGCAAAGCTCCATAGCACGGTCAAGGCGAGCAAGGCAAACCTCACGGCCAAGAAGCTCCATGGACTCTCCAAGAGGAGGGGAGACCATGTTGCCACACTCAGCAACGCGAATGGACTGGAAGACAACGCGCTTCTTTAGATCAAGCTGCTCTGGAAGCACCTCAAGGGCAGTGTCAATTGCTCCAGCCTTCCACTCTTCCTCAGAAACACCTTCAAGAGTGCTCTTTGCAGCAGTAAGAACAGTTGCACTCTGAGCAGCGTCTTTGGTAAGGCCCTTCTCAACGCTCTTCTGATCAAAGGTGACGTTTGCACCTTCATACAAAAAGCGAGACTTCTCAATGACGTCTGGGCTTACTGTGGTACGAGGACGAAGAATCTCGGAGAGCAGGTTATACCAACCTGGACGAGTTGCGTAAATCTCTTCCGCGTCAGTTGCGTTGCCCTGAACAGGCTCAAGACCTGCGCCAACAAGCTCTGGAATTAGAACAGTCTGTGCAAAGGTCTGATTGTCCATATTGGCAAGATAGGTAGCATTAATCCAGTTCAGTCGTTCAGGATCGGATTTTGCAGGGTTCTTGGAAACGTGATCCAAAGAGAATTGAGATGCTAAAACGTCGCGAGGAACAATGGTTGTCTCGCCATCAAGTGACCAGCCGAGAAGGGCCAGATAGTTGACAAAGGCATCTGGAAGATAGCCCTGGTCACGATACTCTTCAACAGAAGTTGCGCCATGGCGTTTGGAGAGTTTCTTGCCGTCAGGACCCAAAATCATGGAGATGTGTGCGAATGTTGGAATTGGAGCGCCCAGAGCTTCGTACACCATAATCTGGCGAGGGGTGTTAGACAGGTGATCGTCGCCACGGATAATGTGGGTGATGCCCATGTCAGCGTCATCAACAACGGTGGCAAAGTTATAGGTTGGGGTGCCATCGGAGCGGAAGATGATAAAGTCATCAAGCTCGCGAGCGTTAAAGGTTACGTCACCGTGAACAGCATCGTGAACAATGACGTCACCGCGATCCAGTGGAACCTTAATACGGATGGTATAAGGCTCGCCAGCGTCAATTCTGCGCTGAGCCTCTGCAGGATCAATGTTTCTGCAGGTACGCTGATAGCCTTGGAAGGGGTCGTGGCGCTCCTCAGCAACCTTCTTGTCTTCAGCAAGCTTCTCTGGTGTGCAGAAGCAAGGGTATGCCTTGCCCTCTGCCAGCAGTTTATTTGCTGCTTCACGATATAAGTTAAGGCGCTCGGTCTGGCTGTAAGGGCCACAATCGCCGCCCTTATCTGGACCCTCGTCCCAATCAAGACCAAGCCACTTCATAGCACGAAGAATAATCTGAGTGTTCTCTTCAGTTGAGCGCGTAGGATCTGTGTCATCAATGCGAAGAATAAATTTGCCACCATTTGCACGAGCAAAAGCCCAGTTATAGATAGCAGTGCGCGCACCTCCAATGTGTAGCTTACCTGTTGGAGATGGTGCAAAACGTACCCTTACCTGCTTCTCTGACAAAACTCCTCCTTGGCAGTTATTTTCTAGCGAGAAAATCTAGTTTATGTACTCTTTAGTATAAACGCTTGACCGTGCGTGACCGACAACGTTGTCTAGTCTTCAAACATATTGTGGTCTGCAAATTCTGCTTGAACGGTACGAATCATAAGGTCTACGTCTTCAAGTCCCAAGTGACGTTCCTTCTCGTCCGCTGCAAGTGTATGTCTACGACGTGCCCAGTTCTCAAGTGCAGCAGGGGAAGACTCGCGCGGAAGAGATCTAATTTCTGGGTCCAAACGACGGCAGATATCGCGGGAATCAATAACAATAATCTTGCCTGCTTTTCTGGCCTCTGCGTAGCCATCAATGTTGAACATAAACCAAGAATCCTCAAAAGCTGCATTATGGGCCATAAAAGGAATTTTTTTCATAGTTGCCAGCAGGGCTTCTTGGGCTTTTTTATCGTCTCTAAATGATTTTTTGCCTTCAACATCTTTCCAGGTAATCTGGTGAATATCGGCAAGTGGAACGCCTTTTTCTTTGTACATCTCTGGGATACCAAAGTAGGCGGTGTGAGGCTCTACTGGAACGGTATTGCGACCAAGATTCCAGAACTCAAAGCCAACGTTAACAATGTAGCCTAGCTCAGGAAAACGCGACGTAGTTTCAATATCAATGCCCAAAACCGTGCCAGAAACGCTTTTCTCGACATATGCAATTTGCAAGTCATTAAGAAGCGGGCCCGCGGTTTTGTAGACAGCTTTAGGACGGCGACGTTGCATCTTTGCAACGGCTGCTGCAAGATCGTCGTTTGAAAGACCGCGAGAAAGTCCAACGCCTCGATGGTTTCTGAGCCTCTCCACACCGTAAGTGTCGCATAGTGAGCGCGTTCTATCAGCAAGTTGTTGAATGACAGAAAACTCTACAGGCTCTTGGCCCAGAGGTGCTTCCTTCCAGGCATCAAACAGCGTTTTAATGGCATCACAGTTTTTGTTGACCTCGCCGATGATGGACTGATCATCAACAAGAAGGCCAGGTATGACAAACGCATTAGCGTGCTCAATAGCTTGATTGATATCCATACACTCTCGCTTTGGTGGGTGAGAATTAATTCAACATATAAGTATCTACCCTGAAGCGCATATTCTTTACGTCATTTTCTAGAAAGTATGGGCGCCTCACTAAAAATGCGTGCTAGGCTGTTGAGTGCAACACAGTTTTATGAAAGGTTTTTAGGTATGTCAGATTTACATGAGTCACTTGCTCTTTCTGAGGAGCTCCTTGCTTTTATTAAGCAGAGTCCTTCTATGTTTCATACTACACAAACTATTAAAGACTACCTGTTAGAGAACGGTTTCACTTACCTCTCTGAGGGTTCTTCTTGGGATGTTCAGCCAGGTGGCTCTTACTTTACAACGCGCAACAATTCTTCAATTGTTGCCTGGAAAGTTGGCGAGAAGTACCGTGAGCCCCAAGCTTCAGCTGCGGACGCCCCTTATCACTTTCAGCTTGCCGTTGCTCACGGAGATTCTCCAACCTACAAGGTAAAAGCTCAGCCAGAGCTTACTGGCGAGGGTAACTCGCTTCGCCTAAACACTGAGGCATACGGCGGCATGCTTGACCACACATGGTTTGACCGTCCTTTGGGCATTGCTGGTCGTGTGCTGGTCAAAGTAGGAAACAAGGTAGATTCCAGGCTGGTCAACATTGAAGATGACGTTGTTATGATTCCAAGCTTGGCTATTCATCTTGAACACAAAAATGGTCTTTCGCCAGAGTTCAACCGCGCTAAAGATCTGATGCCACTTTTCAGCGTTGGAGAGCTCAATCCCGGCGCTTTTAACGCCTTGGTAGCAGATGCAGCTGACGTGTCTCAAGAGGACATTCTTTCTCGCGATTTGTTCTTAGTTGATCACACGGGAGGTCGTATTTGGGGCGCTAAGAAGGAGTTTGTTTCCGCTGGTCATCTGGATGACCTGCAGTGCGCCTTTGTAGCACTTAAGGCTTTTCTTGCGTCTTCAAATGAACAGGACATCTCTGTGTACATTTGCTTTGACAACGAAGAAGTTGGTTCAAATACCAAGCAGGGCGCTAAGTCTACGTTCCTTAAAGACATGCTACAGCGCGTAAACGCTACGCTTGGCTTTACGCAGGAAGATTACTACCGTGCACTCTCGGCATCTTTGCTAGTAAGCTGCGACAACGCTCATGCGGTACACCCCAATTATCCTGAGAAGCACGATGCGGCCAACAAGCCTTACCTTAATGGCGGCATGGTTATCAAGGAGGCAGCACGTCAGTCGTACTGCACAGATGCGTTTAGTCGCGCCATTGTTGAGGCAATTTGGAAGCAGCAAAACGTTCCATATCAGATTTTTGCTAATAGGAGCGATATGCCAAGTGGATCTACTTTGGGCAACCTCTCCAACATTCAGGCCAGCATGCACGCCGTTGACGTGGGCCTGCCACAGCTTGCTATGCACTCCGTCTACGAGACCGCGGGCACTAAAGATACGTTTTTGGGGTACCAGGCACTCAAGGCGTTTTATGACACCTGCGTCTGCATCAATGACGCCGATTCGTTTGAGCTGAGGTAAACGCTTGGCGAGAAACCCTGTGCACTAGCTATACTTAGATACAAAAAACACAACACGTGACTTGAAGGAGTTCCATGTCAGAAAAACAGCTTACTGCTCATGAACAGCTTACTGCTCATGATATGGAGCTCCTTTCTTGTGCAGGTATTTACGTTGAACCCCAGACGCTGAGTGGTCCTGCGTTGGTATTTCCTATCTCAGATGGTGAAGGTGGAGAAATACGTGTGCTGTGGCAGGGCGGCGCCTATGAGAGTGCAACTTACACGGATTCAAGAAAGAATCAGCTGGTATTTGCTTATCTTGAGTTGTACGACTTGTTGTTTGAGGCTGCCCGCCCTGTGCGCTCAGTCTTAATGATTGGTGCCGGCGGCTGCTCGTACCCTCGTTATTTAGTGGCTCATCATCCGGAGATTTTTTGCGATGCACTGGAGATTGATCCTAAAATTGCAGCTCTAGCTCGTAGCCACTTCTTTGTGGATGAGGCTATTAGAGAGAGCAACAACAGACTTCAGCTACAGATAGCTGATGGCGTTGATATATAAAGAGCCTATCTACATCTGATAACAAGCGCTATGACGCTATCCTAAATGACTGCTTTAGCGGAGAAGTTCCACCTGCGGCTATGATGACCGTTGAGTGGATGAGCTTGGTAGCACAATGCCTTACTCCTGGCGGAAGATATCTCACAAATGTAGTTTCTGTACAAGTAGGAGAGGATGCGCATCAGCTTGAAGCGCTCATAGATGCTGCTCGCACGGTATTTGAACAGGTAGAGGTTGTTCCCTTGGATCCAGAAACAGACCCAACAGAGCCAGATAACCTTATGCTCGTTTGCCAGCGCGCTTAAGTATTAGTATTTGACTATTTATTAGTCAAAAGTTTTAGTGATGTTAATGAATTAACATCGATAGAAAAATTAAAAAACAATGAAGTGTAAAATTAAAGTCGCTGATTTTAGTTTTTGAATGATTCTCGTTTGGACACAGCATAAATTGAATTCTTTAGTCCAGTTCAGTGCATTTGATTGGAGATATAAATATATGAAAGAATCGTTTTTATCAATAAAAGAAATCTTTCATATTGGTAATGGAAAAATTAATGTACTAGTTTTTCTTGCTGTTTTAGCGGTTATATCATCATTTCTTGAAATTTATTCGATTCAATATATGCAGTCACTTTCAAAAGTTTTTAGCACAACGGTTTCAAATGATCTTTTTCAAATTGGTTTTATTTGTGCTAAGTTTTTGATGTTAATTGTGCTTTCAACAATAGTTAGAAATTACTTTTGCTTTAGAGTTTCCGTCTTTTCAAACGACATCATTAAAAACGTAAGAGATAAAGCGTATTCGAAACTTATTGATACGGAATATGAATTAGCGATAATTCACGATAATGCGTTTTATATTAATTTGATAGACAATAACGTAAATAAATTGAGCCTAATCTTTTCAACAAGTTTTTTTACTTTGTGCTCAGATATATTCGATACAGTGTGGATTTGTTTTTTTATGATACAAATAAATATTACATCGTTACTTATTTTAATAGTTGGCATATTACCATTAGTTTTAATCGGTAATATATCAGCATCCGAGCAAAAGAAGTTTGCAGAAAATACAATCAAACTCAATGAGGATTTGATTGAAAAGATTAATGAAACTAATGATAACTTTTCATATATTAAATCGTTTAAAGGTAAGGAGAGAGAGGCTAATCGTTTTAACCGTATAAATATTGATATTTTGGAGAATGATAATTTATCGAGTGCAGCACTTAGTATTTTCTTTGTAATAGAAAAAAGTATTCGATACTTATTTGTTGCGATTTCATTATTCTTTTTATGTAAAGATGTACTAGCGCAAGATGGGAATTGGATGATTCTTATCCCATTTTTGCTCTATGTACAAAGATTTTATAATCCATTTTCAAATTTGAATAAATATTCTCAGCTAATTCAAAAATCCGTTTCAAGTGCAGACAAGCTTATAGATTTTATAATCTCAAAGCCAACTGAGGAAATTTCAACTATTCAATTTATTTCTGATTCATCTGAATCAGAAATAGTTTTGTCTGGTATATCAAAGAATTATGAATCTGAAACAATTCTTGAAGATGTTACTTTTAGTTTTAAAGAAGGAATCAACTTAATTGACGGGAAAAGCGGTGTAGGTAAATCCACTTTGTTAAAAATACTTTTAGGCTTAATTAAATCTTCGAGTGGGAAAGTGACTATTTATTCTCGAGCAGATGACTTGAATTTGTATGCATATTCAGGACAATCAAATAAACTGTTTAATTTATCTGTGATAGAAAATTTAATATATCCAAAAACCGCAGACCATCTTTCATCATCGGAAAGAATGAAATTAGAGAGTCTACTAGATGAATTTGGATTCAGAAAAAGCATATTGAATAAAGATATTGCTAAAGAAGGTGAAAATCTTTCTGGAGGTGAAAGAAAAAGACTGTCTATTCTTAGAGCACTGATTCGTCCGTCAAAAGTTGTGATACTTGATGAACCATTTGCAAACTTAGATTCGAACAATATTGAAATTATCGCTCGGAAAATACAGGATCTTTCCAAGAACAGAATTGTTATTATTGTTTCTCACGAAACGTCATTTCCTGATTCTTTAAAATTTAATACGCACTTGACTATTAGCGGCACCTAAAGTTTTCTTTGGTTTAAATCATCCTTCCTCAAAATCCAGAAGCAGATCCAGCAGAGCCAGATAACCTTATGCTCGTTTGTCAGCGCGCTTAAGTGCGGTGAGCGCAAGCGCGAGGCATGTGCTCATAAGTACAATGCCTATGCCAAAGAGTACCAAGAAACCATGGGCTGAGCCATCTACAATCAAGCTCCAAATAATGAGCGCACAAGCAGAGACAAAGCAGCTTACACCTGCAATTCTTGAGTAAATAAGAGTGGAATCTTTTTTACCAAAGACTGCGCGTACCAAAAGTGGCGAGCCGACCGTTGTAAGGGCATAGGCAATTCCAAAAAGGAAGGTTCCTGCCAGCAAAAGTGGCAATACTGGAAGCTTAACTCCCAACATAAGTAAGCCAATAATACCCGAGAAAATTCCTACAAAGCAGGCAAGTTTTACCGAAATATCACTTAATGCGCCTAGAAGTACCTTTCCAATTGCTTGGCCAAGCATAGTTGCTCCAGCAAGAAGGCCCGTAGCCGCAGCAATTGCAGGAGCGGTTTCTGCAAACGTTGCAGCATAGCTAGGGAAGTACTGAGAAATTTGCTGGTTAAGAGTAATGAGTGCATAAAACGCTGCAACCATATAAAACTCTGGGTATTTCATTGCGTCATCAGCGGAGATGTCGGTTGAAGCAGTTTCTTCAACTTCAACGTTTTTCTCGCTAATAGAGGAAAAGGTAAGAGGCGTAAGGCCAAGGTCTTGGGGTTTCTCGCGTACTACAAAAAGGGTAAAGGGGAGTGTTCCTACTAGCATGACCAAGGCAAAAATCAGATAGCAAGCTCGCCAACCTTCAGGGCCAGAGGAGATAATGGCAGATCCGATGGGGTTAAAGACAGTGCCGCCGATGCCGGTAAATGCAAAGCAGAGACCCATAAAAGTACCAACGCGCTGGTCAAACCAATCGTTGATAAGGGCGGGAATGCACAAGAACATAAGCGCAGGAATGCCAATACCAAGTCCCACTGCACAGAGATAGAAATGCCACATCTCTTGAGCGGCTGACATGGCTCCGTATGAAATTGCGCAAATGATAACGCTTGCAGAAAGCACTAGGCGAGTGTCGTGCGATTTATAGAACTTGCCTATGAACGGCAAAGCTACTGTCATAGCAATGCAGAGTACCGAGAAGACCGCAGAGAAGGCAACGCGGGGAACGCCAAAGTATTGTGAGACTGGTGTGATGAAGATACCAAAACACGTCAGAATGATGGAACAAGGCAAAAACATGATGACAATACAAGTTGCAACGATGGCGTATGCATACTTAGTGCCTAGTAAACGTTGTAGCACTGAGGCTCCTCTCTTTTAGCCAGAAATAGTGTAGGCGATGTGCCGTAAAAAGGACACATCGCCTACCGATTCGTATAAATTTTTGGGAGCTAAAAAGCCTTCGTGAGTGCGTTTTTCTTACGCTTTTTTCACGCGCTATTTTGCGAGCGTAAGACCTTAGCTGTCGGAACCTCT
>ERZ772945.1992-NODE-1992-length-13356-cov-2.824299_pt1 | contig 13356 bp, 19 predicted proteins | sample MGYA00511681_ERZ772945 | MGnify/ENA primary metagenome ERZ772945 (study PRJEB29015, sample SAMEA2737943) | human oral metagenome | biome: human oral; feature: human-associated habitat; material: dental | place: China | collected 2143 ... | reverse complement strand
TTCCAAAAGCTCAAGCACCATCGTTCGCTCCATCTCGTCATAAGCTCTGCGCGCCTTGGCATCCAGCACAACGGGCACGACGTTCTCGATCAGCTCCGGCAGTTCGAGGTAATCCGCTGCGCGCATGCTCACGCAGATATCGCCGATTGCGGCCATGATGGCGTCCTTCGCACCTGCTTTCGGCTCATACGTGTAAATCACATCGCGCGACCGCTCGCCCGGCGTGAAGTACCTCTCGCGAAAGCCTGAGAACGTCCTGCCGAGGCGCTCGCCGCGATCGAGAAGATATATCTGGCTCCAAAGATCGATGATGCCGTTCGGGCTCGGCGTACCTGTCAGAAGCAACGTTCGATGGATATGCCCATATACATGCGACAGCGCCCGGAACCGTTTCGCGCTCGGATTCTTAAAGCTCGACGATTCGTCCACGATCACCATGTCGAACGGCCAGTCGTTCTTATAGTAGTCGACCAGCCACGGTACATTCTCGCGGTTGATGATGTAAATATCGGCAGGCGTGTTGAGCGCCCGCACGCGCTGCGCCTTCGAGCCGAGTACCGCCGACATGCGCAGGATGCCGATGCCGTCCCACTTCGCCGCCTCCCGCTGCCAGGTCGCTTCTGCGACCTTCTTCGGCGCAATCACCAAGACCTTTCGAACGGCGAACCGCGCATACTTCAACTGGTATACGGCAGAAAGCGCGATGATCGTCTTGCCGAGCCCCATATCCAGAAACAGCGCCAGCTTCGGGCTTTCCAGCGCGCGTTCAATACAATACCTCTGGTAAGCGTGTGGTCGAAACTCCACTTTCTACGACCTCCCTTGCAATCATCAGATATGTCTCTACGCCGCGAAGGCCATACACCATACAGCCGTTTGCGCTAATGCCCAGAGCCTTGCCAGCTGCCTCTGCTGCATCTTTGTCAGTTTACCGTCCTCGCGCTTAAGCTCGACGAAATGCACCGCTCCACCAGGCAGCACCACGATACGGTCAGGCACCCCTACATTTCCCGGTGACGACCATTTATAAGCGGCACCGCCCAGGGCTCTCACTCCGTCGCGCAATTTTGCCTCGATAATCTTCTCGTTCACTCTCTCAACCTCTCCGTGTAACTTTTATCCGTGCGCCTTATAAGTAGGCTGTATTAGGTTACCTAATCCACTCCCTAATTCTCTATTTTCAAACTCATAAGGTGATATTGTTACATGTTACATAAATAGCTATAACCCTTGAAATATAAGGCTTTAGAGCGTGTAACATAGACGTAACATAGGCGTAACATTTAACGTAACGTTACGCGCAATGTTACGTCTATGTTACGCCTATGTTACTCACTTTGTTACGCCCTATTCGATTTTTCATCTAAAATGAATCCTCTCTGCACTCCACAATACCCAAAGCGCAAAGCGTTTTCCGTGCGTTTCGCTCCCTCCAGGTTCGCAAGAATCTGATTGATTTCTCTGGCATCGCTGCGTTTCATAAACTTCGGATCGCCGTCCAAGCATTCGCACCAAACTTCCAGCGCACAAACGCGATCACGCTGCACGAGCTCTCCTTTATCTTCTACGGCACCACCCCAGAATATACGTCTCGCATTTAGGCTCATCGTGCTGTAGTTCTTGGGCACAGGTTTTCTCACAAAAGCCTGGATGAGTCCTTCGCGCACATTCGTTTCCCGATGTCCGTCCTGCGCCGCCTTCGCAATTTCCTCTAATTCCGGCGGTAGATATAGCGTTTCTCCATCGCGAAAACGCTGGACAGCTTCTGCCCATATCTGATCGACCTCTTCCGGCAGATCTGCCCATATACTTTTTTCTGGTTTGATTCCGCCCACATCCACGGGCCAGAATCTACGATTCCCCGTGAGATCGCGCAGAAACTCATATTCGTTGCATGAACCAAAAAATACGCATTTCCTTGGATATTCTGCTGCGCGCCGACCAAAAGGCATGCGGAAGAAATCACTGGTTCTGGATAGGAACTGCTTGATTGAATTTGTTCCCGATCTGGAATATCCTGTCATCTCGCCAAGCTCTACGATCCAACGTCCCTGAATGCTTTCGACTGCATCCTTCCCTTCAAAAGTCTCGAAGCTGTCGTTGAACCAAGTTCGTGCCAATGTGCGCAGGAATGTACTTTTACCAAGGCCTTGTCTGCCGATGAAAACTGGCACATAGTCGTATTTGCAGCCCGGTGACAAAGCGCGTGCTACCGCAGCGACAAAGGACTTGCGGCAAACTGCTCTTGTGTAAGGCGTGTCAGGTGATCCCAGATACGTTGCAAATAATCGATCCAGTCTCGGTTTACCATCCCAATGCAAACTTTCCAGATAAGCTGTCACTTCGTTGAAGCTGTTTTGCTTTGCAACTAAAAGGAGCGCCATAAGTGCTTTGTCCTTCCCCGTGATGTCGAAGCGATATTCCAAGTACCACAGGCATCCGGCGTCATCCGTATCCGTCCACAGTCTGCTTTCCTCCGTCCTGTCCCACGGTAAAGCGCCAAGCGCCAACACGCGCACACTGAACGCGTCATAGGCGATTTTCCCTTTCAGCAATGGATCGTTTTGCAGTATCCGAATAATGTTGTCCATCGTTTTCTTTGGCCGCCCGGTATCGCTCATCTGGATGCTCGCTGTACGCATCCAATTCACATCAGTGTTTGGCTCATCTGCCCCGCCGCCCTCGTGTGCGTCTTCCGTCTCTTCAGGCGCTCCGAATACATCTGAAGCCTTTGCCGCGCGCGCCGCCTGCAGCTCCGTCGCGACCGACGCGTCTGCGAGTGCGAGTTTTCGCATGGCCGTAAAAGACGGTAGGCGGTTGACGGGTGTATCGCTCTTTGCTTCTGCGTCCAGCTCGGCAAACTTGTGCAGCCGCACGAGGTCGAACGCATTGACGAGCTGCCCGCTCGCCGGATCTGTCGCGTGATGCGAATAGAGAAATTTGCCGTCGTCGTAGAGGATCGCGCCCGCCACCGTAGAGCCCGTCGCATATGTCAGTCGGTCGGGAGCGTCCGTAGGTGTGTAGGCGTGCGGCAGGAATGTCTCAAGGGCTGTCAGTATATCATAGATGCGGCAGAACGCGCCCACGATTCCCGGTTTCGTCAGCGGATCGGACTGCTTGGCGAGAGCCTGACGCTCCTTCGCTTCCGCTGCGCCCGGTACCTGCGGCCAGCTTCTTACGTCGCGCCAGTCTTCATATTTCGCCAGCATCCCATCTGCCGAGAAGAACGGCTTGTCGCCGAAGCGAAATATATACGCTGCGTCTTTTGGCGCGCTCGGCCAGAACATCAGTCTGCTTGCCTCGAACGTCGTCGGATCGCACAGGTTGATACCAATGACGCTCGCGAGTTTGCGCGCCGCAGGCTCGTACTCGTCGGCTGTCAGCGGTCGGTCGGCTGGTAGGATCACGCGCAGGCGCGGTCTTGCATCCGTATGGCTGCGCGTGCTGTAGATCGCGTAGGCCGCGCCGAGCGCATCGATGCGGCGCACGACGTCCTCAGCGCCGCCCGGTGCGATCGCGTCCATGTCAAGTGTCACAAGATCGCGACTGATGACGTTCGATGCTTTGCGCTGCGCACCGTTCAGCATGCCGCCGACGAAGCCGCCGACGTCTTTCAAGCGTACCTGCTCGCGCTTTGGCAGACGGTGGTATGCTTCGACCGTCTCTTCCGTCCGGATCGGCGCCCGGAGGCGATCGAGGAACTCGCTCCAAAGCATTTCCGCCCGCTGCCAGTCCTTTGACGTACGACTTTTGCCGATACTGATATGGATCAATTTATCGTGCTGCAAGATGCCGCACCTCCTCAATCCTTCATGTAGTAGGGGTTTGTAAAGCCCGCCGCCGGAAGCGCAAGCCCCGGTGCCCAAGAAAGCGGCTCTGCCATCGTCGCATTCACGTCGGCCAGAGCTTCTGCCGCCATGCCTTCTGGCACTTCGATGACGACTTCATCATGTACGTGCATGACGATGCGATAGTTCTTGTCATGCAGCCGTGAGATGGCCGCTGCCAGGCAGTCGCGTGCGACTGCTTGCGTGATGTTCTCGACGAGCTTGCCGCCGTAGGTTCCCGTCGTCACCCAGTTCGCGCCCATCTGCGTGCGATAGTGCAATGCCATGCGTCCGAATTGGTTCTCCTTGAGACTCGGCTCAGGATAGAAGAGTTTGCGTCCCGAGGGAAGCCGGATCGTCAGGAATCGCAAACCGTAGCGGTCTTCATAATCCAACGAGAAAAGGAGCCCATGCGAAAGTCCTGCCGGCCGCCCCGTCTCCATGGCGTAGAGTGCGGCGTTTTCTGCCTTCTGCCAGAAGTCTACGATGCGCGGATTCGCGCCGCGCCAGCGCTGCACGATTTCGCCGAGCTCTTCATCCGTAAGCCCCATCTTGTCTGCACCCATCGCCTTCATGGCGGGCACGCCGCCCTGATAGCCGCAGGCAAGTGTAGCAATTTTGCCCTTTTGCCGTAGGTGTCCGTTCTCTCCGTGCTTGACGACGGGGACGTGGAACATGCTCGCTGCCGTCGCGCAGTAGATGTCCTCACCGCGCGCGAAGGCTTCAAGCACCCACGTTTCATTGGCGAGCCACGCGAGGATGCGCGCCTCAATCGCCGAGAAGTCCGATACGCAAAGGACATAGCCCCTCGGCGCGACAATCGCCGTGCGAATCAGCTGGGAAAGCGTATCGCCTACATCGCCGAAGCAGAGCTTCAGCGCGGCTCTCTCGCCTCTACGCACGATGCCGCGTGCGAGGTCGAGGTTCTCGAGGTAATTCCTCGGCAGGTTCTGCCCTTGAATCAGCGCCCCCGACCAGCGTCCCGTGCGGCTTGCGCCGTAAAAGCGCAGGATGCCACGGACGCGATTTCCCTCACCTGCTGCCTTTTCCATCATCTCGTATTTCTTCGTTGATGTTTTCGCCAAACGGCGGCGGATGTCCAGCACTTTTTCGGCAAGCTCGTCGCCCGCTTCACCTGCAGCGCTCAGCGCTTCTTTCACGCTGTCCTTCGTCAGCTTTTCCATCTCGACGCTCGTATTCTCGTTGAGCCAGGTCAAGAGCTGATCGCGACTGTTCGGATTGACAAGCCCCGTAAGAGATGCCGCCTCATGGAGCAGGCTTTCCCGCTCCGCCGCGTCGATGGCGAGTGCGCCCGTGACAAGCTCTTTGTCGATGAGCACTCCGCGCAAATTGATGGCAAAATCGAGATACCATTCATAGTGCAGCTCTTCCGGCACGGGGAAAGCGCGAAGTCGATCGTAGACCGCCATCTCCGTCACTACGTCCTGCGCATTATACGTTTTGAAGAGTGCCCACTTTTCTAGGTCGTGCTTCGGTAGGTTACGCGTTCTGCCGCCGTTGCGCTTCGTTGGCTTGCACGGTATGCAGAAATAGCGGATGAGCGCTGAGCCGCTTGCGAGCTTCTTTTTGTTTTGATCTAGCTTGAGCGCCGCACCAATCTTGGCAAGTCCTGCCGGAAGCCCCAAGTAAAGACCATGCACCATCGAGCATGCCCATTGATCCGGATCGACGAGATATCCTGCGCGCAGGAGGCATTGTATCTCGAACGCCGCATTGTACGCATGCTTGACGACCGCTGGATCAGCGAGATCGGCGATCACCGCAGCAGGGATCGTCTCTCCTTGCGCGAGATCGACGACATGCACCTCGCCGAAATCATAGGCATAGGCGAAGAGCAGTACCTCGAACGCAGGATCTTCTGTATATTTTGCGATGCCGAGCGTGATGTCTGTCCCGCTGTACGTTTCTATATCTATGGATAAATGCTTCATGTTGATCTCCAAAAGCGAACAGGGGAGCGTGAAACTCCCCTCGCCCTATCCGTATCACATCGGCGCTCCCGTCACGGGGTTGATGCCGGCTCCCGCCGCTGCAGCATACGCAGCCGGAGGCGGCGTGTATGCAGGCGCTGTCGGCACTGCGGCAACATACGCAGTTGGAGGCGACGTATATGCGTAATCGCCTGTAGCGGCAAGCTCCGGCGCGCCGAACACATCGTCTGCCGATGGCAGCCTGCCGCCCAACGGCTCGCCGTCCGCCACCTTCTGCACAGGGCCGAGTCCGGCGCCAATGCCCATCGATTCGTTCGCATAGAAGTAGAAGTTCACAAGTACGTTGGCGAACATGCCGCTATAGATCTCGCTCTGACTCAAGATCGGGTGACGCCCGAGGTCAACCACCTCCACAGGCCCGCGCGATTCCGGCAGGCTCGCCGTGAAAACCCAGTGCCCCTTAGCCTCTGGATTGTATTCCTTGCCCGTCGGGGAAAGACCATCCCCGTCATGGATGACCGTCTTCGGCTGCGCTGGCACGCGGCTGCCGAACTTTTCGCGTCCGATCTGGATCGCTGCCTGCACGGCGGCGTCAATCGCCTGCTTCTGCGCAGCATCCGATTTCGGCAGGAGGATCGTGCAGCTGTACTTCTTCTCCTGCTGCGGGTTCCTCGACTCTGCTTTATCAAAGCGCACATAGGAAAGACGTACATTTTTCAAAAGAACATCCGTCGGTCTCATCGTGTAACCCATAATTCATTCATCCTTTCCGCTTAAATCCTCAAACACATTCGCCGCCTTAGCGACATTCGTCACCGCCGGACGCTTGTCCGACTCTGGTACGAGCGTCGGCGCACCCGGATTCTTGACGACCATATCGCCGACAAGTTCGCCGAAAATCTTCTTGCCGATAACCTGCTCCGCCTGTGCGAGCGAGAGCGGCGTCCTCTCATACAGTACGCTTTCCTCGATGCCGTTCTCGATGAGCTTCTTAAAGGCTGCATCGGTGTTTTTGAAGCTGCGGCTGCCGCGCCCTGCGACCGCCTTCCAGCCGGGTACGGCGTGACCTTCAAGACATTCGGCGAGCGCGTATTTTTTCAAGTCCTCCGCCCACTTTTTCAGGAGCTCTGCATCGTGTAGGAATGCGCTCAGCTCCTCAAGCGTCAAAAGCCGAGGATCGGCGCGCGCTCGCGCAGGTTCGGCAAACGCTGCGTAGTGCTCGCTGCGCGCTTTGCATGCATACCTTGCGCGGCAGAAGCGGCAGTGCTCTCCGGGGACGAATTGCCCCGCATCCGAAAGCGCTTCCTGTGCCTTCGGTTTGACGACCGTCTCGCCCCAGTGAAGCAGCGCATCCGTGCTCAGCTCGAACTCGCTGATGTTGCCGACGCGCGGCTGCACGATCGCCATCTTCACCGTCTCGAAGCGGTAAAGCATTGCGTAGTCGTGTGCCGCGCCCAGCGCGTAAAGCATCATCTGTGGATTGTTCACGGCGTCGACAGCTACGCCCTTGCCGTGCTTGTAGTCAATGACATGCAGAACGTTCCCCGCCAGCAGCAGGCAGTCCGCCGTCCCAAAACCGTCGGGCGCGTAGTCACTGAAATTGACGCGGCGCTCGATGGCGATCGCGGGCGTTGTCGGGTACGAGAGTGCGACGCCCTTGATGTAGTCCAGATATACCTCGCTCGTTTCCAGCATCTCCGGCTGATAAAGCTCGTGCTTCTTGAGCGCATTGAGCTTTTTCGTGTACGTCCCGCGCGCCATCGTAGTAGCGTACTTCGTGAGCTTCAGCTCGCAAACCTCATGCGCCAGCGTCCCCTCGCGTGCATACTCACTCGTTGTATCCGGGAACGTCGCTTCCAGTTTCGGCGCCGCCGTGCAGACGAGCCACCGATGCGCACTTGACGCCGACAAAAGCGCGTGCGCTGTAACGCCCATCAGAGCCGCGCCCCCAGTGCGCGGAAGTCAGCGGCGAGTGCGCCGTACTGCTCGGTAGGCACCTTCGTCAGATCCTGCGCGCCGTACTTCGCGAGCACCTGCTGCAGCTCGGCCATCTTGCCCGCGTCAAAGAGCGGCATGACCGCCTTCTGCAGCTCTGCGAGCGTGTACTGCTGCGGCGCCGTTGCCAAAGGCACCGCAGGCGCAGGCGCAGGCGCAGGCGCGGGGGCGGAGGAGGGCTGCGCCGATGCCATAGGCGCAACAGGCTCTGCCGGGTTTGGCGGCATCGCGGGTACGACGGGTGCTGCAGGTGCAGCAGGTGCGCCCTGCCGGATTGCCTGCGCCATCGCCGTGATCGCCGTTGCAAGCGTGTCCAGACCGTGAATGCTTACCGTAATTTCCATATTGATGTCCCTCCCGGATTCATGATATACTTGCTGTGATAGTGATTCCTTTGCGCTCAGAGCAGTTGCCGCTGTTCTGAGCGCTATTTCTTTTTCCCGAAAACCATATTATTGTCGCCGCGCCACGGGTGGTCGGTGTTCGTCAATCCCCTCCGTGCGGCTTCCGCGCTGCGCCGCGCGATGTCGTAGTGCTTCTTGCAGAGCTTCTGCCCCGGCACAGCTGGCTCGTTGCAACGGCAGCAAAGACCTTCCTTAAAATTCGTTTTCATTCGCCGCGCATCGTAGTACTTTTTATTTTTACGGCGTATTTTGATCAGGCACTCTATGCAGTACAGCTTTTTATCGACTGCCTTTCTTTCGCCGCACATTACGCACAGCCCCAAGCTCTTACGGCGCTCTCTCAACGCCCGCCTTTGCCCACTCTTTTTCTGCACGATTTTATGCCGCGTTTCTGCGCTCAGCGATCTCCAATACTTCGCGTTTTGTTCCAAACGTTTCACTGTGCACTCCGGGCAAAGCGTCGTGCCTGTCACGGCATCTTCTTGTCCGCAGTTTGTGCATATACCGTGTTCCTTAAGCCACTCGTATCTCTCGTGGCCGTATATACGCTGATACTCCTGCTTCTTCATCACGCCATCGCCTTCAGTGCAGTTTCCTTGCTCGCCACCTGCGTCCAGTTGCGCATATACGCGTCTACGCCGTACCAGCGCGGCATCTGCATCTGGCGTGCCATTTTCACTTCGATGCGGCAGCCGGTGCTATTTTTCCAGCCTTTGCAGATTACAATACCGTCGCAAGACGCCAACTCCGCAAGGCAGCGATCCATTGCCTCGATATACGACAATCCCTTAAGCTGTTCCGTCATCCGTCCCACGGGATTGATAAATTCCGCGTTCAGCGTCGCCTTCCGCAGAGTCTCCTCCACTTGCAGCGCGTGTTCGTGATTTCGCTCTTCATCACCCGTGTACGGGTGTGCAATATATATTTTCACGATATTTCGCTCCTCCCTCAGCACCCAAGCTGCTTCATCACGTCTCGGATCATCGCTGTCCCCGAGTCCATCGCAACATTGATGACGCGCGAACTGCCGCCATCAAACTTCACGGTGACGCTCTCGCGTTCTGCGTCGTACGTCAGCGATACAACGTCCGCTGCATTCGCTGTTGCCTGCAGCGTTTTCAAGAGCAAGTCGAGGATTTTTTGCTTATTTTCCACCACTATCACCTCCAAGGCAAAATCCTTACATTGATCGTGCATCAGATCATCCCAAGAGCATCGATATTGCAAAGAGCAGACCAGCAATACTCATAATGCATACCCAGCCCCAATCACTGATACATGTGATCGGATTCCAGTTTGGCTTCATAGCGTCGTCTCCTTCCTCTCCCTGACGAACTCAAACCATTTGAGTGTCGGCTTTCCACGCCATTCCTTGTAATACACTTCATTGTTCGTACCCTCTGCCCGGAAAAGGATTGCCACGCCATCCTCGTCCTTGTAGACGACCGTAGCACACTCTTCATGACGTCCACGGCATTCACAGCTTGCGGCGAATGCCTCCCACGTTTGTCCGACTTCTGATTGCCGCAGTTCGGTATAGCTGACTTCAGTAGTTTCGCCAGAACCTGCACGGCTGCTGCCGTGCAGCACGAACGCGGGGCATTCTGTGATGACCTCTGTTTTCACCTCGCTTGCCTCCTCACATATCCGAAGGGGAGCGTGAAGCCAACCCCTTCACTTCACTGAGCCAGAACTTCTTGCGCGGGCTGCCGGGCGTGTAATACGCTTTGAGCAGCCCCGCCTTTTCGTAGCGGTAGATGCTTCCCTTGTCCACTTTGAGGACGCCTGCTGCCTCAGATGCGCAGATCAGTGCATCCGACTGTGCAGGCAGCATTGCCAAGTTCTGCCCCGTCTCTTTGACGAGCTGCAAGAAGCTCAAAATGCCCGGTGACTCCTTCAAGAGCGACTGCAGCTCTCGTCCTTTCGTCACGAGAGCATCTAAGTCTGCCATGCTGACGGCTGCACTCATCGCTCTCACCTCCTCTCCAATCTTTCCCGGAGGGCTTTGACTACGCCGACTTCTCCTTCTCGTCTTGCTTCTCCACATAATCCCACAACACTTGAACGATGAGTGCGTTCTTGGTGTAGCCCAGTCGTTCTGCTTTTTCGCTCAACAAGGCATCCAGCTCTTTCACCAAGCGCAATGTGAATCTCGTTTCTTTCACCATTTATCACCTCTTTGGTGATATTATATAGTAGCACCCGATAGGTGTCAATAGGTGCTATTGCCATTAACACCGAAAAGGTGTTAAAATAGTGCTGAAAGGTGGTGCCGAAAATGGCTGATGAAAAAGCACGCTTCACGTTGCGAATCCCACAAGACCTGTATTCTTTGGTGAAGGCATCTGCTGAGGAAAACAAGCGCTCTGTTATCAAAGAAATTGAATTTATCCTTGAAAAGCATTTTGAAAACGCGCCCAAAGAATCACAACAATGAGGCTCTTCACATCTAGCCCCAGCCGCGCTGCCTCTTGCTTGAGTCGCGCATGCAGCTCATCCGGCAAACGCATCGTCGTTGCCTTCCGCGCCCCCTGCCCGAGCAGGGGCTTTTCTTTTGCCATCGCATTGCCTCCTCTCACCATTCGCCTGCCATCATCAGCGCAGGGAGGCTATCCCCTGCGGACGCCCTTTCGGGCGTTTCGGCTTGTTGCTACGCGACTTTGCGCTTCCGTGCGCGGTACTTGCGGATTACCGCCTTGAGCTCTTCGGCAGGGTAGCGCTGGATCACGTTGTAGCTCGTGCTCCAGTTGCTCCAGAGCGTCACGACAATCTCACCCGTCGTTTTATGCTGCTCGACGATGGCGTATTGATAACGCTCTGCGTACTTCGGCTTGAGCGTGTAGATGACATCGAGCCTGATGTATGGATAATCATGATTGAGCGGCTTCATAATAGGTTCCTCCTTTGCTCTATTTAATTTTTGTTACTCAACAGGTGACATTCTGTGCAAAAAAAATTCTCATGCACAAGTCTTGGGGTATCTTCAAGCTGATAATCATCGTTTCGATTTCATCGGAATCAAACACACCTTTTTCCATCTTTGTGTAAAAGGTTTTCGGCGTAATGCCCAGAATCTCAGCAACTTTCACCTGAGACAATCCCCTTTCTACAATAAGACCTTTGAGCTTATTCGTATCAATCATTGAGTAGGCTCACCTCCAATTTCGGCATTTGTGTTACTTCTTACGCAACAAGCATACCACTTTTCCTTGTCACTCGTCAAGTGATTTTCTTCAGCGATTTTATATTTTTTGTTGCACAATGAGTAATTTTTGATATAATAGGCGTAAAAGAGGTGATAGCTTATGCTGAAGGATAACTTAAAAGCCGCTCGCTTACAAGCTGGAATGACCTTAGATGAAGTCGCACAAAAAGTTGGCGTAAGTCGCCAAACTATCCAAAGATACGAGTCGGGAGTTATCCAAAATATTCCATCTGATAATATAGAGAAGATCGCCAACATCCTAGGCGTCTCGCCAGGCGTATTGATGGGCTGGGAATCACCAGATCATACTGCCGAGGATATTCGATCGAACGCGCCTCCTCCTCTTCGTGGGGACGCTCGCAGTCGCAAGCAGCTGGAAAAAATCCTTGCGGACGACCAACTCACCTACAACGGTGTCGTGCTTGGCGACGATGATCGTGAAAAACTAAAGCGTGCTGTCGAGCTCGCCTTTTGGGATATAAAAGAAATGAACAAGAGAAAGAAGTAGATTGCAAAGCAGTACAGAAGAGAGGTGGTGCTGATGCCCATCAATATCTCGCAAAGAGTAAAAAACCTCGTGAAAAAGCACGGAACCGCCAATCCATACAAGCTGGCAAAAGAACTTGGGTGTGTTGTGTTCCTTGCCGATCTGCCGCCCAAGGTCAATGGCTGCTGGATGCGCATCCTGCGGCGCAAGGCTATTCTCATCAACGAGAATCTTCTTGAGTGGCAACAAGCCGCCGTTCTTGCTCACGAGCTCGGACATATTTGCTGTCATCCGTGGTACGCTGCATATTCAACACGCAGCACTACATTTTCCAGCACACGCCTGGAACGTGAAGCGAATGCCTTCGCTGTCGAGTTGATGTCTTATGGCTACGATCCTGAAGAATATTATGTGGAAAAATTTCTTGAGGAGGGCTGGTGGTAGAGGAAACTCTTGCCATCACTTGCACACGCACAACAGAATATGCTATACTATGGGTGGCAGAATGAAACAGCGATTTTCATGCACTGTATGCGAAACGCCCCCCAAGTCAGCACCTTGGGGGGCGTTTCTATTCCCATATTGCGAGCAGGGCTTAACGCTCAGGCTTGTTGCCATTTGCTCTCTCGTCAAGCCATCTGCAAAGGTAGTGGCAGACTACCCCTGCCGCGACGGAGAGAAGGAATGAAACAGCGATCTCATTCATACACTGCATGCACCTCCTTCCCGTGCCGGGATGAAGTGGCAACGGATAAAGTATAGCATACTTCATCACAAAGAAGAAGCGTATGAATCGGCGTAAAAAGAGGCGAAAAATAAAGGCATCCAGCAGACGCCCTTATCGCATCACGGCATCTCCGCTTTACTTTTCACCCGATTTATGGCACTTTACTTGACTTTATTTGTCAAGTAAAAGCGTAAATTTCCGCGAAAAGTAAAGTAGATGCACTTCCAAAACAACTAGGAAGAATCCGCGATTTCTTCTCACCACGGTGGACAACTAGGAAAATTCTGCGATTTCTTCCTAGTTGCAAAGCAAACCTTTACGACTGACCATTTTGTCGATGCTGACAAAATACCAGACCATTCCGTGCATGTGCACGATATGATATTCTAAAATAAAAAAAGTCGTCCACCATCGAGATCGTCGCCGTCCTCATCGACGTCGATGCCACATTGAAGCGTTTTTATCGTGACAGTGATTCCGTCACCCTCGTATCATCCAATCCCAAGTACAAGCCTATGGTATACCACAAGGGCGACTGCGACGAGATCCGCATCTTGGGCAAAGCCATCGCGTATCTGCATGATTTGGAGTGATGTGGCTGCTGTGTAGGTGCTTTTATGTATCTCAGTGTAGTTTTTATCACCATTATGTAGTTTTTTTCGCCATACTGCTTGCAAAAAGCGGGGGTATCTGTTATCATGAGAACAGATAAGCTCCTCGGCGTGACGTGGTCACTACCTTGGACAACGATACCCCTGA
>ERZ772945.1990-NODE-1990-length-13377-cov-5.818646_pt1 | contig 13377 bp, 9 predicted proteins | sample MGYA00511681_ERZ772945 | MGnify/ENA primary metagenome ERZ772945 (study PRJEB29015, sample SAMEA2737943) | human oral metagenome | biome: human oral; feature: human-associated habitat; material: dental | place: China | collected 2143 ... | reverse complement strand
GGCCTGGACGTCTCCGAGCGTCATGGTGCCGTTGGTGATCTTCAGGCCGCCGATGACGGCGATGACGACGAAGTTGAGGTTGGAGATGACGCGCATGACCGGCTGGATGGTGCCGGAGATCCACTGGGCCTTGTAAGAGCCCTCGTAGAGGCGGTTGTTCTGCTCGGCGAACAGGTCCTCGAAGGCGCCCTCGGTGCTGAAGAGGGTCACGACCTCGTGCCCTGTGACCGCCTCCTCGACGATCCCCGAGACCTTGCCGGTGGCGTCCCACTGCTCGGTGAAGCGCGGCCGTGAGCGCCGGGAGATGAGCGCAGCCGCGCCGACGGCCACCGGGATCGTCGCCAGGGCTACCAGCGAGAGCTCGCCGGAGACCGAGACCATCATCGCCGTCACGCCGATGATCGTGATGAGCGAGTTGAAGGACTGCGAGACGGTCTGCTGAAGGGCCTGGGACACGTTGTCGACGTCGTTGGTGACCCGTGAGAGCACGTCGCCGCGCGATCCGTGGTCGATGTAGGACAGGGGGACGCGGGAGAGCTTGGCCTCCGCCTCCGAGCGCAGGCGCCGGGCCGTGCGCTGCACCACCCCGGCAAGGATCCGTCCCTGAATCCACATGACGACCGCGGCGACCGTGTAGAGCGCGGTGATCTGAACGATGACCAGCGCCAGGCGCCCCGTATCCAGCCCGGAGCCGACGGTGACGTCCATGCTGCCCACCATGGCCGCATAGGTGTCCCATCCTCGCTGGTGCAGCAGGGAGACGAGCTCGTCTCCGGTGGTGCCCGCAGGCAGGCCGTCGTGCGCGAGCAGGGTGCCCAGGACACCCTCGTAGATGATGTTGGTGGCGCGTCCCAGCACCCGAGGCGCCAGGACATTGAGAAAGACCGAGGTGACGGTCAGGAGGAGCACCGCGCCGAGTCGGACGCTCTCCACACGCAGCTCGCGCAGCAGGCGCGCCCATGTGCCCCTGGCGTCCTTGGCCCTGACGGTCGGGGCGACCCCCTGGGGCCCGGGTCCCTGGCTCATGCGGCCTCCTCGGCGCTGATCTGCGACAGGACGATCTCCTGGTAGGTGGGGCACCGATCCATGAGCTCATCGTGTGTGCCGGCACCGGTGACGCGCCCCTTGTCCAGGACGACGATCTGATCGGCATCGCGAATCGAGGCCACGCGCTGGGCGACGATGATGATCGTCGCTCCTCCCGTGGCCTCGTGGAGGCCCGCCCGCAGGCGCGCGTCGGTGGCGTAGTCCAGTGCGGAGAAGGAGTCGTCGAAGATGTAGGCGCCCGCTGGACGCACGAGCGCCCGGGCGATGGCGACACGCTGGCGCTGGCCGCCCGAGAGCGCCTTGGGCTTGCGCTCGAGGTACTCCGTGATGCCCAGGACCTGGGCGGCCTCGCGCACCTTCTTGTCTATCTCGTCCTTGGAGGCCTTGCGGAGCTTCAGCGGGAAGGCCAGGTTGTCGTAGACCGTCATGTGCGGGTAGAGGGCATAGCTCTGGAAGACCATGGCGATGTCTCGGTCCTTGGGGGCGACGTCGTTCATGAGCTTGCCGCCGATGTAGAGCTCACCGCCCGATATCTCCTCGAGGCCCGCCACCATGCGCAGCGTCGTGGACTTACCGCAGCCAGAGGGACCCACGAGCACCACGAACTCACCGTCCGCGACCTCGAGGTTAAAGTCCTCGACGGCGATGACGCCCTCGTCGGTCACCTTGAGGTTGCTCTTCTTTTCGGGCTCGCCCTTCTTGCGCTTGCGCTTCTTCTCAAGATTTGGATAGATTTTCTGTATATGCTTCAGGCTTAACTCTGCCATGTGCCTTTCCTCCGTTTCATCCGTAGATGCAAGCTGTCATCACGCCACATACGCGTTACGCGCCCCATGGCCTAACCCTTGACCGCACCGGCGGCGACACCCTTGATGATGTAGCGCTGTGCGATCAGGTAGAAGACAACCACAGGAATGATGGCGAGCAGGATGAGTGCCATGGTGGCGCCCAGGTCGACAGTGCCGTAGCTGCCCTTGAGGTACTGAATGTGGATGGGGATGGTGCGATACTCGTTGATATCGAGCGTCAGGTACGGAAGGAGATAGTCGTTCCAGACCCACATGATCTCGAGGATGCCCACAGAGATGAGCGTCGGCCTGAGCATGGGCAGGACGACCGAAAAGAAGGTGCGCACGGGGCCACAGCCGTCGATAGCGGCCGCCTCCTCTATCTCTAGGGGGATGGACTTCACGAAGCCGACGAACATGAAGATTGCAAGCCCCGCGCCAAAGCCAAGGTAGACGATGGGGATCGCCCAGGGCGTGTTGAGTTTGAGGACATCGGCCGTCTTTGAGAGCGTGAACATGACCATCTGGAATGGCACGACCATCGAGAAGATACAGAGGTAGTAGACGATCTTGCAGAAGGTCGAGTCGACACGCGCGATGTACCAGGCCGCCATGGAGCAGCAGAGCAGGATGAGGAAGGTGGCGGCCACAGTGATGAAGGCGCTGTAGCCCACCGCCTTCCAGAACGGGTAGTTTCCGAAGGTCATGCCCGTGACGAAGTTCTGAAGGCCCGCAAAGCTCTCCTCATTCGGAAGCGAGAAGGTATCGGTCTTCACATAGGTGTTGAGCTTGAACGAATTGATAATGACCGCAACCACCGGAAGCACCCAGATAATGCACACGATGGCAAGCAGGACGGAGAGGACCATCTTCTGGGTACGGTCGGAGGCGAGGTCCTTGTTGTTGGCTGCCATTACTGCTGCACCTCCCTCTTGCGGGTGTATGCGAGCTGAACGAGGCCGAGTCCGGCGACGAGCACGAAGAAGATGACCGCCTTGGCCTGCGCGACGCCACGAACAACCGCACCTGAGGTATAGAACGTGTTATAGATGTTGAGGGCCATCATCTCGGTTGTGTTGAAGGGCTGGCCCCCCGTAAGGGCGAGGTTCTGGTCAAAGAGCTTGAAGCCGTTGGTAAGCGAGAGGAAGGTGCAGATCGTTATCGAGGGCATCACGTTAGGAATGATGACCTTGAACAACGTCTGCGCCTTGGTCGCCCCATCGATCTTGGCCGCCTCTATCATGTCCTCGGGGACGGCCTGAAGCCCCGCGATGTAGATGATCATCATGTAGCCTATCTGCTGCCAGCACATGAGGATGATCAGGCCCCAGAAGCCATAGGTCGTGTCAAGCAGGATCGAGGTCTGATACGCCTGGAGTATGCCGTCAAAGATCATCGACCAGATGTAGCCCAGCACGATGCCGCCGATGAGGTTGGGCATGAAGAACACCGTGCGGAAGAGGTTGCTCCCCCTGATGCCCTGCGTGAGGGCATAGGCCACGGCAAACGCGATCACGTTAATGAGGACGAGGCTGACGACGGCCGTCGCCGCCGTGTACCAGAACGAATACTGGAAGCCCGCATCCGCGAGAGCCTCCCCGTAGTTACTCACGCCCACAAACTGAGCGTTACTTACAAGCTTGAACTTGCAGAACGAGAGGTAAATGCCCTGTATGAAGGGCCAGACAAAGCCTATGATGAAGGCTATGACCACAGGGCCCATGAAGAGCCACGCCCAGCGCCTCGTCGCCCTTCTCTGGGAGTTGCCCCTGCTTCTCTTGATGCCCATAGCACCATTGCTCCCTTGCTCGAATGCTTTTTATCCGACCGGGGGCCGAGCGACCGAAGGGCAACCCGACCCCCCTAGCTAAAGACAGGCGGTGACAGGATTAGGAGGAGTTCGCCTTCTTGTACTGCTCCGCCCAACCGTCGACGAAGGCCTTCTTGACGCCCTCCCAGGTGGAGTCCGATGGGGCGTTGTTGTAGGCGTTGAGTGCGGAGACGAGATTTGAGCGGAAGTCATTGACGTTCGGAGTGTAGCTGAAGTCCCAGTCCATGATGTAGTTGCCAGCGTCACTGTACTTCTTGGCGTCGTTGAGGTAGGGATTGTCGCCCTCGGGCGTCTGCTTGTAGGGCATGGTGCCGTTGGCGGCAACCATGGCGGCCGCCGCGTCTGGGTCGGTGACGAGCCAGACCATGAAGTCCATGGTCGCCTGCTTGTCCTCTTCGGAAGCGTTGTCGTTGATGGCCCAGCGGTTCTCCGTCCCGCAGTTGAGGCCGGCCTTCTCCTCGCCCTGGACGCCGCAGTAGTACGGGATGCAGGCGGTGCTGGTGACGCCACCCTTCTTGATGTCTGCATAGTTGAAGGAGCCCGAGAAGATGAAGGCGGCCTTCTTACCGGTAAACTCGGTCATAGGGTCATGCCCTCCCGTGGCAAGCGCATTGGGCGCAACAGTGCTGTTGTTGATGGCGAGGTCATAGAGGTTCTTATAGTTGGGAATGTACTTATCGCTGATGGTGGCGGGAGCCTGCTTCCAGCCGCCTGCGTCGCGAGAATCGTAGTAGCACACGATGTTCGTGAGGTGGCCGGTGACACGCCAACTGGACGAGTCGTCCATGTCGGTTGCCACGAAAGCATCGAAACCCAGCTCTGAGGCGCGCGAGTGGATGTCCTCGACGACCTTCTTGAGGGAGTTGAAGTCCTTGATGTCGTCCATCTTATGACCGGCCTTCTCGACAAGCTCGGTGTTGACGACGATGCCGAAGGCCTCGTAGTTGTAGGGGATGGAGACGAGCTTGCCCGAGTCATCCGTGAGGTTGTAGTCGTCGGTGCTGAGCTCCTTGGCGATGGCGGTATCCTTGAGGTCCATCGCGTAGTCGCTCCAGGTCTTGACGCCCTCCATGTTGCCGATGACGAAGAGCGTGGGCGCCCCCTGCTTGTCCATCTCGGAGGTCAGCGTCTGGGTGTAGGTGCCCGAGGCCGCCGTGACTATCTTGACCTTGACCTTGGGGTACTTCTCCATGTACTTCTTGCCGAGGGACTGGATGGCCTCATCCATCTCGGGCTTGAAGTTGAGCCAGTAGACATTGCCTGAGCGATCCTCGCTCGACGTGCCAGACGTGCCGCCCTTGGTTGTGCTCTTGCCGCCGCATGCGACGAGACCGGCCGCGATGGCAAGTCCCGCACCTCCCACAAACGTCCTCCTTGTGACCTGCTTTGCGTTGAAGCTCATGTCCTTCTCCTATCTCCCTTCGGAAACCTGCACACTTCCGGTTCACGCATCCCGATGATGCGGAATCTCCTTCATCCTCGGTACAGGGCCCAGCGTACCGCCGCGCCTGATCTTCGCATCGAGGGTCACGTGCCTCATCCCCGCTCTGCCCTCGATCTGATCTATCAGAGTGGTGGCAGCTCTGCGCCCCATGACCTCTGTCGGCTGCTCTAGGGTCGTAAGCGTTGGAATCGCGTACCTGCTCGCCTCTATGCCGTCGATGGCGACCACCGAGCAATCCTCGGGAATGCGCCTGCCGGCATCGTAGACGGCCTTCATGGCCGCCATCGCCATGGCGTCCGACGTCGAGAAGATGGCTGTCACGTCACTGCGAGCCGTAAGGAGCCTCGTGACCGCGCTGTAGGCATGGGCCATCGAGAAGCCGCCTGCCTCGAGAACGAGGCCCTCGTCGAGCGTGATTCCCACCTCCTCAAGCGCCTGGCGATAGCCCCTGTAACGCAGCTCGCTGATCGACTGGTCGTTCACGAAGTCAACGAGGATCGCTATCTTGCGGTGACCCTCATCCGTGAGCAGCCTGGTGGCGCGGCGCGCCTCCTTGGCATCATCTATGGACACCGAGGAGTATGTGGCACCATCCAGTCTGCCAAACTGGCTGGAGAACGCGCAACAGACGAACGGCACCATGACAGAGGCGCGCTCGCGCTCGCCGTAATCGAAGCGACCACCCAGGAGGATGAGGCCCTTGAGCCGCTTTGAGTTCACGAGCTCCGCACCTCGCTTGACCTCGTCGCCACGCTCGCCCATATGGTGGACGATCATCGTGTAGCCCTTGTCCTCGCACACCCTTTCGATGGATCGTACGATGGGAGAGTAGAAGGGGTTGCTCGCACCCCTCACCACGACACCGATGGAATCGCTCCGTACGCGTACGAGGTCCTGTGCGCTTCTGTTGGGAACGTAGTGAAGCTCGCTTACGGCAGCCAAGACCTTCGCTCGGACAGAGACGCTAACGTCGGGATGGCCGTTCATGACCCGAGACACCGTGCTCACGGACACGCCGCAGTACTTTGCGACGTCCTTGATGGTCATTGAATCCCTCCCCTCCTGCTCCCGTGCGCGGACGGCCGCCTACCCGACGTTTCCGTACCCCCGACGGCGTGGACCCTGCAAACTTCTCTCGCCATCTGCCCCTTATTCTGGAAACGTTACCAGTAACGGCCTCCGTAAGCTAGTTGGACTCTGGGAAATGGCTCGTACGGTCCGGCAAACGGTAGCATTTCCCGCGCGAACGCGTCTTGGGACAGGTCCGGACAGTCAAGTCCCAGCTCTTTGATATCTTGGAGAGTCGTATGCAGGCGTCAAGACATACTCGTGCACCACACCAGTCACATCAAGGGGAGGAATACATGGCGACCACCACAAACCCCGCTCTTCAAGGACAGATCATCTACTCCGTCTACGTGAGAAACCACACGACAGAGGGCACGTTCGCCGCAGTCGAGCCCGACCTCGGTCGCATACGCAAGTTGGGTTGCGACATCGTGTGGCTCATGCCCATCCACCCCATCGGAAGGGTGGCGCGCAAGGGGACGCTCGGAAGCCCCTACGCCAACAGCGACTATCGAGCCATCAACCCCGAGTACGGGACCATGGACGACTTCAAGTCGCTCGTGAACGCCATCCACGCACAGGGCATGAGGGTCATGATCGATGTCGTCTACAACCACACCTCCCCCGACTCCGTGCTCTTCGAGCAGCATCCCGAGTTCTTCTACCGGCGCAAGGATGGTACGCCCGGCAACCGTGTGGGTGAGTGGAGCGACATCATTGACCTCGACTATAGTGTGCCGGGGCTCTGGGACTACCAGATAGAGACACTGCGCCGCTGGGCAAAGATCGTGGACGGGTTTCGCTGCGACGTAGCTCCGTTCGTACCCATTGAGTTCTGGAAGCGAGCCCGCGCTGCCGTAAAAGAGGTCAACCCTAGCTTCACATGGCTCGCCGAGACAGTGCATCGCTCCTTTGGGGAAGCTGTCCGTCGCGAGGGAACGTACTGCGCGACTGACAACGAGGCCTTCGAGGCCTTTGACATCGAGTACTCCTACGACGTCGAAGAGGCCTTCGAGCGCTACCTCAAGGGTGAGATACCGCTCAGCTGCTACCTCGACCTGCTCGACTTCCAGGAGAGCGTCTATCCGCGCAACTATAACAAGCTGCGTTTCCTCGAAAACCATGACCTTCCGCGCATCGCGTCGCAGCTGACGGAACACCTGGACCTTAAGAACCTGACCTCCCTGCTCTACCTGCTCAAGGGCACGACGCTTATCTACGCCGGGCAGGAGTTGTGCGCCACACACAAGCCGAGCCTCTTTGACAAGGACCCGATCGCCTGGGATGACTTCGGAAGCGCGCGGGACCTCACGCCCCTCATGCAGACGATGGCACGCATCAAGCATGAGGTCCTCGGCACGGATGACTTCATTCGTTACGCCGCCGATGACGCGAACGACATCGCCGTCATCGACCGCTTGGGCACGGGCGGCCGCAGTGTGGGCGTCTTCTCGCTCAAGTCGCACACTGCCCCCGTGAAGCTCGACCTTCCCGACGGAAGTTACCTGAATCTGGTCGACGACTCGAGTGTGCAGGTGACGGAAGGAAGGCTCCTCTGTACGGGGCAACCCGTCGTACTGCACGTGGATACCGGAGTCGAGGCGATGGTGTGAGGAACGCAAGGGGCAATCCAACCTGCCGGAACACACGACACCCCAACCGGTCCACGGCTCGGCTGCTCACGATTCGACAACCCCAACCAATGGGTGCCTGAGCGACAGGCGCCTAATCCTCCAAGAAGGGATACCATGGAATCGACCCTACTCGAACAGATACGTTCTGGCCACCTCATCTTGGCCGTCTGCTGCATCCTCTACCTCGCGTGGTGGGCCATCTTCTTTTGGCCCAAGGTCACAGGCGGCAAGGCCAAGGGTGCCATGCGCCTGCTTGGCATTGTCGCTCTCATTGGCGCCATCATCACGGGCACGGTTGGCGCCACACTCATATGCGACGGAGCAAACACGCTGATGGAGAAGACGCCTCAGACGCCGCTCATGATCTTTGGCGGAGCTGCCATCCTCTACGCAGCCCTCTTAACCGTCACCTGGAAGATGCATAACCGTCAGCCCACGGTGGAGCTCGCCCTCTTCGTCGCGTGGCTCGGCATGGAAGTGCTCGTGGCATGCGCCTTCAATGTACTCGGCAAGGGAGGCGAAGCCAACATCTTGGCAGACCTCTCGATCGTGGGGTTCGGTGTGAGTCTCGTCTGCTATAACTTCTACTACAAGCTGAAACCCCTCTCCTCCTTCATTGACGGATGCGTGCCACTGGCCCTCATCGGGGTCATATCCGTTGTGATCTTTGTGCTGTAGGTGGACAAAGGCGCTGGTGGCGACGGGAGGACAGCAGGGCATGACCTGTGGGGAACGCCTGCGGCGAGGCAATAACGTACACAAATCGCAGGAAAAGCGTCCATATACCTGGCTGCCTGCGATTTGTGTACACTGTTTACGTTGGAATGCTTCCGAGATGCGCGCTTAAGTCACACAGTAGATGACCTCAGGCCCTGCACGGAAGCGAGCTTTTGCCTAAGGTCGGACTCTAAGGTCGGACTCGCGGGATTGGGCCACTTCTATTCAGCTTATGCTAACATGATATCCAAAAGAGGCAGGATCGTCGCCGGCCAGAGAGAGGTGTAGCATGCAGCCATGTGCGCATCCAGCGGGACAGTCACGCGAAATCGCGAAGAGGGGTTGGCATCACCCTGGGCTTGCTGGCTTGCACCTGCCTCATCACGTGCTCCGTAGGCTCTCTGTGGGACTGGCAGCCGCAGTGCTTGGCTCTGTTCTTGCGCTCGGGAACATTACCGCACGGCCTGCATGTGCCGAGGAAGCAAGTACGGAGAATGTCGTGGCAAAGGCGGCGTCTGCCGAGCCTGACGTCCCTGCGGCGGTTGCCGTCACAGATGGCTCGAATCCAGGCGTCCCCGTCGCTGCGGCTGAGGCCACGCAGGGCGAGGGCAACACAGCCAAGGCTCCAGTTGTGGGAGCTGCGGAGGGAACCACGACTTCCAACGTCGAGGCATCCAACTCTCAGCCGTCTAAGACCGAGGTGCCGACGGTCTCCCCTGCGCCCGCCGACACAGTCGCCTCCTCTGCGAGGGCCACGCGAGATGGCACGCCTGTGGCATCCGACACACAGACGGACGAAGAGACGGCATCCGCGAAGGCTCTCGCCTCCCCCTCGGTCCCTGCTTCGAGCAGCTCGTCCATCTCGCCCACGACAGATGCTGGCGCAGCGGTCAGTAAGAACGTGTCGGTCGCGCCCACGCACGCCCCGTCAACCGAGACGTCCGCACCCACCTTTGGCACTCCGACAAGTCCCGACGCACCGGCCGCGACAAGCTTGGGAGCTGATGAGCGTTCTGCAGACGTTGAGACTGCAGAACCTTCTTCAAAGACCACAGCCTATGCCAACGTGTACCGCCTCTTTAACCCATGGACGACGGAACACCTCTATACCACAGACCTCTCGGAGGCCAAGGGACTTGCCTCGCTCGGTTGGAACTGGGAGGGAATCGCCTGGGTCACGCCCTCGGCAGGGGCCTCGGTCTATCGCCTATACAACGCGTTCTCGGGAGACCATCTCTACACCGCGAGACGCTCGGAGTATGACACCCTCGTCAAAAGGGGTTGGAGGGGGGAGGGCGTCCAGTTTCGCAGCGTTGGCTCGAAGGACGGGACCGCAGTCCGGCGCCTCTTCAACCGCTATGTCACGACGGGCACCCACTTCCTGACGACGTCGGTGGAAGAGGAGCACTCGTGCGTCCGCGTCGGCTGGAAGAGCGAGGGGACCGCATGGTACGCGGCGAGGCATGCCCCTCTCGACATCCTGGGCTTTTGGTTTGACCGCTTTGATGGGACAAGGTGGTGGGTGGATGCGACGGGTACCCTTGCCAACTCCAGGGTCATCGATCCCACATCAGGGCGAGACAGAGGATCGGGAAGATATGCCTACGCCCGGGCATCGGGCTCAATCCTCAGGGATGGTACCGCCGACGCAGGTGGTGGCTGGTCCTACCTCGCGGACAACGACGGCAGGCTCGTCCATCACAGGGGCTCCGGCTGGGTCGTCACGGCTGCGTGGCCTTTCTCGGATAGGCAGCTCCAGCGTTACTGGACCCAAGACAGGAATCTTTGCTCGCTCGTGAGGGTCGGCCACTTTGAGGTCTTGGGAAGTCGCTACTTTGGTCGCACGGACACGGGTTACGTGCTGAGAAATGCCGATCTTGACATTGATGGGATACCCTACCATGCCGATAACGACGGCAGACTGACGATACATGATCCTATGATCGCCCGTGCCCAAGGCTATGCAAGCTCCACTGACACCCTCGTGCTCGTTGACACGACTGACCATTGGGTTGGCGTGTTCCGTGGGTCGCAAGGCAACTGGAGGCTCGATCGCCGCATGAGGTGCTCCACCGGTGCGCCCCGCACCCCTACGGTCATAGGCAACTTCACGGTTGGCATCAGGGGGTATTCCTTCAGCGGAGGCAACCACACCTGCTACTACTACACCCAGTTCTATAAAGACTACCTTTTCCACTCCATCGTCTACCACATCGGCACGTTCAGGGTTCTCGACGGGAGGATCGGCTACAGCGTCTCCGCCGGCTGCGTGCGCCTTCAGATAGACAATGCCAAGTGGATTCACGATACGGTGCCAACCGAATCCACAGTTATTACATACCGGTAGGGTCGCAGACGTGCGATGCCGTCCATTGCTCCATGTCCCCCTCAGACAAAGTCACGAGTGTAGTATGATGACCATGTTTGTATAGTGCTTCCTGCAGAGCAATGCTGTCACCCGTCGGAGCAGAGCTTATGTGCACTCAGGTGAGGGCTGGAAGACAGAGCCACAAGGGACCAACACAGCATGAGAAGGAGAAGCATATGAGAAGGACTCATCTCAGACGGATAGGAGCGGTATCCCTATCACTGCTCATGGTCCTGACAACGTTTTTCCTCAACACTCGACTTGCCCTTGCGACAGACCCCATACGGGGCGTGGAGGTGAAGGTTGACACGTCCGCATTGGATGCGAGTGTCGATGCGGCAAAGCAGGCCGGCGTGGACGTCCAGAAAGACGGAGATGTCGACAAGGGGACGGCTGACTCAGAGGCAGAGCTGAATGCCAAGAGAGACGAGATCAAAGCAGATTACGATAAGCAGGTCCAAGACCTGAACGCGGCCGCAGAGGACGCCAAGAAGCAGTTGGGTGAGTATGCCGCCAAGAAGCAGAAGTACGACGAGGACATGGTCAAGTACAACGCGGACCTCGCGAAGTATAACGCCGATATGGCTGCCTGCAACAAGGCCTTGGAGGAGCTGGAGCAGAAGAAGAACCAGGACGGCTACATGACCAAGCCGTCCGCGCAGATGCTCACCTTCAAGTCCGAACCGAACGCGAACCTCAGCCTCTCGGAGAAGAAGTACACCAAAGAAGAGTTCCACTCGATCGTTCATTCTTGGAACCTCGGCTCGGAGCCGTGGCGCTACTCGTGGTTCGACACCCTGAACAACAGCCAGTCCGAGGACAACGCTCGCGTCATACTCGAGAAGGACAAGCCCTTTGTGGCAACCTACACCAACCTCAGCAACTCAAGCTTCAATGGTACGAAGATCGCCAAGGTCGAGTACATATACACCTTTAAGGGGGCCAGCGGGGTGCCGCTACCAGACAAGCTCCCGGTGGTCCTGCAGAAAGACCCGGCAGCCACCATCTGGTACAACGACTTCTTCGCGGACGTACGAATCAACCTGAAGGCTCGCCTCTATGATGAGGAGGGAAAGGAGATCGATCCTACGGGAAGCCTCCTCAACTTCTCGTCACTGAACCGTGGCAACGGCAGGTCAGATGTTGACCGGGACGCGATAGAGCGCGTGGCCTTCTTCAACGGAGAGTACATCCCCATATCCGGCTCATCGATAAAGGTCCATCCGGATGGGGGAGCCTATGCGGATAGCTCAAACGCAGATCTGGACAAGGGTTCGAAGTTCAAGACCGAAGACTGGGACACGCCAACCTCCCCAAACGCCTGGTACGGGGCCATCATCGGCAAGGTGACAAACCCTGAGATCAGCCTAGACATGGCCTCCCACAAGAGCGGAATCGTCTGGTTTGCGTTCAGCTCTGACGTCAAGGCCAAGGGTGTGCCGATGAAACCGGTCGCGCCCACCCCACCAGTGAAGCCAGAGAAGCCGGTGATCAGGGCAAACTATCATGTGGACATACTGCATGTCAGGCCTCAGCTGGGAAAGGGAGCGCTGGATGAGGCTGACGCGGACATCAATGGCGGTACGATCAATGCGAACTCCATCGTCAAGTTCACGCTGCGGACGTCGGCCTTTCCCGCTGACCACGAGACGATAGACTCAGTGGTGTTTCGTGACACGCTGCCGGATGACTACGAGATAGACCTCGACGCGACGAAGGCATCCAGCCCCGATTACGACGTGAGCTACGATGGCGGGTCCCGCAGTCTCGTCTTTACCGCCAAGCCCCCACTGATCGCTCAGATCAACGCTGACCTCGGCAAGGCCGCAGAGGTCCCTGCCCCCATGGTCATCGGCAAGGTGACAAAGGGAGGGATCACCTACGAGAACTCGTTCGACATTGACATCAACAACAGCTACTCGGCAAAGTCGAACACCGTAAAAGTGCAGACACCGAAGGCACCCATCATCCTCCCCGCTGCCGGTGGTCCTGGCATGCTTTCTCCCATCATGTTCCTATCAATACTTGCGGTAGTGTCTGGTGCCGCGTGGCTCTTCACGAAACGGCGCGAAGTATGGAGGGGAGCAGGGGCGTGGTACGGACGTGAGACGTATAGCCCCCTGAAGAGTAGTGGGATGCGCCGGGCCTTTGATGTACGAGGAAAATGGCGTTCAATTCTGGCACGGTGCCACTTCAACCGATAGGGAGCTTGCGAGGCGTAAGGCGCTTTGTGGGACGCAGGGGGCAAGGGCACTCGGTGCCAAGCGACAATCGGGATGAGGCCGGCTATTCGACGGTCTCATCCCAAGTCTTGACGTTTGACGTAATGGCCTTGGTAGTAGTTGGTCGTGATCGATCGCAGTGGGCGTAAATCGTCGCAGCGCACGAGAGATTCGGCATGAGAGATTCGACGGCACTTTTTGGCGGCTTCGTGAGCTCGTGTGGGTAGGTGGTTGCGTCACCACCCCGGCGACGTGGGC
>ERZ772945.1989-NODE-1989-length-13385-cov-11.412378_pt1 | contig 13385 bp, 11 predicted proteins | sample MGYA00511681_ERZ772945 | MGnify/ENA primary metagenome ERZ772945 (study PRJEB29015, sample SAMEA2737943) | human oral metagenome | biome: human oral; feature: human-associated habitat; material: dental | place: China | collected 2143 ... | reverse complement strand
TATATCTCAACATGCTGGGAGGTGTAAAACACGGTTACTTTCTTTCCCACATAAGCGTGGGGTACACTATAATAATGTCCCAGCAGACGTATATGCCCATTACGCTGAACCGTTAATTTCCATATCTTTGTAACAACTAATTCCAAACCATTCAGGAAATAACTTTCGCTATGCGCGGAAACACCAAACCATTCGGGAAACGACTTTCGCCATGCGCGGAAACTCCAAACCATTCGGGAAGCGACTTTCGCCATGCGCGGAAACTCCAAACCATTCGGGAAACGACTTTCGCCATGCGCGGAAACTCCAAACCTTTTGCGGAATGATTTGCGGGAAGCCCGCAAGCAACAAAACCTTTAAAAAGTGAGTTGTGGGAGGCCATATAGGCGCGCAAGAAACGATTGAAACTACAATAGGAATACCCTTGTGGATAACGTTTAATATACTCCGAGTAGAGTGTTTTTCTTGTTACACCACGCTTTCGGAGGCGTTTGGCATAGTCGGGAAGTAGAGCCGAGAGCACATCTAATTGGGGACCAAGTCCAAAGAAATCAAAAAGCGTAGCATCATCCTTACAAAGAAGTTCTTTTAAGGACAAACTACTTTCATTAAAAATACGAAGATACTTCCTGATGGTTGTACGGGAAATACCAAGTGTGGTAGATATGGAACGTGAGCCATATCCAGAGCCATAAAGGCCGAATACTTGACGAAGTTTAATCATCTTAATGGAATGGTTAGGTATAGTTATCTGCGAATTATTTAGTTAAAAACAATTTACAGATAAAGATACTACTTTTACACCAAAAAGATAAACTCAAAAACAAAATAAAACAGGACCACTCTAAATGATTCTATAGGGCCACTTTGCACGATTACAACAGGGCCAGCTTAAATGAGCCTAGGAGGACCACTTTAGGTGAGTATTTCCAACCATAAGGCTTTGCAGTTCATTCTCTATGAATGTAGTTTGCCGTTTGGTTTCACATGATTATCGGCCAATGGGATAGCATTCATGCCGTGGGTTCACCTTAAATATTCAGAGAAATCCTTTGCCATTCATGGAAAATCCATTAATTTTGCCCCGTAAATAGCTATTTAATGAAAATATTAGTGACTGGTGCCAGTGGATTCATTGGCAGCTTTATCGTAGAAGAAGCGCTGCGTCGGGAGATGGAAGTGTGGGCTGCTGTGAGGAAAAGCAGTTCAAAAAAGTATCTCACCGATAAGCGAATACACTTCATTGAGCTCAACTTATCCTCTGAAAAAGACTTGGAAAAGCAACTTGCCGGACACGAGTTCGACTATGTTGTGCATGCTGCTGGCGTGACAAAGTGCCTACATGCCGACGACTTTTACAAGATAAATACAGACGGAACGCGTCATCTTGTTGAAGCGTTGCTGGCATTACACATGCCCATCCGACGTTTCATCTACTTGAGTAGTCTTAGTGTTTATGGCGCAATCAAAGAGCAACAACCTTATCACGAGATTACAGAAGACGACCATCCGAAGCCAAACACGGCATATGGGAAAAGCAAACTCATGGCCGAAGCGTATTTGGAGCGCGTGGGAAATGATTTTCCTTACATCATTTTAAGGCCCACAGGAGTCTATGGACCGCGTGAACGTGACTACTTCTTAATGGCAAAAAGCATCAAGGGGCACGTTGATTTCTCTGTTGGTTTCAAGCGTCAGGACATCACATTTGTTTATGTTACCGACGTGGTTCAAGCCGTTTTTCAGGCTTTCGACCATGGACGTGACGGACGAAAATACTTTCTCAGTGACGGCAATGTATACCAATCATCAGACTTCAGCAATCTGATTCATAAATGCCTTGGCAACCCTTGGTGGATAAGAATCAAGGCTCCGGTGTGGGTTTTGCGTGTCGTGACATTCTTTGGTGAGCGCATTGCTCACATGACGGGTAAGATTTCAGCGCTCAACAACGATAAATATAACATATTAAAGCAGCGTAATTGGCGTTGCGATATAGAGCCTGCAGTAGATGAATTGGGCTTTCATCCGCAGGTAGACCTTGCAGAAGGTACGCGAAGAACTATCGAATGGTATCGCGAGAACAAATGGTTGTAAATGGTAAAAAGAAGAAACAAGAACACTTTTACATGGCCTTGGCAGGGCGAAGGATGGCAGGCTGAGCACAAAAGTCTCATGCCTTTTGAGTGGGTTGTGATTGCTTATATCGCATTTACCCTATTGATTGTGCTATTCACTTCTACCAAATTAACGAATCCCGAGACGATGATTTGGGAGCGAGTTCGCGTAGGAGCAACTATCATTGCCCTATGGATTGTCTATCGATTACTGCCTTGTAGGTTTACAATGTTTGTCCGTGTGGCAGCTCAAATGGGTATGTTGGCATGGTGGTATCCCGATACCTACGAAATCAATCGCATGTTTCCGAACCTCGATTACGTGTTTTCCACCTGGGAACAACAGCTCTTTGGTTTCCAACCTGCACTCGAATTTGCCCGTGCTTTCCCTTCACCCATTGTGAGTGAACTCATGGATTGTGGTTATGTTTCCTATTTTCCGATGATAGCAGTCGTAACACTTTACTATTTCTTCAAACGCTATGAAGACTTTGGAAAGGCTGCTTTCATCATCTTGGGAGCCTTTTTCAGCTATTACATTATCTTTGATTTACTGCCTGTTGCAGGGCCCACCTTTTATTATAAAGCCATTGGTTTGCACAATGCTGCACACGGAATATTTCCCAATGTGGGTGATTATTTCAACTCACATCAAGCTTGTTTGCCGAGTCCGGGTGATATTCATGGCATCTTTTACAATCTCGTTGAAGATGCAAAAGCCGCAGGTGAGCGCCCCACGGCAGCCTTTCCGAGCAGTCATGTCGGTGTAAGCACCATCTGCATGCTATTGGCTTGGCGCAGTAGTAACCGCAAACTGCTGTTTACTTTGCTGCCCTTCTACGTGTTCTTATGCATGGCTACCGTCTACATTCAGGCGCATTATGCCATTGATGCCATAGCAGGCCTGATTACAGGTGTGGCACTTTATGCCGTGTTGAATTTCATTTCAAACCGCATATCCACTCCCGGAGTCTCTCGAAGAAATGGGAGATGACACTTGGTTAAAGTCTTTTGTATCCTCCGTTGAACGCATTAAAAGAACAGAGACCACTGATTTTCAAAAGAAAGAAAGCTGTAAAAAGCGGAAATTACGATAGACTTTTCAATATTGATAACATACAATTAAATTATATATAAAGACAATAAAGCAAACAACATATAAGCCTTCACAAGCCTTTTAAGCTTTTTCTCCCCTTCGTTGGGGAGGGAGTCAGGGGTTGATTTCAGGCTATTTTATCATTTATGGACAAGAAATTATACATCGAAACCTATGGCTGTCAGATGAATGTAGCCGATAGTGAGGTCGTCGCTTCAGTCATGAAGATGGCCGGATACGAGGTATGTGAGAACGAAGAAGAGGCAGATGCCATCTTTCTTAATACTTGCAGTGTACGCGAAAATGCCGAAAACAAGATATACAATCGACTTGATACACTGCATGCCGAGCAAAAGAAAGGACGCCAACTCATCCTTGGTGTGCTCGGCTGTATGGCCGAACGAGTGAAAGACGACCTTATAAAGAACCACCACGCAAGCCTTGTTTGTGGTCCTGATTCCTATCTAAACTTGCCAACAATGATAGCAGAATGCGAGCTTGGTCATGCCGCAGTAGACACCGATCTTTCTACAACAGAGACCTATCGTGACGTGCTTCCGCAACGCATTGGAGGCAATCGGGTGAGTGGTTTCGTTAGTATCATGCGCGGATGTAACAACTTTTGCCACTATTGTATCGTGCCTTATACACGCGGAAGAGAGCGTAGTCGTGATGTGGAAAGCATCTTGGCAGAGGTCAAAGACTTGCATGATAAAGGGTTTAAAGAGGTTACTTTGCTTGGCCAGAACGTCAATTCGTATGGTCTTTTGCCAAATGGTAAGCGCCCCGAAAACGGCACTTCATTTGCCAAACTGCTTCGAAAGGTGGCGCAAAGTGTGCCTGATATGCGTGTGAGATTCACCACTTCGAATCCTGAAGACATGTCAGAAGACATCCTACATGCCATTGCCGACGAGCCAAACCTTTGCAAACACATTCACTTTCCCGCTCAAAGTGGCAGCAATAAGATACTGAAACTGATGAACAGAAAGTACACACGGGAGGACTATCTCGATAAAGTTGCTGCCATAAAACGCATCATTCCAGACTGTGGTTTGACTACCGATATCTTCGTTGGCTATCATAATGAGACGGAAGAAGACCAAGAACAGACGCTCTCTTTGGTCAAAGAGGTGGGCTATGACAGTGCTTTCATGTTCAAATACAGTGAACGTCCCGGCACCTATGCAGCCAAACATCTGGCCGACAACGTGCCCGAAGAAGTGAAGATTGCCCGACTCAATCAGCTCATTCATTTGCAAACAGCCATCAGTGCCGAACAAAACAAGAAGGATGAAGGCCGAGAATTTGTGATTCTTACAGAGAGATTCAGTAAGAAAGACCGTAATCATCTCATGGGAAGAACCGAACAAAACAAAGCCGTTATTGTCGAAAAAGGTAATCACCACATAGGCGAGTTCATTAAAGTGCGTATCACTGGCTCGACGAGTGCAACGCTCTTTGGCGAAGAAATCAAATAAATCAAAACCGAAAACGTATGAAAGAGTTCTTGCAAGTGCTTCGACGCTTCGTTCCACCTTATAAGAAATATCTCGTGTGGAGCATCATATTCAACATCCTTTCAGCGGTGTTGAACATCTTTTCTTTCATGACTTTGATTCCTATTTTGCAGATTTTGTTCAAGACAAGTGACGTTAAACCTGTCACAAAACTCATCACATGGGACAATGTTCATAGTTTAGAAAGCTTCGTAGATCTGTTGGTTAACAACGCCAACTATTACATTCAGCACTATATTTTCACGTTAGGTCCGGCCAACACCTTATTGATAATAGGTCTGCTTTTGGCTTTTATGACCATGTTGAAAACAGGAGCTTACTTTCTCTCTTCAGCCACAATCATTCCTATTCGCACAGGAGTTGTGCGCGACATCCGCAACCAACTCTACCAGAAAATCAATGCATTGTCGCTCGGTTTCTTTAGCGAAGAGCGCAAAGGTGACATCATTGCCCGCATGAGTGGTGATGTTCAAGAGATTGAAAGCTCTATCATGGCGAGCTTAGATATGCTTTTCAAGAACCCAATTCTCATCATTAGCTACTTTGCAGCCTTAGTGATCACATCGTGGCAACTTACACTTTTCACGATAATCTTTGTGCCAATCTTCGGTTGGTTCATGGGAATCGTTGGGCGAAAGCTTAAGGCTCAAAGCATAGAAGCCCAGAGTTTATGGAGCGATACGATGAGTCAGGTGGAAGAAACACTTGGTGGTCTGCGCATCATTAAAGCCTTTTGTGCAGAAAAACTGATGAATGAAAGGTTTGATAAAGTAAATAGTTGCTACCGAAAGAATGTCATGCGAGTGAACATTCGCCAACAAATGGCCCACCCAATGAGTGAGTTTCTTGGCACGGTTATGATTATTATAGTGCTTTGGGTGGGTGGAATGCTCGTGTTAAACAACCATACTTTGACCGGCCCTAAGTTCATTTATTATCTTGTAATGCTCTATTCTATCATCAATCCCCTAAAAGAATTCTCGAAGGCGGGCTACAATATACCGAAAGGATTGGCCAGTATGGAGCGCGTAGATAAGATACTTAAAGCCGAGATTAGCATCAAAGAGAGTGCTCATCCAAAGTCAATCGTTGCCTTTGAACACGACATAGAGTTCCGTCATGTGTCATTCAAATATGAACAAAAATGGGTGCTTCGCGACATCAACCTCACGATTCCGAAAGGCAAGATGGTTGCACTCGTTGGTCAAAGTGGCTCAGGCAAGTCCACACTTGTAGACCTTATTCCTCGTTATTACGATGTACAAGAGGGAGAAATACTTATTGATGGCATCAACATTAAAGACTTAAAGATTCATGATTTGCGTCGCCTCATCGGCAATGTAAACCAAGAAGCCATCCTGTTTAACGACACTTTCAAGAACAATATCAAGTTCGGCACCTCGGAAGCTACCGATGAACAAGTGGCTGAAGCGGCTCGAATTGCGAACGCTTTTGACTTTATTATGCAGAGTGAAAAGGGCTTCAACACGAGCATAGGTGACCGTGGTGGTAGGCTATCGGGAGGCCAACGGCAGCGTGTTAGCATAGCGCGTGCCATCTTAAAGAACCCACCTATTCTCATACTTGATGAGGCAACGTCGGCTCTCGACACTGAAAGTGAACGGTTAGTACAGGATGCTTTGGCGAAATTAATGAAGACTCGAACGACCATTGCGGTAGCCCATAGACTGTCAACCATACGTAATGCCGACGAGATTTGCGTGCTCCATGAAGGCCGAATCATTGAACGTGGCACGCATGATGAACTCATTGGCAATAACGGATACTACAAAAAGCTGCACGAAATGCAACAAGTGTAAACTAAAGAAAGGATGGAATAGCATGAAACTCCTATTAAAATCATCATTCGGTTCGCCCATAGCATTGCTTGTTAACTTGCTATTGGCCTACCTTATCTACCTTCTTGCACGCGTCACTTACGTGTTTGTGAACTACAGTTACTTTGCCGAAGGACTCAAACTCAGCACTATCGGTCCCTGGATTAAAGGCAGTTTGATGTTTGATACCACGGCAATTCTCTACACAAACAGCCTTTACATGGTTCTCATGCTCATTCCTTTTTGGCGCAAAGAAAACCCGATTTATCACCGCATCTGCAAGTGGTTGTTTGTTGTCGTCAATGCCTTTGCGTTGGCCATCAACCTTGCTGACGCTGTCTACTTCCCCTTTACACTGCGCCGAACGACAACAAGCGTGTTCAAAGAGTTTGGTAATGAGAACAACATTACAGGCATTATCCTTCATAATACGCTGACCCACTGGTATCTTTTACTTATCTTTGGACTCATCGTTTGGGCCATCTGGAAATGTTATGTCATGCCACACACCGACTATCGTGACTATAAGCGTCCGAAGGAAAGATGGGCTTTCACGCTCAAACTCCTTGTATGCTTCGTGTTAGCAGGCATAGTTACTGTGGCAGGATGCCGCGGAGGACTCCAATCTGGCGTGCGACCCATCACCATAAGCAATGCAAATCAGTTTGTAGAACGACCCACTGACTGCGCTGTTGTGCTTAATACGCCGTTCGCATTAATACGTACTATTGGCAAATCCGACTTCGAAATACCTCGTTATTACACATCACTCAATGAGGCCGATAAAGTCTATTCGCCCGTTCACTTCAATGTTCCGAAGGGACAAATCAAGAAGAAGAATATCGTGATTCTCATCGTAGAGAGTTTCGGAAGAGAATATATCGGTGGCTTTAATAAGGACTTTTTCGATGGGAAATATAAGGGATATACGCCTAATGTGGACCGATTGATTGAGAAAAGTCTTGTTTATCGCTATTCATTTTGCAATGGAAGAAAGAGCATTGACGGCATGCCTTCCATCCTTTGTAGCATTCCTCGATTCGGTGAACCCTTTATTCTTACGCCCGCTTCGATGAATGATTACACCGGCTTACCAGGCCTTTTAAGCCATTGGGGCTATCAAACGGCCTTCTTCCATGGGGCAAACCGTGGTTCAATGGGCTTTTTGGCATTCTCTAAAAAGATTGGATTCCAAAACTATTATGGCCGCCAAGACTATGACAATGACCCTCGTTTTGGTGGCGATAAGGACTTCGATGGCAACTGGGGAATATGGGATGAGCCCTTCCTTCAATACTATTGTGCGAAGATGGGCGAGCTAAAAGAGCCATTCATGACGGCACTTTTCACCGTGTCGAGCCACGACCCATTCGTTGTTCCCAATAAATATAAGAACATATATAAGGAAGAACATCTGCCCATTCAAAAGTGCATACGCTACACCGACATGGCCATTGGAAAGTTCTTTGCCTCAGCAAGCAAGCAGAAATGGTTCAAAAACACTATCTTTGTGCTTACCAGTGACCACACAAATCAAAGTGATCATGCACAATATAAAACCGATATAGGCGGCTTTTGCTCACCTATTATTATATATGATCCGTCAGGTGACATCATGCCTCAACGTGTAAATGGCATCGCACAACAAATAGATATCATGCCAACGCTACTCAATTATATAGGTTATCAGCGTCCATACATGGCCTTTGGTGCCGACCTTCTCAGCACACCTGCAAACGAAACGTGGGCTGTAAACTATCTAAATGGCATCTATCAATACGTGAAATATGGTTATGTTTTGCAATGGGATGGCAAACAAACTAAAGCCATTTACAAACTCACCGACCTGCTTATGGAGCATAACCTCGTAGGAAAAGTGAAAGAACAACACCAGATGGAGACCGAACTTAAGGCCATTATCTATCAATATATGTACCGAATGGTGAAGGATAAACTCAAAGTTCAGCCCGAAACAAAATGAAGAAAGCACTGTTATATATAGCTTATACCCTCGCTTATGGCTTTTGGTGGGCGATGTCTTTGTTGCCCTTATGGGTGCTTTATCGCCTTTCCGACCTACTCTATTACGTCATAACTTATGTTGTTCGCTATCGACATGACGTGATTTGGAACAATCTTTCCACCTCGTTTCCAGAGAAATCAGAGGCCGAACTACGTGAGATTGAGCACCAATTCTACCATTGGTTCTGCGACTATCTTGTCGAAACAGTCAAGCTTATGTCTATAAGTAAACGACAACTCATGCAGAGAATGACGTTCACGGGTATGGAACAGATTCATGAAATCCTCTCCGAAGGCCAGTCGATAGGCGTATATCTCGGACACTTAGGCAACTGGGAATGGATTACTTCGCTTCCCTATTGGACATCAAACGGCCTTTGTTGTCAGCTCTATCACCCTCTTGAAAACGAATATTTCGACCATTTGTTCAAGTATGTACGCGAACTTCACGGCGCCTTATGCATCCCCATGCAAGAATCTTTGCGTAAGATTATCACGCTTTCTCGCGAAGGAAAGCCGCTCATTGTTGGCTATATATCCGATCAAGTGCCACTATGGTGGAACATACATCATTGGGTTGACTTCCTAAACCACGACACTCCAGTGCTCACCGGAGCCGAACGAATTATCAAACACACTGGACAGGCCTTCTTTTATGGCCATGTTACACGCGTGAAAAGAGGCCATTATAACTGCGAAATGCGTCTCATCAGCCGCAACACCAAAGAGATGGCCGACTTTGAAATAACAGATCTCTACTATAAAGAATTGGAAAGGTCTATTAAAAACCAGCCCGAACTCTACTTATGGAGCCACAATCGCTGGAAAAGAACACGCGAAGAATTTAATAAAAACTGGGAAGTGAAGAATGGAAAGGTTGTGAAACGCAAAAAGGAACAGCCTCAACCGCAAGGCTAAACCCTGCTATCTGTTGTTTACTTCTCGTTAAAAGTCAAGATCTATTCACCTATAACACATGATCATCATGATGATTCCACGCAAACTTTACTATATGTTGCACAGCGGAAAGAACTCAAAGCTGCGCTATTATCTCACGTCTTATCTTTGGATTCTGACGCCCCACTGCCTGCTTTCCCTATTTCGCAAGATGGTGCTTTCAAAGGTTTCACAACGCGACGACTGGGAAGAGATTTCGCAACGCGTGGACTATTACAACAAGCTTCAACGTTCAACCATTGACCATTCTGCCTTTCAACAGCAGGCCATCTGCCTCGCAAAGCAAAAGAAAACAGGGCAATCAGTTTACTATCTTGACTCATTTCGCTATGCAAAGGCCTTTCCTTTGAACAACAAATGGAAGTTACTTCCTGGTGACATCACCGATATTCCAGAGGTTCCTTCAATTGTAAAGAGCCGACCAATTGATGCAAACAATGCCAACGCTGTACTGATGAAACTCGACCGTGTGCGTCATTTCCTCTTCGTAAACGACCCACTTCGCTTCACCGAAAAAGCCAATAAAGTGGTCTTTCGAGGCTTGATTGGCCAGTTCGATAGCAACACTTTAAAGCAGAATCGCTATGATTTCGTTAAGAAATTCTTCGGTAATCCACGCTTCAATATCGGTGTTATCGACAAGCATTTAACGGAATGGTACACCGAGAAAATGACCATTCGGGAGCATCTCGACTATAAGTTTATCATGGCCTTAGAGGGTAACGATGTGGCAAGCAACCTCAAATGGATTATGTCTTCAAATTCAATCGCCGTCATGCCACGCCCAAAGTATGAAACATGGTTTATGGAAGGAACGCTCATTCCCAATTATCATTACATAGAAGTAAAGCCTGATTACAGCGACTTAGAAGACAGAATAGACTATTATATCAGTCATCCCGACGAGGCACAAGCCATCATCAATCACGCCCATGAACATGTAAACAGGTTTAGAAATGCCCGTCGTGAATGCATCATTTCACTGCTTGTGTTAGATAAATATTTCCGAATGACCTCCCAAAAGGCGTCTTCTGAAACTTGAAGATAAGGTCACTTAAACCCCAATCAGTGCGAAATAATTTATATAAAACTCTTAAAACCATTATAAAATGAAAGAACAAAAAGGAAGAATTTCAGACGAAGAAACCAAAAAACTGCAAGCCTGCATCCTTGAACTTATGGTGAATATCGACCGCGTTTGCCGTGAACACCATCTGCGTTACTATCTTTTAGCGGGCACAATGCTGGGTGCTGTGCGCCACAAAGGCTTTGTTCCATGGGATGACGACGCTGACATTGCCCTGCCAAGAAAGGACTATAACATCCTCATTGCACATGCCAACGAGTGGTTACCCAAGCACATCGAGCTCGTCAGTGGCATCCAAAACCCACATTATCCCTATGCCTTTGCACGCATTCAAGACGCAAACACCACTTATATTCTGCGCAGAAGCTTCAACTTTATAGGCGGATTGCCCGTGGATATCTTTCCACTTGACGGCATGACTACAAACCCATTGAAACGCAAGTGGCATTATATGAGATATGATTTCTATGTGAGATTGATGTATTATAACCTACGCGATCCTTACAAACATGGGCATGGTCTCGACTGCCTTTTCATCAAAATGTGTCACAAACTGTTCTCTTCGGCATGGTTACATCGCAAACTTGACAAGATACAAAGCGAGTATGACTTCGACCATTCAACGCTCGTGGCCGACCATGACAACGCTCCTGAGCGCGGAATCTTACCGCGTGAGGTCTATGGAGAGCCTACCCCCATCTCGTTTGAAGGCCATAGTTTCATGGGTGTTGCTAAGCCCGATGCTTATCTAAAGTATTGTTATGGCAACTACATGCAGTTGCCTGACGAAATGCCTCCACAGAATTTCAGATACCTCGACTTGCAAATGCCCTATCGCACTTATTTGAAACAGCAGGAAAAATAAAAAATATCAAAATATTTTTTAATATAAATTATATCATATGATATATACTACATAAAAAAAATATATTACTTTTGTAATGATTAACAATTTAATATTATTATGAATAAACAAAAATGTACATGTAAGGCCAAAGCTATTATGGCCGTTCTATTTACTGGATTAATAATGTCTTGTAACAGCAATGATTTTTCAGAGGGTTCACAAACAAATTCACAATCACAAAGCCCACTAAGTGAAACAGCTATCAAATTTGTTAAAAGCATTAACAAAAATGAAATAACACGATCTACTTCACAGTCTATTGGTGTTAAATCAATCTCTGAATTTCCTTTATCAAAAGAAATCTGTACTACGCGCAGTGCTGAAAACTTTCCCAAGTTTTATGCTATAAGCATGAATAATAACCAAGGTACTGTTATTCTTTCTGAAAATAATAATAATATTAAGCCATTAGCTTATTTTATGAATACCAATAATATTGATGTTAATAAAATAATGCAAGATACTATAAGTGATTTAGCTTTTATCATTAAAAGTGCAATTGAAGATAATTTAGAACCTACTTTAGAGACAAGAAGTTCTCAAGAAAATGATTTCACCATAGAGGAGAAAGTTGAGCCTAAGTGTAAAGTTTACTGGCATCAAGGTTATCCTTATAATACATATTGCTTCACTTCTAATGGTAAACAAGCAAAAGCTGGTTGCGTAGCAATAGCAGGTGCACAAGCTGCCACTGTCTTACGCCCAAAGTTCTATATAATTTCTTCATGGGATGAAATTATAAAATCGTATCCAACTGCCAAAGCAACTGACGAAATAGCAAGAATGATTGCTTATATTGGTGATAAAGTAGATATGGATTATGGTACAGAATCTTCAGGAGCACACACTAAAAAACTTACTCCAATCTTTAATAAATATGGCATCAAAGATTATGATGCAGAACATGCTATTGATGTTTTAAATACAGAACATGGTGTTGTTGTAGTTTCTGGATATAAATTTAGACTTGGTTGGTTTAATCGTTATTATATAGGACACGCATTCTTAGCAGATGGTTACATAAAATATAAAAATTCAGATGACCCATATTATCTTCATTTGAATTATGGTTGGTTTGGAAAGCCTGGTAACGCATATCTATTAACTTCAAAAAAGAATTGGAAAGAAGATAAGTCAATGTCAAATTCGGATGATTATATCTTTAGACATAAGATTTATTATTATTCATACGCGTACGAAAGTGAAAAAAATTGGTAAATATAAATTAGCAAAATATGAAATTATTATTTAAAGTATTTGTTGCAACAGCTATAATCATAGTTGCAACTTTCAGTTTTTCTTCTTGTAACAAAGACAATGGATATATCTCACAAGAAATACCAACTCCAAACAAACGCACGTTTATTGTTACTGCATCTGATAAAGAAGATACGCTTTATATGAAGTATACTCCTTACTTTCGTATTACCCAAATACACATAAAGAAAGGAAATACCAATATAGCTACCTCCTACACAGATAATAAAAACACAGAAATAAAAGCTGAAAACAACGTTATAGGAATCATAGAATATAAAGACGGAGAAGTCTACAAGATAACAATGAATGATTGGTGTACTATCACAAAGGACGAATCTGGAAAACATAAAAAGGCCTATCTCATCAAAGGATTGGGCGCCAAAACCTATCCTTATACTATTGACCTCGTTTTCTTTGGAAGAGAAGCACCAAATGGTGTAGAGATAAAATAAAGCTGTCAATAGGCATTTGAAAACTTAAAAGAGGATGTGTTAAAATGAACCGAACCCCGAAAGTCAGATAAAAGACTTTCGGGGTTTTTCGTCTTTCCGAGAGTTGGGAAATGCAGCCAATGGCATTTT